>Ga0182030_10011679_pt1 | contig 17686 bp, 19 predicted proteins | sample 812S3MmetaG_FD_121299 | JGI IMG/M metagenome (GOLD analysis project Ga0182030, IMG submission 121299) | Permafrost microbial communities from Stordalen Mire, Sweden - 812S3M metaG (Illumina Assembly) | ecosystem: Environmental > Terrestrial > Soil > Wetlands > Permafrost | place: Sweden...
CACCTCGATGAGGTCACCGCGACCGGCGAAGGCGATCTGCGCGTCGCCGGCCACGTCGGCGGCGAACCTCGTGCAGCGCGCGCATTGGATGCACCGCTCTCGGTCCAACAAGACGAGCGCGCCGATCTCGACGGGCTTGACGAAGTGACGCTTTTCCTCGATGAAGCGCGTCTCACCCGAACCGTGCGCCAGCGTCTGGTCCTGGAGCGGACACTCGCCGCCCTTGTCACAGACCGGGCAGTCGAGCGGGTGATTGGCGAGGAGGAATTCGAGAACACCGTCCTGGGCCTTCTTGACCTTTTCGGAGTCGGTGACGACGTTCATGCCGTCGTTGACCTTCAAGTAGCACGCCGGTTGCAGGGTCGCGCCGCGCGGTGAGTCGACTTCGACGAGACACATGCGACAGATTCCCACCGGCTCCATGCGCGGGTGATAACAGAAGCGCGGCACGTAGGTTCCGGCGCGTTCGGCCGCCTCAATCAACAGTTCACCCGGGTTGGCCTCGATCGTTCGGCCGTTCACCGTGATCGTGACGGTGGTGCGGATCACGTCAGTCATGGGGGCACCCGCCGTTCGTCACGTGCTCGACGAAGTCGTCGCGGAACATCTGAATCGCCGAGTGAACTGACGACGGAATCGACGGACCCAATACGCAGATCGTCGTCTGCTGGGGCGGCCAGGTGAGACCCGGCGCGATGTTGTCACAGAGGTCGAGCAGGAGGTCGATGTCTTGCATTCGACCGCCGCCGTGTTCCACGCGGTACATCGCCCGCTCGATCCATCCCGATCCCTCGCGACACGGTGTGCACTGGCCACAGGACTCGCGCGAGAAGAACTTGGTGATGCGCCACGCCGCGCGAACGACGCACGTCGTCTCATCCATCACGACGATCGAACCCGATCCGAGCATCGAACCCTTCTCGGCGACCTCGTCTTGGCCGAGCGGCAGGTCGAGAAGATCAGGACCGAACCACGGTGCCGAGACGCCGCCGGGGATGATCGCCTTGATCTTCTTGTCGTCGATCACCCCGCCGCCCAGTTGCGGGTCGTAGATCAAATCGCGAAACGTGTTCTTCACCATTTCGATCTCGAAGACGCCCGGGTTGTTCACGCGCCCCGCGAGTGCGAAGAGCCGCGTGCCCGTCGAGCGACCGCCGCCGAGCGCGGCGAAGGCCGCGCCGCCGTTAGTGATGATCCACGGCAAGTTGGACATCGTTTCGACGTTGTTGACGACCGTCGGCTCTCCGTAAAGTCCGGCGACGGCTGGGAAGAACGGCGGCTTGATGCGTGGGAAGCCGCGCTTACCCTCCAGGGCTTCGATCAGCGCGGTCTCCTCGCCGCAGATGTAGGCGCCGGCCCCGGGGTGCACCACGACGTCGATGGAGAAGTCCGATCCAAAGATCTTGCTGCCCAGGGCTCCGATTTCGTAGGCGTCATTTACCGCCTGTTGCACGCGCTCGAGGCCGAGCGCGAACTCGCCGCGAATGAAAATGAAGACCGACGAGACTTGAAGGGCGTAGGCCGCGATGATGACGCCCTCGACCAACTGGTTCGGATCACGTTCGAGGAGTAAATGGTCTTTGAAGGTGGCCGGCTCAGATTCGTCACCGTTCACCACGAGATACGAGATTGGTGCCTTTCGCAACATCGACCATTTGCGACCGGCCGGGAAGCCCGCGCCGCCGCGACCGAGCAGCGACGCCTGGTCGACTTCGCTGGCGACCGCCTCGGGGAACATCGTGAGTGCCTTACGCAGTCCGTCGTATCCGCCCGTCGCGAGATAGCGCGTCAGGGTATGTGAGTCGGCGTAGTCCGCACGCGACAGGACGATTCGTGGAGCGGTCAGTGTCGCCACTACTTCGTCTCCTTGGGCGTGCGCGATTCACGCGCGGCCGTTCCCGCGCTGCGCTCGGCCGCCACTTCGGCACGCGGCGCGTGCAATCCTCCGGCGCGTCGAACGCGGATGAGCGTGCCGTGTTGCGGGACGTCGTGATCCAACCGGCCCGCGCGAAGATCCGCGACGACCGCGTCGAAGGCGTCCGGCGTCGTCGTTCGTACGTAGCGGTGGTTCACTTGCACGCAGGGTGCGAAGTCGCAGTCGGCGAGGCATTCAGTCTCTTCGAGCGTGAAGAGCCCGTCACTGGACGTGGAGCCGACCGCACAGCCCAGTGACGTGCTGGCGTGCTCGAGCAGTTCGTCACCGCCGGCCAACAGGCACGCGATGTTCGTGCAGATCCCCACGACGTAGCGACCGACCGGTTCGAGATGGAACATGTCGTAGAACAGCGCGGTGCCGCGCACGTCGGCCGGCGTCGTCAAGGTCAACTCGGCGACCTCGGCGATCCCCTCGTCACTGACGTAACCGTCTTGCTCTTGGGCGAGGTGCAACAGGGGCAACATGGCCGAACGCGGCCTCGGATAGAGCGCGAGCACCTCTTCGGCGCGCTGGCGAATGTCGATGCGAAAATGGCTCACCGGTCGACCTCACCCAAGACCGGGTCAATCGTGGAGATCACCGTGATCGCGTCGGACATCGTTCCTCCGCGCATCAACAACGACACGGCTTGCAGATTGACGAAACTGGGCGCGCGCACGTGCAGGCGATACGGCTTCGCGGTGCCGTCGGACACGATGTAGCAACCGATTTCGCCGCGCGGCGATTCGACGGCCGAGTAGACCTCGCCGGGGGGTACCTGGAAGCCCTCGGTGAAGAGTTTGAAGTGGTGGATCAACGCCTCCATTGACTCGCCGATGCGCGCCCGGGGTGGCGGCGTGACCTTGGGGTCCTGGCTGCGGTAGTCGCCGCTCGGCATCTTCTCGATACATTGGCGGACGATGCGAATCGATTCGCGGATCTCGTTCAGTCGAATGGCGTAACGGTCGAAGTTGTCGCCGAAGGTACCGACGATGACGTCGAACTCGACCTGGTCGTAGGCGAGGTACGGCATCGCACGACGCAGGTCCCACGCGACGCCGGTCGAACGCAGCAGCGGTCCGGTGACGCCGAGGGCCAAGGCCTCTTCGGCGGCGAGTGGCGCGACGCCGATCATGCGATTGCGAAAGATCGGTTGGCCGGTCAAGAGCTCGTCGTACTCGAACGTGCGCGCGTAGATGGTGTCGCAGATGACGAGCACGTCGTCCTGCCAGCCGTCGGGCAAATCGGCCGCGACGCCGCCGGGGCGCACGTAGTTGAGATTGAGTCGCAGCCCCGCCGTCTTTTCGAAGAAGGCCAGGATCAACTCGCGCTCGCGCAGACCGTAGATCATCATCGACGAGGCGCCGAGGTCCATACCATTGGTCGCCATCCACACGAGGTGCGACGACATGCGATTCAGTTCGCTCATCATCATTCGAATCCACACCGCACGATCGGGCACTTCGATGCCGAGCAGTTTCTCGACGGCCATCGAGTAACAGAGTTCGTTGATCACCGGGCTGAGGTAGTCCATGCGCGTCACGTTGGTTCCGCCCTGGATGTAACTCAACTCCTCACCGGTCTTCTCCATACCCGTGTGCAGATAGCCGATAATCGGCTTCGTGCGCAGCACGAACTCGCCATCGAGCTCGAGCATCAGGCGCAAGACTCCGTGGGTCGAGGGGTGCGCCGGACCCATGTTGATGATCATGGTTTCGTCGTCTCGACGCTCGTGGTCGATCGACGTGGGATCGAGCGTCAGTCCGGGAAGACGCAGGACCGCCCCGACCTCTCGACCGAGTTCATCGACGTTCGTCGTCGCGCGGCGCTGGAGTTCTTGCGCACCCTCTGAGGTCTCGGCCGTGAGGAGGTCGAGCCGTTCGGCCGCGCGGACGTTCGATTCGCTCATCGCGGCCCCGGGGACTCTTTGAACTGAACCGGCACGCGCCCGGCGCCGTAGTCCTTGCGCAGCGGATGACCTTCCCAGTCTTCGGGCATCAAGATACGCGTCAAGTCCGGGTGGTCCGTGAACAGAATTCCGAACAGGTCGAAGACCTCTCGCTCCATCGCCTCGGTGCCGGGATAGAGCGCGAACAACGAATCGACCTTCGCCGCGTCATCGCCCGCCTGGACCCGGATGCGAACGCGCTCCTTCTTCGACAGGCTGAGCAGATTGACGACGACCTCGAAACGGGTGGCGTCGACTCCCTCGGGCAGCCACCGATCGAAGTGTTCGAGATAGTCAACACCGCAGAGGTCGACACACATTTCGAAGCCGTCGGCGCGAAACGAAGCGACCAGGTCGACGTACTGCTCGGGCGTGGGAAAGCAGCACAGGTCCGCGGCCAGTCCGTCACTGGTGATAACGCCCGGGGGGGCCAAGGAAGACAGGGAGGTCACTTCGGTGTGCCTACCCTCACGGCGACGGGGACCTCGGGGGTCCAGAGTTCCGAAGTGCCGTCGAGGTGAACCGGACGGCCCTCGTGACGGCGCTTCAGGATCTCGCCGGTGCGAATCTGTTCGTGCAGCGTCAGAATCGCGTGCATCAGGGTCTCGGGGCTCGGCGGGCATCCCGGCGCGTACACGTCGACCGGGACGATCTGATCCACCCCCTGGACGATCGCGTAGTTGTTGAACAGTCCCCCGGTCGAGGCACACACGCCCATCGAGATGACCCACTTGGGCTCCATCATCTGGTCGTAGACCTGGCGAAGGACCGGCGCCATCTTTTGACTGACGCGACCGGCGACGATCATCAGGTCGGCCTGACGCGGCGAGTTGCGAAAGACCTCCATGCCGTAGCGCGCGATGTCGAAGTCGGCCCCGCCGGTCGCCATCATTTCAATGGCGCAACAGGCCAGGCCGAACGAGGCCGGCCAGACCGACGCGCGACGGGCCCAGCGCACGATGTCCTCCAACGGACCCGTCAGGAAGTTGTGCTGTAGATCTTCTAGGGCCACTTAGGCCGCCTGATCGGTGTCGGAGTTGATGCGAACGATCGTCGAAGAACTCGTACGCGCGGGCATCCCGGGTGTGAGGTGCTTCACGGGTCCCCACGAGAGCGCGCCCTCGGAGACCAAGAAGAGCAGCGCACCGAACACGGTCAATGAGAAGACCAGCACTTCGATGAGTCCGAAGAGGCCGAGCTGTCGAAAGACGACGGCGAAGGGGTACATGAAGACGACTTCGATGTCGAAGATCACGAAGATCATCGCGACGAGATAGAAACGAACAGGGAATCGCTGTGGTGGCTCGACTTCGGGGACAATCCCGCACTCGTACGGTGCCAACTTCGCGTCCGAGGGTCGCTTTCGAGGCGCCAGCATGGCTGACATCACAAGCGAGCCCGCACCGAAGAGCACTCCGAGAATCAGGAGCCCCAGTATTGGTAAGTACTGGTCCACGGACATCATTTCTACCAGACTGCATCGACCCCTTCGGCCGATGGGCGTCGACGCGAACCCCGTAGGCTGTTCCGGTGACGAGCCTGCGTGATGTCGTGTCGAAACCGACCGTCTATGACGTCGTCATCGTCGGCGCGGGCCCGAGCGGTTCGGCCTGCGCGTACTGGTTGGCCCGCGCCGGGTGGTCGGTGTGTTTAATCGAGAAGAAACAGTTCCCGCGCGAGAAGACCTGCGGCGACGGCTTGACGCCGCGCTCGGTCTACCAACTGAGAGAGATGGGTCTCGAGGAATCACTGGCGGCTAACGGCCACAAGTTCCACGGGCTACGGGCGTTTGGCTTCGGTGCCTCGCTCGAGATGAACTGGCCCGATCACCCTGTTTTCCCTGGCTACGGCTACACCATCACCCGCTTCAACCTTGACGGTTTGGTCGCGGAACGCGCCGAGAGTCTCGGCGCCACGCTGCTCAACGGCGTCGAAGCGGTCGCACTACTGGAGCCGACGCACGACCTCGGCCACGGCCTCAAAGGTGCGACCGGCGTGGTCGTCAAGGACAAGGACGACGTCGTGGGCGAGATCCGCGGGCGCTATCTCGTGGTCGGTGACGGACAGAACTCCCGACTCGGACGCGAGCTCGGCACGGTGCGAAACAAATCGTGGCCCATGGGCATGGCGCTACGCGGGTATTACACGAGTGATCGTCACGATGAACCGTGGATTGACTCGCACCTCGATATCCGTGACCCCAAGGGCGCCGTCGTTCCGGGCTATGGATGGATCTTCCCGCTCGGAGACGGCCGCGTCAACGTTGGGGTCGGGCTCCTCTCGACCGGCGGGGCGTGGAAGGGCGTCAACACGACCAAGCTCCAGGAGTACTTCGTCTCGCAAACGGCCGACGCGTGGGGACTGAATGACGAGTCGTGTTGTGGCCCGGCGACCGGCGGACGCCTTCCCATGGGCCTCGCCCTCGGTCCACGAAGTGGTCCCAACACACTGACGATTGGCGACGCCGCCGGCACAGTGAACCCCTTCAACGGCGAAGGTATCGCCTACGGCTACGAGACGGGTCGAATCGCGGCCGCCGTGCTCGCCGAGGCGCTTTTACACCACGATTCGTCACTCCTCGGCCTCTACGACGAACGCCTCGAGTCGGCCTACGGCGACTACTTCAAGGTCGCGCGGGCCTTCGTCCGGATTATCTCGGAGCCGAAGATCCTTTCGGCGTGCGTCGGGGTCGGACTGCGAATCGAACCACTGATGAACGAACTGCTCGCCATCATGGCGAATCTGATGCGCAACGACCAGAGTGGTCCGGCCGAAATCGGTTACCGCGCGCTCCTACGGCTCTCCAGCGTCATTCCCGAGCGCGCGTACGCGATGTTGTTGAACACAGAGAAATCGAAAGACTGACCTCCCTCACCCAGCTCCGCGGTGAACGCGCCGTCAGTAGGTCTAGGCCGGCTTGGACGACGGCGACACGATGCGCGACAACAACGTACTGCTCAGGCTCGAGACGAATTTCTCGGCCTTGGGCCAATCGTTGACGAGGACACCGAGCGTCACCTCGTAGTGACCGCTCGTCATTTCGACCATCACGAGATGAGGGCTACCGGTCTGGTCCGCCAGCGACAGAACGGCTTCACCACCGCGCGACCAACCGCGCAAGAATGTCGCCGGTCGGTAGTTCACACCAACGTTGGCCGTGGGTAGTTTCGAGCCATCGATGGCGCGTACGAGCGCGACGTTCGAGCTCACGAAGCACGAACCGAAGTTCGTGCGCGACATCTCGGCGGTGTCCTTATGGACCATCGTGGTCGTGCGGTAATACTGTGACGCCGAGACCGCCTCGATTCCGCCGTAGGACGTTGAGGCGAAGATCGAGGACGACACCTCGTAATCCGGCAACTGTCCCGCGACGCCGTAGACGCGATCACGCGCCGGCGCCACGCCGAGGCACTTCGCGAAGTCCCCAAAGATCGCGGTCAACACGGCGTTCTGTTTCTTCTTCTTCGCGGGCTTGGCCGGTATTGTCTCGACCTTGCCCGGCGCCGAAAAGAGATCGGCTAACGGCGAGGTCTCGGTCGCGGGTGCGAGATACCAGCCGATCGGCAGGTCCTTCAGCGTCAGGTTCACGTGGCGCGCGTCGGCGAGTTCGGTTGAACCAGACGAGTTTCGAAAGAGCCACGAACCGATCCCGCCGGCGAGGGCCGCGACCAACACAATGACCGCGACGCTGTAAACACCAGCGCGGCGGCGATGGCGCGCGACGACCCCACCGTGACTAACCACGATCGTACGCAGAGCCTCGAAATCGGTTCGGCTGGGGTTGCGCCAGCAGTAGCGAACACCGGCGGCCGTCGCGAAGAGCGCCATGCCGCGCGCGAAGCGAACGAGCTGGATGTTGGACAGTTCACTCCACGGCGTCTGCCACGCGACAGTTGGATCGCCCGCCAACTGTGACAGCGCACTGTCGTCCGCGAGGAGCGTCACGGGCGTCACGGCGCCGTGGGGCACGAAACTCGGTCGAACCGACCACCCCTCGCTTCGCAGTTGCGTACTCACGATGTCGCGGCGACCTTCGCGGCTTCAACGGCTCTTTCAGCAGTGCCCGCGAGATCCCCGGTGCTGTGCGCGAGCGAGACGAAGAGAATCTCGTAGGCGCCGGGCGCGAGCGCGACGCCGCGTTCGAGCATCGCGTGGAAGAACGCGCGGTACAGCCCGTTCTCGCACGGCACTTTGGCTTCGACGAAGTTCTTCGGAGCCTCCAACGGTTCTCGTGAGAGAAAGAGACCCATCAACGGTCCTCGCGTCGGACAACGCCCGTACAGGCCGCCCGCCGCGATCGCTGCCTCGAGGTCCTTGGCGAACGTGGTGACCCGATCAGTGAGATCCTGATAGTCCTGGGGCGTCACGAGATTCAAGACGGTCGTGCCGGCCGCGGTCGCCAGTGGATTACCCGACAGGGTCCCGGCCTGATACACCGGGCCTAGTGGTGCCAGCGAGGACATGATCGTGCGAGGGCCGCCAAACGCGCCGACGGGCAGACCGCCGCCGATGACCTTGCCGAAGCACCACAGATCCGGCGTCACGCCGAAATACTCCTGCGCGCCAGCAAAGGCGAGCCGAAATCCAGTGATCACTTCGTCAAAGATCAACAGCGCGCCGACGCGAGTGCATTCGGCGCGAAGTCCCTCTAAGAATCCGCTGCTCGGAGCGACGAGATTCATATTGGCAGCCACCGGCTCGACCAACACCGCCGCGACGTCGCCGTCCAGCGTCGGTACTTCGTTGTAAGGGACGACGACCGTGTCGCCGACGGCGCCCTTGGTGACCCCGGCCGACCCGGGCAGCCCCAGTTGAGCGACCCCGCTCCCGCCGGCCACCAACAGTGCGTCAGAGTGTCCGTGATAGCAGCCGTCGAACTTCACGATCTTGTCGCGTCCGGTATGGCCGCGCGCGAGGCGAACGGCGCTCATCAACGCCTCGGTGCCCGACGAGACCAGTCGGATCTGTTCGAGGCCGGCCACTCGCGCGACCATCGCTTCGGCGAGCAAGACCTCACCGGGTGTCGGCGCGCCGAAGGTCGTCCCCTCGCCGGCCGCCTCGCGAAGGGCGTGCACGACGTCGGGATGCGCGTGGCCGAGGAGTGACGCACCGTAGGACTGGACGAAATCGAGGTAGCGAGTGCCGTCAACGTCCTCGACGTAGGCGCCGCTGCCTCGAGCCACCGTGTAGGGAGTTCCGCCAACCGAGCGAAACGAGCGAACTGGAGAGTCGACACCGCCCGGCAGGACACGCTGGGCCCGTTGGAACCACGCCTCATTGAGAGAGCTCAACGCGCGAGCTCCGTGGCGATCTCGCGAGCGAAGTACGTCAAGACGAAGTCCGCGCCGGCGCGCCGCACCGCCGTCAACTGTTCGAGCGCGACGGCCGTTCCGTCGATCCACCCCTTGGCGGCGGCGGCCTTCACCATCGCGTACTCGCCACTGACGTGATACGCGCACAGCGGCACGTCGAGTTCATGTCGCAGGTCACTCAACACGTCGAGGTACGACATCGCCGGCTTGACCATGACGATGTCCGCGCCCTGTTCGACGTCGCCTCGGGCTTCGCGAAGGGCCTCACGGCGATTGCGAAAGTCCTGCTGATACCCCTTGCGATCGCCACCATCGACGATCTCGACGCCCACCGCGTCGCGAAACGGACCATAGAACCCACTGGCGTACTTCACCGCGTAGGCCATGATGATCGTCTCGTCGAAACCGGCCGCGTCAAGAGTGCTTCGAAGTGCGCCGACCTGGCCGTCCATCATGCCGCTCGGGGCGACGACCGACGCCCCGGCGCCGGCCTGAGCCAACGCGACGCGTCCGTAAAGTTCGAGCGTCGCGTCATTGTCGACCGTGCCGTCACTACGAAGGACGCCACAGTGGCCGTGACTGGTGTACTCGTCCAGACACAGGTCCGCCATGAGGACCAACTCGTCACCGAAGTCGTCGCGCAAGGCACGCAGCGCCACTTGGGCGACGCCCTGCGGATCCCACGCACCACTGCCCAGTTCGTCCTTCGTCGACGGCACGCCGAACAAGATCACGCCGCCCACGCCGACGCGGACCAACTCCTCGACCTCTTTGCGAAGTGATTCGATGGTGTGTTGGAACTGACCCGGGAGTGACGAGATCTCGCGCGCCTCGCTCAGACCTTCGGCAACGAAGAGCGGCGCCACGAAGTCATCCGGGGCGAGGGTCGTTTCAGCGACCAGGCGGCGAAGAGCCGGCGTGCGCCGAAGTCGGCGGGGACGTTCGGTGGGAAACACGGACCCAGCCTAGGACAGGGCGATTGTCCTGTTACCAACTAGTGCGAGAGTTCGGCGAGCCGTGTTCTGAGTTGCGGTCCCCAGCCTTCAATGACCTGAGGGCGGTCGAGGCGCACGGTCGCGCCAGTCGTCGCACCCGGGACGACGACCCAGGCGTCGCCCTTGACGTACTCGCGCGCCACCGTCCAGGCCGACGGCGCCCCGATGAAGACGACATCAGCATTTCGAAGCGTCGCCGCGGCGCTCGAATCCAGCGCTAAGCCAACTGTCTCGTAGCAGGCCACCGTCTCCACTTCGAGGCCCTTCTCGCGCAAGGCCGCGATCAGTTCTTCGCGCATCGACTGCGCACCCAGCACCAGCACCGGACCCCGCGTGACGAAAGGTGCGAGCGCGTCGGCCGATCCGTCACCCTGCGCGTCTACTTGAATCCCTCGCGTCCTCAACGCGCCGGATGTCGCAGGCCCCACGACGAACACTTCGACGTCGGACGCTGACGCGTGACGAGCGATCTCGACGTAGTCGGCGCCACGTTCGCTCGTGACGACGAGTGAGCGAAACGTTCCGACGGCTGGTGACGAGGCGAGAGCGGCACGCACGTCGTCGGGGTCGAAGTACCACGTCGTCGTGAGTGGTACCTCATCGACCGTCACCCCCGTGGGAAGCCACGCCATCAATGGTTCGTTCTTTCCGTCCTCGCGCGTCACCACGACGTTCACGCCTTTTTTTGCCATCCGGCGAGTGCACCGCCGCCTAACTCGTCGCGAAGGTGACGCGCCAACGAGCGACCCAGTGCGTCGGGGTCATCGCCATTGAACACTGCGCGTACGCTTCGCGAACCATCGACGCTCAACATGACGCCGCTCAGTGCAATCGTGTCGCCCGTCACGCGTGCGTACGCACCGCACGGTACCGAGCATCCGGCCCCCAGTTCGGCGAGGAACGCGCGCTCCGCCACCAGCGAGGTCATGGCGTCAGGCAGGTTGAGGGGTGCCAACAGTCCGGCCGTGAGGTCGTCGTCGACTCGAGCTTCGAGCGCGAGGGCTCCTTGGCCGACCTGGGGAACGAACCATTCGGTGTCGAGTCGTTCGGCCACCAAGTCGCCTTCCCCTAACCGTTCGAGCGCGGCCGCCGCCGCGACGACCGCGTCGACGTCGTCGTGGCCGGCCACGGCAAAACGCGTCGCCATATTGCCGCGTAATCCCACGACGCGCAGATCAGGTCGTCGTTCCAGCAAGAGCGCTCGGCGTCGGGGCGAACCGGTGGCGACGGTGGCCCCCGGTCCGAGACCAGCGAGTGAGCGGCCGATCAGGACGTCAGCGGGGTCGAGTCGTTCCGGCACGCACGTGAGCGTCAAGCCCTCCGGCGTCGAACTCGGAAGGTCCTTCGCACTGTGTATCGCGACGTCGGCGTCGCCGTTCAGAACCGCTCGCTGTACTTCGACGGCGAAGACGCCTTCGGCACCGATCTGATCGAGCGAGACGTCCACGTGACGGTCTCCGCGAGTCTCGAGTGGCACCAGCACCGACGCCAGGCCACTCTCACTCAGTCGACGTTGGACCAACGACGCCTGCACCAGGGCCAACGGCGAGCGACGGGTCGCCAGGCGTAACTCACTCATAGATCAAAGAGCGTGCGAGTGGCCTCGCTCAATCGAGTCCCTTGATCGGTGCCGGCCGCTTCTTTCAACACCACCGTCGGACGATGGGCAATCTTGGCCACCACCGAGCGCAGAATCGACGCAACCTTTTCGCGTTGTTCCAGCGTCAGACCCTCCATATCGCCGTCGCGTCGCGACACTTCGCCGGCCACGACGTCGTCAAAGTACGCGCGCAGTTCACTGACTATCGCCGACGCGCCGCGGGCGCGCTGATCGCTTAGATATTTCTCGACGTCTTCGCCGACGATTCGCTGCGCGTCGTCAATCGCTTCGCGGCGATCACCCAGAGCTTGACCGACCCGCTCGCGAAGATCGCCGATATCGATGCGACGAACCTTGCCCAGACCGGCGACGTCGCTCGCCACGGCTCGTGGCAGTCCGAGGTCAACGAAGAGCACATCGTCTCGACATCGTTCGAGGTCCCCTCGAGTGATGACCGGTGACGAGACTTCGACCGCGGCCACGACCAATCGAGCCGTAGTGATCAGCGTGGTGACGTCCCCGAGCGTTCCGAGCGTCACTCGTGAATCGTTCAAATCGTCCCGCAGACGTTCGCTCCGCGCGGAGGTTCGATTGCAGATCGTCATGTGGCGAAGGCGAGCCGGTCGCTCCAGGAGCGCGCGGGCAATTCCCCCGGCCAACTGACCGGCGCCGATGATGACGACGTCAGCGCCCTCGAGGTCAACGCCCAGGTCGTCAGTGGCCATCATGACCGACGCCTGCGCGAAGCTCGTGCTGCCACGCGCGATCGGGGTCTCAATGCGAACTCGTCGACCGGAGGCGATGGCGCGTTGGAAGAGTTCGGTGATCTCCGGGCCCGCAGTCTGCTCTTCGATCGCTAACTCGAGTGCGCGGCGTAACTGTCCGAGCACCTCGAACTCCCCCGGCACGACCGACTTGAGTCCGGACGCGACGCTGAAGAGGTGCGTCGCCACCGCTCGATCGAAGTTGACCGTGAGGTGATCGGAGAACTCCACCGGCGCCAGCCCCGTGGCCTCGGCAATGGTGTGCGTGATCTCTTCGATCGCGCCGTGAAATCGGTCGATGACCGCGACGACCTCGGTGCGCAGACACGTCGAGACGAAGACCGCTTCGTGAATGTTTCGCTGGCTCATCAAGGTTCGAAGGACCTTGCTCCATTCGTGCTCGGGAATGCTGGCGCGTTCGAGGAGGTCGAGAGAGGCGTGCTCGTGGTCGATGCCGACGGAGATCAACGCCATGACATCACTCCGACCCTCATAGAGCGCCGCGCATCGGCGTGGGCGTCGCAATACCGAGCGAGTGCAGGAGTCCCCCGCCGAGCGGCCCCGTGCCGTTGTTGAGGTGGTACATCAGGATCTGCAATTCGATTGAGAAGTCCACGTAGTGCACGGCGGTGCCGATCGGCACGTTGAGCACTTGCGGGGCGAAGTTCAACAGCGCGTGGATCCCGGCGCTCACCAAACGATCGGCAACCGCCTGGGCCGCGTCGGGCGGTACGCAAATCACGGCGACGGTCGCGGGAACGATCGGATCGTCCAGCGGCTTCACCACGTGGCCGACGATGGTCGTGCCCACCACGTCGGGGTCATTGTCGTACAGCGCGGCGAGTTGGGCGCCGCGGATAAGGAAATTCGTCGAATTCACCAATGCGCGTCCCAGGTTGCCGATACCAACGACGACCACGTCGTACTGACGGTCGTGTCCCAGCGCTTCGGCGATGCGCTCGTTGAGGATCTGGACGTCGTAGCCGGCTCCGCGAGTGCCGAAGGATCCGAGACCCGCGAGGTCGCGCCGGACGGTCGTCGCGGTGACGCCCGCGAGTTCTCCGATCTGCTGGGAGTCAATGCGATTGAGACCGCGCGTCGTCCAACCCTCGGCGATGCGTTGGTACACCGGCAGACGCGCGATGGTCGGTTCGGAGAGTTTCCTCGGTCGAAGCCGCGGGGTCGCCATGTCGTTACGTTACTTTGACCCTCAGCGACCCATTTGTCGACTGCGATCCGCGGCTGCCGCCACGGCGTCGATGAACGCCGAACGAACGGCGCGACTTTCCAATGTGCGCAGTCCCGCGGCGGTCGTACCGCCCGGGGACGTCACTTGATGGCGAAGCTCTTCGGGCGTGTCGCCCGTGGAGATCAGCAGCGCGGCCGAACCTTCGAAGGTCCCGACGACGAGTTGGTGGGCGACGTCACGCGACAGGCCCTGGTGCACGCCGGCCTCGATCAACGCCTCGATCACGAGGTACAGGTACGCCGGCATCGGCCCCGAGAGCCCCGTCACGGCGTCGATGTTGCGTTCCGTCACGCGAACGACCGTGCCGACGGCGCCCAGGATCGATTCGGCCCAGTCCAAGTCCTCCTTGGTCACGTGCGCGCCACCGGCGATGGCGCTCACGCCCTTTCGCACGAGCACCGGCGTGTTGGGCATCGAACGAATCACCGCAATGGGCGACGGCAACGTCGCTTCGATCCGCGCGGTCGATAGGCCGGCGACCACGGACAGCAATCGTGCGGCGCCCATCGCGCCCGCCAATCTCGCGACCGCTTCGGCGTGCTCGGGCTTGACACAGACCACGACCCCGCTGGCCTCATCGACGTGCTCGATCTCCAGGGACGCGATGATCGCGACGCCCGGGAGACGGGTAGCGAGTGCGTCGCGCTGCTCCACGGAGGTCTCGACGACCGCCAGTTCGCTCGTGGGACACCACTTCGCGTCCACCAGTCCTTCGGCCAGGGCCGAGCCCATACGCCCACCGCCCACGATGATCAACTTGTACGCCACGATTGAACGCTACAGGTTTGTCACGAGGACTTCCTTCGACGACGATAGAGCGAGGAGAGACCTATCGTCATCGCGGTCGGATAGATCTCCTCGACGTACGTGAGCGTCGCACCGACGACTTCGTCAAGACGCTCCTTGGTCAACTCGCGGATCGGAATCTGCGCCATGAGATAGATGCCGTCCTCGGGCCCGATGGCGAGGTGCAGTTCACGCAACTCCGCGTTCTTCACCAAGAGGTAGCGAAACAGAGTCTCGCGGTTCTCCTCCGGGGCCGGCGTGACCTCGGTTTCGACGTGGACCGTGCGCTGTCGAAGTGACAGCCACAAGGTGATGACGTCTTTCTCTTCACCCTTGAGGCGAATGAGCCAGTGGAAATGTCCCCGGTCATCGGGCAGCGTTTGGTGTTCCACACCCAAAAGTGCACTGGCGCGCCACTGCTGGGCCCACGTCGATACGATCTCATCAAGTTCCCGAGCGGAGTGCGCGTCACCTAAGGGAGCTCGGGTCACCTCAACAGCGCACGAGCCCCGAGAGTGCCAACTCCTCTGTCAGATCGCCCAGGGTCTTCGCGGCCGAACGCCAGGTGTAGCGCCGAGCGAGCAGGACCGCGGCGTTGGACATGGTCGTGGCGTTCTGCGAATCGAGCGTGACCTCGACGGCGTCGGCCCACACCTGGGGATCACGCTCGCCGATCAAGAATCCCGTGACACCCGGTTCGATCAACGTCATGAGACCTCCGACGTCACTCGCCACGACCGGCGTGCCGCAGGCCGAAGACTCCAACGCCACGAGTCCGAAGCTCTCGGAACGGCTCGGTACGAGCATGACGTCGGACGCACGCATCCACGTCGACAACAGTTGGTGGGACTGGGGGGCGACGAAACTCACGTGATCGATCACGCCCGCCTCCTCGACGCGTTGATGGAGTTGAGCGAGCGTCGCACGACCGTCCGGTCCCGACGGTCCTCCGACAATGGCCAGCATGGCGTTACGGCCTCGCGCGCGCAACTCGATCAATGTTTCGAGGGCGAGGTCGACGCCCTTCAATGCCTGCAGGCGTCCGACGAAGAGCAACATCGAGTCTTCGCCTTTGATGCCCAGCGCGCGTCGCGCCTGGGGTCGATAACCGGGTGCGAAAAAAGCGTGTTCGACGCCGAGGTGCACGACGTGCACGCGTGCGGGATCGGCGTTGTAGTAGCGCACGAACTGTTCGGCCTCAACGTCACAACTGGCGAGGACGGCGTCGGCGCAGGCGAAGATCGCCGCCTCCTGGAAGGCTCGGTCCTCAGATTCGCCTTCGTAGTGCTCGGCCTTCACGCGCTCGAGCGTGTGAAAGGTCATGATGAGCGGAATGCTCAGTTCGTGCTTGAGTCGGTGGCCGGCCAGACCGCTCAGCCAGTAGTTCGCGTGGATGGCGTCCGGGGTCCCGTGACAGCGAAAGAGCGTCGCGACCGAGTCAGTGAATTCCGCGACGTGATTCGTCAGGCCCTCGCGGTCGAGCGCGGTGGCCGGTCCGGCCGTGACGAAGTGGACACGAAAACCGGGCTCGACGTGGACCGTGTCGCGTACCTGGGTGTTGTCACGACGGGTATAGACGTCCACCTCGTGCCCGAGGCGAGCCAGGGCGCTCGAGAGTTCACGGACGTAGACGTTCATGCCTCCGCCGTCACCCGTTCCGGGCTGGGCCAGGGGCGACGTGTGATACGAGAGGACTGCGAGTCGAGCCACGGGCGCATCCTACCGGCGTTAGCCCTGATTCAACGGGGAATCTCCTAAGGCGTCGACGTCGAGAGCACGATGTAGGCCACGTCGCGAGCGTTGACGAGCCCGAAATCTCGGGAGTCGGTCGAGGCCGCGGCGTTATCGCCTCGCAGGTCCAGGCGCCGACCGACGCGCCCGACACAGCGCTTCAACAACCAACGATTGGCGTCGCGCGGGTCGCGAACCACGACGACGTCGCCGGTTCGCACCGGACGCCAACGCCGCAACGCCGTAAGACGTTCACCCGGGAGATACGTCGGCGCCATGGACGAACCCTCGACGGTCACTCGTCTGAGAAAGAACTCTAGGAGCCGTTCCATTTCAGTGAACGATAGACGAGGGCCGTGACTAACCTTCGAATGGAAACAGGGTTTGTGCCCGCACCACAACGAACGACAATCGAAAGGTGAAGCCATGACGCTTCTGACACGAATTACTGCACTACTGGACGCATCGACGGAGCCGCTCGTCGTGTCGGCGCACTGCGACTTGCCCTGTGGTGTCTACGACCCGGCGCAGGCCAAGATCGAAGCGCAATCGGTGAAAGCCTGCATGGAGAAGTACAACGCGTCGAGCGATGAGGACTTCAAGATTCGCGCGACGTTCATCAAAGAAGAGCGCGCCGACCTCGTGAAGCACCACCTCTGGGTGTTGTGGACCGACTACTTCAAAGTCGAACACCTCAAGGCGTACCCGAACCTGCACGACCTGTTTTGGATGGCGACCAAGAGCGCCGGCGAAGCCAAGAAGACCAACGACGTCAATGTGGCCGACCGACTTTTGAGCGAGATCGACGCCATCGCAGAGCTCTTCTGGGCCACGAAGAAGTAGTTCCGAGGACAAAGAATCCCGATGACTTCGGCCACCGGGATTTACATGGAATCGCTACGCGAGTTCGGGGTGGGCCGGACAGTTGGCGAGTAACGGTCTGACCACGAGCGCGCTCTCTTCGATGGGCGCCTGGCACACCTGGCACGTTCGATAAGTCCCGTTGCGCAGTCGTTCGAGCGCGCGGTCCACATCGTTCAAGGTCAATTCAATAGCGCTGACGCTCTCGTTGGCGAATTCCGGCATAATGACAAACTACCGGTCCGCTGGCGCTTCACAGTTACTCCTCTATTCAACGCGATCGATACGGCCGCAAGAGAGTTAGTAGGCTCCCTTGAGCCAAGAAACAAAGGTCTTACGCGTCATTCGCGCCTTGGTGTGGAATGTCTTGGCTCGAATCGCGTTTTTGAATTGCCAATTTTTGGGCCGCTAGCTCATCGGGAAGAGCAGGGGACTTTTAATCCCAAGGTGCCGGGATCGAGACCCGGGCGGCCCACTAGTAAAATAAAGGAATTTTGAGTGTTAGTGGTAAGTCAGTTCAAGTAA
>Ga0182030_10011680_pt1 | contig 17685 bp, 16 predicted proteins | sample 812S3MmetaG_FD_121299 | JGI IMG/M metagenome (GOLD analysis project Ga0182030, IMG submission 121299) | Permafrost microbial communities from Stordalen Mire, Sweden - 812S3M metaG (Illumina Assembly) | ecosystem: Environmental > Terrestrial > Soil > Wetlands > Permafrost | place: Sweden...
GACCCCGCGCGGGCCTGATGCAAACCGGCCAGCGCGTCGCGGTCCTTGGCATGCTGGTTTCGGGTGCTTTGGCCGTCGCCAAAATCACCGCCGGCTTGGCTGGCCATTCCACCGCCGTGGTGTCCGACGGCTTCGAATCGGCGGGCGACGTTTTCGCTTCCGGGTTCGTGCTTCTCGGCCTGACGCTGGCCGCCAAGCCGCCAGACGAGGAGCATCCTTACGGGCACGGCCGCATCGAAACCCTCACCGGCCTGCTGATTGGATTGGTGCTGACCGCCGCCGGGGTATTGATCTCCGCTACTTCCTTCGGGCATCTCGGGCAGCCGCACGCGGCGATCGAATCCTTTGTCATGGCGCCGCTGATCGTCTCCGCCCTAGCGAAGGCTGGGCTGGCAACCTCTAAATTCCGCTATGGCGGCAAACTACGCAGCGCCGCCCTGACCGCCGATGCCTGGAACGATACCATGGATATCGTCTCAGCGCTGGCTGCGCTGGCTGCTGTCGGGTTGGCTCTCAGCGATCCGCTACGCTTCCGGGATGCCGATCGTTACGGAGGCATCGCAGTGGGGCTGATCGTGGTGTTCACCGGTGTGCGTGTGTCCCGCGACACTGCCATGCAACTGATCGACACCATGCCGGATCCGCGACGCATGGACGAGATCCGCGCCGCCGCTGCCGGCGTGGCCGGAGTCCACGGCGTGGAAAAGTGCTTCGCGCGCAAGACAGGACTGCGTTACCACGTCGACTTGCACCTGGAAGTGGACCCCGAGATGACCGTGCGGCGCTCCCACGAAATCGCCCACAACGTGCAACTGCGCATCAAGGAAAAGCTCGATTGGGTGGCCGACGTCCTGGTGCACGTAGAGCCCGGCCGATGAACTCTTGTCCACTATTTTCGATTGTCCACTATTTGTGGACATGCTAATATTGTGGACAACATGGCCCCCGCGCATCATCGCGAACCCGAGCCACTCCGCCTTCTCCGGGGCCTCCCGTTTGTACGTTCCCTGAAGTACCGGGCCGCTCGCGCGGGTAGTCCCCTTGCGTGGGACGGCAAGTTGGACATTCGCACACCCCAGGGCCTATTTCATTTCGTGGTTGCGGCGAAACCCGTTCAGCTGACCCGCTCGTCGGCCAGCCAACTCATGACGTGGCTCCAGCATCAGCCGAAGGCCCGGACAGAAGGCATCCTGCTACTGGCGCGGCACATACCCCGAAGCGCCGCCGAAAGCCTCATCGCAGCCAAAGTCAATTTCGCCGACGATGCCGGCAACCTCCATCTCGCGTCAGGCAAGGCCTATAACTGGACGGTCATTGGCAACCCGGCGCCTGCACGGGAATCGGTGCGGCGTCCCACTAGCCGCGCGGAACTTCAGTTGCTTTTTCAATTTGCTACTCATCCCGATTCGCTCGACTGGCCGGTCCGCCGTCTGGAGCCGGCGGCGGGCATCGGCAAGAGCCGGGTCGCGCAGGCCCGAAGCCAGATGATTGAGGAAGGGTTGCTGGTGCGAGCGGGGAAGCGTCTTCGCCTGGGGCCGGTGAATTCACTGGCCGATCGTTTGGTCTCCGGTTACGCCCAGGTGCTTCGTCCCAAGCTGGTCATCGGACGCTTTCGGGCTGCGGAAACTACGCCCGAAGCGTTCCTCGCCCGCCTGCGCGGCGACATGCCGCCGGGGGTCCGCTACGCCTTGAGCGGAGGCCAGGCGGCCGATCTCCTCCAGCATTTTTATCATGGGCCGGAGATATCGATTTTCGCCGCGCCCTGGGGACGTACCGTGGCGCAGCGCCTGCGGCTGCTCCCCGACCGCGATGGCCCGATCACGGTGCTGAATGCCTTCGGAGAGACGGTCTTTTGGGAGGAGCGCGGACCACACACCATCGCGCCGCCATGGCTCATCTATGCGGAGCTGTTGCGCAGCAGCGATGCCCGCGCCCATGAAGCTGCCGCGGAATTGCGGCGGGAGTTCCTGGCCTGAGTCATGTGGACTGGGGAGATGCTTGGACTGCCGGAGCGAATCACCCGGCGTCAGCAGTTCGGATCCCTCACGTGAACCACCTGTCCGGTCCTCACACTCTGAATCTGCCGAGTCAATTCATCCAGCAGCCTCTCATAAGAAGGCATCTGGTTATTCGCGGCCGTGAGCACGATTATCCCGAACGGGCGCTCTTTGAGATCGTGCTCAAACTCGAAACCCTTGTCGATTGTCACGAAGACGTCGAAACGGCTTTCGATCTCGCCGATGAGCACATGGTCTGGTTTGCCTCCCCATCCCAAGTCGCGCACCGTGCTGACGAAGGTTTCCAGCAACACGGGCCGGAGCCGTAAAGCCAGACGGGGATTGATACACTCGTCGATTAGGACCCGACGCATTCGGTGACCAGATCCTGCGCCAACTCCAGGTAGCCTTCAACAACTTCGCGCGAGACAGTCGGGCACCCAGCCAGGAAGTCGTCAATGGTAGCGCCGCTCTTCAGATCGTCGAGCAGGAGGCGGACCGGAACACGGGTGCCCCGGAAGCATGGGACGCCATGCATCAGGTCGGGATCTACCGAGACGATCTCGTTAAGGCGGGCTCGTTTTTCCGTGCTCACTGCACTTCCACCATACCCTAGGCTCCAGAGGAGTGCAACGCCAGCGCGAGTTTGCCACTACTTCCCACGTCTTGGCTTCGGTACGTTCCGGCCGGCCTTCCTGGCGCTGGCGGGACATTCCAGCGCCGGGATGTCGTCGTCTTCGCCACACATCACCGGCCGCATGAGAGTGGTCACCAGTTTGCCGCGAATGAGTTTCTCACAATGATCCACGAAGTGGCATTTGTTGGGATCGTCGATGGCGTACCCGCGGCCGGAGGATTCCGTGATCGCGTACTTACCGCCGGTCCAGTGATAAATCGTGTCGGCGTACGCGCCGCCCATCCAGTCCTGATGCACGGTGATTGTTTTATTCTCCGGGTGCGCAACAGGGTTCGGGTTGGGAACTGCGGGCGCGTACTGAAACCGTGCGCTCTTGTTATCCCACGTGAAAATGCAAAAGACTTTGGTCCCAAGGTGGGGATGAAAGAACTGCAACAGTTCCACATCCTCGAAGCCATCGAAGTTCAAATCGGCGTGATCGAGCAACGCGAGTTCGGAATCGTACTCGTTCAATTGCTCGCTAATACCCTTGCACATCGGCAGAGTCTGAAAAGGGCGGGACTCGCTCCCGCGGAATACCGAGACGCCCGTGACAGTCATCGTCTCATCCAACTCCACGTGGAAGCGGAACGGCTCGCCTCCGGTGCGAATGGGGAACGAGTAATCGGTGTGAGCTTTCGCGCGGTCGAGCAGTTTCAGCCCGTCCTGAGCTTGCAGGAACAGCACGGCAAGAATCATCCGTGCCGCGACGCCAGTCGCCATTCTGGCCATTCTGTTTGATTGTAGTCGTGTGGGCCGCCGAAAGCGATACCATGGACGCGCATGGAGCAAACCGGTGGACCTTTGCCAGACGGCACTCGCCTGAAACGCACCTTCCGCAAGCTTGTGCGCCACGATATTCGTCGCTGGGCGCTCACCGGCGGACTGGCCATCGAGTATCACGACCCGCGCAGCCCTCGCGCTCTCAACGATATCGATTTCGTCGCGCCCGCTTTCGACTCCATCCCCACCAGCCTCGCCGCCGACTTTCTGTTCCGCCACGTCCATCCGCACGACCCGCCGGGGAAACACCTCTTGCAATTCATCGACCCCGAAACCGCGCTCCGCATCGATGTATTCCGCGCGTGCGGCGCCACCTTGCAACGCGCTACGCACGGAGACCTGGGATTCGGTCCGATGGCCGTGGTGTCCCTGGCGGACTTGGCCGCTCGTGCGGCCCGGCTGTCGCTCGATCTTGCGCACGGCGGCCCCGTGCCCGCCAAACATGCGCGCGATTATCTTCACCTGGTGACCGCCGTGCCGCCAGCCGAACTCGCGGCGGCGTGGGCAGACCATCGCAAACCCTCGCACCCAACCGAATTTTGCGAGGTCCGAAGCGTGCTCGAAGATCTGATCCCTTCTCACCCCGATCTGCTGAACACGCCCGAGTATTCCCAAAACCCCGACGAGATCTGCCCGCGATGCCAAGCCGTCGCCGCCTTTCCGTTAGCCGATCCGCGTGCGGTCCTCGCGCTCTTGGGCTACTGCTGACGGCGCGCTCTTGACTTCAGATCGCAAATATCCTAATCTCGATAAGGTATGGTACGTTCTAAGGCCGCAGCCCATCCCGCTCATCCGGAATTTTCCTCTCCGGCAGTGATGGCGCGGCCCTTTTGTTGTTGTCGCCACTGCTGATCTCCGCCTTTGTCCCTTTTAGAAATTTCAGGAGGATTTACATGCAAGCGACTGCATCTCCATACGCCGGATCCCAAGCCATCGTGCCCCTATTGGAGCTGGCCTTAGCCCAGACGAATAGCGCCGGGGCCTACGTTTATAGCTTCGAACCCGGTGAGCCGTTAGCGCGCCTGGCCGTATGGGCCGGACTCCCGCCCACCAACGCCGATTGGCGAAATCTGAAATCGCCGGCCCACCTTTTACAGCGCCCCACCGCCGTGGTGCTGTACCAGCGCGCTTCCGACGACTGGCGCTTTGAAAGCCTGCCCGAATTCCGCAAACACCGCTTCCAGGGCGTCGTCTCGATTCCCTTGCAGGACGACGGTGAGGTGGTGGGCGTCGCCAACTTTTGCCGCTCCCATCAGTCGCCGTTGCCGCCCCGGGAGTTGTCGTTTCTGCTCAGCCTGAGCCTCCCTTTGGGAGCGCTGCTGAACGGGGAGGCGGTGCGCCAGCGCCTGGAGCGCGCCACGCAGTTGCTGGCCGACCGCAAAGTGTTGGCGCGCGCCAAGGGCGTGTTGCAAGCGAACCTCGGGTGGACCGAGGAAGAGGCCTATCTGCACATTCGCCGCCTCAGCCGCCAGAGTGGCGTACCGATGCGCGACATTGCACGCCAGGTGATTGATGCCGGCCAGGAGGCGCCATCCGATGCCAATTGACGGCCCACGAAATCCAGAGACCGCGTGGCGGTCCATGAGGAAATCTTTTATGACGACGCGTTTGACTCTTGCAGCCGCCTTGCTGACCGCCTCCGCCGCACTGGCGCAGCCTCCCGCGGGAACATGGGACGCCACCATTACCGTAAACAACGTCGAGATTCCGTTTCGCTTCGAGCTCTCCGGCACAGCTCCGAATCTGCGCGGCGCCTTCTTCAACGGCGACGACCGAATCCCCTCCACCGGCGGACGATTCGAGAACGCCAGCTTGCTGCTGAACTTCGACCAGTACGGTTCGAAGCTCGAAGCCACCTGGAAGGACGGCGCGCTCGATGGCCAGTACACGCGCAGCAAGCGCAGCTACGCGGTCCACGCGACGCCCGCCAAGTCTCCGTCCGTCGCCGTGGACACCGCCAAAACGCCATCCATCGACGGGCAGTGGGAGATTCTTGCCAAGAGTTCCAAGGGCGAAGCGGCATGGCGCTTTGTGGTGCGGCAATCGGGTGCGCAAGTGTCGGCGGCGATTCTGCGCGTGGACGGCGACACCGGCGCGCTCCAGGGATCCTATCGCAACGGCAAATTCGTGCTCAGCCATTTTGACGGCGCACGCCCGCTGCTGTTGGAGGTGACTCCGAACACCGATGGCACGCTGGAAATCGTGCAGAATGGGCAGCAGAAACTCACCGCTGTGCGCACCTCCGAAGCGCGTGCCAAAAACCTGCCCGCACCCGAAGATCCCGCCACGCACACTACGGTGAAGGATGCCGCCGAGCCGTTCCATTTCAGCTTTCCCGATTTGTCCGGCAAGACCGTCGCCGATACCGACGCGCGTTTCCGCGACAAGGTGGTGATCGTCGCTATCGGTGGGAGTTGGTGCCCCAACTGTCACGATGAAGCTCCGTTTCTGGAGGCGTTGTACCAGAAATATCATGCGCGCGGGTTGGAAGTAGTCGGTCTCTTCTTCGAGGAAGCCGACCAGTTGAAGGATCCCACCCGCGTGCAGGCGTTCATTCGTCAATACGGGATCGAGTACCCCATGCTGCTTGCCGGCGAGACCGGGCAACTCCACGAGAAGCTGCCGCAGGCCGTGAATCTGGATTGCTGGCCGACAACCTTTATCCTCGGCCGCGACGGCCGCGTTCGCGCCGTTCATGCCGGGTACGCCGCACCCGCCAGCGGCGTCTATCACGAGAATCTGGCGAAGGACGTCACTGAGTTGCTGGAGCGGCTGTTGGGCGAAAACTCCGTAGCGGCAAGATAGAAAGTCAGACCGCGCGGTCGAGTTGGCCGTCCTCATTGCCGCCGAATCCGAGCAGCTTGTCGATACGGTCCAGCAGCGCCCGCGGGCTGAAAGGCTTCGGCAGGAAGCTGGCGGTACTCTCCAGGCTCTTCCTGTCGATGAGCTCGTGGTCATAGCCCGACATGAAGACCACGGTCATCGCGGGACGGCGGCCGCGTAGCTTCGCCACCAGTTCCGGTCCGCTCATCCCGGGCATAATGACATCGGTGAGCAACAGGTCAATGGGGCCGGCGTGCCGCGCTTGCTGAGCCAAGACCTCGTCACCGCCGGCAGCCTCCAGAACGGTGTGGCCGGCGCCTTTCAGTACCTGCGAAACCAGCTTGCGGACGGGGGTCTCGTCCCCCACCAGGAGAATGGTCGCGGTCCCGGCCGCTTGCGATTCCGCCGGCCTTGCCGCTCGGCGGTGAACCCTCGAACAACTTCCGGAAATCCGGCTGAGGAAATCCATGAAACCGTTCCGCCATCGTACCACCGGGGCCAAGTGGCGACTTATCGTACCGTCCGGCCGGTCCATTCATCTAACGATTGTTATTGGCGTACTATAACCCATTTCCAGGGTTGCCTCTGCGGCGCCAGGAACCTATAGTGAATCCAGGGCGGAAATCGTCCCGAAATTTTCGGTGGAACCAGGGCCTACGCATGGTTCCGCGGAAGAGAACGTACCTCTCGCGTCGAGGTGCGAACAGCCGGGTGCCGGTTCGGTTTCGCCAAAGGCCGAGCCGGACACCCGGAGCAGGAAATCCATCTTACTTCTTGCAAACCGCCGTTAGAAAACGGCCATCCGCACTTTGGTGCTCCGAGAGAATGCGCAGACCGCCGTGTTCCGTGAGCAGCCAGCGGAAAGCCGCCGGCGCATAGGTATACTGGAAATTCATCCCGATGCGCTCGCCGCGCTGCAGCGGGATCTCCTGGCCGGCCACCGTCGCCGATAGATCGCGCTTAGCGCCAAACGACCGCGTGACCAGGTGCAGTCCGTCATGCCGGTCGTCGCGCTTCAGGTTTAGGAAGAGTTCCCCGTCGCCATCCGAGATTCCCACATTGGCCAGCAGTGTCGTAAGGAACTTTCGCGCCGCTGGATTATCGCGCCGCGCCACAGACTGCTGGGCGTCGTGGACCTCTCCATCGACAATCAGCCGGTCTTCGGGTTTCATGCATTGCGCCACGTAACGGATTTCCGCCAGCGGATCGAAGGACCCCATGGTATTGCCGCTGAGGATGAACAGGCGCGGCGGCTCGGCGGCGTCCGCGGCATACACCAGGTGCACCGGGCTCGAAATATCGGCCTTGATGCCGACGGTCTCGATGTCGTCATCTTCGGCGCCGGCGCAAGCCATTTCGAGCATCGCCTGGCTGGCGTCAACCGGGAAGTAAGTGCACTCGCAACCGGCTTTCTTCAGGGCGTCCATCAGCAGACGGTCCCGGGCTCCGTCCCCGGCGCCGAAACTGATGACGGGTGCGCGCCCTTTGAAATGCCGGGAGAGCTCCGCGCTGTTGGCTGCCAACTCTTTCCAGGTGCGCCACAGGCCGCCATACAACTCCTTGTGCCCGATGAGCGCCGTCCATTCCGCCGCGGACCGCGGGAACCAATAAAAAAACTTCTCCGGCAAATCGCGCGCTTCAATCGCCTCCACAAACTCCTGGGCGATATCGGCTTCGGTGAGCACCACTTCGACTTTCATGAAACTTCATTATAGGAGCTATCGGCTTTCAGCTGTCAGCTATCGGCTAAATCCCCCTTCGGCCACCAGCATGAAACGGCCCGCCGGAACGCTTGTTGTGGTATGTATCAGCCGCGCCGTTTCGATACGGGGCGGGCGAGGGGGTTTAGCTGAGAGCTGACAGCTGAGAGCTGAAAGCTTCCCTCAGTACGCCATCACCTGCATCCCGGCGTCGACAAACAGAATATTGCCGGTAACGCCGCGGGCCAAGTCGCTCGCCAGGAACACAGCGGCGTCGGCCACTTCTGCCGGATCGGTATTGCGGCGCAAGGGAGCCCGCTCCTGGACGACATCGAGGATGCTTGAAAAATCCTTGACGGCGCGTGCTGAGGCGGTCTTCACGGGGCCCGCGGAAATGGCGTTCACGCGGATTTTCAGCGGCCCCATATCGCTCGCCAGATATCGCATGGCAGCTTCCAGCGACGCTTTGGCCACCCCCATCACGTTGTAGTTCGGCATCACGCGCGTCGAACCCAGATACGTGAGCGTCGCAAACGATCCGCCTTCCGTCATGACCGGTGCGGTCGCGCGCGCCAGTGCCACCAGCGAATACGCGCTCACATCCTGCGCCAGCAGGAATCCGCTCCGCGAGGTCTCCACGAACGGCCGCGCCAGGTCCTCGCGATTGGCAAACGCCAAGCTGTGCAGTACGGCGTGCAGCGGCCGGCCGAGCGCCCGCAGCGACTCCGTGAGCGCCGCCAGTTCTTCGTCCTTGGTGACATCGCACGGCAGAATCGCCGCTACATTCATACCCTTGGAGAGTTCCGCGATGGCCTCCTTCTGCTTCTCGCCCAGGTACGTCAGCACCAACGTCGCCCCTTCTCTGGCGTACGCCTGTGCCACGGCATATGCCAGGCTCCATCGATTCGCAATTCCAGTTACCAGGGCAAGTTTGCCCTCCAGCAAATTAGGCATGAATTTGCATTGTACACTGGCATTACAGGCGCAAGCTCACGCGATTCGTCCCGTTCATGGACCTCAATACCCCACTCACCTACGTCAAAGGAGTCGGCCCGGCCCGCGCCGCCATGCTGGAAGCCAAAGGTCTGGTCACCGTCGAAGACCTCCTGGCCTACGTACCGTTTCGCTACGAAGACCGCAGCAACATGAAGTCGGTAGCGCAACTGGCGCCCGGCGAAATGGCCACCGTGATCGCCGAAGTGCGCTCGGTCAAGCTCTCCGGTTTCAAACGCCGCAACCTGGGAATGTTCGAAGCGCGCTTCAGCGATTCCTCGCGCGCCACCCTGCTCGGCAAGTGGTTCCACGGCGGGTATCTGGCCAATGTGCTGGCCGAAGGGATGAAGGTCGCGCTCTTCGGCAAAGTGGAATTCGACAGCTACGCCGGTGAGATCACCATGCTGCACCCCGAGTTCGAGATCCTCTCGGGCGATGACGACGATGGCGAGAGTTCCCTGCATACCGGCCGCGTGGTCCCCATCTATGAGGCTGCCGGCAAGATCACCACGCGCGTCTTGCGCGCCATCACGCACCGCATGTTGGATGCGCTCCCGCCCGAAGAGGATTGCCTGCCCGAACACCTGCGGGCCCAACTGAAATTGCCGGATCGCTGGACGGCGCTCCGCGACACGCACTTCCCGCCGCCCGAATCCGACCTGCGCCTGCTCAACGCCTTCCGCTCTCCGGGACAGTTCCGCCTGATCTTCGAGGAATTCTTCTGGCTGGAGTGCGGTGTGGCGCTCAAGCGCAGCAAGGCGCGAACCCTCCCCGGCGTCGCCTTCGAGCTCAACGACCGCGTGCGCGAAAAAGTAAAGGCCATGCTGCCATTCAAGCCCACCGAAGCGCAGAAGCGCGTCCTGGGCGAGATCGCCGCCGACATGAAAGAGGCGCGGCCCATGAATCGCCTGCTGCAGGGCGATGTGGGCAGCGGCAAGACGATCGTGGCGGCCGAAGCGGCGGTGATCGCCATCGAGAACGGTTACCAGGTGGCGGTGCTCGCGCCCACCGAAATCCTGGCGACGCAGCACGGCCTCTATTTCAAGCAGATTCTCTCCAAACTCGGCTATGTCACGGCGCTGCTCACCGGATCGTCGACCGCGCGGGAAAAGGCGCAGCTCAAGAAACTGGTAGCCGAAGGCCTGGTGCAGGTGGTGGTCGGCACTCATGCGCTCATCCAAAAAGACGTGGAGTTTCGCAAGCTCGGGCTGGCCATCATCGACGAGCAGCATCGCTTCGGTGTGCTCCAACGCCTCGGACTGGTGCAGAAGGGCGTGCATCCCGACGTGTTGGCGATGACCGCCACGCCCATTCCGCGCACCCTCGCCATGACGCTCTATGGCGATCTCGACGTCTCGGTGATCGACCAGCTTCCGCCCGGCCGCAAGCCCATCAAGACCAAGCACTACACCTCCGACGCCATCGAGCAAGCCTACAGCTTTGTGAAGAGTCAGATCGATGAGGGCCGCCAGGCGTACGTAGTCTACCCCGTGATCGAGGAGTCGGAAACGCAAGCCATGAAGGCCGCGCAAAAGATGCATGAGCACCTGTCGCGCGAAGTCTTCCCCATGCTTTCCGTCGGCCTGATGCACGGCAAACTCGCCGCCGCCGAGAAGGAAGCCGTGATGCAGCGCTTCAAGGAAGGCCAGGTGAACATTCTAGTATCGACCACGGTGATTGAAGTGGGCGTCGACGTTCCCAACGCCTCGGTGATGCTAGTAGAGCAAGCCGAGCGATTCGGCCTCGCGCAGTTGCACCAGCTTCGCGGACGTGTGGGCCGCGGCGCCGCGCAGAGCTACTGCATTCTGGTGACCGAAAAAATGAACGACACTGCACGCCAGCGCATACGCACGCTGGTGGAATCCACCGACGGCTTCTATATTTCCGAAATGGATCTCAAGCTGCGCGGTCCGGGTGAATTCTTCGGCACCAAGCAGGCTGGATTGCCGTCGCTGCGCGTGGCCAACATTCTGCGCGATGCCGAGATTTTGGAAATCGCGCGCCGTGAGGCGGTGGACTTCATCACGCGGCCGCCCTCGGAAGACGCGCTGCGGCGCGCCGTCGCCTATATTCGCGACCACTGGCAGCGGCGCTACGGGCTGGTGACCGTCTGATGCGTGTGATCGCTGGCGAGTTTCGTTCGCGCGTTCTGAAAAGCATTCCGGGAGACGCCACCAGGCCTACGCCCGACCGCCTGCGCGAGACGCTGTTCGACATCCTGGGGCCGCGCATCGAAGGCGTGGTTTTCGTGGACGCTTACGCCGGCACGGGAGCGGTGGGCATCGAAGCGCTCAGCCGCGGGGCCAGGCACGCCATCTTTCTGGAGAAGGATCGCTTCGCCGTCGAGACCATCCGCGACAATTTGGCGTCGCTCAAGGTGGAACGCCGCGCCACTGTGGTGAAGGGGCTCGTACTGCTGGCACTACCCCGGTCGACGGCAGAGACTGTCTTCCTCGATCCGCCCTACGCTTTGGAGCGCGAGTACACCGCGGCGCTGGATTTGCTCTCGCAGACGCCGCCCGCGCTCACCATCGTGCAGCATTCCATCCGCCTCGCCCTGGCCGATACGTTCGGTGCGCTCCGGCGCACGCGAGTGGTCAAACAGGGCGACAACGCGCTGAGCTTTTTCGCGGCGCACGAGCCTGCTCCGCGCTCCTGATGTCGGCCGCGTCTCTTGTGTGGCAGCCAATCCTGGCTGCAGGCGGGCTTTCCAGCCCGCCCGGCGGCCTGAAAGGCCGCCCGCAGGCAAGATTGCCTGCCACACATAGACGGTCAATCCATTCGCCACAACATCGTGGTGAAAAGACAGGCCTACGGAATCACCACCGCCGCGTTTGCCGCCGACAACTGTTGACCCTCGGTATCGCGCACTACCTGGCGCACCAGATATGTTCCCGGCATGAGGTCGAAGCTGGTCTTGATGGTGGCGCCGCGCGGCAACCGGTTAGCCAGCGTGTCATCCTTGAGGTGCAGTTCCATCACCTTCTTGATGCCTTGCAGGTAGTTCCCATCGCGATCGAAGATGCCCGTCACCATGGTCACCGTATTGTTGTTTCGCCCGTTCGCCCGGTTGAATTTGAACAGTTTCAGATTCAGGCGCAACAGCACGGTCATTTTAGCGGTGTTGCCATCGGGTTTGAAAAACTGCGTATGCAGCTCGATGGGCAGTTCCTGCAGATCCTCGCGCGAGAAGAGCGCATTGCCGATCTCCACGCGCGCGGTCTCCTCGGAATCGTCCAGCTTCTTAGGCGCGTAATAACCGCGGCGTGCCTGCACGTTCAGATTAGTCGACGGCTTCACCACCACGCGGAGCGCGTGGAAGCTGCCGTCGTTCTTCAGATTTTGCGGATTGAATCCCAGCATATAGACATACTCGGGCGCTCCCGCCAGGCGCCTGAATCCCTCATCGTAGTCGTTGCTATTCTCAAAGAATTGGCCGCCAGTGCCCGATGCGAGTTCCGCCAGAATGTCCGACCGCAGCAATTCGCGCTGCATCGCCGACAGACCCAACCGCCCACTTGGGGTGGGCGCGTTAGTACGCGAAGCATCGAAGCTCGGGTCGGTATACAGGCCGCGTGCATCCAGCCCGTTGATGATCACGTTGGCGCGGATGGCGCGGTCCAGAATGTCCTGCTTGTCCGGAAAGTAAAGCGGGCTCATCGTAAAGAACCCCGGAGAAACGATCACGATGATGCGCTGTCCAGGCGCGCCGGACATGCGCTGGATCACGTCCTTGATCACGCCGAGCGTAGCCATCGTGGCCACTTCGCCGCCCGCCCCGCTATTAGTGCTCATTGCGCCCACGGCCGCCATGATGTTGGGCCGCAGCCGTAGCAGCGCGTCGCGCAGGCGTTCTTGATCGTCGGTGAAATCCACCTGCGCGCTCCCCGACATGGTGTAGACCGCCGACCGGTCGCTGGGTTTGAGCGTCGCCAGGTGGCGTAAGGCAGCGTCGCGGACGCGTGGGAGGTCGCTGACTGAGATGTGTACGTCGTCGAACAGGTATGCGACGAATCGCTCCGGGACCACCACCTTGGTTTCCTTGGCTTCCTCGGCGTTATTCGAAATGCCGGGAGGACCCGCATCGACTGGCGTGGTATCTACATCGAGCGACTTACTGCCGACCTTCTCCACCGAGAAACGGGTGACTTCCTGTGGCTTGCCCTTGTCGAAGAGGGTAAAGTTCTCCTTGGTGAGAGTGCCGATCGCGTTTCCATGGACGTCGCGAGCTACCACCGGCACCAGCACCAGGTTGGTGTGCGACCGGAACGTCGCCGTCGGCTCCTGGCGCGTGTTCATCTCCGGAGCGTTGGGATTGACTGGCGCTTGCTGGGGCGTCGCAGCAGTAGTCTGTGCCCGCGCCAGCAACACCCCGAAGCATCCCAGAAATATCAGCAGTTTCATGCCATTAATAGCTTGACACTATTTTCAACCCCTTGTCTGGACGGAAGTTGCCAGGCCCAGGGGCCATTTTGAGCTAATGTTGGACATGCTTTAGCTTGTCCGGCGAGCGCAGCGCGCCCTTTGCCACGGCACTCGAACCTGCCGGCCCTCAACTGAGGCGATGGGCTCTTTGCACCATAAATTTCAGACCAGCCCGCGAACACGGGTGCGCTCATTCTGACTTCACGGACCCGCCAGGGGCCGCTTCTGACTTCTGTCTTCCATCTCCCGAAGGGAGATCGAGGGCGAAGCCCTTGTTCTATAATCAACCGTGCGAAAAATTCTGGTATTTCTCCTCACCGCCGCCTGCGCCTCCGCCGCCGAGGACGTCCTGGCCCGCGTCGCCGCCCACGCGGACCGTTTCGGCGCGATTTCCCGGCAGATCTGGGAGACGCCCGAACTGGGCTACCACGAGACCAAGAGCTCGCCCGTGCTCCAACAGGAACTGCGCTCGAACGGCTTCGACGTCCACAGCGGTGTCGCAGGCATGCCCACCGCCTTCACCGCTTCCTACGGCAACGGCAAGCCGGTGATCGTCATCATGGGAGAATTCGATGCGCTGCCGGGCCTTTCGCAGAAGGATAGTCCCGTGCAGTCGCCGGTTACCGCGGGCGCTCCCGGACACGGTTGTGGGCACAATCTACTGGGCTCGGCCTCCGCGCTCGCGGCGGTGGCCATCAAAGAGGAGATCGCGGCGCGCGGCCTGAAGGGTACCGTTCGATACTACGGAACGCCGGCCGAAGAAGGCGGAGGCGGGAAGATCTACATGATTTATGCCGGCCTCTTCAAAGATGTGGACGCCGTGCTGGCCTGGCATCCCAGCGATTCCAACAACGTCAGCCTGACCTCGTCCCTGGCCAATAACGGCGGCAAGTTTCGCTTCTACGGTGTCGCATCGCACGCCGCGGCGGCCCCGGAAAAAGGCCGGTCGGCGCTGGATGGCGCCATGATCATGCTCAACGCCGTCGAGTTCCTGCGCGAACACGTCCCGCAGGAAACGCGCATACACTACATCATCACCAATGGAGGCAGCGCCGCCAATATCGTGCCGGCATTCGCCGAAGTGAGCCTGATCGCGCGCAACCCTGACGCCGACACCCTCAACGGTATCTGGGAGCGCGTCATGAAGTGCGCGCAGGCGGGCGCTTTGGCGTCGGAGACGCGCATGGAATTCGAGCAGGGGACCAACTATGCCAACATCCTTCCCAACGACACACTGGGCGAGGTATTGGGCCGCGCCATGCAGAAGGCCGGCGGCTATGAGTACACACCCGACGAACGCAAGTTCGCCGACGAATTGCAGAAGACCCTCGGGGCGCCCACCCACCGTCCCGGTCCGGAGACCGTGAAAGTCGAAAAGACGGAAGGTAGCGGACCGGCGTCCACCGACGCGGGTGACGTAAGCTGGGTGGTCCCCACCGGGCATTTCAGCACGGCCACGTTTGTGCCGGGAGTGGGCGCCCACACCTGGCAGGCGGCGGCGTGCGCGGGCAGCAGTATCGGCAGGAAAGGGATGGTGGTCGCCGCGCGCACGCTGGCGCTCGCGGGCGTCGAGTTGTTCGAGAATCCCGCCCAAGTGCAGGCCGCCAAGGACGCATACACCAAGCGTCTCGATGGGAGGCACTGGACCACGCGCATTCCTGCGGACGGCAAACCGCCGCTCGACTACGCCACCAAATAAGGAGGATTCATGGCGGCACCCACCTGCGTCTTGGTGGAGCACGGCACCGGCTATCGCGGCAAGCAGGGCCTCGACTATTTTGCCGGCGTCTCCGCGGAGACCACCGGTTCGCAAAAACTCTGCCTGCACAAGGTGACCATCCCGCCGTTGGCGCGTGCCAAGGCGCACCTTCATGAAAGTCACGAAAGTGCAGTCTACGTGCTCTCCGGCGAGGCCGGCATGTGGTACGGAGAGGGTCTCAAGGAGCACGTGTGGATGCACGCCGGCGACTTCCTGTACATCCCGGCCAATGTCCCGCACCTCCCGTACAATCCCAGCGATTCCGTGCCGTGTGTAGGCCTGATCGCCCGCACCGATCCCAACGAGCAGGAGAGCGTCACCGTGCTGCCCCTCGCCGACACGGGAATCGCTCCCAGGTAGGACATGCTTTAGCTTGTCCGGCGAGCGGAGCTCGCCCGTTTCGGGGACATCCATGTCCCAAGAGTTTCCGGCAAAGCCTTCGTTTTCAATGGACCAACTAGCACTTCGGGACATCGTGTCCCAAAAGCCGAGGTGCCTCCCGGCGCCGAGTCCTCGATGTCACCGCCTCCGGATTTGTCACCCGTAGAAAATGGAGTTGAGCCAGACCTGCTCTGCTCTGTGAGCTCCGGACGTGGCGCGGACACTCGTGTCTTGCAGCGCCGAGACTCTGGACTCCTGAAGTCATCCTCGCAATTTCGATGCGCCAAGGAATCGACCCGAGCCACTACTCCACAGAAAGCAAATCTGATTAGCCGCGGATGAACACAGATGAACACAGATAAAAAACAAGCTGTCTTCTTATCCGTGTTCATCCGTGGCTAATAAGGTTTTTGCCGCCAAGGTGAGCTCACCCTCATTCCACGACATCAGGAGTCCAGAGACTCATCTCGGCGCTCCCCGCGCTTGCGGCAACTCCCGAAGAGGGGCGAGACGACTCTCGACCCAGCAGGCAAGATTGCCTGCGCCACGAAAACTCGCTCACCCACGAACTCAGGAGCTCGGAGTCTCGGGCGAGCTCAAGCATGCCCTACAAACGCCTGTCGTACCATAAGCAAATGGACCCGCTCCTCCACTGGCGTTCCGAATTTCCGATCCTCTCCCACACTGTTTACATGATCAGCCACTCCCTCGGCGCCATGCCGGAGCGTGCCGCCGCCAGCATGCAGGAGTACGCCGACGCCTGGGCCACCCGCGGCATCCGCGCCTGGGAAGAGGGCTGGTGGGAGATGCCCATCGCCATCGGTAACCTGGTCGGCTCCATCATCGGCGCCGGCGAGGGCGAGGTGGTGATGCACCAGAACGTGTCCGTCTGCCAGAGCCTGGTGACGGGCTGCTTCGATTGGTCCGGCCGCCGCAACAAGCTGGTCACCGACGGTCTCAACTTCCCCTCGAACGATTACATCTACCACGGCCTGGCCCGTCAGGGCGCGCGCATCGTATCGGTGACCTCGCCCAATGGATTCACCCTTCCCGTGGATCTGGTGCTGGACGCCATCGACGAAGAGACGCAGCTTGTCTCCGTCTCGCAGGTGGCCTTTCGCAGTTCCTACTTGCAGGACCTCGCGCCCATCGTGGAGAAGGCCCACCGCGTAGGCGCACTGGTGATTGCCGATCTCTACCAATCGGCCGGCACGGTCCCCATCGACGTGCGCGCGCTCCATCTCGATTTCGCCACCGGCGGCTCGGTGAAATGGCTCTGCGGCGGACCCGGCGCGGGCTACCTCTACGTGCGGCGCGATCTCTGGCCCACGCTACGCCCCGCGGCCACCGGTTGGGTGGCGCACGAACAGCCCTTCGCCTTCGCCAGCGGCCCCATTCGGTATGCCGACTCTGCTTTCCGTTTCCTGAACGGCACGCCCAACATACCGGCGCTCTACGCGGCGCGCTCGGGCTATGAAATCGTCAACGAAATCGGCGTGCCCGCCATTCGCGAAAAGTCGCTGCGGCAGACCGCGCGCCTGATCGCCCTGGCGGACGAGTACGGCCTCCGCGTAAACACTTGCCGCGACCCGCAAAGGCGCGGCGGCGTAGTGACCATCGATGTCCCCAACGGTCTCGAAGTCACTCGCGAACTCGGGCGCCGCGAAATCCTGGTCGATTTCCGCCCTGCCGCCGGCATCCGCGTCGCGCCGCATTTCTACACCACCGACGAAGAGTTGGATCGCACCGTCGCCGGAATTTGCCAGGCATCTGAGGTGTGCTCGCAATAGACAGTTCGGAAGCGCCACCACCTTCCGGAACGCCTATGGGGCACCCAGACGTTGGAGCGAGCGGGCGGCTATCGCGGTGACAGCCTGCGGGCTTGCGCAACGGCCTTTGGACCCGAGGCGAGCTCACGAATCAGCGTTCGCAATTGCTCCGGTGCGACTACTTCGGTTTGCCGGCCATTAATGAACACCGTGGGCGTGGCTTCTATGCCGTTTCGGTTCGCGAACGCCACATCCTGGCTGTTAGCGATCATCTGAAAACGTAGATTTTTGAACTTTGGCCGGACCGGCGCCTCTTTCGGGAGGCAGGTCTGCGGCGGGGAAGCCCGTCGAACGGGTTGATCCAACGGTTCTCGTGACC
>Ga0182030_10011681_pt1 | contig 17684 bp, 12 predicted proteins | sample 812S3MmetaG_FD_121299 | JGI IMG/M metagenome (GOLD analysis project Ga0182030, IMG submission 121299) | Permafrost microbial communities from Stordalen Mire, Sweden - 812S3M metaG (Illumina Assembly) | ecosystem: Environmental > Terrestrial > Soil > Wetlands > Permafrost | place: Sweden...
ACTTTGTTCTTCTCGCAGGAAGCGAAATATTTCTCGGTGTAAACCTTGACGATCTCGTCCACCTGTTGCTCGAAACCCATGTTCGGGATCGTGCCGCTCTGTCCGCCAATGTTCGGAATGCCGAGCTTGCCGCACAGATCCAGGCATTTGAGCGTGTAGGTGTTCTGGCGATCGCGCCGGGCCGGGTCGGGATCGATGTGATTGCCGTCCACCCCCAATGAGGAGATGTAGATTCCGCTCCTCGCGATCTTGTCCTTCATGGCGGCGATAGCGGTATCGTCGAGTTGGTCGGGATTGAGCCGGAGTTGCGCGCTGGTAAAGCCTTCAGCTTTGACGAACTCCAGGTTGGAATCGGAGTACTGCATCAGCACGCCGAGCTTGGGTTTCCAGTTCGGCGGACGGTTGCGCTGCGCCTGGGCGGCGGCGGCCGCGGAGATTGCGGTGAGAACTGTACGTCGCGTAAGGGTCACGAACGTACGGTACTCCCGATCGAGGTGCGCGCGCAAGCGGCAGAACTTTGGCGGGTGCGCGCCCCATGCGGGTTGGCGTCAACTACGCCGCTCCCGGTAAGAAGCCGCGAAATAATATCCTGTGCATTTCAGACCCAACCGCTTGCTCCCGCGCGCGGCCCGGCATGCGCATTTGACAGAGCCGGGCCCAGAGGGCACCCTGTTAGGGTCCCTGTTAGGGAGCGATTGCCGCCCGTTCGAGACATTTGGTCAGCTTATTGTTTCGCGGGCTCTAACTGCCCTTCAGCAGAGAGAGAACCGCCTGCGGCGCGGAATTGGCCTGGGCCATGGCGGCGACCGAAGCCTGCTCCAATACCTGGGCTTTGGTGAGGTTGGCCGCTTCCGTGGCCACATTCGCGTCGCGGATTCCCGATTCGGCGGCCGAGTAGTTGGTGATCTGCGAGTTCGCCAGACCGATGGCGTAATTCAGATCGTTCTCGCCGGCGCCCACCCGGCCCTGCACATTGCCCAGGGCCTGCACGGCGGCGTTGATGGCATTGATGGCGTTGAACGCGCCGTTGCCGCCGGAGGCACCCGCGGTAACCACGCCCGGGCCGGCGCCGGTTCCTACGGTTTTGACGTCCGTGAAAGTGCTAGAACCCTGCAAACTGAATTTTCCCGTCGCGCCGCTGCCGTCCGCCACCGCCGAGATGTCGTGAATCCCCTGCGCGGCGAGCTGCGAGTTGATGGATGCCAGTGCGGCGCCGTCGGTCAAACCCGTGCCCAAATCGATCGTCGCGGTGACGGTGCCTTCCGTTACCGTGTAAGTGCTCGCGGCGTCGCCCGAAGTGTAGCTGAGTGCTCCATTGTTCAACGCGGCGTTGAGACCATGGTCGCCATTTCCGGCCAGGCCGGCCCCGGCGATGCCGACACTGTACGCTCCGCTGGAACTGAATGCCAGCTTCCCGCTGGTGTCGAGGCTGGCCGAGATACCGTAGGCGCCCAGATCGCTGTTCAGTTCGGACAACTGGGTGGTAGCAGTGTCGCCGGCCTGGCCTACGATGGAAAACGTGGAGGCCCCGCTGGCCGTGTTTACCGTAAACGATTCGGTGGCGCCGGCTGCAATGGCGCCATTGGCGACGGTTCCGATGGTGACCGGAGCAGCCGCGGCCACGTTGGTTCCGGCCAGACCCAGAGCCCCCGAATCCACCTTTCCCTGCGAAAGATCGATCAGAACCTGGGAGCCCGTGGTGGCACTCTCGCCGCCGCCGATGTACACCGAAAGTTGGGTGGCATTGGTGGCGTTCGTGGAACTCAGGCCGATGTTGCCGGCTTCACGGTTGATTTCCCCTACCAGCGTCTGATACTCCTGGTCCAACGTGGCGCGGTTACCGGTAAACGTGGTGGAGGCCGACTCAGTGGCCAGCGTCTTCATGCGGTCGAGCATGGTGCTGATATTGTTGAGGCCGCCGTCAACGATCTGCAACGTGCTGACACCGTCGTTGCCGTTGAGAACGCCCTGGGTCAATTCGGCGATGTTACTGCGGAACTGATTGGCAACCGCCAGACCGGCAGCATCGTCGCCGGAGTTGTTAATGCGATATCCGGAGGTGAGGCGCGTGATGGTCTGGGTCTGAAAATTGTTATTGCTGTTCAGGTTCGTTGCCGCAATCATCGAGGCAATGTTCGTTTGAAAAGTAATCGACATCTGTCTTATATCCTCTTTGCGGAAAATGCCGCCGGACTAAGGCCTGACACGATCTGTCGTTTCGACATACAGCAATTTGTCGGCCAGACTTGCAGGCGACTATCTGGTTTCTGTCGCGAAACTCACTTCAGGTGGCAAGGAACGCCTGCTGACGCGCGCGTCTCGGAAGACGCCGCAGTGATTCCACGAGACTTGTTACCGAGCCGCGACCGTAAGGGAGCGTTGCTGCTCGTCCGCCTTCAAGTGACAAGGACCGCTTGCTTGCGCGCGCGGCTCGGTAACGGCTCCATTGATTTCATGGGGCTTCGTACCGAGCCGGGCCCAGAGGGCACCCCGCAAGGGAGCGGTTGCTTTCCCGCCGCATGGCAGCTTCGCGACAGCAACCAGCTAACACGCCGGGGTGAAAGTGGCAGCGGATACCCATCCCCCGTTTTCAGGGGCCTCCCGTGGGAACTTTCGCCGCCCCCATCCACGCGTTGCGGCCTGGCAAAGCGCCGTCGCAAGATTGACGCGTCAACAAATTGACATTTGCGCCGCGCGGTTCGAGGGTGGAATGGACGATTAAGGATGGCATTCCCTACCACGCGCCGGAGCTGCTGGCAAAGGTGAAGGAGATGGTGGCGCAGGCCCGCGCGGCGAAGTAAGTCCGCGCCCTATTGTAGAAAGCTTAGGCATCTTGTTGTAGACTGATTAGGGGTGCCGAAGCCATGAGCAAGCCGTCCGATCTGATCCATGGAACGCTGGACCTGCTGATTCTCAATACCATCTCGCTCGAGCCGCAGCACGGCTGGGCCATCGCCAGACGAATCCAGCAGGTCTCGAACGAAGTCCTGCAGGTGAGCCAGGGCGCGCTCTACCCCGCCTTGCACCGCCTGGAACAACAGGGCTGGATCCGCTCCGACTGGCGCGTTACCGAAGGCGGCCGCGACGCCAAGTGCTATACCCTCACCAGGGCCGGCCGCACACAACTGCTAAAAGAGTTGGAACAGTGGGAGCGCATGTCGAACGCCGTGGGACTGGTGATTCGCATGGCGCCGGAGGCATCCCAATGAACCTGCGGCGCAGTTATGACATATTGCGGCTGCGTTGGCGCTCGCTCGTGCGGCGCGGCCAGGTGGAACGGGAACTCGACAAGGAACTCGCGTTTCACCTGGCGCAGCAAGTGGCCGAAAACATCGCCCAGGGAATGCCCGCGGACGAAGCTCGCGCGGCGGCGGAGCGCGCTCTCGGAGGTCTCGCCCAAATTCAGGAGGAATGCCGCGATATGCGCCGCACCAACCACATCGAGACCCTCGCCAACGACCTTCGCTACGCCCTCCGTTCCCTGCGCCGGACTCCGGCATTCACCGTTATCATCGTGCTCACGCTGGCCCTGAGCATCGGCGCCAACAGCGCCATTTTCAGCGTGATTCAGGGCGTGCTGCTACGCCCGCTGCCCTATCCGCATCCCGATCGCCTGATGCGCATCTATTTCCAGAGCGACACCCAACCGAAGTTTCCGCTGAACCCCAACGATTTTCGCGACTTCCGCGCGCGCAATCGCGCCTTTGAGAGCGTGGCGGCCGTGACTCGCCACGACGTGCAACTCTCCGGTTCGGGCGAGCCTGTCATGCTCAGCGGCTTCCAGGTAAGCGCCGGCTACTTCCACATGCTGGGCATCAGCCCTGCGCGCGGCCACGAATTCTCCACGGACGACGAACTCGATGGGCGCGGCCGCTCCGTAATCCTGAGCGACCGCCTCTGGCGTACCCGCTTCTCCGCCGATCCCGGCATCCTTGGACGCACCCTCACGCTCGACCAGCAGCCCTTCATCGTGGCCGGCATCATGCCGCCTGGCGCTCACCACCCCGGCAACAACTTCCACGCCGTGGCCGATGGCGAAACCGTAGATGTCTGGTGCCCTTTCGATTTCGGCGCAGACACGAATGACCGCTTCTCGCACTTCCTGGACGCATTCGGGCGCCTCAAGCCCGGGGTTTCGCGAGAGCAGGCTAATGCCGATTTGGCCGCCGTTCTCGCTCAAATGAAGATCGAGCAGGGTGGAAACGGCTGGCGCGTGTACACGCTCCCGCTGTTCCAGGAAACCGTCGGCCGCACGCGGAATATGCTGCTCCTGCTGCTGGGCGCCGTGGGTCTGCTGCTGCTGATCGCCTGCGTGAACGCCGCCAATCTGCTGTTGGCCCGGGGCAGTTCACGCGTTCGCGAGATCGCCGTTCGCTCCGCATTAGGCGCGGCGCGCGGCCGCATTGTCCGCCAGTTGCTCACCGAAAGCCTGGTGATCGCTCTGGCCGGCGCCACGCTCGGAACATTGCTGGCAGTGGGCGGTGTCCGCGTGCTGGTGGCCTGTCTTCCCGCCGGATTTCCGCGCGCGGCTGAGATTCGCCTCGATTCGGGCGTGTTCGCCTTCACTCTGCTGGTGGCCCTGCTCACGGGGTTGCTCTTCGGCTTGGTCCCGGCCATCACGGCGTCGCGCACGGACCTGCAGCAAAGTTTGCGCGAGAGCGGCCGCGGCGCCACCGGCAGTGGGCGTCAGTCGCGCTTGCGCAATTTGCTGGTGGCCGGTGAGACCTCGCTCGCCTGCGTGCTGCTCATCGCCGCCGGCCTGTTGCTCCATAGCTTCGTAAATCTGCTGCGCGCCGACCCCGGTTTCCGCCCGCAACAGGTCCTGACAGCGTCAATCCTGCTGCCCCCGGAACAATACCGCGACGTTGCACGGCGCGTCCAATTCTTCGAACGGTTGGTGGCCACCCTGGAGGCTTTGCCCGGAGTGCCGGCTGCCGGCGTGGGGTCGGACCTGCCATGGACGGGCTATGACGGAAACGCGGACGGCTACCGCATCGAGGGGCGCCCTGCCGATTACCAAACCATGGCCCGCTACCACACCGCTTCGCCCGACTATTTCCGGGCCTTAGGAACTCCGCTGGTGCACGGCCGCTTCCTGACGGTGCGCGATACCGCCGATTCTCCCGCCGTCATCGTCGTCAATGAGGCCATGGCAAACCGCTACTGGCCGGGCGAGGACGCCGTCGGAAAGCGCATTTCCTTTCGCGGCAAGCCGGAGGAAAAGGACTGGATCCGCATTGTCGGAGTGGTGAAAGATGTCAAAGACCAGCCCGACAGCAGTTGGGTGCGCCCGGCATTCTGGCTAGCCTATGCGCAAGAGCCGGATAGAGGCATGTCCGTAGTGGTCCGCGCCACTTCGGCTCCTTCGGTTGTGGCCAGTCAACTCCGTCAGGCGGTGCGGCAACTCAATCCCGATCTGGCGGTCGGCGACCTGCGTTTCATGGACCAGATCGCCGATGCCGCTTTCTCCGGCCAACGCTTCGCTTTGTTCCTGGTGGGGCTGTTCGCCGCCCTGGCACTGGCTCTGGCCACCTTCGGAATGTATGGCGTGATCTCCTATTCCGTCAACCGGCGTATGGGTGAATTCGGACTGCGGATGGCCCTCGGCGCCCGGCCCTGGGACCTGATGCGTCTGATTGTCGGCCAAGGCGTGGCTCTTGCCGCCGCGGGCGCGGCCGCTGGCCTGCTCTGCGCCGTAGCCTTGAGCCGCTGGTTGGCCAGCCTGCTCTACGGCATTCGAGGGGCGGACCCGGTAACGTTCGCGGCGGTGGCGCTGCTGGCGCTGGCCACTGCCACGCTCGCCTGCTACCTGCCCGCGCGCCGCGCCACGGGGGCCGATCCGATGCGCTCTTTGCGCTCTGAGTGAGGTCGTAAGCCATTCATTCAAAGATCGTTACGAGGATTACAGAACTCCTGATGTCGGGGAATTTGCAGTGAGCCCACAGGTGGGGCAGGCGGCACCGCCTGCCCCACCCGCGAAGCTCTCGCCAGCGAAAGGAATGGCTCAGCCCATTTTCCCCGCCAGGCTGAAATTGCGGGGAGACATCAGGAGTTCTGAGAGTCAAAAGGCTGAATTTGCGGCGGTGGGCGCCCACACGCCGCTCGCCGCATATTCCAAGTTCACCTGGGGCATTTCTATTCAGCCGGGCTTACCCCCAGTGCATCGCCTGGCGCGATTCGATTTTGGCATCGTCCAGTTCAATGCCGAAGCCAGGGCCCTCCGGAAGCGCGAAATGCGCGGCTTGCGGCGCGGGCCCATTTTTTTCGAAGTGGTAGTATTCCCGCATCTTCAAAATAAGATATTCCGCCAGCGGGCAGACGGCCGGCGACTGGCTGGCGATCAGGTGCAGGGCGGCATGCAGACTGTGGCCGTGCGGAATCACCGGTACGTCGAAGACGGACGCCACGGTGCAGATTTTCTGCAATTCGGAGAGCCCGCCGCACCATTCCGGATCGCACTGCACCACGCTGAGCGCGCCTTCCTTCAGGTAGTCGTACACTTCCCATCGGCCCTGGATGTGTTCCCCCGAGGCCACCGGGATGGACGTGCCTTTGCGGAGTTGCGCGAAGCTGTCGATCTTCTCGGCTTGCGTGGCTTCTTCGATCCAGCGCGGGCGATATTGTTCCACCCGCTTGGCCCACGCCAGCGCGTAGCTGAGATCCCACCCGCTGTAAACGTCGAACATCAACTCGGTGTCGTCCCCCACCGTCTCGCGCAGCACGCGCACCAGGTCGACATTCTTTTTCATGCCCTCGGGACCATCTCCGGGACCGTAAGCCAGGAACCATTTCTGATAACGGTAGCCCTCCTTCTTCAGCGCCGCGGCGCGGGTCTGCACCTTGTCGAGTTCGAGGGAGTAGCCCAGGCAACTGGCATAAGCCTCGATGGACTGGCGCGTCGGTCCGCCCAGCAGCCGATAGACCGGCGTCTTGAAATGGCGGCCGCGCAGGTCCCAGAGCGTGTTATCCACCGCGCTGATGGCCATCAGAAAAAAGCCGCGGCGCGAGTGGCGATTGGAGCGGTAGAGCTGGTCCCAAAGCTCCTCCTGGGCGAGCGCGTCTTTGCCCATCAGGAAGGGGCGCAACTGCTCGTCCACCACGATGGCCACCTCTTTGTCGATGGGCCCGTACAAGCCTTCCGCATCTCCATTGGTTTTGATATTCAGATAGAGAGCGGTCACCGCGCTGTTCTGCGAGGTGGGGTTGGGGGAATCGGCGTACGGCTTGGGCCGCAACTCGTCGTAGATGTAAAGCGGGTTGACCTGGTACTGCTGGTCGACGCCGCGCAGGGACTGGGCGTGTCCCCGCAGTTCCCAGATCTCGACCGCGGTAATCTTCAGTGGCTTCGACTGGGCGATGGCGGCGAAAGCCGGAAGCGTTGCCAGGAACTGACGGCGGGTGCGCGCGTATTTCATAGGCTGATGGTTATTTTATCCCGTCTCCCGGTAGCCGGCATCGGGCCACTCGTTCCGGCTACTGGCGAGATCTCCGGGTACTGCGCCACCGGCAGCAGAAAGATCAGAACTCCCGATGTCGTGGAATTTGCAGTGAGCGCGCAGGTGGGGCAGGCGGTGCTCGCCTTCGCTCGATCCTATTCGAGCAGCGGGGCTAATTAGTTTGTGTCATGAAACTGCCTTCAAGTGGCAAGGACCGCTTGCTTGCGCGCGCGGCTCGGAAAACGCCGCGATGATTCCACGGGACTTGTTACTGAGCCGCGACCGCCAGGGAGCGGTCTTGCTGTTACGAGCCGGAGTTCCATGACAGAAACTAACTAATTCAGCGTGGGCGGGCAGGCGAGCACCGCCTGCCCCACCTGCGAAGCTCTCGCCATCGAAAGGAATGGCTCAGCCCATTTTCCCCGCCAGGCTGAAATTGCGGGGCGACCTCAGGAGTTCTGAAGATGCCGATGCCGCCGGCAATCGGGATCACCAGGGAGACGGTAAACACTTACAAACCTCGAGACGCCATTCTGAGCCGCGCGCGCCAGAGCGGTTCTTAGCCAAAATCCCGAAGACGTTTACGCACCCCTCGTCAGGGAGCGGTGCCGAGCGGGACCGGAACTTTTGGTACACTAGGAAAAGTTATGGCAATCCCGAATGTAAAGCGGTTCCGGACCTTCTGTCCCACCTGCAACGATAATTTCACCTTGATGTCCGTCCTGCCCAAGGACGCGAGTGTCGAGAAATACCTGGCGGATGCTGTTGCCCGCCACGATCACAAAGCCTTCCAGGAAGCCAAAGCGCTCCACTTCAAGGTGCGCGTCGGCCAGCAGAAACAAAAGAAGGCCAAGTAGTTACAACCTGCTCTGCAGGCTACGCAGGGCTCGCAAACCCTCTTGCGCTACGGCGGGATCGGTGTCTTTGCTCAACTTCTCGAGCGGGGCGACGCTCCCGCTGTCGCCACTACGGGCCAGCACGCGGGCCAAGCCAATCTTCTCATCTTTAGTCGCCGTTCCCAGGGGGATGTAGAGCGCCGCGCGCACCGCCGGGTCGCGCGCCAACTCCACCAGGAACGGATATGCCACGCCGTTGTACGACGCGGAATTCAAATTGTCGATCAGAAACTGCAGCGGGCTGAACTGGCTCAGTTCGGTTTTACCCAACATCACCAGCGCGAAGGCCAGCGAGAGCCGCGGCGCCGTTTTGGTCTCGTCCTGCCAGGCCTGCTGGATCATGGGCTGATCGGCCGGGTCGCGCAGCCGTGCGTATCCCTCGGCCGCGGCCGCGCGCATACGATCGTCCTTATCGTGCAGGTCCACGGCGTACAATGTGCGGCTTGTCGGCACCGGCAGCATGGCGATGGCGGTGAGCGCTTCGCGTCTTACTTTGGCATCGCGCGAACGGTTGAGCACATCGATCAGGTCGGGAACGGCGGCCTTATTGAGCAGCACGCCGGTGGTCTGGATGGCCGCGATCTGCACCTTGGGGTCCATATCGTGGAGGCGGAAGGCGATGCTGGGGCCGGCCGATTCGTCGCGGATCTTCTGCAGGGCCACCAGCGATTCGTAGATGACGTCGGTATCTTTAGAGTGGGTGGCTTCCACCAGTTCCGGCACCGCGGCCCGGCCGCGCAGGATGCCCTCGGCATGGGCGGCGTTGGCGCGCGAATCGGCGTTGACTCCGCTCTTCACCAGCTTGGCGAGGGCAGCGATTACCTCGGGGCGCACCGTCACGTAGGCGTCGATCACCAGGTCGTTGGTGTCGGTGAACTTGCCCTTGATGGTGGTGCCCACCTTCCGCAGGGAGCCGGCCAGACCGGTTTTCACGTATCCCGGCGAGTAGAAATTGACCAACCCGTCGGCGGCGAGTATCTGGATCTGGGGGTCGTCGTCCAAAGTGGCCTGCATGAGAGGATCGAGACTCGCGGCGGTGCCCACCTCGGTAAGTTGCTTGACCGCCTCGGCGCGGACGTCCGGGGGCTGGTTCTTGAGATATTCCTGCAGCTTGGGGATGGCCGCCGAACCGCCTTTGGCCACCTCACGCACGTCTTTAGGTTTGACATCCTGGGCCGCTAGAGGAAACAAGAAGGCGAAGACAAGGACTGCGGACACGCGCATACTTCTACTGTAGCGCGGAAAGGGCTTTCAGGCGGGGTATCGCGTCGCGGCGCGGTCGATAGCTTACGAGCAGTTTCCGGAGCGCCGGGGTGGGCAGGCGGTGCTCACCTGCCGGTCTGCCCGCGCTGAACCAAGCCGGCTGCCGATAGCTGGTTTCTGTCGCGAAACTCACTTCAGGTGGCAAGACCGCTTGCTTGCGCGCGGCTCGGTAACGCAACGATGATTCCACGGGACTTGTTACCGAGCCGCGACCGCCAGGGAGAGGTGGTGCACCGCCGCATGGCAGTTTCGCGCCAAATTCCAGATAGCTCTTCGTCAGCGGACGAATTCCAGCGTCACTTTACGGTCAATCACACCAGCTTCGAATCCCAGATCGAGCAGCTTCTGAGCGGCTTTCGGCACGATTTCGCCGGCGTCCACGGTATAGTGGTTGACGTACATCCCGACGAATTTCTCGGCCAGCCGCGGCTCCATGTCGCGGGCGAATTGCAGGGCGTATTCCAGAGCCGCGGCGTGATTGTCGAGCGCGTATTGAATGCTCTCGCGCATCATTCGGCAGCATTCGCTCCGGATTTCGGGATCGAGCGAGCGCAACAGCACGTTGGCGCCCAGCGGCAGGGGCAGTCCGTAGGCGCCCTTAAACCAGCGGCCCAGGTCGACGACGCGATGGAAGCCTTCGCGGTCGAAGGTCAATTGGGCTTCGTGAATGATCAGCCCGGCGTCGACACTACGTTCGCGCACCGCGTCGGTGATTTTGTCGAACGGCGTAATCACCGGCTCGAAATCCGGCTGAAACAATTTGCAGGCCAGATACGCGGTGGTCAGTTTGCCCGGAATCGCGATCCGCTTGCCTTTCATTTCTTCCGGCTCCATCGGCCGGTTGGCGATGATCATGGGGCCATAACCATCGCCCACGCTGGACCCGCTGGCCATGAGGACGTACTTGTCCGCAACGTACGGGTAAGCGTGGTAAGAAATGGCGCTGAGATCGTACTCGCCTTCCCTGGCTTTCCGATTCAACGTTTCGATGTCCGCGAGCACGTGCCGGAACGACACCTTGGTTGACCGAACCTTTTTGGTGGCAAGGCCATAGAACATGAAGGCGTCGTCGGAATCCGGACTGTGGGCGCTTACTATTTCCCGGGAAGCAACCGATGTCATAAGAATGGAATAAGACTCAACCCAGTTTACACCAGTGTGAGTTGCAATCCGCCAACGAAAACGTAAAAGAAGCCGACAAAATAAGAGAAGGGCGGTCATCTCGGCGGCATCCGAGCTAGGGACTTCCCTCAGCGATCATCCGAATTGCGCATCACGCGCCGAGCCCGACCATAGCGGGCATCGTAAATTCCGACCGCAGCGAAACTTCCCGTACTGCCTGTTCAGTTGCCGCAGATGAGACCGCCCTCATCTTCGTCCGGTTCTATATCGGCACCTCCCGCCAGTCCGGGGTGGACCGGCTCGAAAACGCTTGAACCGCTTCGGAATCAATGATACCGGCCTGATTCCAATACCAGTGTGCTCCTGCTTGCTATTCTTGTCAATAGTTCTCCACCGTACAACGCGGTAGGAGAATTACTGATACCGGGCCTTGATATCGTGTTCGAAAAATTGTTCCCGAAAAAAGAGATGCCCCTGACTGGCGCTCCGCCGGTGCGGCGGCTAAAGACGTATTCGGCGCAGAGCGGGTATGTGTATCAATACTGTTACGAAGGCCAGCGGCCATTTCACCAGGCTGGCGAGAGCGGAACGGAGTTCGTGTTCAGCCTCTCGGCCGACCGGAAAAGCTGGCGGCCCTCGAAGGTGCGGCTGCCCGACGGGGCGGTGGCCGCATGGGAGGCGGCGCATGCTCGCGAACTTTCGGCCACGGAACGCTACGCCATCGCCAAAATAGCGCTCTTTCAAGCTTTCGACGAGCGCGAGACCCCGGCCCTCATGAAGGCGGACGTACGCCTCCGCAATGCCGATGTCGAAGCCATCGTGGAGACACTGGGGCTGTGACCACCCTCCCTTCGGAGCAGCGATCTTTCGCTGGCGGTGGCCGGCCGCACGGTCCCGATGTCGCCCCGCAATTTCAGCCTGGCGGGGAAAATGGGCAGACCATTCCTTTCGATGGCGAGAGCTTCGCAGGTGGGGCAGGCGGTGCTCGCCTGCCCCACCTGCGGGACGACATCAGGAGTTCTGAGGCTGCGCTCCGCCTTTTCGCTGTCGGCGCGCAATCTCGCCATGGCGCAGAACGCCGGGCGCCAGGATCTGGTAGCCCCATGCATCGCCTGCTACCTGGCACTGCGCAAGACGCAGGACTACGTCCAGCGTTACCCCAAGATCGCGGGCGGCAACGGGACCGCGTCCGGCGTCCCCTCGAGGTGCTTTACACGGATGTCGGTCTCGACCGCGTCCGCAAGAAAACGGTTCGCCATTGGAACGGCGGGAAAGTGGCGTGCTATTACGGCTGCCAGATGGTGCGTCCCTACGCCGAAGCGGTGCGGCGAACAGGAGGCGGCCACGATGCGATTCAGTTGGTGGTCGCGGATGTCCTGCCGGATCAGGTCCTGGCCGGGATCGGAACACATGTACTTGTAGTCGCGCGAGAGCACCACGTTCGGCAGAAGCGCCGCGTATTCGGCCAGAGCCTTCACATCCACGGTGGCGGCGATGTCGGCGCCGCACGGAAATCCCGCTACCGTTCTTGGCTTTCTCTGTGCTCTCTGTCCCCTCTGTGACCTCAAAACCACCAGGGCAACTTCGCGATCGCAATCTTACCTAAAGATCTTTTTAGTTTTTCTCTGTGCCTCTGTGTCTCCGTGGTGAATATTCTTCCCCTCACTTGCGCCGGTTTCAGTAGCGCCGCACGAAAATCCCGCTACCGTTCTTGGCTTTCTCTGTGCTCTCTGTCCCCTCTGTGACCTCAAAACCACCAGGGCAACGCCGCGACTGCAATCTTACCTAAGCATCTTTTTAGTTTTTCTCCGTGTCTCTGTGCCTCCGTGGTGAATATTCTTCCCCTCACTTGGGCCGGTTTCAGTAGCGCCGCACGGAAATCCCGCTACCGTTCTTGGCTTTCTCTGTGCTCTCTGTCCCCTCTGTGACCTCAAAACCCCCAGGACAACGCCGCGACTGCAATCTTACCTAAGCATCTTTTTAGTTTTTCTCCGTGTCTCTGTGTCTCCGTGGTGAATATTCTTCCCCTCACTTGGGCCGGTTTCAGTAGCGCCGCACGAAAATCCCGCTACCGTTCTTCGCTTTTCTCTGTGCTCTCTGTCCCCTCTGTGACCTCAAAACCCCCAGGACAACGCCGCGACCGCAATCTTACCTAAAGATCCTTTTAGTTTTTCTCTGTGCCTCTGTGTCTCCGTGGTGAATATTCCCTCCCTCACTTGCGCCATGCCCGCGCATCGTTCTACAGTGCTTGCTGGGACATGCGGCACTTTCATTTCAATTCCGTGGCCGAGATCCGGCACGCCGCGATGCAGGTTGGCGCCAGCCACGTAGCGTTTCTGGACGATCCCCGGGCCATCCGCGAAGCGCTGGCACGGAAGGTCCCTGTGGGCCACGCAACCGCCGGAAACGCCATCGCCATTCACCCCATGGAAGGGTGCGACGGCGATGCCGATGGCCGTCCGTCCGATCTCACCTGGCGGCGGTATGAGCGTTTCGCGCGCGGCGGCGCCAAGCTGATCTGGTTTGAAGCTACCGCGGTGTGCCGCGAAGGACGCGCCAACCCGCGCCAGTTGTGGATCCATCCGCGAACCACCGCCGGCCTCGCGGCGCTGCTCGAAATGCTGCGGCGGACCCATCGCGAAACCTGGGGCTCCGACAACGATCTACTGATTCCCGTGCAATTGACGCACTCCGGACGATTCTCCTGGCCGCACAGGATCATCGCCGTTCACAACCCGCTGGTGGACCGGAAAACCGCCACGCCGGCGGACCAGCCGCCAATCTCCGACGACGAACTGGAACGCCTGGAAGACCGGTTCGTCGATGCCGCCAGGCTGGCGCTCGAAGCGGGCTTCACCGCGGTCGACGTGAAGGCCACGCACGGCTACCTTGCCTTCGAACTGCTGGGAGCCAGAACCAGGGAAGGGCGCTACGGCGGACCGCTCGAGAACCGCGCGCGCTTCCTGCGAAATATCATCGGCAAAATTCGCGCGGAGTTCGGCAGCCGCCTGCTCCTCGCCATGCGGTTGGGATGCTACGAAGGCCTGCCCTACGTCCGCGACGCCGCTACCGGTGTGGGCGTGCCTATGGAGCACACGGTCCCCTACGAATATGGATTCGGCGTGAATACCGCCAACCCGCACGAGATCGACATGGACGAGGTGAAGCGCGCCGCCGGCTGGTTCCGCGACGACGGCGTGGAACTGCTGAGCGTGTCGCTGGGCGTGCCCTACTTCAATCCGCACATCGGCCGGCCGTTCGAAAAACCCGACGAGGGCAACTATGAGCAGCCGGAGCATCCGCTATTGGGAGTCGACCGCCATTTCCGCGTGGTCGCCGAGCTGCAGAAGTCGTGCCCCGGTCTGCCCATGGTGGGCGCCGGTTATAGCTGGCTGCAGAAATTCGCGGTGAATGCCGGAGCCTACAATTTGCAGGCCGGCGCGGCGCGATTTTTCGGCATGGGACGGAACGCGCTGGCCGACCCCGATTTTGCGCGTGACGTGCTCGAGACTGGCGAACTCTCCGAACGGCACGTCTGCAAAACCCTGTCGTACTGCAGCTACCTGATGAGGCAGAAAAATCATCCGCTGGGACAGTTTCCCACCGGTTGTCCGCCGTTCGATAAGGACGGGTACGGCCAGATCATGAAGGCGGCGCGCGAGAGCGCCCGGGGACCGAAGTGAATCGCCTTTATCTGCGCGCCCTGGAATTCGCCGCGAACCAGGTGCGCGCCATGATCGAGCGCGATCCCGATTTCTACCCGATGTACACCCACCACGGACGCTGGCGCCACGGGTTGCCGGCGTGGACGCACTGGTGCGATGGCTTTCTGCCTGGAATCATGTGGACGTTGTGCGCGCGTGGCGACGAAACGTGGCGCGAGCCGGCCGAGCGCTACACCAAGCGCCTCGAGCCTCGCCAGTTCGACCGCGAAGTCCACGACCTGGGGTTCCTTTTCATGTCCACTTACGGCCGCTGGCACCGCCTCGCGCCGGACCCGGCATTGAACGCCGTACTGATTCAGGCGGGGCGGACGATGGCGCTGCGGTTCCGCGAAAAAGGCGCATACCTGCGCTCTTTCGTGGCCGAAGATTCGTTGTTCATCGACATCATGATGAACGTCGGCATCGTCTTCTATGCGGCGCGGGAAACCGGCGACGCGAAGCTGTTCGACGTGGCCATGCGGCACTGCCTCACCACCCGGCGGGTGCTGGTCCGCGGCGATGGGTCCACCGCCCACGAGGGCCTGTTCGACCAGGAGACCGGCGAGTTCCTCCGCCAGACCACTCACCAGGGATTCCGCGGCGATTCGTGCTGGTCGCGCGGATTGGCCTGGGCGCTGTACGGCTTCGGTACGGCCTACGGCTATACGCGCGATGCGCGGTTCCTCGGCGCCGCGGAAGCCTGCGCCGATTTCTACCTGGCCCACGCGCCGGCGGATGGCCTCGTGCCCTGGGATTTCGACGCTCCCGTGGAGAGTCGCGGCCTGCTGGACACGTCGGCCGCGGCGATCGCGGCGTCCGGCCTGCTGCAACTCGCGCCGCTTAGCGCCGGCGCATCGAAAGGAGGGGCCTACAGCGAGATGGCGCGGCGGATTCTGACCAGCCTGTGCGAGCGCCACTTGGCCGAAGGCGACCCCGCATGGGAAGGGATCCTGAAGGGCGGCGTGTACCATCTTCACAAGGGACTGGGCGTGAACGAATCGGTCATGTGGGGAGAGTACTTTTTCGTAGAGGCACTGGATCGCGCCGTCTCGGTTCCGGACCTTCGATTCCAAAATCCGTAAAGAGCTATGGACGGAGAAAATCGACGCCGGCGCGCATTCGGCCCCCATCGCTTAGATGGAAAAAACGGGAAGCAGTACGTTGTCATTACCCTCCGATTTTAGTTTGGTGGATGCATCGCAATGCTCCAGCCAGCGCAAGTCAATCGTCGTCGTGGTGGATCCCGCGCGGCATCTCCCGGCGTTGCATCTTCGCGTCCGGCCTGAAGCGCCACGGCATGGAAAGATGCATTTTGCTAGAGTTTAAGTTAAAGGGGCTCTAAATTATGGCAATGGGCATTAAAGCCCCTGATGCACGACGGGGGGGCCGGCACTCTACACCAGCGGCGCCACTGGGCCGGCGCGTCTTTCTGCAAGCGGGACTCTCCGCGGCGGCCGGCGTCACCCTCTCCTGCACCACCGGTCCGGCCGGCGGAACGTGGCGCTTTTTCACCCCGGACCAGGCACACACCGTGGACGCCATCTGCGAGCGGCTCATCCCCGCCGACCAGGATCCCGGCGCCAGAGAAGCCGGAGCGGTCAACTACATCGACATCCAACTGAGCAAGCGCTTCAAGAAACATCGGCGCGTGTACCAACAAGGTATCGAAGCGGTGGACACCGCCAGCCGCCAGAAGTTCGCCCGGCCGTTTGTCGCACTCACCTCAGAGCAACAGATCGAGGTACTGAACACCGTCGAAGAGAATTCTCCGGCGTTTTTCGATCTCATCGTGGCCCATGCGCGCCAGGGTTTCTACGGCGATCCGCGCCACGGTGGCAACCGCAACCGGGTGAGTTGGAAGATGCTCGGCCTGCCGTTTCCCCCGGTGCGCGGCCGCGAGCATTACAAAGGATAGCCATGGCGCTCAAGCATGTGGACGCAGTCATCGTGGGCGCCGGGGCGGGCGGCGGCGTAGTGGCCAAGGAACTCGCTACCGCCGGACTGAGCGTGGTGCTGCTGGAGCGCGGCCACTGGTACTCGGCGGCGGACTGCCGCAAAGACGACCTCTACAATCAGCGAACCCAGGTGCTCGGCGCCAGGTTCGGACCCGGCGAAGAACGCGACCCGCGCGTGCTGGTGGATGACCGCGGACGTGAGATGCTGGTCAGTCCGAGCGACGGCGGTTACAGTAACAACGCGGCCTGCGTCGGCGGCGGTACCTTCAGCTATGGCGCCATGGCCTGGCGGTACATGGAGCAGGACTTCCGCATGCGCTCCACTTATGGCGCGGTGGAGGGCAGCACGCTGGACGATTGGCCCATCGGCTACCCGGACCTGGAGCCCTACTACGAGAAAGTCGAGTGGGAGATGGGAGTTTCCGGCGACGATTCGAACAACCCGTTCAAAGCGCCGCGCCGCAAGCCCCTGCCGATGCCGCCGCTGGCGCCGAACCGGGAGCACCAGGTGCTCCAGCCGGCGGCCAAACGCCTGGGGCTGCATCCGTTCGACATCCCCATGCTGCGCAATACCGTGCCCTACAACGGGCGCCGCGCCTGTATGCGCTGCCGCTGGTGCGTGGGCTTCGCCTGTGAGCTCAGCGCGCGCACGGGCACGCACAATACCGTCATCCCCACTGCCCTGGCTACCGGAAATTGCGAGCTCCGCACCGGTTGCATGACCAGGGAGATTCTCCTCGACAACCGCGCCCGGGCCACCGGCGTGGCCTATTTCGACGGGCGCGACCGGCTTCAGCAACAGCCCGCCGATCTGGTGATCGTGTGCGGCGGCGCCATCGAATCGGCGCGCCTGTTGCTGAACACCACGCACCGGCTGTTTCCCGCCGGCCTGGGCAACCGCAACGACTGGGTGGGCCGCAACCTTCAGTCTCACTCCTACGCCGGCGCCACCGGCCTGTTCGACTTCGATACGTATGACGACCTTGGGCCGGGCGCATCCATCGCCATCAGTGATTACAATCACGGCAACCCGGGACTGGCGGGCGGCGCCATGCTGGCCAACGAGTTCATCCGGCTGCCCTACCAGTTCATGGCCCAGGTTCCAGCCTGGGTGCCGCAGTGGGGTAAGGAGCACAAGGATTTCGTCCGCAGCGCTTACCGGCGGACCATCGTGTTGATGGGTCCGGTGCAGGAGATGCCGCTGTTCGACGCGCGCATTCGGCTTGACCCCAAAGTCAAGGACTACTGGGGAATTCCCGTGGCCCGTCTCTCCGGAGGGCGTCACCCGCATACCATCGAAATCGGGCG
>Ga0182030_10011682_pt1 | contig 17684 bp, 21 predicted proteins | sample 812S3MmetaG_FD_121299 | JGI IMG/M metagenome (GOLD analysis project Ga0182030, IMG submission 121299) | Permafrost microbial communities from Stordalen Mire, Sweden - 812S3M metaG (Illumina Assembly) | ecosystem: Environmental > Terrestrial > Soil > Wetlands > Permafrost | place: Sweden...
GAAACGTGGTCACCGAGAACACCGGGACCTGGACACCCTCCGTTGCCCTGACCGACTTCCAGGGGGCGTACACGGTGAATCGAAAGATCAACGCGGTCCTAACCCCCAATGACGAGAATGCGGCACCCATCATCGCGTACCTTCAGTCCCAAGGCCTCAAGTCGCAGTCGCTCCCGTTCACTGGTCAAGACGCCACCCTCACCGGATTCCAGAACATCATCTCGGGTTACCAGTGCGGCACCGTCTACAAACCCATCTGGATCGAGGCTCAAGCGGCCGCCGCACTCGCCATCTACCTGCGCGCCGGTCAGAATCCGCCCAGCGGATTGGTCAACGGCTCATCGCTGGACTCAACGGCGACGGTGGCCAGTCTGCGCCAGGTCCCCTCAGTCCTGTTGACGCCGACGTGGGTCACCGCTGCCACGGTGGAGATGACGGTCATCCGCGATGGGGTGATCACCGTGAAGGCCCTGTGCACGTCGTCGTCACCGTCCGTCGCGGGAATGTCCTCACCCACTTTCAAGGCGGACTGCGCGACGTACGGCATCAAGTGACCAGTGGCGCCGCGCGCCCAGCTGGCGTCGTCCTCTACGGTGTTGGCGTGGAACGTGCAAGGTTTCTCTGAGAGAGGCGGGATGTTGTCGTGAGCAACCACGTGTCCGGTCCGTTTCACGTCAATACCGCACTGGAGTTCGCGGACCATCCACGTAGGCGTCGACTGGCGACGTGAGTCGCACCAGGAGCGAACCATGGAATTGTTGACTGCCCCCACTATGCAACACCGTGTCAATCGATGTCGGCGACGGTTTGCGAGAGCGTCGTCATGAGTTCGGTGGTCGTCCTCGCCATTGCCATCGCAGTGGTCCTCCTGGTTCTCTATTGGTCGGGTCGCTACGGAGGCCGTGGGCGGGCGGGTACTTCGCTGCACCGCGGTCCCGGAGCGCACACGACGGCGAAGGGTCGACCCAAGAAGGGCTATTCGGATCGCGCGCAGGCCGAGGCGCAGGCCAATGCCTTGTCGACACGAGACGGAGTGGCGATGAACGCCTACCAGTGTGCCCAGTGCCGCCAGTGGCACATTGGCCACCGGTCACGCTGACGTCTGCGCCACGGTAACGCCCCGCGTCAACCCGTTCGATGAGTCGGGTGGGTCAGCCCCCGACCGAGCCGTCGATGGCCTCGCGCAGCAGGTCGGCGTGGCCGAGGTGGCGAGCGTATTCGTCGATCATGTGTACGCCGATGTAGCGAAGGCTCACGTCCGCACCGGCGCGCTGCAGCACGGCGATCTCGTCGAGTCGATGCGAACGCGCCACCCCGCGAGACTCGTCGCAGGCCGCGAGGTAACGCTCGACCACCTGGTGGGTGTCGGCGCTGTCGAGATCGTCGAAGTCGGCGTTGGGATGCTCAGTGGTCGAATAGACCGGACCTTCTTCGCTGCCGAGGAAGCACCGTTGGAACCAGTATCGCTCGACCTTGGTCATGTGTCGCAGCAACCCGAGCAACGAGAGTTCCGATGGCGGCGTCGCGCGTAGCTTCAGTTGCTGGTCACTCAGATTCTGGCACTTCAACAACAAGACGCTGCGACAGTAGTCCACCATCGACCAGGTAACTTGTTCTTCGGTGCCGCTCATGCGAGGGAAGGAGGGTTCGACGTGTTCGATGGCAGGCATGATGTCAGGGTACTTGGTGCGCGACATCACCACGATCATGTCGGTCCCTTGGGGCTCCTCGTCGCGACGTCGATGAGGAAGGTTCAGTCGCCCAGCACGGTGTGCAACCAGCCCGCGGCGGGGACAAGGGCGTTGACGTCGCCACGGACCTTGATGCGCCCCTCGCGCAGTGCGGTCGCGCTATCGAGACGACCGGAGGTGAGGGCGGCGGCATCGTCGTAACTGAGGCGCACGATGGTGGTGGCGTGGGCGGAGACACCTGCGCTCACCCGCACCCCTTCATTCGAGATTGACAAAGTGAGTGCAGACGGCAGACCCGCCGGTACGTCCGACACCGCGAACACCACCTCGCAGTCGACGGTGCCCACGGGCCCTTCAGCGGGCGCGGACGTGGCGAGTCGAGAGTTCAATTCCTCGAACCACTGGTCCGAGAGGAAAACACTCACAGTTCAGGGAGCAGGCTGGACGGCGGCGTCACTCGCCGACCGCTTGGTACGGCGCGTGATCTTGCGACCGAGCCACGCGACCGGGTCGTAGTGTGCGTCAACGACGCGCTCCTTCAACGGGATGATGGCGTTGTCGGTGATCTTGATGTGCTCGGGGCAAACTTCAGTGCAGCACTTGGTGATGTTGCAGTAGCCCAGTCCCATGTCCTCGCGCACCAGGTCGCGGCGGTCGTTGGTGTCCAGGGGGTGCATCTCGAGTTCGGCGTAGCGGATGAAGAAGCGCGGGCCAGCGTAGTGCTGTTTGTTGCCCTCGTGATCGCGGATCACGTGGCACACGTCTTGACACATGAAGCACTCGATGCACTTGCGGAACTCCTGGCCTCGTTCGACGTCCTCCTGGAACATCCGGTAACCGCCCTCGGGCATGGGAGGCGGCAGCAGCGCCGGCACCTTTTCGGCCTGGGCGTAGTTGAAGGAGACGTCCGTGACGAGGTCGCGGATGATCGGGAAGGTCTTCATCGGGGTGACCGTTACGGGACCCTCGGGCAGCGTGTCCATGCGCGTCATGCACATCAGGCGCGGTTTACCGTTGACCTCGGCCGCGCACGAACCGCACTTGCCGGCCTTGCAGTTCCAGCGGCACGCCAGATCCGGTGCGTCGGTGGCCTGAATCCGGTGGATGATGTCGAGGACGACCTCGCCCTCGTTCTGAGCGACGGTGTAGTTCTCAAAGTCGCCACCAGTGGCGTCGCCGCGCCACACGCGCATCGTTACCTCAGCCATTACTTTGCCTCCTCGAGAAGAGCCTTGAGTTCGTCGGGCATGGGCAGCAGCGGTGACTCCTCGGTCACGATCGGGCTGTCCCAGTTGCCGCCATTGCTCGAGTGCGCGAAGTTGAACTTGCCGAACTCGGGTTCGGTGGCGGGGAAGTCCTCGCGGGTGTGTCCACCACGCGACTCCTTGCGCAGACTCGCGCCGATGGTCACGGTCTTGCACACCGTGATCATCGCCGGCAGATCGGTCGCCAGGTTCCAACCGGGGTTGTAGGCCCGGCCGCCCTTGACTTTGATGTTCTTCACCCGATCGGTGAAAGTGTCGAGTTGGATCGTGGCGTCATCGAGCTCGCTCTGGGTGCGAATGATCCCGACGTTGGCTTGCATCATCTCTTGGAGGTCACGCTGGATGTCGTAGGGATTCTCACCCTCTTCACGGTCGAAGGGAGCGAGTGACTCGGCCACGGCGGCCTCAATCTCCTCGTCGTTCATCGGACCGGCGACGTCGCCAGCCTCGATGTACTCCGCAGCGCCCATGCCGGCGCGCTTGCCGAAGACGATGAGGTCGCTGAGCGAGTTGCCGCCCAGGCGGTTGGCTCCGTGCATGCCACCGGCCACTTCACCTGCGGCGAAGAGTCCAGGCGCGGCCGTGGCGGCGGTGTCGGCGTCGACCTGGACGCCACCCATGATGTAGTGGCAGGTCGGACCGATCTCCATGGACTCAGTGGTGATGTCCACGCCGGCGAGTTCCATGAACTGGTGGTACATCGAGGGCAGACGTCGGCGGATGAACTCAGCCGAGCGGCGCGTCGCGATGTCGAGGTAGACGCCGCCATGGGGGGTGCCGCGTCCGGCTTTGACCTCGGTATTGATGGCTCGAGCCACCTCGTCGCGCGGTAGCAGCTCAGGTGGCCGGCGACCAGCGGTGTGGTCGTCGTACCACTTGTCGGCTTCCTCTTCCGTCTCGGCCGTCTCAGCACGAAACATGGGAGCGACGTAGTCGAACATGAATCGCTTGCCCTCGGAGTTGCGCAGGACGCCACCGTCACCACGCACGCCTTCGGTTACCAGGAGCCCGCGCACCGATAGCGGCCAGACCATGCCGGTGGGGTGGAACTGGATGCACTCCATGTCGATGAGTTTTGCGCCCGCCCACAGCCCCATGGCGTGACCGTCACCGGTGCCCTCCCATGAGTTGGAGGTGAACTTCCAGGACTTGCCAGCTCCGCCGGTGGCCAGGATGATGGCTTTGGCACCGAAGGTGATGAACTCACCACTCTGGCGTCGGTAACCGACGCAGCCGGCCACCTTGCCGTGAGCGTCGTGGACCAACTTGAGGACCTTGCACTCCATGAACACGTCGGCGCCCATCGAGACCACCTTCTGTTGAAGGGTGCGGATCAATTCCAGGCCGGTGCGGTCGCCAACGTGGGCGAGACGTGCGTAGCGGTGACCACCGAAGTCGCGCTGCAGGATCTTGCCGTCCTTGGTACGGTCGAACAGCGCCCCCCACTGCTCGAGCTCGAGGACGCGCTCGGGGGCCTCCTTGGCGTGCAATTCGGCCATGCGGTTGTTGTTCAGGTACTTGCCCCCGCGCATGGTGTCGCGAAAGTGCACCATCCAGTTGTCCTCGGGGTACACGTTGCCCATCGCCGCGGCCATGCCGCCCTCGGCCATGACCGTGTGGGCCTTGCCCAGGAGCGACTTGGTGACGATGCCGACCGAGAGGCCGCGCTGCTTGGCTTCGATAGCGGCGCGCAGTCCGGCGCCACCGGCACCGATGATCAATACGTCGTAGTCGTGGTGTTCGTAGGTCACGTCAATCCTTCTTAGAACAGCTTGTAGTCAGTGAGGGCACCGGAGGCCACCAGACGCACGTAGACGTCGGTGAGTGCCACGAAGATCAACGAGGACCAGGCCAGGTTCATGTGCTTTGCGTTGAGGGGCGTGAGCATCTTCCAGAAGCGGTAGCGAATCGGGTGGGCACTAAAGTTCTTGACCCCGCCACCACACAGGTGACGACAGGCGTGGCACGACAGTGAGTATGCCCACAGCAGTCCGGCGTTGACTAACAGCACGATGGTGCCCACGGTGACGCCGTATCCCAGTCCGGGCTGGCGAAAGGCGCGAATGGCGTCGTAGGTGAGGAGGCAGTTGAACACCAGTCCGGCGTAAAAGAAGTAGCGGTGCATGTTCTGCATGAGGAGGGGGAAGCGGGTCTCACCCGAGTAATTGCTGTGGGCGTCCGAGACGGCGCACGCGGGAGGCGACCACCAGAAGGCGCGGTAGTAGCTGCGACGGTAGTAGTAGCAAGTGAGACGAAAACCCAGCGGGAAGATCAGGATCAACAATGCCGGCGAGAGCGTCCATCCGCTGAGCGCGAAGCCGGCCTTGGCACCGGGAACGCAGTTGTTGGCCAGACAGGGCGAATAGAAGGGGCTGATCAAGTCGCGGCCGACGTTGGCACCGACGTAGTAATAGCGGTTCTGGAAGGCCGCCCACGTGGAGTAGATGATGAAGGCGGTAAGGATCGATACCGTGACGACGGGCTGGATCCACCAGCGATCCTGGCGCAGGGTCGAAACGTCGGGCCCACCTCGCGTTCCGCCTAGTACGACCTTGGTGGAACTGTCGGTGGTTGACACTTCGTCTCCTAACTCTGTCGATTGCCACCTCGCGGACACGAGAAGACAACCTGGACCATTCTAGGTAGGTACTGCGAGGCCCGCGTAGAGCCAAAAAAGTTTTAGTGGTGGCCGCCGCGTCGACCTTCGGCGGTCCCGCCGAGCAGGGCCCACACCACGAGGCCAAGACCTGGCACGAGGAGCCAGATACCAAAGACCAGCGCAAGGACCACGAAGAATGCCCCCATGCCCATCACGAAGGGGAAGATTGACGAGCCGGGGAACGCACCGACCACGCCGGCGCCCTGGGACTGTGTCGCCTGGGGGTTGTCCTCGGGACGCGCCTTCATGCGACGACTCCACCAGTAGTAGTAGCTACCCGGCAAGAAGCACAGCAACATGCCAGCGAACATCATGACTCCGCCGGCATTCTCGAGGCTCCAGTTCCAGTACACCGCGCACATGAGTCCAAAGAAAGTGCCCAGGCCGAGCAGAAGTTTGGCTTCTACCTTCATACGGGTGTCTCCTCGCTCGATTGCGCGTGCTCGTGCACGCCCTCGTGAACACCGTGGTGCAGTGCGCGATAGTCCGGGTGATTGTGGTCCCACGTCGGACGCTCAGAGCGAATCTGGGGCAAACGATAGAAGTTGTGGTGGGGCGGTGGCGAGGTGGTGAACCACTCGAGAGTGTGGGCGTCCCAGGGATTATCGCCCGCCGGGTACTTCTTCCAACTCACCACGACGTTGACAACGAATAGGACGGTCGAGAGGCCGATGATGACGGCACCCAAGGTGGATAGATCGTTGAGGAACTTCCATTGCGGGTCGTGTGGATAGACCGCCATGCGCCGGGGCATCCCATCGAGTCCCAGGATGTAGAGCGGGAAGGTGAAGACCTGGGTGCCGATGAAGAGCAACCAGAACTGCGCTTTGCCGATCCGCTCGTTGAGCAGGTAACCGGTGATCTTCGGGCCCCAGTAGTACAGACCCGCCATGCCCGCCAAGACCAACGCCATGACGATGGAGTGGAAGTGGGCCACGACGAAGTACGTGTCGTGGGTGAAGAAGTCGAGCGGGGGGCTGGCCAAGTAGATGCCGGTCAGTCCGCCAATGAGGAACGTGAAGAGGAAACCGAGGGCCATCAGCATTGCGGTCGAGAACCATATTTCCCCTCGCCACATCGTGCCAATCCAGTTAAATATCTTGATTCCCGTCGGCACGGCGATCAACAGACTCATGATCGAGAAGAAGGGCAGCAAGACGACGCCGGTGGTGAACATGTGGTGCGCCCATACACCCAAGGAGAGCGCGGCGATGGTCAGCGTGGCGAACACCATTCCCTTGTAACCAAAGACCGGCTTGCGCGAGAACACCGCGATGATCTCGGTCACCATTCCAAAGAACGGCAGGGCCAGAATGTAGACCTCGGGATGTCCCCAGAACCAGAAGATATGTTGCCACAGTACGGGGACCCCTCCGCCCGCGACGGAGAAGATATGAGTGCCGAAGTGTCGGTCGCAGTACAGCATGATCAGGCCCGCGGTCAGGACCGGGAAGGCCAACAGGATCAAGATCGCCGTCACCAGCATGTTCCAGGTGAAGATGGGCATGCGGAACATCGTCATGCCCGGGGCGCGCAGATAGAAGATGGTTGCGCAGAGATTGACGCCGGTGAAGATGGCCGAGAACCCGGTGAGGAGTAGGCCGGCGATCCATAGGTCCGCGCCCGAACCGGGGGTGTTCAGGCCGTTCGATAGCGGGGCGTAGCCAACCCAACCGAAGTTCGCCGCACCACCGGCAGTGAAGAAACCCGAGAGCATGGTGATCGAACCACCGAGATACAGCCAGTACGACAGCGCGTTGAGGCGCGGGAAGGCCATGTCCGGCGCACCGATCTGAATCGGCACGATGATGTTGGCCAGCGCTCCAAAGGCGAAAGGTCCGGCGAAGAGGTAGATCATCACGGAGCCGTGCATGGTGAAGAGCTCGTTGTATTGGGCCAACGAGACCAGCGTGCCGTTGGGGCTGGCCAGCTGGGCGCGGATGATCTCGGCGAAGAGGCCCCCGATGACCAACATGATGACCGATGTCACGGTGTACGACAGCCCGATGACCTTGTGGTCGGTCGACGTCAACCAGTTGAGGATGCCAGTGGCGCCGTGGTGTTCTTCGTGCCCGTCGTCGTGGTGTTCGATGTGGACGGGGGGATCGAGGACATCAGTCATTGGTTATCTCCCGAACTTCGTGTATGAGGTCTTCGAAGCGACGCCCGAGGCGAGCTCCGCATTGGTGGTCTTGAGTGCCGCGGCCGCGCTAGCGATGGCCGCTGGATTGTTAAAGGTGGCGATCCAGCGGGCGTACTCGCTCGCGGACACAACCTTGACGCGGAAGAACATCAACGAGTGGTAGAGACCACACAACTGGGTGCACTGTCCGAAGAACATCCCGGTGCTCTGAGCGCGGATAGTGAACTGGTTCACCACGCCCGGCAACGCGTAGCGCGAGAAGTTGAAGGCGCGCACGTAGAAGCCGTGGATGACGTCGGTCGACGTGAGGTTGACGTGCACGTTCGTGTTGACGGGTATCTCCATGACGGGACTCTCGGTCGTCTGTCCATAGACGAGAGCGTTGGTGCCCGGGTAGAGGAATTGCCAGCCCCACTGGAAGGCGTTGACGTTCACTACGACGTTGGTCTTCGGGTTGGACGTTTCCTTGTTCTCCACGACCAGCGTGGCGGCGAAGAGGCCGAAGACGATGAGGATCGGCACCACCGTGTAGATGACCTCGAGGGGAAGATGATATTGGTGCTGCTCGGGGATGCGGTCACTCTTGCGACGAAAACGCAGGACCGCGTAGAGCATCAGCAAGACGGTGAAACCACCGATAATCACTGCGCCAATGGAGAACCATTGCCAGAGGTGAAAAGCTGATTTCGAACTGTCGGTAATGCCGGGGCTCGCGCCGAATCCGGGCACGGTGCAGCCTGAAAGGGCGAGTGCAGCCAGGGGGAGCGCAGCGGTTCGGCGTACGCGACGCCAACGGCGCGACCGATCCGGTGCACCCTGAGGGGGCAGGGCGGGTGTAGGCACGCCTAAACCTTAGCGAACTTTTATCGTCGCGCTATTACGAGGCGCGTGGGCAGCACACGGTCCTGGAACCAGCCAACAGCGGGTGTCTCAGTCCGGGGTGTCGGTGTCAGACGGGCGTGGTGCGGGGGGCGTGTCCGCCGAGGTGGGGTCGGCCGGCTTGGACTCCTTGAGGCCCTTCTCGAACTCGTTCTTGGCCGAACCTAGATTGCGGGCCAACTTGGGGATCGCGGAACCGCCGAAGACCAGCACCAACAAGATGACGACGACGATCACGCCGTCCACTCCAAAAATATCGCCCAGTAACACGGTGAACTCCTCTGTCGTGTCGTATCCCTAGCGTAGTGCGCGGGGTTCTGGGAGCGCCGCGACGGCCTTGAGTAGATTGCTCGAATGCCGCCCGTGTCGCGTCGAACGTTTCGTGACGCCCTCAGCGTTGCGCTGACCGTCGGTGCCTACGGCGTGGCCTTTGGCGCGGCCGGTGTCGCGGCTGGTTTCACCGTCCTGCAGACCTGCCTCTTCTCGCTGGTGGCCTTCACTGGTGCGAGCCAGTTCGCCGCCGTCAGCGTCGTGGCCGCCGGCGGCGCGGGACTGAGCGCGGTCATTGCCGCTTCGCTGTTGAGCACCCGAAACGCCTTGTATTCCCTGCAAATGGCTCCCCGACTCGAGGTCACCGGGTGGCGCCGACTGATCGCGGCCCAACTCACCATTGACGAGTCCACCAACGTCGCTCTGGCACAAGCGCCACTCGGCCCCGCGGCCGTTCGACACGGATTTTGGCTGACCGGATCAGGGGTTTTCATCTTCTGGAACATTTTCACCTTCGTGGGCGCCCTGGGCGCGAAGTCGCTGGGTAACCCGGCCGCGTGGGGACTCGACGCGGCAGTGCCCGCCGCGTTCCTGGGCCTGCTCTGGCCCCGACTCCAGGACGTCCGTGTTCGTGTGATCGCCGGTATCGCGGCGCTCTTCGCGTTGATAATGACGCCGCTGTTGCCGTCGGGCACGCCCATCATCGCTACGGTCGTGGTGGCCGTCGTCGCCGGGTGGCGGTCGTGAACTCCGTGACGACGTGGTCAGTTCTCGTGGGAACCAGTGTGCTCTGTTACGCCATCAAGCTCGTGGGCTACTGGGTACCAGCGCGCTGGCTGGCCAATGCGCGACTCCAACGCATAAATTCCCTGATTCCAGTCGTTCTCTTGAGCGCCCTCGTCGTGGCGCAGGCCCTGGCGGTCAAGTCTCACGTCGTCATTGACCATCGCATGGCCGGGATTGCGGCGGCGTTCGCCGCGCTGATCGCCAAGGCACCCTTCCCAGTGGTGGTGGTGAGCGCGGCCCTCACATCCGCCCTGGTCTACCGACTGCACTAACCCGCGAGGGCGACTCCCAGGATGAGGGCCAACAGAGTGGCCAAGGTGCCGAGACCGGCGAACATGCCCCGCGCGCGAGGCGTTCGGGCTCGGGTGTGCAAGAAGGTGCCCACGCCCGCGACGATGACGCAGAACATCTTGATGCCAAAAGCAGTGTTCCACCCCGATGACATAGTGTCGCCGTGAACGGCGGCGTAGTTCCAGAATCCCGTGAGCACGAGGAGCCAGAACGCCGGCCAACTCAGCCGTCCGAATGCTTGGGCGATCTTGCGAGGCGCTTCGTCGCCGAACGAACGCACGGTGGGGAGTAAGCCGGCCACGACAATCTGTCCACCGAGCCAGACGCACGCCGCCAGTACGTGCAGGCTGAGGCGGATAATGGTGGAGGTGGAGGCGAGCTGGAGAGTGGCAGTGGCGAACATGACTATTTACCTTGCCACAGCGGCGGACGCTTCTCGGCGAAGGCGATTGCTCCTTCGAGAGCGTCGGAACTCGCTGCGATCATGCCAAAGGCGGCGTTATTGATCGCCCACGCGTCTTCCTCATTGAGGTCAATGGTCTCGAGGATTACCCGTTTGGATGTTCGTACCGATAGTGGCGCATTGGCGCAGATGCGCTGGGCCAGCGCCATCGCCGTCGGTAGGACGTCGGCCGAGGGCACCACCTTGTTGATCAATCCCACTTCGTACGCGCGTTGCGCCGACAGCGGCTCGGCGGTGAGAGCCATCTCGAGCGCGATCGCACGAGCGATACGTCGCGGCAGGCGAATAAGTCCGCCCGCTCCCGCGATTAAGCCGCGCTGGGCCTCGGGGATACCGAAAACCGCGTGGTCCGCCGCCACGACGAGGTCGCAACTCAGCACCATCTCGAATCCCCCCGCGAACGCCGAGCCGTTAGCCGCGCAGATGAGCGGCTTCAGGAAACGGCGCTCGGTGATGCCGCCGAAACCCTGGTCCGTGGCGGGGAACTCCCCTTGGGCGAAGGCCTTGAGGTCCATGCCCGCACTGAACGCCTTATCCTCGGCACCCGTCAAGATGACGACCCAGACCTCGTCGTCGCTCGCGCACTCGTCCAGCGCCGCGCTGATCGCTTGGGCGGTGGCGAGGTTGATGGCGTTGCGCACCTGGGGTCGGTTGATGGTCAGGACTTCGACGTGTCCTTCACGATGACGCAGTAGTTCCTCGGACATGTTGTCTCCTCACCGACGTGGGCCTCACTGAAGTTCGTCAGACGCTGGCCCCACGCTATCGGCCAGGTCGCCACGTGCGAAACTGGCCCAGTGCCCACGACACCACGTGCCCTCGTCACCCTGAGCGCCTACGCCTGCGAGGGGGGATTCGACGGTCGCTACCAGCCCGCGACGTGTTTCTCACCCACTATCGCTCTAGGTCGGCACCCGGGCCCGGGGCAGGGTGATGAGCTCTGGGAGAACTACGAAGCCGTGATCGACCTCGCGAGCGAAATGGCCCTGACGGGTATCTGTTTCGAGGTGTCCTGGGCTCGGCTCGAGCCGCACCGGGGTGTCCGCGACGACGTCGCCCTCGCGCGCTACGCCGAGGTGTTCGCCTACGCGAAGCGCCGTGGACTATTCGTGAGTGTCGCCGCGATCGACGCGGCGTGGCCCGCGTGGTTGGGTCAAGAGGCCTGGTTGATGCCTTGGGTGGCCCCAGTGGCGGTCGATTACGTGACTTGGCTCGCCTCGTCCCTCGAGGCCGACGCATGGAGCGTCTACGGTGCACGCGACCTCCTGACGCGAGGATTCCTCGATGATCGTGCGGGACCACCTTGGCGTCGGGGTGCGCACGAGGACGCGGTGAGTGCCGCCTTGAACCTCGAGGCCATCGAGGACGCGATTCGCACCCGTAGCAGCGCGACGTTCGTCTCGTGTGCCAACCTCGACCTGGACGACGTCTCTGAAATCGGCGACCTCGACGTAGACGAGGTGCACGTGCGATCCCTGGCGCGTGGCGCAGGACCCCTCACGAGTGCACGCGGGCTACTGGCGCGTCAGGGCAGTCACTGGGTGAAGGTTGATGCCGAAGTGGCACTCGAACTGACGCGCACCTAGACGGGATCCTGGCGTTGGCGTCGACGCCGCACGATCTTGCGGAGGTAGTGCACACCGACCACGCTCAGGATAAGAGCTGCCACGAGGGCGATCGACGCCCACCCCGAATACTTTTCGATCTTGGGTAACTGCGCGCCACCGTAGTAGCCCAAGAGACAAAAGGCGACGCCCCAGATGATTCCGCCGAGCGCGTTGGCGACGAGGAAACGGCGGTAGTGCATTTTGGAGATGCCCGCAAGGCCGGGCATCACCGCGCGCAAGAAGGCGGTGAATCGGCCGAGGAAGACGTAGATCGGCCCGCGCTTCTGCATGCCGGCAATGGCCGAATCGAGCTCCTCGCGGTGTCGTTGCAACACTCGCAGGTTGAGAAGCCGGTCGCCGAAGTGGTGGCCCATGGCGTAACCCACCGAGTCGCCCACCACGGCCGCAACGACGACCAGGACGCACAAGACGCCAATATTGATGTTGCCCTGACTCGCGACGACGCCAGCCACAATCACCGTGGTCTCACCGGGCAAGACGAAGCCGACGAAAAGGGCGGCCTCGCCAAAGACCAGTAACGCGACGAGACCATAGACCAGCAGTCCCGGCAGAGAATGGATCTCGTGGAGGACGAACGAGACAATGGAGGCGCTGATCACGTGGACATCCTTACCCAACCACGTCGAGTCGTGCGGATTTATTAGGACCGGTTTAGAATCCAATGATGCCGCGTCCTTCGACCTCGACCTCGCGATTCTCCGGTCTGGTCCCGGTGCGGGCCTGGGCGCTGTCGGAGTGGGCACTGCTCCCGCTGCGACTGTTCCTCGGGGTGACCTTCTCCTTCGCCGGACTGCAGAAGCTCGCCGATCCGGCGTTTTTCAGTGCCCGATCCGCGACATCGATTCAGTCGCAGATGATCGGCGCCGCCCGCTTCAGTCCCATCCATTCGTTGCTGCACGCGATGATCCCGCACGCGGTGATCATCGGCTGGGTCATTGCCTACGGTGAACTGGCCATCGGCATCGGCACGTTGCTGGGCCTCAAGACACGCATTGCGGCAGTCGCGGGGGCGTTCCTCAGCTTGAATCTGTTCCTCGCGGTGAGTTTTCATTCATCGCCATACTTCACGGGCGCCGACATCGTTTTCTTCTTCGCGTGGCTGCCCCTCATTGTCGCCGGGGGAGGTTCGCGGCTCAGCGCTGATGCGCTCATCGCCCGCTCGGCGGCCAAGCAGGCGGGCTTCGCCACGTCGCCCCTCGTAGCGATGCCCTTTGAGACCGTGCAGACACTGTGCGGTAACTTCCAACAAGGTCATTGCCGGGCCCTGCACCTTGAGCCCTGCTCCGCTCAGAAGTGCCCGGTCCTGCACTCTCGTGCGCCACAGGTGACACCGGTGGCCATCACCACGTACGACCGACGTTCCGTCGTCATTGGATCCTCCACGGTGGCGGTGGTGGCCGGCGCCGCCGCGATCACCGGTTTCCTCACCACCTCGGTCGGGCACCTCGAGGCGAGCGCCGTCGCCGGACAGAAGTCGACGACGTCCACCACCTTGCCCGGCACCGGATCAGGCTCGGGTACTGGTGGCGCCAAGGGGACATTGTTGGGTCCGGCCAGTTCAGTGCCCATTGGCTCGGCGGCGACATTCACCATTCCCACCTCGGGTGATCCGGGCATCGTATTTCAACTGACCAAGGGCAATTTCGTGGGCTACGACGCGGTGTGCCCCCACGCGGGCTGCACGGTCGGCTACACCCCGCACTCGCAGTTGATGGTCTGCCCCTGTCACGGTTCGCAGTTCCAAATCTCGACCGGGCAGGTCGTCGCGGGACCGGCACCACACGGCTTGACACCACTCAGCGTGGTGGAGTCAACGAACGGTAACCTGTACTTGCAATGACCGAAGTCCCGCGCCGAGTGCTGGTGGTGGAAGACGATGAGGCGCTGGCGCAGGCCATCACCGATCTCCTAGGTGACGAAGGCTTCGACGTGGAGCAACGACACGATGGTCAGTCGGGCTTGGCGACGGCCCTGGAGTCACCATTTGACGTGATCGTGCTCGACTTGATGTTGCCCAAGCGAAACGGTTTCAGCGTGTGCCTCGAGATTCGTGAGGCTGGCATCCACACCCCGTTACTGATGCTGACGGCCAAGAATGGGGACCTCGATGAGATCGAGGGGCTGGAGGTGGGCGCGGACGACTTCTTGCGCAAACCCTTCGAATGGCCCATATTGCTGGCGCGCATCAACGCATTGTTGCGGCGTTTTGAACGTGGTCAGAGTCGCAAGGTCGTGGTCGGCGACGTCGTGCTCGATACCATCAGTCGCCAGGTGTCCGCGGCCGGCGTGGAAGCGAAGCTCACCTCGCGAGAATTTCGCGTGCTCGAGTATTTGATGGAGAGCGTGGATCGCACGGTGACCAAGGCCGAGATCCTCGACGCGGTGTGGGGCCCCGACTTTGACGGCGACCCCAACGTGGTCGAGGTCTACGTGGGCTACTTACGACGCAAACTCGACGTGAAGGGCGCGGCCTCGCGAATCAAGACCATCCGCGGTGTGGGGTACGTGTTCTCGAGCGGGGTATGACGCGTCGCCAACTGTCGATTCGAGCGCGACTCACTTTGCTCTTCGTCCTGGTCATTGCTGTAGTCCTGGGAACCACCAGCGCGGTGGTCCTGGTTCTCGCACGCCACTCGAACACCGCCGAGGCGTCGAGCAATATCAGCCAGACGTTGTACCAAGTGCAGGTACGAGACGCCAACAGCATCGTCGCGGGTTCACAGCCGATTCTTCTGAGCACGAAGAGCAACGTCGTCGTCCAGGTCACGAATCTCGCCGACAACAAGGTGTGGGCGGCGAGTAGTGCCATTTACAAGGACCCCGTGATCTCGCACGAGGTGTTGAGCCTGAATCCCGCCAACCAGTACCTGGTCAAGTTACTCCCGTGGGTCCAGTCCAGCCCGCTCAATGGCGAACTCAGCTCCGGGCAGGCCCAGGCGATCACGACGCCGCGAGGACCCGGGTTAGTGGTGGGTTTCATCTACGGCCAGTCCATCGCACATTCGAACCATGTCCTACTCGTCACGTTGCTGGTCGCCGTGCCCCTGTTGCTGGTCATCGTCGCGTTCATCGTCTGGTTCGCCGTCGGCCTCACCCTGTCGCCGGTCGAGGCGATCCGTCGGCGGGTCGCCACCATCGCGTCCAACGACCTCACCGAGCGCGTGCCCGAGACCGGGGGTGACGACGAAGTCTCGCGAATGGCCCGCACGCTGAACGCCATGCTCGACCGACTCGAGACGAGCTCGCGCATCCAACAAGAGTTCGTCTCCAATGCCTCGCACGAGTTGCGCAGTCCGTTGACCACCCTGCTCGCGACGGCCGACCGGGCATCGAATCACTTGGACGAGACTGACTGGGTCGAGTTCACCGACACGATACGTCGCGAGGGTCGGCGAATCGACTCCTTAGTCGACGACCTCTTCTTCCTCGCGCGTAATGACGAGCGCCGTGAACCCATGCGCCGTGAGGAAGTGGATCTCGACGACATCCTCGATGAAGAGGCCCACCGCGTTCGCCAGATCACCACATTGTCGATCTCGACCGCGGGTGTGCAGCCGGCGCGGGTCTGGGGTGACCCGGCGATGTTGCGTCGTCTCGTTCGCAACGTCGTCGACAACGCCCTGCGCTTCGCCAACGATGAGGTGTCCTTCGCCACACGGTACGTCGGTCCCATGGCCGAGATCTGCGTGCACGACGATGGCACCGGGGTCGACGTCGCCAATTCCGAACGACTGTTCCAGCGCTTCGTGCGCACCGACGCGGCACGGTCACGGACCTCGGGGGGAACGGGATTGGGGCTACCGATCGTCGCCGAAATCGCCCAGCGTCACGGGGGAGAGGCCCGCTTCATCACGGTGGAGTCCGGCTCGACGATGCGGATTCGCATTCGGCGTTATTAGTCTGGGAATTAGTCCACGGGCGTCGTTGCGGCGCGGCGAGGGCGAGGCGAGGCACTATGGAGGAAAGAACCGTCAAGGTCATCCGGTGGTCGCTCTTGCGCCTCTTGACCCTTGGCGCCGCGGCCGAGACGGTGTGGACCATCTACATCGGATTGGATCTACCGCGCCATTACGTCGCGAATCACTGGGACGTCGCCTGGGTGGGCCTTGACGTCGCCCAAGTGGCGATGTTGAGTTGTGCGGCGTGGGCGGCGTGGCGGCGCAGCACGTTGCTGGTGCTGTTCTCCGCGGTGAGTGCCACGTTGCTCGTCACCGACGCCTGGTTCGACGTGACGACAGCGCGCCGTGGCGATTTGTATCAGGGGATATTACTCGCGGTGTTCGTGGAGGTACCGTCCGCCGTGATCCTGATGTGGGTGGCGCACCGGGGTCTACGCCACACCGTGATGATGTCGTCGACGTCGTCGACTGCGCGGCCCAAGACGTTCGACAACGTCGATCATCTCGACTAGCCCGCTATCGCAATTCCCTCGAGGGCCAACAAGTAGCGTTTGACGTCGCTCCCGCCCCCATACCCACCGAGACCGTCGCTCGCGACCACTCGGTGACAGGGGATGATCACTGGCCACGGGTTGGCGTGGTTGGCGTTACCGACCGCGCGCGCCGCGCGCGGATGTCCCGTGAGCTCGGCCACCCGGCCATAGGTCGCGACGGTGCCGTAGGGCAGCGACTGCAGGACCTGCCACACCCGTCGCTGGAAGTGCGTGGCTGGAGTATCGGCGAGGGTCACGTCGAATGTCGTGCGATTACCTGCGAAATACTCCTCCAGTTGGATCGCGGCGCGGGTGACGGACTGACTCGGCGGCGCCGCCGCCACGGGAGCCTGCTCGTGCGGCATGAAGATGCGCGTCAGTCCTAGGTCGTCGCCTTCGACGGTCCACCGACCCACGGGTGAGAAGACGGTGGCGTAGGACGACGGCATGGTTCATTTCTAATCCGGTCATCTGACAATGACAATCACGGCATGAAAATTTCTCGACGCAAAGTTGGGCCAAAGGCCCTAGGGAGCCACCCCTTCCTTCCCTGCTAAAACTGAGTCATGAAAATTTCTCTCTTCAGAGAGTCTCGTGCGGGCGAAACACGGGTCGCCCTGACTCCCGACGCCGTCAAGACGCTGGTGGCCGACGGCTGGACCGTCGAGGTGCAGCGCGGGGCGGGAGCCCTCGCGCACTTCAGCGACGACTCCTACACCCAAGCCGGAGCGACGATCGTGGACCAGCCGGCTGGCGACGTGAACTTGCGGGTCAATCCTCCCACCCTCGAGGAAGTGGCGAAGTTGCCCGAGGGGTCTACGCACCTCTCGTTCCTCTCGCCACTTCTCGCCAGCGACGTGGTGCGCGCGATGAATGATCGGCGTATCACCATCCTCTCCTTTGACCTACTACCGCGCATTTCTCGAGCGCAGTACATGGACGCGTTGTCATCGCAGGCCACGGTCTCGGGGTATCGCGCGGCCCTCGCCGGAGCGACGCACTTCGACCGATTTTTCCCGCTGTTGACGACGGCTGCCGGCACCATTCGTCCGGCCAAGGTTCTGGTCATGGGTGTCGGTGTCGCGGGACTACAGGCCATCGCGACCGCCAAGCGCTTGGGGGCCAAGGTGCGCGCGTACGACGTGCGTTCCGCCGCCAAGGAGGAGGCCGAATCGGC
>Ga0182030_10011683_pt1 | contig 17683 bp, 13 predicted proteins | sample 812S3MmetaG_FD_121299 | JGI IMG/M metagenome (GOLD analysis project Ga0182030, IMG submission 121299) | Permafrost microbial communities from Stordalen Mire, Sweden - 812S3M metaG (Illumina Assembly) | ecosystem: Environmental > Terrestrial > Soil > Wetlands > Permafrost | place: Sweden...
CACGCAGCGCGAACAGGCGATGCAGTTCGAGGCGTCGAAGTTGAAGTAAGGGTTCGATCCATCAGTCGGCGACGCCAGATGGTTTTCACCTTCATATCCGTAACGAACCTCGCGCAGCCCGACCTCTCCGGCGGTGTCCTGCAATTCGCAGTTGCCATTGGCGGAGCATGTCAGACAGTCCAGCGGATGATCGGAAATATACAGCTCCATCACGCCGCGGCGCAGCCGCCGCAGATTGTCGGTGTGCGTGCGCACCTTCATGCCAGGTGCCACCGGCGTGGTGCAGGAGGCGGGGGTGCCGTTGCGGCCCTCGATTTCCACCAGGCACATGCGGCAACTGCCGAAACTCTCCAGCGAGTCGGTGGCGCAAAGTTTGGGGACTTTGATCCCGGCCTCCATCGAGGCGCGCATGATCGAGGTTCCTTCCGGCACCGAGACGGTGTGGCCGTCGACGGTCAGTGTCACCATCGTTTCCGACGCGATGAATTTGGTTCCGTGGTCGAGTTCCTGGATCAGGGACATCGAAGCCGCTCCTGGGTTAAGCCGCCGGCGCCAGACGCGCGCGGTGGAAGTCTTCCGGAAAATGCTCCAGCGCGCTCATCACCGGGAACGGAATGAAGCCGCCCAGGGCGCAGAGGGAGCCGAAACGCATGGTGTGGCAGAGGTCGCGGATGAGTTCGATGTTTTTGTCGACCGCGATCCCCGCCAGGATCTTGTCCATCGTTTCCATGCCGCGCACCGAGCCAATGCGGCACGGCGTGCATTTGCCGCAGGATTCGGTGGAGCAAAACTCCATCGCGAACCGTGCCTGATGCGCCAGATCGACGGTGTCGTCGAACACCACGATGCCGCCATGGCCGATCAGGCCGCCTTTGACGGTGAACGCCTCGTAGTCGAAGGGCGTGTCGAACAACGCGGGAGGGAAATAAGCGCCCAATGGACCGCCGACCTGGACCGCTCGCACGGGGCGACCGGACAGGGTGCCCCCGCCGATGTCGTTGACGATTTCGCCCAAGGTCAGACCGAACCCGGCTTCGAAGAGGCCTGCGTATTTCACGTTGCCGGCGAGCTGGATCGGCATCGTGCCACGCGACCGGCCAAACCCCAGAGCCCGATAGGCTTCCGGTCCATCGCTCAGGACCACCGGCACGCTGGCCAGGGTGATGACGTTGTTGATGACGGTGGGTTGGCCGAACAGGCCTTTATGCGCGGGCAGCGGCGGCTTCGCCCGCACCTGGCCGCGGCGGCCTTCCAGGCTTTCCAGCAGCGCGGTTTCCTCGCCGCAAATATAGGCACCGGCGCCGACCCGCTGTTCGATGTCGAAGTCCGGCCCCAACAAGCCGGCGCCGCGAGCCACCCCCAGCGCCGCGTCGAAAGTGGCGATGGCGTGCGGATATTCCGAGCGGGTGTAGACATAGCCCTTGCGCGCGCCGACGGCGAAACCGGCGATCGCCATGCCCTCGATCAGGCAGAACGGGTCGCCTTCCATCAGCATGCGGTCGGCGTAGGTGCCGGAATCGCCCTCATCGGCGTTGCAGACGATGAATTTGCGCTCGCCGACGGCGTCGGCGGCGGTTTTCCACTTGATGCCGGCCGGGAAACCAGCGCCGCCGCGGCCGCGTAGGGCGGATTTGGCCACGGTCTCGGTCGTCGCGGCTGGGCCCATCGCGCGGGCGCGCTCCAGGCCGGTCAGGCCACCATGCGCGCGGTAATCCTCCAGCGACAACGGATCGACGATGCCGCAGCGAGCGAAGGTCAGGCGGGTCTGGCGGGCCAGGAACGGCAGGTCCTCGGGACGGCCCATGCGAAGCGGGTGCGCGGCGCCGGTCAGCAGTCCGGCGGCCAAAAGGCCCGGAACGTCATTGGCCGCGACGGGGCCGTAGGCGATACGGCCAGCGGGCGTTTCCACCTCGATCATCGGCTCCAGCCAGAACAGCCCACGGGAGCCGGTGCGCACCACGGTCGCGTACGCGGACAAAGCCCGTGCCACGTCGTCGGCACCCAGCGCCAGCGCGGCCACGTCCTTGGGTACGAAGACCCGGGTCAAGACAGCTTCTCCAGTTCGGCATCGAGACGTGCCGCGGTCAGACGGGCCAGCGGCTTGCCGTCCAGCAGCGCCGCTGGACCGATCGCGCACAGGCCGAGGCAGAACACCGGTTCCAACGTCACGGCATTGTCCGATGTCGTCTCATGCCAGCCGATGTTCAACCGGGATCGCGCATGCGCGGCCACGGAATCGCACCCGAGCGACTGGCAGGCCTCAGCGCGGCAGAGGTGCAGGACGTGGCGGCCGGGCGGGTGGCGGCGGTATTCGTGGTAGAAGGTGACCACGCCATGAACCTCGGCGCGGGTCAGATTTAACGCGTGCGCGACCATCGGCACGGCCTCGGTTGGGATGAAACCGAAGGCGGACTGGAGATCGTGCAGGATCGGAAGAGTCGCACCTTCCTCGCCGGCGCGCGCGGCGATGATCGCCTCGGCGCGCGCTTCGGACCAGGGTTCGAATTCCGCGGGGTCGTTGGGCAAGCACTCCTCCTGGCACGTGTTTCACGGCCCGTAAAACACATTACACGAATGGGACCATTGGCCAAACGGGGGATTTGGCGGGGCTGGCTGGCGAGGGGCGTGTCGTTGAGGTCCTGGGCCGGAGCTGGCGCCGGCGGCGGGCAGGCGAAGTCGCGCGACGAGGTCGGGATCGGTATCGCGGGGTGGGGCGGCGGAGGCCGGGGGGAACGGGTCGCGCGTTTGGGTGCCCGCGGGGTTCTGACGTCGATCGCCGCGGGTTTTCGCCGAGTCATGAGCCTCTGAGATGGTCTTCCGGACTTTGCCGCCGGGGACGGGTCGCGTCAGTCCTCGCCGTGTCGGAGGATGATCAACGCGCGGCGCAGGCGCATGATGCCGCCGCGGATTTGGCCGTGCACGCACATGCGTTCGCCTTCTTCGGATAATTCGGCGGCTTCGATCGGCGGCGGCATGGGGGCGGTGCGGGCCAGGCCGGTGAACTTGTTCAGCAGTACGTCGCAATATTCCGTCGAATCGCTGGTCACGGTCGGGTCGCGGGCTTGCGCGCCGGCCGGTTGGCTCATGCATAGCTGCGTGGTGGCCGCCAATTGGAAGACAGCGCACGCAACCAAAAGTGACTCAGATGCGTTTCGTATCATGGGACGGCGCATAGCACGCATCGTCTGACCGCCTGGTGTTGCGCGGATGAAAGCCGCGTTAGGCATCCGCGTCCTCGGCGGGCGCCAGTTCCAGAATCGCCCGCAACCCCGGCTTCGCGTCTTCCAGCCGCAACACGCCGCCATGCAAATAAGCGACCGCCTGAACCAGCGCGAGGCCGAGGCCGGACCCAGGCGTGCCGCGCGCCGTGTCGCCGCGATAGAAACGTTCCGTTGCACGGGCGCGATCCTCTTCCGGAATGCCCGGCCCGCCATCCGTCACCGTCAACTGAATGCGGCGCCTCTCCAAGGTGGCCGACAATCGGACCGAGCTGCCCTCGGGCGAAAACTTGACGGCGTTATCGACGAGATTGGCGACCGCCTGCTGGATCAGGGCGGCGTCGCCGTTGATCTCCAACCGTTGAGGATGAGTAACCACGAGGGTCACGCCTTTTTCCTCCGCCACGGCACCATACAAATCGGCGACGCCTTCCAGGGCAGTTACGATATCGACGCGACGGAAGGACGCGCGGCGCGACCCCGCCTCGATCTCAGCGATGCGCAGCAAAGCCTGGAACACAGTGACGATTCCGTCCAGATCGATCGTCGCGCGATCGATCGCCGCATGCAAATCCGCGTTCGATTGGGCGTTGCGCGCGGCTTCCTCCAGGCGAGCGCGGGCGCGCGTGATCGGTGTGCGCAAATCGTGCGCGATGGCGTTCGACACCTGACGCACGCCGTCCATCAGCCGGCCGATGCGGTCCAACATGTCGTTGATGACCTCGGCGAGTTGGTCGAACTCGTCGCCGCGGCCGGAGACTTTGACGCGTTGCGCGAAATCTCCCGCGGCGATGGCGGCGGCGGTGGCGGAAACGTTGGCGACGGTGCGGCGAAACAGGCTGCGCACGATGACCGCGCCGGCGGTGGCCATCGCCAGCACGATCGCGACAGCCCAGATCAGCGCGTCCGTCAGCAGATTGCCGAGCTGCACCCTGACCTGCACATCGCGCCCGACCAGCAAATGATACCCGTCGGGCAGTTCGTAACGATACACCAGCGCCAGTGAACGGGCGCCGGTGCGGCGGACCTGGAATTGCCGCCACTCGCCGGGCTTGTCGACGACCGACGGCCAGGTGTCGAGATTGCCGGCGATGCGGTTCATCTTCGAATCGACGAGCAAATAGATCGCGTCGTCATCGACGTTGGCGGCGAGACGATCCTCGATGGTGCCGACGAGGCCTTCGATCCCGCCCTCGTCGAAGCGCTCGATCAGGCCTTGCGCGTCGGCGCGGATCGCCGAGGCGGTCTGGCGGTCGAGCAACCCGGCGGTGAACCACCACAGGAACATCGCCAGGGCGGCGGCGCTGATCGTCAGCAGGATCGCGTAGACGAGCCCGAAACGAAAGCCGGCCGAGCGGAAGAGGCCCGCCTCGATCATCCGGCGAGGGCTCGGGGCTGGGGAGGCGCGAGGGCTCCGCCCTCGAACCCGCCAGGGGGCTTTGCCCCCTGGACCCCCAGCAAAGGCACGCCTTTGCAATCCATCCATTGGTGGATTGGAGGAGAGGGGCCGACCGTGGCCATGCGAGGTCCGTGTCGGCCCCTCTCCTCCAACCCACCAAAAGAATGGTTCCAAGGGCAAGCCCTTGGCGGGGTCCAGGGGCAGAGCCCCTTGGTCGGGGTCCGGAGCCTGCCCCGGGCTCGACCCGGGGGTGAAACCCCGGTGCTTGCCCGGTCCGAACCCATGCCCCGGGTGAACGCCACCTTTCAGACGGCGCCTTCCGCGCGGAGCATATAGCCGGCGTAGCGCACCGTGTGGATCAACGGCACCGGGAACGGTTTATCGACCTTCTGCCGCAGCCGGGACACATGCACGTCGATCACGTTGGTTTGCGGATCGAAGTGGTAATCCCACACGCCTTCCAGCAGCATCGTGCGGGTCACGACCTGGCCGGCGTGACGCATCAGGTACTCCAGCAGCCGGAATTCGCGCGGCTGCAGGTCGATCTTTTGGCCGGCGCGCCGCACCTGACGGGACAGCAGATCGAGTTCCAGATCCTCGACCACCAGTTTGGTCTGAGTGGCCTCGGCTTTGCCGCGGCGGCCCAGAGCCTCGACCCGGGCCAGCAATTCGGCGAAGGCGAACGGCTTGGTCAGGTAGTCGTCACCGCCGGCTTTCAGGCCTTTGACCCGCTCATCGACGTCGGCCAGGGCGGACAGGATCATCACGGGCACGGCGTTCTTTTGCGCGCGTAATGTTTCGAGGATTTTCAGCCCGTCGATGCCGCCGGGCAGCATGCGGTCGAGGATGATCGCGTCGAAATTTTCGCTCGCCGCCATGAACAGTCCGTCACGCCCGTTGTCGGCGTGCTCCACCACGTGTCCGGTTTCCTTCAGGCCGCGCACCACGAAACCGGCCACGTCCTTGTCGTCTTCCACCACGAGAATGCGCATGGGTTGTCTCCGTTACTCGTCCCCGGCGCCGGGCCTAAGGCCAATGACGACGGGAAGTTCCATGGTTTGCCCTTGCCGGCGCAGCGTCAGGCGGGTGTTGTCGCCCGGGGTTTCCCCCGCGACGGCGCGGATCAAGCCGCGCGACGTGCTGACGGTTTCGCCGTTGATCGCCAGCACCAGATCTCCCGCGCGCACACCGGCGCGCGCCGCCGGTCCGGTTTTGTCGATGGCCGCGATGACCACGCCGTCATCGTGATCCTCGACCGAGACGCCCAGCCAGCCGCGCTGAATGGTGCCTTTGGCGACGAGTTGGCGGACCACCTGACTGACCGTTTCGCTTGGGATGGCGAAGCCGATGCCGACTGAGGCGCCGGTCGGCGAGACGATGACCGAGCTGACCCCGATCACCTGGCCATCCATGTTGAACACCGGCCCGCCGGAGTTGCCCGGATTGATCGGCGCGTCGAGCTGCAGGAAATTGTCGAATGGCCCAGAGCCCAGATCGCGGCCCTCGGCCGATACGATGCCGGCGGTCACGGAGCCGCCGAGCCCGAAGGGGTTGCCGGCGGCGAGTACCCAGTCGCCGACCTCGATGCGGCGGGAATCGCCCCAGGTCACCGCGGCCAGCGACTCATTCGGCGAGATCCTGATGACGGCGACGTCGGTCAACTGGTCCTGGCCGATGAGTTTGGCCGGGTATTGGTGGCCGTTGGTCAGCGACACGACGATTTTCTCGGCATGTCCGACGACGTGGTTGTTGGTGACGATGATGCCCGAGGGGTCGATGATGAAGCCCGACCCCGCGCCCAACGTGCGTTCCTGACGGTCGCCGAAACGGCGGCGGAATTCCCGGCCGAGCGGCGTGTCGCGCAGTTCCGGCGGCAGTTCGTGCAGCAGGTCGCGGGTCGGGGCGGCCTCGGTCACCGCGATGTTGACGACGGTGGGCAGGACTTTTTTCACCAGTGGCGCGAAGCTGTCGGGCGCGCTTCGGGCGTTGGCGGTGCAACCACCCAGCGACAGGGCAACAACGATTATAAGGAGATGGCGGACGGCTTGCGGCATGTGGTGGCGCGGATTCCCTGGCGTACGGCGGCGGCGGAACAGGAAATGGCACCGGTAGGGCCACGCAACAAGAATTCATTCAACGATATTCATGAATGCTCTGTCATCCAGCCGTATCCTGGGTGGCCTACCTGTGGGCGGGACCGTGGCGGCGCGCGGCCGGCCTGCTTCGGCATCGCGGTTCCGATGGCCGGAGTTTTGCGATTGAGGGCGCGATCGGCTGATCTGGCGGTGCCGTGTTTATGTTCCCCTGCGTCCCCAGGGTCGTGGCTGATGGAGGAACTCGCGTCCAACCGGGCGCGCCAGGTCAGCCAGCGGGGGAGCCGGCCGCCGAAAAGCCGCCGGCAACCGGATCAGGGCATGGTTAGTTCGGCGGGCTGCTCGCCGGCGCGTTTCGCTCGCCGCCGACGCGCGCGCAGAAGCACCCCGAGGCCGATCAGGCCCGTCCCGAGCAACAGCAACGACCTCGGTTCGGGCATGTCCGAGGTCACGATGTCCACTCCGGATGTCGCGGTGGCGAGACCTTGCAACCCGTCCAACGACGTGAGCGCGACGCCGGTGCCTGTCAGGTCCGGCGCCAGCGCGATCAGCGCGTTGGCCTCGGCGGTCGCGGACGCTGACGCGGTGTAGGTAAAGTTGCCGGGATATTCGATCGACCAGATCGCCAGTTGGGTCGCCAGCGAGTCATCCGGCGTGCCGCCGTCATTCAGCAAAGCGTCGCCGTATAGAATAAGTCCGCCGATCTCCTGCGTTTGTGTTGTGGTCAACTGTGTTCCCTCGCCGTCCGTGGTGAACGCACCGATGGTGTAGGGCAGACTCTGGCCGCCTCCGACGTAGATCTCATGGAACAGGTCGATGCACCACGCGTCGATCGTGCCAATGCTGGTGGTCAGGACAATCTGGCCGAAATCATAGGTATCGGTGATGGGGGACGAGAGTGTAACGGCCTCGCCCTGATTGACTTCGACGTCGTAGATTGTGAACGGAGTCGCCGCGGCTGAGGTGAACACGGCCATTCCGATCGCCAGCGCGAGCGCGGATGTGGTCGCGAGAAACGGTTTCATAACAGGATGCCTTGTAAATCAGGCCTGTCATTTTTTGACTTATTTGTTTTAAGTGACGTTAGGGGGCGTTAAAGGAAAGTCAAGATAAATCATGATTTTTGATCAGAATTCTGAATGATTAAAGGTATTAATAAAGTCCGGAATGAGCGGTCGGTCGTAAAGGTTAAGACCGAGGCGGTATCAGCGCTTTTGTATGTCGTCTTTGCTCCTGTTCGAACGCGACACGAACGGGCACTTCGCAGCCGCGTTCCGCGGCGTACATCGGCGGTTGCAATTCCTTGCTTTCTGGCTTCCCGGTCCAAGGCGCCTGACACACCTTCACCTCGCTCGCCCCAACCATCGCCGCCGAACCATCCGGCTCACGCGGCGCCGCCGTCCTCGGGCCAGTCATGCTTTGGATATCGGCCGCGCATGTCCCGCCGCGCGTCGGCCCAGGCACCGCGCCAGAAATTGGCGAGGTCGGCGGTGACGGCGATGGGACGCCCGGCGGGGGACAGCAACGCCAGCCGCAACGGGACGCGGCCGCCGGCCAGCAGCGGGGTCGTGGTCATGCCGTAGAACGCCTGTGCGCGCGCCTCGGCGACCGGTACCGGCTCGGCGTAGTTCACCGGCGCGCGGCCGTGCGGCAGGGTCAGATGGGTCGGCAACGCCTGATCCAGGCGCGTCGCCAGGTTCCAGGGCAGCAGACCGCGCAGGATCGCCGCCAGGTCCAGCCGATCCAGGTCCGCCAGCCGGGCCATTCCGTGCAGATGGGGCGCGAGCCAGTCTCGAACGGTCGCGATCAGTGCTTCGTCGGACAGGTCGGGCCACTCAGCGTCGGGCTCGATCCCGCGCATCAGCGCCACGCGGGCGCGGAACTGCTCCACGTCCTTGCCCGGCTTCAGCGGCTTCAACCGCTGCTCCGCGACGGTGTCGGCGAGCAGACCGGCGACCTCGGCCGGATCGACCGGGACGGTGCGATCGCTCAGCACCAGCGCGCCGAGACGGCGACGGCGGCGGGCCAGGACGGAGCCGGAGACGGGGTCGAAACCGGCTTCCACCTGCTCGGTGACGCGCGCCGCGACCGAGGCCGGCAGGCTGCCCGGATCGAGCGCGGCGGCGAGCCGGATGTGCGCGCCGGATTTCACGTCAAGCGCGGCGGCGACCAACAGCGGCGTGTTCGCCAGCTTGTCGGTGCCCGGCATCCGCCCTCCGCCACCCCCCGCGAAGCGGAACGACCCAGGCTCCCCGCGGCGCTGGCCGATCCGGTCGGGAAAGGCGGCGGCGAGCAGGCGGCCGGGATCGCCGTCGGCCTCGATATCGGCGGGCAGGCGGAGGCGACGGCGGTATTGCGCGGCGGTGCGGCGGATGGCGGACAGCGCGCCGCGATCGGCCTCGGGGTCGCCATGCCGGATGGCCAGCAGCCTCAGACCGATGTCGGCGGGCGGGTCGCGTGGGCCGCGGCTGGTGCGCAACGGATCGCGTTCCTCCAACAGCGCGGCGAGGTCGGCGGCGAGGGCTTGTTCCGGCGCGGTCTCGGCGGCCAGCATCATGGCGGCGAGGCGGGGATGCGCGCCAAGGGACGCCATGCGTTGACCGGCCGGAGTGATCTTGCCGCCGGTCAGGGCGCCAAGCTCGGTCAGCAGCGCGTTGGCGGCGGTCAGCGCGCCGGCGGGTGGCTGATCCAGGAACTTCAATTCGGCCGGCGGGGTGCCCCAGGCGGCGCAATCCAGCACCAGCGACGACAGCTCGGCTTCCAGGATGTCCGGCCGATCATATGGCGCCAGGCCGCGATGTTGCGCCGGGGTCCACAGGCGGCTCGCGACGCCGGGGGCTTCGCGGCCGGCGCGGCCGGCGCGCTGATCGGCGGCCGCCCGGGAAACCCGCACGGTGACGAGGCGGGTCAGACCGGTCGATGGGTCCAGCCGCGGCACCCGCCGCCAACCGCCGTCGATCACGATCCGCACGCCAGGCACGGTCAGCGAGGTTTCCGCGATCGAAGTGGCCAGAACGACCCGGCGAGTGTCCGACTGGCGCAAAGCGAGATCCTGCTCGGCGGGCGGCAGTTCGCCGTGCAGCGGCAGCACGGTCGCGCCACAGCGGTCGAGCGCGGCCTGGGTGCGGCGGATTTCCGCCATGCCGGGGAGAAAGGCAAGAATGTCGCCGTCGTGCTCGGCCAGCGCGACGCGGATGGCGCGGGCCATGGCGTCGGGCAAATCGCGCGGCACGGCGATGTCGGTTTTGGCGTGGTGGATCGCCACCGGGAACATGCGGCCGAGGCTTTCGATCACCGCCGCGTCCATCAGTCCGGCGAGGCGGGCGCCATCGGCGGTGGCGGACATCGCCAGCAGCCGAAGCTCCGGGCGCAGCATCGCGCGCAGGTCGAGGCACAACGCCAGCGCCAGATCGGATTCCAACGAGCGCTCATGGATTTCGTCCAGGATCACCGCCGCGACGCCGTCCAGGCCGGGATCGGATTGCAGGCGGCGGACCAGCAGCCCCTCGGTGATGACTTCGATCCGTGTGGCCGGAGAGGAAGCGCCGTCGATCCGGGTGCGATAGCCGACGGTGCGGCCGACCGGCTCATTCAACAGCGACGCCATGCGGGTCGCGGCGGCTCTCGTGGCGAGCCGGCGGGGCTCCAGGATCAGAATCTTGCCGTCCCGCCGCCACGGCGCGGACAGCAGTTCGAGGGGAACGAGCGTGGTCTTTCCGGCGCCCGGCGGCGCGACCAGCACGGCGGCCTGGTTGGCGTCGAGCGCCGCTTTCAGCGCGGGCAGCGCCTCGGTGACCGGGAGGGCGGGCAGCGCTGCGATCAGGTCCATGCGTCGATCATCGCGCCCGAACACCGGCTGGCCATCGTTTCATGATTTCGGAACACGGCCTTTGATCGCGTTGGCGCGCGCATGGTGGATAACCCGTCCATCGGCGTCCTGCTCCACTCGCGCCCGAACCCCACCCCTGAGGCGTTCGAGGTCGGCGGCGCTCATCCCGGCGATGGTCGGTCCGATGCTTCCGGTGATCGTGCTCGAGCGCCAGAAATCCTCGAAATCGGTGAAAACCCGCCGCACGGAGATGACCCGGGTTTCGACCTCCTCCAACCCGGCCTCAGTCCACAGCGCCTGCAACGCCTCCGTCCGCGCGGCATCGACACTCGGCGGCAGCGCGGACGCGATGCCCTGAGCGCGCAGTTCGGCCTGGATCGGGTGAAACGGAAAGCCGCCCCCCGCCATGTCCCAGGCATAGGCCGCGACCGTGCCTCCAAGCCTGACCACCCGCGTCATCTCGGCGACGCCTTTGGCCGGGTCGGGAACGAAGAAGATCACCAGCGCCATGACAGCGGCGTCGAACCTGGCATTGTCGAATGGCAACGCCTGCGCGTCGCCCAATTGAAACGTCGCGGCGCCGGCGGCCGGCCGGGTGCGCGCGAAGGCGAGTTGCGCTTCCGACGGATCGATCCCTTGCATGTCGGAGGGCGCGAACCGTTGCACCAGCAACTCCGTGAACGCGCCGCTGCCGCATCCGACGTCGATCCAGCGTAGGCCCGCGGGCGGAGCCAGCCAGTCGAGAAAGATCTCGCCAGCCAGCCGGCTCCAGGCGCCCATTCCACGCTCGTAGGCCGCGCCGTCCTCGAAACGAATTGGCGGTTGGGTCATTGATGTCTTCCTTCAGCCGGGACGAGTTTATACCAGCGCGCGTTGATGTTGGCTCTCTCGCGTTCGTCATCCTCGGGCTCGACCCGAGGATCAGTTGCTTCAGGCATCGTGTTTGATGAGGAGAGCCGCGGCGTGGCGGCACGCGATCCTCGGGGCGAGCCCGAGGATGACGGGGACACTCATGCGTCATTGGTGTCCTCGTTCGTTCGTGATGATCTTACAGCGACGCCACGATCTTGCCGACGCGCCGTATGCTGGCCAGCACTTCGTCCTGGGGCAAACCCGGCCAGCCCATGCGAAAGCGAAACTCGGTGGCGCCGAGTTCGTCCCGGTAGCGTTGCAATTCGTCGCGCACATGCGCCTCGTCGCCGACCACGAAACGATCTTGCGCGAACTGGCGAAACGCGTCGGCTCCGCCATCGAAGCCGCCAAACCCATGTGTTGCATAACGCTCGTATTTCGCCGAGATCGGACCGCGGGCGAGGTCGATGGCGGCGTTCATCGTGGGACCGCAGAAACACTCGCGGGAGACCTGACGGGGATAGTCCAGCGGCTTGCCCAGTTCGACGCGGGTGTCGTGGAACAGCGTCCACCAGCGTCTCATTTCGTCCATGGTCATCGCGCCGGCGCCTTGCCACGAATCGCCCAGTTCGGCGGCGCGTTTGACGGCGTCGGGGACGGTGCCGCCGATCCAGATGGGCACGCCGGACGGATTGCGCGGACGCATGCTGAGGCTGGCGTCGTCGAGTTTGACGTATTTGCCGTGGAAGGTGACGTGGTCGCCGCTCAGCAGCAATCGCATCGCCTGGACGTATTCGCGAAACCGCGGAACGCGAGACTTACGCTCAATCCCCATCGCGGCGAATTCGCTGTCGCGGTAGCCGAGGCCGACGCCCAGTACAAACCGGCCGTCCGTCAGGTGGTCGAGCGTGGCGGCTTCTTCCGCCAGCAGCACGGGATTGAGCATCGGCAGCAGCAACACCGCGGTGCCCATGCGCATGCCGCCGGAGATGCCCGCGAGATAGCCCATGATCGGCGACGCGGCGAACTGGCGCATGTCCGGTCCGGTCACGAAATGTTGCGGGAACCAAAGGGAGTCAAAGCCGGCGTCACGCGCGGCGAGGACCTGCGCGGTCAGTTCGGCGAGATGCGCTGTGATGTCGAAGCGGGATTCGGTTTCCAGAGTGACGAACAGGCCGGCGTGCATATCCAGGCATCCTTTCGGCGGTGCGGTCCTGGACGGTGCCGGGATGCCGGTCGGTTGTCGAGCGGGCCGGTCCGCGCTTGCCATCTCGATACCACTCGATCAATCTTTCGTTTCGCATGGAGCGACGCCCATGTACTGGCGATTGGTTCTTTTAATTTCGTTGTTGCTGTGCGCGGCGGCGAACGCTCAGGTCAAGCTGGAGCTAGGGTCCGCGACGCTCCAGGTCGATCCGCGCACTGGCGAAGCCAACGGCGTCCTGAAGGTCACATGGGGCGACAACGATCCGGCGCCCATTTCGCTGCGCGCGTTGCCTGTCGCCCAAGGTGACAATTACGGCTTCGTGCGGTTCAACGAGAGTCACACGGATACGATCGACGTTGACCCGAAGGCGCTGAACTGCCCGCCAAAAGGGCCATGCGAAATCCCCTTCACCGTGGAGGAGGTCTGGAAGACCGGCCTTTACCAGGGGAGCATCACCGCCTCGAGCCCCTCCACGACTCTGGCGACCATTTCTCTGGGCGCGCTGCGAGCGGCACCGTCGTTTCAACCGGTTCTGACCAGTGACGCGCTGCACGGTGGCCGGCTCGTGGTCGACGCGACATCGCAGGCCGATTTTTTGCTGACGGTGCAAAACCCGGCGGGCGCCCGTCCGGGAGAATTCGTGCTGACCGGGATCGGCGGCGGCGAACCGCACTGCGATCCTCGGGGACCGCTGACGTTCTCGCCCGCCCGTTTTCATCTTGAGCCAGAGGCAAGCCAGGCGGTGATCGCCGCCGTCCAGCCATGCGTGCCGACAGGCGAGCACTTCCTGGTGCTTCATATCGGTAGCGTCACGGATACCGGGCCCGGCACGGATACCATCGTCGCCGTCACCCGTTATCCGCCTGGTCGCACCTGGACGGTGCTGTTTTACGTCGTATTCGGATCGATCGTTTCGGTCATGCTGAACAACATCTTTCCGGTCAGCCGGGCACGCACCGCTCTGCGCGGCAGCCTTCGCCAGGTCACGGCGACGTTGCGAGAGTGCGGCCAGGCGGGCCCGGCGCTGGTGGACGGGCTCGCGGCGGAAACCAGACGTATCGAACTGTCGCTCAAGCAGGTGCATTTTTTCAGCGCGAGTAAGCTCGCGGAAATTCAGGCAGCCCAGACCAGTGTCGCGACATTGATGACGGCGGCGGGGTTGGCGCGGCGCATCTCCATGACCCGGTCCGCGGCGGACAGCGCGACGCTGCCCATCGTCACGCACGCCGCGATCCGCCAGAAGCTGCGCGACGCGGAGGACGCGTTGCGGGCCGGCGACGCGCAGGCGAGCGGTGACCGCCTCGCCGAAGCCCAGAGCAAGCTCACCGAAGCCCAGAACGACGTTCAGCAAGCCGCTCTCGCCGCCATGCTGGGCAAGCAATTGACCAAGATGATGACCGAGCGTGGGCGCATCGTGCCCGCCCCGCCCCCGCCGGGAACCGACGCGGCGGCGCACCCCGATAGCCATCTCGTGCAGGATCCGTCTCGCAATCCGCGCATTCGCGCCCTGGTGGAGCAGCTTTCCGTGGATATGCCCGGCATCGCCGCGCTGAGTCCGAGCGAAGTGCTGGATGTCGAGCGTGACCTGTACATCGCCGATATCTGGACGGAATATGTCGAGCCAAAGCTGCGCGACGATCCGGCCCGGTTCACCGAGCTGGCGGATTCGCTGCTGGATTCGTTGTTACGAAATCCGAAATCCGATCAGGTACAGACGCTGCTGGATCTGCTGCGTAGCGAGACCACGCCGCGGGAGATCGCTTTGTCGCTGTCGCGTGGTGAGGGCTGGATCGACTGCGATATGCACCCACGGGCGCTGCAGTCGGTCGATATCGCGTTCACGTTCACTCATCCGGCGTTGCAGGCGGTTCCGGCCGCCAAACGTTTGCTGATCTATGATTGGGACACCGGCGACAATACGACGCCGCCGCCAAGTGTGGACCGGTTCAGCCACTATTTTCGTAAGCCGCCGCGTGGGCGGCGATTTTGGGGCCGCGCCGAGCGGTCGTATGACGTGACATTGGCGATCCGCGTTCCATTCACCGCCGACACCGATACGTTCCCGTTCGGGACCGTTATCACGCCGCGGGCCGGGGCGAGCGACTGGTGGCGCGCGGAACCGATGGAGATCGCCAGCTTCTTCATTTCAGTCGCGATCGCGGTGGCGACGGCGTTCAGCACGCAATATGCCAGCGGAGTGCCGAATGAGATTACCTGGTCCGCCTGCCTGACGGCCTTCATGCTTGGCTTCGGTCTGGATCAGCTTCGGGACACGATCAGTCCGGCGTCGGCCGCGTCACCAACGGCCAATCCTCAGCCCGCCGCCACGCCCGCCGCGTCGCGTCCGGCCGGCCATGTCGGCCAATGACCTCAGCCGGGGCGACGGCGCGTTCATGACGCGGGCGGATTGTCGATCATGAATTCTTCCGCGCCATAGCCCGCCTCCAGCGGAATGCGCAGCACGCGCCGGGTGCCGTCGATCTGGCTGACCTCGGGCAACACGGTGACGACGGTCGCGGCGCGGGCGGCGGCGATCGCGTCGGCGGCGGTGCGGTAACCGGCCAGCTTCATCAGGTTCATCTGTGTCGCGAACACCAGCTTGAAGCGGCCGGCGGTGGTGTCAGCCAGCGCCTGGCGCGGCGTGATCCACACCGAATCAACCGACTCGGAGCCGTCATGCACCGCGAGATGTTCCGACGGCACCTCCGCCAGAAAGAAATGCGTATCGTAACGTTTCGGCTGATGCCGCGGCGTGATCCAGTGCGCGAAATACGTGAGCAGATCAGTGGCGGGCAGCAGATCGCCCGCGGTCAGCACGGAGTCGAAACTTATACGGCCTTCCGCCAGCGGGGCGCGATGCGTGCGTTCCACCGATCGCAGCGTCTCCCCATCGATCAGCGCGACGGTGTGACCGGGGCGCGCGAACAGCACGCCGCATTCCTCGAAGGTTTCCCGGATCGCGGCGAGGCGGAACGCCATGTCCACGGTGGAAAGCCCATCCGGGTTCGGACACAATGTCGCGTTGCCGGCGAGGGCGAAGTCGTTCTCATCCACCCGGCCGCCGGGAAACACCAGCGCGCCGGAGGCGAAGTCGATGGCGTGGTGGCGCACCACCATGAACACCTCCAGCCCCTGAGGCGTATCGCGCAACAGCACGATGGTCGCCGCCGGACGGGCCGCCGCTTCTTTCGCCATCGCGTGGAGTTCCTTCTGTTGCCAAGGGGCGTTGCATATGCGGTGACCCTGTCTTAGCCGGGGCGACGATCGGAGGCGAGAGCACCGCCTCGCCGCCGGGCGTGGCCCGGGTGTAAGCTGGCGCGCGTTCGTGGAGATGGAGCCGGTTTGGATGGAAGCCTCGCGTGCCAGTAACCCATTGTTTGGGCCCAATCGGTTCAAGCTGGGTGTGTTCAGCGCGAACTGCGACGGCGGCCTGACCATGAGCCTGGCGCCGGAGCGCTGGCCCTGCGAGTGGGACGACATCGCCGCGATGAGCATTCTGGCCGACGAGGCGGGCCTGGAGTTCATTCTGCCGGTGGCCAAATGGCGCGGCTATCAGGGCAACGCCAATGTGTATGGGCGATCGTTCGAGACGCTGACGCACGGGGCGGCTCTCGCGGCGTTGACCAAACGCATCGCGATCTTTTCCACCGTGCATGTGCCGCTGGTGACCCCGGCGTTCGCGGCCAAGGCGATCGCGACCATCGACCACGTGTCGCACGGCCGCGCCGGCCTGAACATCGTGTGCGGCTGGAACCAGAACGAGTTCGATCTGCACGGCGTCACCATCGATCATGACTCGCGCTACGAACACGGACTGGAATGGTTTGAGATCTGGTCACGCCTGTTGCGCGGCGGACCCGAGTTCGACTGGGACGGCCGGTTCTTTCATTTGAAGAAATTGCACACCGATCCGGTGTCGATCCAGCGGCCGTGGCCGGCGGTGATGTCGGCGGGGTTCTCGCCCAAAGGCCGGGACTTCGCGGCGCGCGCGGCGGATGTGCTGTTCCTGAACGTCACCGAGTTGGATCAGGTGCCGGACATCCTCGCCGGGGTCGAGGCGCAGATGGCTTTGTATAACCGCTCGATTTCGGTCTTTACCATGGGACATGTGGTATGCCGTCCGACGCGGCGGGAGGCGGAGGCGTATTTTCATTATTTCGCCGAGGAAATGGAAGATCCGGAAGGCTTCGCTTACTACCTGGAGAACCGCGGCGCGACGATCAGTGACGGCGGGCGCCAGATCGTACGTCCGTTGCGAAATCGGTTCCATCGCGCGACGGGATTGAATTACGCCGGCGCTTATCCCGGCGTTTATCCGTTCGTCGGCACGCCGGACGATATCGCTGAGGAAATGGCGCGCATGAGCGCGACCGGCCTGGCCGGCTGCACCGTCGCGTTCGTCGATTATCTGAAGGAAATCCCGTATTTCATCGCCGAGGTGCTGCCGCGGCTGGAGCGGCTGGGAATACGCGCGCCGGACGGCGAACGCTGACAGGAAACCGAACATGTTAATGCTGCCTTTTATTTTTCCGGGGTATCTGTTCGGCTCGGTGCCCTTCGGGTTGCTGCTGACACGCATGGCGGGTCTGGGCGACGTTCGCGCCATTGGGTCGGGCAGCATCGGCGCTACGAACGTGTTGCGTACAGGAAACAAAGGTCTCGCGGCGGCGACCTTGCTGCTGGACGCCGGTAAAGGCGCGTTCGCGGTGGCCCTGTTCCGCTACCTCGGGCCGCCGGACGCCGCGATCTGGGCTGGGTTGGGCGCGGTGATCGGGCATTTGTTCCCGGTGTGGCTGGCGTTCAAGGGCGGCAAAGGAGTGGCGACCGGCCTTGGCGTGCTGCTGACGGCGGCATGGCCGGTGGGCGTCGCGTCCTGCGTGGTGTGGCTGATCGTGGCGGCGATCGTCCGCATGTCCTCGGTCGCCTCGCTGGCGGCGATGGCGGCGGCGCCGATCGCCGCGCTGTTTCTGGCCGACAGCAGGATCGCCTGGCTCGCTTTGGCCATCGCGGTGCTGGTGATCGCGCGGCACCACGAGAATATCCGGCGGTTGCTGGCCGGGACGGAGCCGCGGATTGGGCAGCGGG
>Ga0182030_10011685_pt1 | contig 17682 bp, 15 predicted proteins | sample 812S3MmetaG_FD_121299 | JGI IMG/M metagenome (GOLD analysis project Ga0182030, IMG submission 121299) | Permafrost microbial communities from Stordalen Mire, Sweden - 812S3M metaG (Illumina Assembly) | ecosystem: Environmental > Terrestrial > Soil > Wetlands > Permafrost | place: Sweden...
CCGTGGAGGCTGTCTCGAAGAGGCAAGAGGGCAATACGACGGGGGGGGGAGGAGGGAGAGAAGGGGGGGGGGAAGGGGGGGAGGGGTTGAGGTCGAAGAAGGAGAGAGGAAAGTCAAAGTCAAGACTGCAACAACAATCTGGATTTTTTGGACGAACGCATGGACCAGGGATCTACAAGGGGTCTTCGGTGATTGGCGTCTTTAAGCTACGTCGGCGAGCTTACCATCTTGAACCCCCCATGTTTCTCCTGCCTTTGTCCTGCTTTTTACTTGATCCGGTTTTTTGCTTGCATGTCGTACTGAAAAAAAACGTTCTGACAATTGACAATTGACGAAGGATTATTGGTTTTCCTAACCACGACTCAGTAATTCCGTCTATAAGAATAACTTTTTGAGCTACCGTTACCAACACCACGACAGTGGGTGAGAGACGGACCATTGCTAGGAGAGGCTGAAAATGACATATCGGTGCCCTGACTGGGTGATATTTTAGAGGCAGGAATCAATCATCACAAACTGTAGGATTTGGTCCCCCTCGGCTGTTGTGAACCTGGTGATTGAATCTGTTCCAAAAATAAAATTTGAGATCTGTCCCAGATGTGTGATCATTCAGTGGGCTGAAATATGCTGGTAATAATGAGGGGTTCCGATTAGGTCAGACATAGGGCCCATCTATTCCTTTCGAGGCCCTTCGCAAATTGCGAAAGTCGGGCGATCAGAGACAACATGGCATGATTCTCGCCCGACTACCTATAGCGAGTGCTCATAGAAAATTAGATATGGAGGCCAAATTAGATAATGAATTCGACAGCAAGCAGATAATTTACCGCTTCATAGATACCTAGCTTCTCGGGACTCGACGAGGATATTCTGGGGCAAATGGAAATTGTCGTTTATTTTCGCCCATTGAGGACTGGTTCGATACAGGCCTGTTCTAGACCGCAGGCCTTAGATTCGCTGAATGAGAGCCTGAATCAGCTTCGCGCGAGGAGGGGCCCCCTGTCAAAGACTACGAGCTCCCATGGCAATGGTTGCACTGATCTCGGAGACATCGTAATTGGAATCGTTTAAGCAGTGACATCCTGCTCGAGTCTCAGTTGAATTGGACGTTGAGTCTTAGTGGACGAAAATTGCGAGATGGGAGTGGCGATGTGGCCGTAGGTGACTAGGTGACTAGGTGACTAGGCGGCGAGGTCTGTAGATGTTCAAGCATTGAAAGCATTTCTGATATGCACATCTATGTTGCGAGCATTCAACCTGCAATTATATCAACTAACAAGCAGTAGAGTTCGGCACATTTTCTTTGATGGCTACGCCTTCTCCTCGGTCGCTAGGGATCGCTACACATGTCAGATCAAACTAATACCTAAAGAAGTACTGATCACCCTACCTTATTTTGTCTTTCTCCATGTCATCCTCCCCCTGCATCATCAGCATGGTTGTAGCATTCTTTTCTGTTTAATCTATCCGCATTAGCATCTAGACCGCTACTCATTGACTATAGCCGTCCCGTCCATGATTATATTGATATTATTAGACTCTGTGTGGAATGACCCTCGCACGGGAGAAACCCAGACGCTAGATGGGTAGTTCCGCTCTGGACCAGCTTCTCACCCTTCAGCTCCGTACATCTGCAGTTGCAATGTCAAATTCTAACCTTTCCCGTCCCTCAAATTAGGTGCGGGCCCGGGAAGATACAAATCGTTCCTTATGCATGCTTACAAGGAGATCAATGGCACCCTGCCTTCCCCGAAATCCTTCAGCTTATTTTATTATTTTCGGAAACCGGCTTGGGCATGCCACTGCTCGCTTGGGCTCAAGCCTTTCCCAGAGCTTCGGGTGTGGCATCCTGTCTCACCTTCCTGTCGTGCTGCCGAAGTCCTCGGGATTGCACAGTAGCCCTAGTAAAACTTGCTGGTACTTTGCTGGCTGGGCCTTCTGGAAGACAACAGTGGTACGTCTCTCCCATCACTAATGTGACTGCCCATTTAGTAAAGAATACGCGAAGAATAGGCCTGGAAAACGGAGTGGGCAGTCAAGACCCTAGGTTTCACATGACGCCGGGCATACAACAATATTCTTGAGTAGAGCCTCATACCTCATGAGGGTCCAAGGCTTTTTACCCAGCCGAAGAGTCGTGTGAATGCACAGACGGGGAAGTCGCATGCTTAAGACCAATATGTGCCAGAATATGTTCCGGGATCCATTCACCCTTGTTCTGCCAACTGTACTAGTTGGTTGGTGGGCGTGATCCAGATAAGATTCAGCCATAAGGGTTCGCGACAAGATGTCCGTCCGCACTATGCCATAGAACTAACAGGAAGTCACATTCCTAAAAATAGACGAAAGCTCCCGAAGTATTGGATCATATACAGATTGAGTACAATTTCGCGATTGCATAGGATCGCGTGTGTAACAGTATGACAGCAGATCTGTCTCACGATTTTATATCTTTCGCAAGAAGGCATAGAATCGCGACTCGGTTTACTGCAAAACTTACGATCTATGTCTGATCATCATTTGCTTTTTAAGAGCTCTCGAGTCAGGAGCCTCTGCCTTACCACGAGGCTTTAGACGGCGTGGCCGACAGACATGGCCACTAGTAGCTGTGAAATATTACCCGCTGCTGCATGTCGCTTTCTTGAACCGAATGACGAACCCCTGAGAAAACAACCATATGTCATGGAAATGCAGGAGATGGTGCTTTTTGCTTCTTTGTTTATCTTCGTCTTCGCCTTCGTGGGGCAAGATGCAATGGGGGTCAGAGACTTGAAGTATCGTCATTTTATTTCGATTCTTCGGTATTGCTACCTTGAGACAAGAACCAAATTGAATCTTGACATCACAACAGAAGAAACAAGGAAATTGCGCATATCATCTGATATACCAGGGATTAATTTACCTGTACGCGACTGCAAATTGTATGTTTCTATGATTAGAACAGATCCGGATATTTGGTTACAATGACGTTTATCACGAGATACCCACGAGTCAATCTTCCCCCTAAATGAAAGAGATGACCACTTAGTAACATGAACGCGGGGGTTCCCATACATCAGTATGCTTTTGATTCCGGACCGGCACTTCAATTACATTTTCCAATGCTCCATCGGATATTCAGGCATGGGATGCATCAATAATTCTAGACCTAGCAGAACCACATGTAGTATTATAAGAAAGAATTTGGGCTGCAGGGTATTCTGTCTTGAATGCTTGCCTCATGACACAAATTCTCGCAGCCCACCGTTGAACCGTCTCAGTGGGACGTTCCGCGATTCCCAAATCATCCTAATGTCTTCTCTTTGCCGAAGGAAAGACAATTCAGCACAGAACAAGACCAACCATTTCATTCCTCGACTAGACGCCGCATAAGACTGCAGCCACTATCGCCTGTTACTTCCATTGAAGGTCCCCGATGACAAGCTAAAAGGGGAAGACTTTATGCAAGCCTTCGGGTCCAGCTTCTTCAGCCCTTGCTCTCTTCAGAATAGGCTTGACTGCCACTGCCGCAGCGCTCTTCGACAGAACTCATGTCGTCAAAATGTAGTTTCCAAAGACTTGCGTTCAAGATGCATTACGACCTCTTTCTCAGCTGGTCTCGAAGTTCCACCTAGATCGTCTTCTACCCATCTTGGACAAGTTTCCGCAACCAACTTGATCAGCTACCTAGACTCTTTCTTCTTTTTCATAGACCTTTCTCCTTGCTTCTGTTCGCGACTAACAACACTGAAGTCGTGCATCAAATACAGCATAGCTCAAGGAAATCATTAGAGTTGCGAAATAAACTCCTGGGCCAGCACCATCAAACCTTCTTTCCCTTACTGCCAGCCAAGGAAACATTACTTTCTTGAATGAACGTTGTCAAATCCCTTCGGCACTCCTTTACAGCCTTTCAACGTAGGGAATCTTTCTTGAATCAAGGCTCCATCAAACTTTTCTCTATTCTTTGATATCTGCTTAAAGTTCTCCTCGTTTCTCTGCAGCAGCAAAGGTTCAGAGCCTCAATTTCTTACAGTCACTTCGATCCGAGAGTCAGTGAGTTCTGACGAGCATCGCGAACTAACGTTCGGGGTCCATCTTTGGGAACCAAACCACTGGGTTTGACGAAAACTCTATACAGAGTTTTTTCCCCCACTACTATACCCTAATATCCTCGAGCAAAGATACTCCCCTCACCTCCACATCTAGGATCAAACCCCAAACTCTCATGGAGCTCCGTCTTCTCTCAAGTTCAAACCCCCGTCTCCCCGCTCAAGGCCACCAGCTCACAATATCGAAAAGCAATCTTCCAGTCTGTCTCCCTCCCCACAAACCTCTGAGATACGCCCTTTCTCTGATCCCTCCACATACCCGCCGCTACCCACCGGCCACACTTCCCTTCTCAGCCATCGTTTCCCCGCTTCCAACACTTCCTCTTCGTCTAAACATCGTCATTCCCTCTAACAGAAAATTAAAGCACTGACAACGATCTAGACTCTTCGAAAACCCAAAACCCTCCCTCTAAAATATAGTGTCGGGCCGAAGCGAAAGCTGTCTTGAAGATCGTTGACCGAGCCTCCCCTGGACCGAAGATAGCAATTCCCGCTAGATCAAAGATTTTAGGGAGCGATCATCGGACGTTATTTGATTTTGAGACGGCAGACTCAGTCATTCAGCTGAAAGTTTTGGTAGTTTCCAGGGGACGATGTGACTTCATCGTTCAAAGCAAGCGTTGGTTCTCGGGGTCCCTGGTACGATACTAGCATACTAGATCTTCAGGGTCGATGGAAGGCCTCGCAAGCCAGACTTTTTAGAGTGTAGCTATCGGGCGTCGTAGTATAGTGCTTGGGTTTACTGGGACTCTAGAGATGTCTTGATTTGACATCGTTGTAAGCCGGGTCAATGAACAATTCGAGAGCGTCGACTGTAAAGCGTCATTATTATTTAGAAATTAAAATAACAATTTCAAATACTTACGTCTCAACGGGAAGCAAGATATCTGGTATTCGCCCAATGAGTTTTATGACTGCAGAGATCTATCAGCATCAAATAGCTACAGTAGATTCTAATCTACCGCCCACTGAACAAGCACTTTGAGATCTCCGGTCGAAAGCATGAACAGCAAACCACAACTTAGTAAGTCAATCAGATCTTCTTTACTACTAAGAACTTCAAATAAACGCTATTCCTAGAAGCTCACCACGAAAATGAAACCAAACCTTTGCCCTCCAAGCTTAGATCCTCGCAATCAACAAAGTGCACTCGCTCTCGAAACCTTCCAACGTCCCAGAACCGCCCAATCAATCCCTAAACATTATATACCGAAACTGATCCATTCTCCCACGACCTCCCATCCAAGTCTCAAACATAACCCACTTCTTCTCTCCCTTCTTTATGACCCTCCCGAGAAGTTCCAGAATAAAATGCAAAATAACCATCTCGCCTCCCAACCAGGCATCTTTGCCAACTCAACAGACTACCCTCGATCTTGAACCATAGGTACATCATCCCAATACTTCCTCACCCACTTCTTTATCGGCGTGCATAACCCAATCTCTGATACCAACACCTCTCATCCCAGCTCCAAACCTGATCCAAACCCCCTTACTCGCCGCTCCCACGATCCCTTCCCAAGCCTTTCTCTCCTACCCCAAAAGCCCACATCCATCACGATATAGGAAAAAGATAGCCCTCCCTCTCTGCAACTTACTTAGGCCTCTCATCAGTCAACAAAAGATATTGATACATCATTAAAAGCTACGCTCCATACCCCTCCCTCAATGTAGAGGCGTGGCTTCCGAAGGAAGTGTATGCAGAATATGACCCTGAGGTCACCCAAGGTAACCAAGCCACAGGAGACAAATCTTCCACCGCACTTCACGGGGTCGCTTCCATATACACTCAACTTTTTCGAACAAGCTAGCGTTCTCTCGGAAACTTAAGTGATGGATACCTACCTATCCGGATCTGGAAATATGGGAGCTTTGGTTGCACTTCGCCAGGGAGAGAGAGTAGGTATAGGTATAGGTGAGCCGGAACTCCCACGGGGAGGAGTGGATTCTCTCAGAAGCCGGAATCTCAGAGTCAATATTGGAAATTCAATACTTGGGGGTTTCTCCCATATGCTTTCCTCCTCACGGCTTGCTAGAGGTAGTGTAGAGACGGAAGAATGGGTGAAAAGGGAAAGCAGAAGAAAATACCGAAACAGAGCGTAAAGATGGAAGATTTGTGTTGGCGTTAAGAAATCCGGATACACAATAACACGAGCTTGGAATGGGATATGTTTAAAATAGTCTTTTGTACATTCTCTTAGCGTCTCTCTATCCAAAATCCATGCTCTCAACTAGCAACTAGCAAAAACTATGTGCATGAATTTTGATACCCATTGAGGCAATCCCGCCCATGAATACCTCGACTCCCGTTCCCACCACCTCTTATCTACCAACCGGGCTAGTTTATTTTCCCTTGTAGTCCGCCGGTCCAATCATTAATTCGGGACGAACCAGTCTATCGTAGTCCTCTTCACTCAATGCCTTTAACTTCATGGCCGATTCCTTCAATGTCAAGCCCTTCTTGTGGGCGTTCTTGGCGACTTTGCTAGCCATGTCGTAACCAATCTTTGGGTTAAGGCATGTGACCAACATGAGACTGTTGCTTATCAGAATCCGGCTTGGGGAGAAGGGAAAAGGTACAGAGGGGGACTTACGATTCCTTCAAGATAGAGGAAATCTTCTCCTCGTTTGCTTGGAGACCGACGACCAAGTTCTTCTCAAAGCTCCTCATTCCATCACTCAATATCCGGATGCTGTGTAGCAAATTCCTAATAACCAAAGGCTTGAAGACGTTCAGCTCAAATTGGCCATTCATGCCGCCAATAGTAGTGGCCGTATGGTTTCCAATGACTTGAGCGCAGACCATGGTCAAGGCCTCGCATTGAGTCGGATTTACCTTTCCTGGCATAATCGAACTTCCAGGTTCATTCTCAGGCAGAGCCAATTCGCCCAATCCACATCGAGGTCCGGAGCCCAAGTATCTGATATCTTGAGCAATTTTGAATAGAGACGAGGCGAGGGTATTCAAGGATCCAGAAGCTTGAACGATAGCGTCGTGAGTAGCAAGAGATTCAAACTTGTTCGGTGCCGTCTTAAACTCAGTACCAGTCATTTTGCTCACTTCTTCAGCTATAGCCTCAGCGAATCCTTTGAAAGTATTGATTCCAGTTCCGACTGCAGTTCCTCCTTGGGCCAAAAGGCGGAGGTCTGGAAGAGAAGATTCGACCCGCTTAACTCCGAAATCGAGTTGTGCTACGTAGCCTGAGAATTCTTGTGCGAGAGTCAAAGGAGTAGCATCTTGAAGATGTGTTCGGCCGATTTTGATAATCTTCTTTGCCTCGAATTCGTCAACCTTGGCTTGGAGAGCCGACCGAAGTGACTTTATTGCAGGCAGGAGTTCGTGTTCGATTTCGAGGACTGCAGCAATGTGCATAACGGTGGGAAAGGTATCGTTGGAGGAGGCGCTCATATTGACATGATCGTTGGGGTGCACCGGTTTCTTGCTGCCCATCTTTCCACCAAGAATCTCAATTGCGCGGTTTGAAATAACTTCATTTGCATTCATATTCGATTGTGTTCCTGAACCGGTTTGCCAGACCACCAATGGAAAATGGTCAATGAGTTTGAGATCAGCTACTTCAGCAGCAGCTTTCTGGATGGCTTCACCAATCTCTGGTTCTATCGAAATTGTAAGCTTCAGTTACATCGAGGTTCTGGGGAGTGGCTTACTGAGGCCAAATCGCATATTGACCGTAGCTGCGGCTCCCTTCAAAATTCCAAATGCCTTGACAATTGGAGGTGGCATGCGGTCCTGAGGCTGGTTGATCCTGAAATTTTCTAGAGATCGCTCTGTTTGTGCTCCCCAATACTTATCAGCTGGGACTTGCACCTCTCCAAATGCATCGGTCTCTGCTCTAGTTTCTGCCATTTTGTTTGCTGTTGCGTGGAATTGTCTCAAGTAGTGGGGTCGAAGGGAAGCTCGGGATAGCTTTTGGGATGAGGGTAAGATCGCAGATGGTGATAACGAGGCTCTATATACGGAGTGGGCGGCGTATAGTTGTGAATTACTTGCGGAAGATGTTTTGCATGAGGAGAAAGTGAATGTGGTGAAAGTTCGAGCTGTTGTCCTCGGTCCAGCAGCTGATCGCGGAGCTGTAAATGCGGAGGTCCTTGCCGACCGGAGCATCATCTTGATGAGTAGGTAATCCCAGTAAGAGGCCGTTTTATGCTTAAAAAGGGTCAATTGAAGGCAGAGTAAGAAATGCAATCAAGATGAAGGATCTTGATTACTTGGGATATATGAAAGAGACGTGTAAAAGTTTCAGGCCCGCAATTCGGAAGGTCCAATACAAAAAAAGTTGCAGCTTTCGGGGAAGACGCGCCCGCCCCTGCCCGGAGTTGAAGACCGGACAAAACCGGAGAACCACGTGATTGGCGGAGGGGCGCGGGATCTCTGGGGTATATGAGACAGATGAAGGAAGAAGAGAATTACACTGTTATAAGTATCTGCTCGGGCTGACATTCGCTATTTGCTTGACTGTGAAGCTTTGCAATCACATTAGGGTCAGTCACATTCAAAAGATTAAGAATATTAAGTAGTCGTCTTCGTTGAGTTTGGGCGGATTTAATAACTGTACAAGAATGGGAGAGGTCGAATGCCAAAGGCAAACGAACATCTTTCCACGCTCCTCCAACTCCATTACTTCTTTCCCGCGAATAAATGACTATCCTACTTTACAAAACTCTCCATAATTCAACTATACAACTTTTTAGCCCTATTAAACCAGAGACTTTGCAGACCGCACTATACAAGAACAGGTAACAATCCAACCATTGTAGCTTTGAAGCAACGAGCAAATGATACTTTCAACGAGAAAAGTATGAACTAGATGTTCCAACTCGGCAACTTTGGTAGGGGATAATGTGGGTCGAACAAATGGAGATTAGGTTGCTCTTCGAGATGGGGTGGTCGGCGCGACAGGATTAACGTTGCCTTCTCAGGCAGACTTCAGAGTCTTTACCATCATTCTCTTCTTTCTCTCGTCTCCGATAAGCATCCCGCGAACCTTCAGCACATTCTCCAAGGTATCGACCACCTTGAGAAAGCTACTAGCAGCGCCTCTCTCCTGTGTAAACCGAGCAATGGCGAGGGGAGAGCGCTTCCCATGCTCAATCACGGTCATAACCTCGCCCGCGAAAGCGACCTCTTTCATTTCAAGATCTAAGTGGTCAGTGAACGGCCTTCACCAAAACCATCGGAAGACTCACAATTATCAGCTGCAACTCTTCCAAACACGATATTGCGCTCCTTGTCGACTTGAAGGTCTCTAATTCCGTATCGCTTCCATTCCCGGAGAATGGTAGCAAGTTCTTGTCGAGCTCTACGCTTCGAAACCGAAAAGCAGATATAGCGCACTGCAGGCTTGACATTGAACAGCTTAGCGAGCCAATTTCTCTGGGGTTCAATCTGTCGGGCTTTTGGATCTTCGTGAGTTGAACAGCATCCCCGCTGGGATATATGGTGATCTTCAGCTAATGAATCTTCAACACTGGCATTATCATCGAAGATGTCATTAACTATTACGATAATTAGCTTCTTGTCTCATGATAACAGACCAGAGCTTACACTTACCGCCGAGACTCATATTCGGCCTTGATGAACGCTTCTTAAATAATCTACTAAGACTAAACTTCTTCTTTGACAGAATCGGAAGTGAATAATCTGCAGGAGGGGGCGCTGTATCATTACTCGAAGATTGCGAAGGAATTGTGGTTCCTCCTCCCATTGACATCTTCCAATCATTCTCATCTCCAGATCTTGAACTACGCTTGAACCAAGTTGACTTTTTTTTTACGATTGTGCCAGAATTACTCTCATTAGCAAATGTTTCATTATTTTGATCCTCATCGATGCGCCTAAGGTCTGGTGTGATATCTGACTTCGATCCTGCATGGTATTGCTGTCGAAGCCCTAGTTTTGATTGCCGATGTCTGCTTGCATAGCTGCCTGGATCATCAACGCTAACTCCTGGGATTAGAATTGAAGGGCCGCCTGGAGAACTCTTCTTTCGAATGACTAGCGGTGCTGGCGGCTTCACAGGGCTATCTGTCAATACAACGCGAATAGTATCCCTCGAGTCTGAGTCAGATTTGTCGAAACGATCCTGAATGTGATCTTTGTTCATAGCACGAGGTTCTGGAGCGGACGCAATACGGCTAGCCTTTGCTTCGTTATGACGCCGCTGGCTCATAAAGATATCAAGATCTGTTGGCGCACGGGGCGATTCTTCTTCCTTTCGTGCCTCAAAAATCGACGGCAAAGGTCGAGTAATCATGTTGCGTCTGCTATCAACAGGGGCCGAGGATATTCGACGATCCACATATGAGTTGGTTGGAGATATTGGTTGCATGAGTCGGTCTATGTGGGAGACCATCCGATTTAGATATCCAGGAGACTCATCTCCACCAGAAGCTTTCCTGAGCTCAGCCTGCTTTCGAGCCTCTGAAAGTTCGAGAGCGACAGAATCCGTTCGCACAGGAGGAAGAGGGAGCGGTCGATTGTTCAATGAGGCACGCTTTGACTTGTGGAGAACGTTAGGGACCAACGACGACTGCTGCTTGGAGAGCCCGCTATTTTGGAGTGAGGATAGCGGTGTACTCTCACGGCTTGGTAAATCTATGCTGGATACCACGGAAGAACGATTAAAAGCTTCATCGCAGTCTTTGGCGAGGCTACTACTCAGCTGTCGAACATCTTCAGTCCATATTTGACTGGCGCGGCCAGGTCTTGAGGCAGGAAGTAGACTTTCAGCAGCCACTGCTTGTGCTTTTCTAGATCGGATATAGCGTGTTGAAGCTGGGGTTCCTATAGGCCGCAGAGTATCGCCACCGTCATCAGTCACTTCAGTGTGATTACTATGGCGGACAGCAACATTTGACGGTCCTGCAGCAGTTCCACCGCTACCGCCAGAGTGCTTTCGAATGTGAGAAAAGCTGACACCACGCTTGTGTCCAATAGGTGCTCGTATATATGGAGAGTTGTGCCTACTTCTAGTAGAGCTTCCTAGAGAACTCCGAGACATATATCCGGGAGGAGCAGCCAACTTCTTCTGTCTGCCCCGATCGCTCCCGCTAGCCACCGACACAGAGGTACCGGATGCTTGACGGAATTTAGGTTCTGGAGGGGCTGAAATCACGGCAGATTCGTCCACACTTGGTCGAGTACGATGAATAGTAATTTTCGCCCTATCAGCAGCTCTGATAGCATTCAGGTGTTGAGGTCGAGAAGCCTTGAATGGGTCGTAGCTCTGTTCCGTCTCTGCAACATTGCTGATGACCGTAAATCGTGAAACCTGGCGTCCGTGACCCTTGCCTTTTGATTGAGTGAAATTACGAGTGGAATATGTCTTGGTCAAAGCTAGAGGTCTGACATGATGGTAGTCGCTAGCTGAATAGCCAATATCTGGGATGTAGTTCTCTAATTGGGCATCTCTGTACTTTAGGAGAAGACTGTAGAACAGCTTTTGGTCATTCGGCCTTAAAGACCTATTAGCAATCTGCACATACCAGGAGTGGACACAAAACAACTTACTCTTCACTCAGGAGAGCATCCATGAGGTCTTGCTCTGAAAGTTGGTGCCATAATGATCTTAAATGGCGGAGCAGTTCCTTGTTGATATCACTTCTGCGCAAAACGGGACGCCCACAACCCTTTAGTGTAAGTGACATTGGGCTCATGCCACCGCCGTTATCGTCCAGATAGTCATATTTTCGTACAACAGGATGCTTCCATACTTGGCTCAAGCTAATCCTATCTCTGGGATTGACTTGCAAAATTCTCCAGATTAAATTGGCTGCTTCAGGGCTAAACTCTGGGGCCATATCATACTTCCCAATCTTGATTTTGTCAAGAAGGGGCTGCATCCACTCTTCGTCGCCGAAACTGTCAAAGTCAAAAGGAAGCCGACCCGCCAGAAGTGCGTATAGAATAATGCCCATGCTCCATATATCTACTTTATCACCGCGGTAGGCTGAGCCTGAAATGAGTTCCGGAGCTGCGTAATGTGGACTGCCACAAGAGGTTTTGAGCTTGTGATCAGGACTCTGGTGCAAGGCAGCCATTCCAAAATCCGCAATCTTGATTTCCAAGTCCTTTGTCAACAGAATGTTCTCAGGCTTCAGGTCTCGATGGCAGATGTTAAATGAGTGGCAGTATCCAACCGCGCTGAGGATTTGACGAAAGTATTTAAAGGCCTCCTCTTCGTCTAGCCTCCCTTTATTTGCGATATGTGCAAAAAGCTCACCCTTATCAACATATTCTAGGACTAGGTATCTAAGTATGGGTTAGCCAGGACTCTACGAGGGAAGTAGATCAAGTGATGCTCACATCTCAGTGCGGTTCTCCCAGATATCGTACAGTTTCATAATATTCGGGTGCTGAACGAGCTTCATGATGGCAACCTCTCTCTCGATGCCTACAGGCATTCTTCTCATACCAGAATCAGCCACCTTAGATTCTGCTCGATCAAGATCAGCGAGACTTCCAGCTTGGGTCATTTGCGCGTGCTTCTTTTGAACAATCTTGATAGCTGCTTCCTGTCCCGTATATGCATGCCGTGCAAGTCGTACTCGAGCGGTGGCGCCCTTACCCAATGTCTTGCCTAACTTCCATGGCCCAATGAAAGACTTTAACCGCTTGCCATCCGAGGCATTGGTTGAGGTCGTTGATATTTGGGAGTTTCGATTGGAATCTGTGTAGTCTTTGGACACAGCAGAGAGACGGGGGTTGACTACTATAGAGGTTCCCATCCCCTCAAATTCCCGCAAAGGGTAATAGTCTCCTTGCGAAAGGGGAGATCCGGGCGCGGAGCTCTTTTGCAGAGACTCATCCTGCCGCAAACTTTCGTGGTGAGGATTCCGCGGATGATTCGAGGAGGATTTTGTCTGCGGTGGTTGGGCATTGTTGATGCGTCGCGTTGCTTCTCCGAGGGGTGCGCGACGGGTGGGTGGCCGAGGGGGCTGTTGTTGGCTCATGGCGCGTATCCGTTATGTTCCCTCTCTGATCCTTACCGCGACATGGCCAGGTACGCGAATAAACAGAGGTTATTTCGAAGATTCTTCTCAATGCGCTAGTTCAATTTTTGGCTGCTCTAAGTATATTTGAAGACTGAGCGAGAGGGCCGAGGAATAGCAGAGCGCGTGTCGCTGAGTTGGAATTGTGGGTTTCTGAGCGTATTAGTTTAGGGTTCAGGAAGTCATTCTTTTGCAGACGACAGGATGGCGATATATTCAATTTCGGAGAAATCGAGCCGATATGAGTAAATCAAGGGGAGGTGAATTACCTTATTGCAAAGCTAAAATCGAGGGAAGGAGCAGAGAAATCAGCACCGTTGGGGAAATGAGAGAACTTGATAGTATCCCGCAATTGAGCAAATTGAAGTTAATGAGTGCGGAATGTTTGGATTATGTTGGCGGCTTTGTTGACATTGGAATCGCTTCAAGCACACTAATGCCAGGAGGAATGTAGTATCTTATCGCTTTTACAAAAAACTCAAGCCAGAGAATCTCTGTCCGATCAGGAAAAATAATTCAACTTCAACCGATACTCATTATTTTATAAGAACGTGATGAGCTACAAGGATTTCAACTACAATGTGAATAGACAACTTGTCGATATAATGGATTGCGTACTCCTTTTTTGGTTGAAGACTTATCAAATTTTACGCACATGAGCATCAACACAAGGAAGAGAAGTACTGACTGAGGGTAGAATTTCTCAACCCAATTACCTCTACACCTTTCTGCAATGGACGTTGTACATCTTCACGAGACATGTTGGCAGGAATTGCAGGTTGTTCCCTCCTGGGGCGCATATTTTGGAGGAAGGCCACAAGGAGAATTCAATATTGTAGCCCATGCACTCATATAATAGCAAGCAAAAGCGTGATCTTGAATTCCATGGCGCAGTCAGAAAGAGACCAGGCTATGGTTCTAGACTGCGTTCTCGGGAATTGAGCTTGAGACATCGGGCCTGGCAGGATAAAGCTCTTTGTAAGCAATCGCCACATCATTTATATCTCTGTATCGGCATTGGATAGAAATAGATGCTGTAAATTAGAGTCTACAAAAATGTCACCTTTGAGCGTAAGTGAAGTGAGGTCTTTCTGAGTGCTTTAGCTTTTTCTTGGCGTTCGGCTATTTAGCTCAACGCGTCGCGCTTTCCCCAGGTTACCACTTTCTATCTCCGCCAGCCTTACACAACAAATTTCAACAGAGCAAAGATGCCATCGTCATCGACTAGCCGTCGAAGAAGACGATCCGAAATCGAGGATGATGAAGATGTAGATATTGTGAGAAGTTCAGAGAGATCAACTCCCTCATCGAGCGACTCATCCAAACGCGCCCGCACAAATCGGCGCGAGCTTGACACACCCTCTGAATCCCCCGAACCCGAAGATTCTCGCGCAAAAAAAAACCAGCCGCGCCGGAGGACTGTAAATGGACTCGGACAAGCCAATAATGCAGAAGGAAGCGAGGATGAAGAAGCTGCTGGAATCAGCGGATTCCAACCTGGTGCTATTGTTCGTGTCAAACTTATAGATTTCGTCACTTATTCCAACGCCGAATTCTTCCCTGGGCCAAACTTGAACATGATAATCGGACCTAACGGTACAGGCAAGAGTTCATTTGTATGTGCGATTTGCTTGGGTTTGGGATGGGGACCCCAACATCTGGGGCGCGCTGGCCAGTATGGAGAGTTTGTCAAACATGGCTGCGAATTCTCAATTGTCGAAATAGAACTACAGAAGCGGAGAAACGAAACCAGTAATCACGTCGTCCGGGTCAAAATAATAAAGGATGGCAATGGCCGTGAGTGGTGGTTGGGCGGAAAACGAACATCTCTGAAGGCTGTTCAATCATTGTGTAGAAGCTTGAGCATACAAATCGACAACTTGTGCCAGTTTCTACCCCAGGATAAAGTTTCCGAGTTTGCGGCATTATCACCTGTCGAGCTGCTCTTGCAGACTCAGCGAGCCGCAGCACCGGAGCAAATGCTGGAGTGGCACGATGAGCTAAAAAAAAACCGTGCGGATCAGAAAAAGCTTGAGGAGCAGTTGGCGAGAGACAAAGAGCATTTAAGCAATCTTGAGAATCGCCAGGAAAGTCTTCAAGCAGAAGTCCAAAGATTGCAAGAAAGGAACGAGATCCAGGAGAAGGTTGCTCTTCTTAAGAAAACTATTCCATTCGTCGAGTATAACAATTCCGTCGATGAATACAAGGCTTTCAAAAAGAGAAAGGAGGATGCCCAGCTGCGGCTTGGAGTCCTGGAAGCGCAAGTTGAGCCTACTTTGCGATCCGTCAAGCATAAGGAGGAATATGGGCAGCAGATCCAGAAAGTTGTTGCTGAGCGGCGGAAGGCTCTGACCGAGACGGAGGCGGCTGCTGATCGCTTACTGGCAGAAATTGATAGATTGGAAGAAAATATGAGAGAGATAGAATTGAAGCTGGACACGGAACGTAAGACTGAAGGAGAGAGAAGGAAGAAGTGTTCTCAAATCGAAAAAAGAATAGCCGATCTCGAAGCACAATTACAGGATGCTCCAGTCGAATTTAATGCTGGCGAATGGAATGAAAAGATTGTGAGTTGATAATTTTGATTGAACGGTCTCCAACTAACACCTCCATAGCGTGCTAAAGAACATGAGAATCGTCGACTTGAGACTGAGGAACGGGATCTCAAAAACCAAGAACAGGATTTGGTACGTCGTGGCCGAGCAGTGCGCGATGAAGTAGACTCTGCAAACCAGGACCTGGCTGCGTTCGACAGTCAGGATGGGCAGCAGATGAACAAGATTGAAAGCCTTAGCCCGGACACGGCTCGAGCTTGGAAATGGGTCCAGGAAAATATGGGCGAATTTGAGCAGGAGGTTTACGGGCCACCACTCGTCTCATGCTCTATCAAAGACCAAAGATACACCGCTGTCGTCGAGACACTAATGGGCCTTGGTGATATGCTGACAATTACAGCTCAATGCCAAGCCGATTTTAAGAAGCTGCAAGATCAACTAGCTGGAAAGTTGGGATTGGCAAGTGTCACGATCAGAAGTATTGAACGACCTCTCTCATCTTTTCAGCAACGCCCTCTATCTGCTGAGGAACTGCATAGATGTGGCCTTGATGGCTGGGCTATCGACCACGTCGATGGACCTGAGCCGGTGCTCGCCATGCTATGTAACTTGAAGAATTTCGAAAGAACTGCTGTCTCGCTTAGAGAAATCAGTGAAGATCAATTTACTATGTTGACGCAGAGCAATTGTCATTCCTGGGTCTCTGGCCAGGAGTCTTACAGGGTTAGCAAACGGGCTGAGTATGGACCACAAGCTACATCAACATCTGCGATGAAAGTTAGAAATCCCCAATTCTGGACAGACCGACCTGTCGACACTTCCGCCAGGCGTGAGATTGAAGCAAAGATCGACAATCTAAAGCAAAGCTTTGATGAGATGAGGGCGAAGACGAGACCTCTTAGGCAAAGACTTGCGCAAATTAATCTTGATCGAGAAAATATCAAGAACGAAATTGTAGGTGGCTATTTAATCCCAAAAATGGTTGGTGACTGACATTCTTTCAGAAAGAATTGAAAGACCAGAAGGCTGAGTTGCAAAAGCTCCACGGCGCGCGCGAGGCTTTACCAAAGAGAATTGGCCAGTATTCAGGTGCGCCCCTCATTAGAAAGGGAACTAATTAGTGACCACAGAGCGTGAAAAGGAATCACTCGCTGCTAAAGGAGAGGAAGGGAAGGCATATCAAACTTCTCTCAAGGAATCCCGGACGCAGCTAGATTATAATAGTCTTCGAAAAATGAAGAAGGCACTGGATCACAAGAAGGCGGTTGATCAAATCCGAATATGTCTTGGCGAGCTTCTCGAGGCCCAAATCAGATTGATCGAAGCCAAATCCGACAAGGAGTCTCTCGAGGAGCATAACGCAGATATTGTTCAGCAGCTCGAACAAGAGCGAGAACTCGTCCGTGCCGTAGAGCAGGAAGCAAAGGTTGTACATATAAGAGCGAAGAGTGCTCTGAGAGTATGCAAAGAGATTTTGGCCGAGGCCGAAGCTGAGGGGAATGCGGACCACTTCAGGGGCATAAATAAAGAACTCACCGTCGAGGATGTTGAAACGGAGATCGCAGCTGAGGAATCTAAACTTGAGTACATTCATGCCAATAATCCGAACGCTATTAGAGATTACGAGAAGCGTCAGGCGGAGGTCGAGAAATTGAAGGAAAGGGTCTCTGAGGCTGAGGAGAAACTCGGGCGACTAGACCGTCACATAACCAAAGTCCGAGGCAAATGGGAACCCGAGCTCGACAAGCTCATCGAGGAGATAAGCACTGCATTTTCTCACAATTTCCAGCAAATTGGATGTGCGGGTGAGGTTGCAGTTCACAAAGATGACGATTTTGAGCAGTGGGCAATTCAGATTAGGGTCAAATTCAGGTGTGTGAGGCAACGAATTGATAATACTTTTACTAAATACGACTTGCAGAGAGAACGAAAGCCTTCAACTCCTCGATCAACATCGTCAATCCGGAGGAGAGCGATCCGTCTCGACGATCTTCTACCTCATGTCGTTGCAATCTCTTGCCAGA
>Ga0182030_10011687_pt1 | contig 17681 bp, 16 predicted proteins | sample 812S3MmetaG_FD_121299 | JGI IMG/M metagenome (GOLD analysis project Ga0182030, IMG submission 121299) | Permafrost microbial communities from Stordalen Mire, Sweden - 812S3M metaG (Illumina Assembly) | ecosystem: Environmental > Terrestrial > Soil > Wetlands > Permafrost | place: Sweden...
TGTGTTCGTCGATCAGGTTCAGCATCCGCACCGTCCTTCCGTCGTGCGTCCTCGCGCTCACGAAGTCGTACGACCATACATGGTTGGCGTGCTCCGGCCGCAGCCGCACACACGATCCATCGTTGAACCACAACCGCCCGCGCGGCTTCTGCCTCTGCGGAACCTTCAGCCCTTCGCGACGCCAGATACGCTCCACCCGGTCCTTGCCAACCTGCCAGCCATCCCGCTTCAGCAGCGCCGTGATCCGGCGGTAACCATAGCGTCCATACTGGCTGGCCAACTCCACGATGGCCTGAGTGAGTGCATCCTCGTCTTCGCGCTGTGTCAGTTGGTAGCGTTGCGTGCCGCGTGGCTGGTTCACCAACCGGCACGCCCGCCGCTCACTCATGCCTTGTTCCTGAGCACGATCTACTGCACAGCGCCGTCGATCCGGGCTTAGAAGTTTCCCGAGGCAATGTCCTTCAACACCAACTTCTCCAGGCTCAGCTCACTCACCAGACGCTTCAGCTTCGTGTTCTCCTGCTCCAGCTCCTTCAGCCGCCGCGCCTGGTCCACCTTCAACCCGCCGTACTCCTTGCGCCACCGGTAGTACGTCTGCTCGACGATCTCCACTTCCTTGCACGCTTGCGGCAACGTCTTCCCGTTCGCCACCCCAACCTCAACCTGCCGCAGCAGGTTCACAATCTGCTCCGCTGTGTGCTTCTTCCCTCGTGCCATAGATAGCTCCTCTCGTTCCAGTTTGTCTCATCTTCACTGGTACAAAAAGAGCCGGGCGCCGCTCGGCTTCATGTTGCGCGTCGCATAGACGGCGCAGTTGCCGTCCTTCAACAGTTCGCGAATCAAGTCTTTCACGAGTTCAGCCTGCTTGTCGTTGAACTCGATACCATGCACATTCGGCATTGAAAATGCCTCCCTTCTTGCTGCTAAGCCGATGCTAGCGAGGAGGGTCTAAGTAAACCGTATAAATGGACTTAAATCGGCGCAGAATCGACAAGGCGGCGATGGGCGGCGATGGGTGGTTGTCCAGGTCCAGATTCAATTCAAGAACATTCACTCGCGGCTCTCCCAGCAGCCCGAACTGGCGCGGCGTTATATGCGTCGTAACCAGGCTGCGCACCGCGTCCTCGCTCACGTGCCGCTCAGCCGCCACGCGCGCCACCTGATAGAACGCCGCGGCGGGTGAGATGTCCGGGTCCAGCCCCGACCCCGACGCCGTCGCCAGATCGATGGGAACCGGCCCATTGGTCCCCTTGGGGTTGAGTGTCTGCACCGTCGCCGCCACGCGTGTTGCCAGCGCGCTGTTGGTGGGCGCATAGTTCGAGCCTCCCGAGTTTCCCGCATCGTAGCCATTCCCCGCAGCCGACGGACGCGACCAGAAGTAGCCTGGTCCGCTGAACGTCTGCCCGATCAGATGCGACCCTACCAGTACGCCGTTACGCTCGATCAACGAGCCCTCAGCCTGCTTGGGGAAGAACACATGCGCCAATCCCGTCACCGCCAGTGGGTAGACGATGCCCAGCAGAACAGCCGTCACCACCGTGTACAGCACCGCCGTAACAATATGCTTCTTCATCGCTCTTTCCTCTGTTTCCTGTTCCCTGCCTTATACCAGATGGATCGACGCAATAAGCATGTCGATCAGCTTGATTCCAACGAACGGGGCAACGATCCCGCCCAATCCATAGAGGAGCATATTGCGTTTCAGCAGCGCCGCCGCCGACATCGGCTTGTAGCTGACGCCGCGCAGCGCCAGGGGAATCAACGCGACGATGATCAGCGCATTGAAGATCACCGCCGACAGAATCGCCGACTCCGGCGACCGCAGATGCATGACGTTGATGACCGCGAGCTGCGGAAACACCACCATGAACATTGCCGGAATGATCGCGAAGTACTTCGCCATGTCGTTGGCAATCGAAAACGTCGTCAGCGCGCCGCGCGTCATCAGCAGTTGCTTGCCGATGCCCACAATCTCGATCAGCTTGGTCGGGTTGGAGTCGAGGTCGACCATGTTGCCAGCCTCTTTCGCCGCCTGCGTGCCGGAGTTCATCGCCACGCCTACGTCGGCCTGGGCCAGAGCTGGCGCGTCGTTGGTACCGTCGCCCGTCATCGCCACCAGCTTGCCCTGCGCCTGTTCGCGCTTGATCAGGTCCATCTTGTCCTTGGGCTTGGCCTCGGCGAGGAAGTCGTCCACGCCCGCCTCGCGCGCAATCGCCGCAGCGGTCAGCGGGTTGTCGCCCGTGATCATGATGGTCTTGATGCCCATCGCGCGCAACTGCTCGAAGCGCTCCTTCATGCCGCCCTTCACGATGTCCTTCAGGTGGATCACGCCCAGCGCGCGGCCATTCTCCGCAACCACCAGCGGAGTGCCACCGCTGCGCGCGACCTGATCCACAGTGGTCCTTACCTCGTCTGGCAATATCGACCCATTCTCTTTCAGATAGCCTGCGATCGCGTCCGCCGCGCCCTTGCGAATGCTGCGCCCGTCCATGTCGATGCCGCTCATGCGCGTCAGCGCGCTGAACGGGATGTACTCCACGTTCAGGTGCGCCAGCTCGCGCCCCCGCAGCCCATACTGCTCCTTCGCGAGCACCACAATCGACCGCCCCTCCGGCGTCTCGTCCGGCAGGCTCGACAACTGCGCTGCATCCGCCAGATCTTCGCTGCTCACGCCCGCCGCGGTGAGAAACTCCGACGCATGCCGATTGCCCAGCGTGATGGTCCCGGTCTTGTCCAGCAGCAGCGTATTCACGTCGCCCGCAGCCTCCACCGCGCGCCCGGAGACGGCCAGCACATTGTGCTGCACCAGACGGTCCATGCCGGCGATGCCGATCGCCGAGAGCAGACCGCCGATGGTGGTTGGGATCAGGCACACAAGCAGCGAGATCAGCACGAACGCCGTCTGCGGCGCACCGGAGTACACCGCGAAAGGCTCCAGCGTGACCACGGCCAGCAGAAAGATGATGGTCAGTCCGGCCAGCAGAATATTCAGGGCAATCTCGTTGGGCGTCTTCTGCCGTTCGGCACCTTCGACGAGCGCGATCATGCGGTCCAGAAACGTCTCGCCAGGGTTCGCCGTGATCCGCACTACGATCACATCGCTGAGCACGCGCGTGCCGCCGGTCACCGCCGACCGGTCGCCGCCAGCCTCGCGGATGACGGGTGCCGACTCACCGGTGATGGCCGACTCGTCCACCGACGCGACGCCCTCGATCACCTCGCCATCACCAGGAATCATCTGCCCGGCGACCACGCGGACTCTGTCGTCCACGCGTAGATGCGAGCTTGCAACCTCTTCCCCCTCGCCATTCGGCTTCAGCTTGTACGCCGTTGTCTCCGACTTCGCCTTGCGCAGCGCATCCGCCTGGGCCTTGCCACGACCCTCCGCCATCGCCTCAGCGAAGTTCGCAAACAGCACCGTGAACCACAGCCACAGCGTGATCTGCAGGTTGAACGCAAAATGGGTAGAACCGTGCGGCAGTATCAGCAACAGTGTGGTGACGACACTGCCCACCTCCACAACAAACATCACTGGGTTCTTCGCCTGCACTCTGGGATCCAGCTTCTTCAGTGCATCCACCGCCGCGCGGCGAACGATCGCCCCATCGAACAAGTTCCTCTTTTTCTCCGTCCCTGTAGTTGCCGCACTCATAAAATCTCCTGTCTCTCGCTAACTCGCTGACTTGCTAACTCGCTGACTAACTAAAGCTGGTTCCCGCACGCAGCAGCAGGTGTTCGAGAATAGGTCCGAGACTGAGCGCAGGGAAGAACGTCAACGCGCCGACGATCAGAATCACGCCTACCAGTAGCACCGTAAACAGCGTTGAATTCACTGGAAACGTGCCCAGCGACGGCGGCGCGATCTTCTTGGTCGCAAGACTTCCCGCCACGGCCAGCATCGGCACTATCATCAGGAAGCGGCCGGTCAGCATTGTGATCCCCAGCGTCGCGTTGTACCAGTGAGTGTTCGCATTCAGCCCGGCAAACGCCGATCCATTGTTCGCCGCTGCCGAGGTGTATGCATACAGAATTTCCGACAATCCATGGGGCCCGTGGTTCGCCAGGCTCGACGTCCCAAAGCTCGGCGCCAACACCGACACCGCAGCAAACCCCAGGATAATCAACGGAAAGATCAGCACGTAGAGCATGGACAGCTGCACTTCATACGCCTGTACCTTCTTGCCCAGGTACTCCGGCGTTCGCCCAACCATCAACCCCGCGATGAACACCGTCACGATGACTAAGATCAACATCCCGTACATGCCTGAGCCGACTCCGCCGAAGATGACCTCGCCCATCATCATGTTCACCAGCGGCACCATCCCGCCCAGTGGCATGTAGGAGTCTTCCATCGAGTTCACCGCGCCCGTGCTGGTATCCGTCGCCACCGTGGCAAACAACGTGGAGTTGGTAATCCCGAGGCGCACCTCCTTGCCCTCCATATTGCCGCCCGGCGACTGCGCCGCTCCCATCTGCGCCACGCGCTGATCCACGCCATGCAGCAGCGGATTCGGCTGCGCCTCTGCCCAGTAACAGGTTGCCACGCCCGCGAACCATAGCACCGACATCGCAGCAAAGACAGCCCATCCGTGGCCCCGCGAACCCACCATCTTACCCAGCGTCACCGTCAGGCCGGCCGGGATTAGAAACATCGAAAGCATCTCGATCAGGTTGGTCAGCGGGGTCGGATTCTCAAACGGATGAGAGCTATTCGCGTTGAAGAAACCGCCGCCGTTGGTCCCCAACATCTTGATGGCTTCCTGCGACGCCAGCGGCCCCTGCGCGATCGTCTGCGTTGTCACCTTCGTCGTCACCGGCTTCCCATCCGCACCGGGCGCGGTTACCGTCTGCGGCTCGACCAGCGTCACCGTGTCATACGGTTTCAAATTCTGAATCGCGCCCTGCGACACCAGCGCCAGCGCAGACACAATGCAGATCGGCAACAGCACCCATAGCGTCCCGCGCGTCAGGTCCACCCAGAAGTTTCCCAGCGTCTTTGATTCGCGCCGCGAAATCCCGCGAATAAATGCGATGGCCAGCGCCATGCCGGTTGCAGCCGACCAGAAGTTATGCGTCGCGAGCGCGGCCATCTGCGACAGATAGCTCATCGTGCTCTCGGGCACATACGACTGCCAGTTGGTGTTGGTGGTGAACGACACCGCCGTGTTCCACGCAAGATAAGGCTCAACGCCCGCCAGGTGCTGCGGATTCAGCCGCACAATCGGAATCACGCCCTGTAATCGCTGAATCGCATACGACAGCAGCAGCGTCGCGCAACTGAAGATCAGCATCGCCGCGCCATACTCGGTCCAGCGCATCTCGGCGTCAGGATTGATGCCGGTGATGCGATAGAGCAGGCGCTCCACCGGCCCGAGAACCGGATCGAGCAGAGTCTTCTGCCGCTCGTAGACGCGGGCCATGTACAGCCCCAATGGCTTTGCTGCAAGCAACACTAGGACGAAGAAGACCGCAATCTGCAACCAACCGTTAGCCGTCATCAGAATTTCTCCGGACGCAGAAGCGCAAAGACCAGGTAGACCAGCAAGCCGGCGGTCAAGAGGAGTAGAAGGATGTTTTCAAGCATTGTCGCCCCCGCCTTTCAGTGACTGGCAGCCGTGGATATACGCCACGGCGATGACAAAGAACACAAGAGAAACCGTAAGAATGATCAGGTCGAGCATCTGCGCCTCCAGTTACCAACTGCCTTGTTTCATTCCCCACCAGTACACAAGCCCAAGCGTGGCGGTCGTCTGTGATTTGCTCGACACACCCGTCTGGTCCGTCAGGAAGAATGGTTGATTGATTCCAGTTCAAAACATCTGCCTTGAAGCCTCTTTAGGGGGTTGCCTCAATGCAACGTGCAACGTGCGAGTGGTACAAGCCGGTTCCTTCAAAATCTTTATGCAGTAAATCAATAGGCAAGTAAAGGGCCAGCCGATCTGGGGTAAATATCCACTCGGTCCAGGTAGTAACTACTTCCGGCGAAACCAATCAGCAATTGCGTCTATGACAAAGACCGAGCCGGTCACAACCGCCATGACTACAGCGAAATAGAGTGGCGCTCTCATCGGCTTTTTAGCATTTTTTACAACTTTCTTTAGCGTTTGGGACCGAAAAACGCAATGATGCCGAGGGTTGCGGTGTTTTGATAGGTCCTGGTTGGCGTATATGGCGAAATGCTCAAATCGTTGCCATAGCTGAAGTACTTCACGTTCGACCAGTCGACCCGGTATTCTGCGCGTACCAGAAGACCCGCGAGCCACTTGTACTCGTACGTACCGGTGAACTCGTTCAGATTTTGCTTGGTCCCGGTTCCAATAGGAGCGGTAGCAAGTGGAGAACCCTGATCGGCAAGGTACTCGTAACGTCCAACCAGCGCGCCATTGGCCGAAATCTGCCCGCGGGCCGAGACGGCAACTCCTTGAACGTGCCGTGAAAAAGCATTGTATGCGGGCGACTCATACGGGCCGTATGCAGGAATTGCGGGCGTGTGGTTCTGGGCGTAGTCGTAGTTGACGTACATGTTGAACTTCGCATTCGGCGTAAGCAAAAGGGTGTTGTCGATCAGGTTGCGGTATCCCTTTTGCGTTCCGGCATAGGAGGGCGGCGTGATTCCGCTGTTTTCCGGGCCGACGTAGTAGTTGGTGTTCCAGGTGTACTTTGGCTTCACCAGCGAGCTGGTCAGGCCGATGGTCACGCCCCCGTTGTTGTCGGTCACGTTGTTCCAGCCGTTTACCACCTGCACGCCTGCGGTCCAGTTCTTAGTGACAGGCATCGAAGTGCGAATACCGAAGTGGTAGTAGGGAGTTACGTCGGTGAAGAGGATTCCGTGGGAGTAGCTCCAGTTGCTCATCGTCTCGATGACTTCCTGGCCTGCGGACGTGGCGAACTGACCGAAATCGAGTTCAAAACCCTTTGCTCTGGGCGGTTTGACGCTGATGTAGGCCTGTTCGATGTAGTTCAGGGTCTGGTCGCAGCTCGAGCAATGAATCAGCGAGTTGGTCCGGCCGAAGATGATGTCCAGATGTGCGCCGACCGGGTCGGGATCGTGATTAAGTGTGACCTTCGCCGCCTCCAGGTTGAACTGGTCCAAATCGTCGAAGTTGTAGCCGCCGTTGGTCTGGTTGGCCGGGCGGTTGGCGTTGTAGCTGAAATATCCATCGATGTAGCCACTGAGATCCACCGATCCGACGCTCCAGACGGGCGCGGGAGCCGAAGCCGGCGCGGCCGCTGGTGTGGCAGCCGGCGGCGGTGCAGGCGTGGTGGTCTGCGCTACCTGCGTATCCGCTGGCGCGGTGGAGGTTGAGACGTCGCTTGCGGCATAGGATGCGGCGGTGAAGGCCGCGAGCGAGGCCAATAGAATAAAGTGGCGAAGGAGGCGTCGTGAATTTCTCGGAGTAATAATGGCAGTCTCTCTTTCATCCGCAATCGAATTCTCGATGCAGGGGTCGGTCAGGGTCCAGTCAGTCTCGATGAGGGATCGAGTTTTCATCAACAAGTGCCAGAACCGCAATGGATGTGTATCCGATCGCGCACTGTCTGAGCAATAGCGTCCACGACCGCTTCTCCGTCAACGGAATAACCATTGTGAGTCGTGAGTTCATTCAACAGTCTGCCCAATGGGGGTGAACGAAGCCGTAAGTAAGAGATCAAGAAAGTGCAAACAACATAAATAAAGGTTCACATCTGCCGCCCCTTTGAGCAGGAAGCGGCTATAGGTTCCGCTTCCTCTTTTCTGTTTCACGGTGGTGGCGGACCAATACACGCAGCATGTATATGTTGAGGGCAACGCAGATCACAGCCAGGATTGTCATCCCAGGCGATAAGGTTGCGCCACCGACGGACAGAGTAGCTATCGCGCTCATAATCCGAAGACTAGAGCGCCACGGCTAATAAAGTCCTGACGATTGTCTAAATTGTTCCTAAAGGAAATGAGATCGTCTTGATATCGGATCTGAGGTCACAGGTGAACGCATGAAGCGCCGGAGGCAATGCACCTATCATTTCCCAGAGGGTAACTGGAATCTGTAACCAAGCCATGGCTCAGTCACGATGTAACGAGGCCGGGAAGGATCGGGTTCGATCTTCTTGCGAATCTGGTTGACTACGACATGCAGATACTCAACCTCATCGCCATAGTCCGGCCCCCAAACAGCCTGGAGAATCTTCGCGTGGGGAATGGAAACATTCGCGTTGGCAATCAGGTAGTTGAGTACTTCAAATTGCTTGGGAGTTAGGCGGACATCCGTGCCGCGGGTTGAAACGTGGTGACTGTCCAGATCCACGGTGATTCCGTCGAATGTGATCCGTTGAGTGCCCTGTCTTGGTCCCATCGGGGAGCGCCGCAGAGTGGCTCGGATACGTGCCAGTAGTTCGGGCATGCTGAACGGTTTTGTAACGTAGTCATCGGCACCTGCGTCGAGAGCTTCAATTCTGTCCGGTTCCTCCTTGCGAATCGTCAGCATGATAATCCCGACGTCGGAGTGCTCGCGAATAGAGCGACACGCTTCTACTCCACCAATTCCCGGCATATTGCGGTCTAGGATGATCAGGTCGTAGCGCTCTTCACGAAGTTTTTCCAGAGCCGCTTCACCGCTTCGCGCGTCTCCTACGATGTAGCCCTGTTTGGCTAGTGCCGCTTTCATCACGCGCCGCAGTTGCGGCTCATCATCCACAACCAGAATCCTTGCCACCTTCATGATTGTTTCTCTCCGTGGAATACGGGCAGCGTCAGCGAAAACTGCACGCCGCCTTCTGCTGTATTCTCCACCCGCAACTTTCCGTGATGCGCGACCACAATGTCGCGTGCAATGCTTAACCCCATTCCAGTGCCTGGAGTGCATTCTTGCGTTTGTCTCCCTCGATAGAAGCGCTCGAAAATAGCATCAAGTTCGTCTGGGGGTATGCCCGGGCCATGGTCGCGAACCCCGATTAAAACTGTATCGTCGATCTGGTTTGCATAGATCTCGATTGGGGTCTCGGGAGGAGAATACTTAACGGCATTGCCGAGCAGTTGCCGCAGGGCGAGACCAATCATATCCGGATCGGCATAGACAGACTTAATGCCATGCTCAATCTCAACCTTCAATGGGCGACTGTCCAAAAGGGTTCTCATACGGCGAAGAGAAGTGTGGATGATGTCTGGCACGAGTAGCTGACGACGCCTGATTCGTGGTTTGCCTGGCTCGATTCTGGCCATATCCGTGGTTTCACTGATCATCTCGCCTAGTCTGTCGGCCTCCTCTTCAACTACGGCCAAAAAGTCATCTTCTTCCGCATCGTGGCTGTATTCGGAGCGCACGGTCGTAATGGCGCTCTTGATGGACGTGAGAGGAGTGAGGAAGTCGTGGGCCAAGGCATCGAGAAGAGTGCTCCGCAATCTTTCATTTCGTCGTGCCACCTCCATCCTGCTGATAGTCACCTGTTGGTCGGCATGTTCGATCGTGATTGCGGCCAAATTCGCGATGGCTTGTGCAGCTGGTTCTGATAGTGCCGGGCCGATCGCGCCCAGACTGCCGAGATTCCTTCCTCCAAGCGCGACCGGGACAACAATCATCTCAAAGCCTGCCGGATGGAGTGCCTTTCGTGACACGAACCATGCGGCTTCACCAATAGCAACAGAGCGCAGCATCTCGTTCTCGAACCTTTGGTCCCCGCTGTCAGCCACATGGATATCTCCCGTCGATCTATCGCAAAAAGCGACCGAAACGAAGTCAAACTGCTTCTTAACGCTCATCGCTATCTGGGGTCCAAGTTCCTTCGTCGTATCAACCAGTATCAGAGATAAGCTCAGTTGATAGAGATGCTCCACTTCGATTCTTCTGGCCTGGGCCTCCGCAGTCCGCCGCCCGGATTCTGAAGACAGTGTGCTGGCAGTGATAGCTACCACCATAAAGACAAAGAGTGCTACCCAGTTCTGCGGATCGGCAATCGTAAGCGACAGGATCGGCGGAAGAAAGAAGTAGTTGAGACAGAGCATCGCCGCTACTGAAGTCACAATCGATTCGGTCAAGCCCCATCTGGCTGCAACTACGAGTACTGCCAGTACATAGGCAAGGCCTGCGATTAGACCATTGACGTGCAGCACGGAGAAGGCAATCCACGTGATTGCAGCATCAAGCCCTAGACAGACTATGGACCTCAGCACTTGCATGCCAGGACGCTGAGCGATTGTCTGTGTCACGGAGTTCATATAGCTGGTGTCGCGAAGATGATTCTAGCTCCGAACGGCCAGTCCAAAAGGCCTGCTCTATTCGCAAAGGTAAAGAGTCTGTTCTTAATGTACGTTGCGAGCTGAAGTAGACGGTTAGAAAACTACACCTTTTGGAACAGCGTTTCTGGGGTCTTCCGCCATTTTGTTTTCATTGGGATACAACCCATGCTGCGGCGAGCTTTCCGGTATGGAGAGTGCTGATTCTAAATCAGTTGCTTTGTTTCAAAAGGGTCAAAGTGATCCAATGAGCTGTTCCAAAAAGACGCCGAACACGATGAGCCCAATTGCCGACGCGCCAGCAGTTCAAATGTGATTCGCCCGAGCCAACTGTTGCGAAATCGCCAATGCTTGATTTGAGACAATCGGTTCTGGAAACGCGGTAAGGCCTGTTCTCGTAAACCGAGAACTCAGCGGAGACCGGCCGGCGCGCCTCGCAGCACATGTGTGAACGCCGACCTCTGCCTCTACACGCAGAGATCGGATTTATTCCTTGGAGAGAGCAACGCTTCTACAGGGAGTTGACGCCCGGAACCCACGGAGTCGGCCATCACACTGACGGGTTATCGATGCGATTGAAGCTTCCACGGGTGGGTTCGTGATCTGCTCCGTATTCCACAAATGAGAACTACAGGCGGAAAAAGTAAGCGCAGTCTTATTGCTCATGGCATGCGTCTGAGCTGGGCGCTTACCGCTGAAACGAGTTGCGCCGCACCCTTGCTCGGTCCGCGAAAACAGCGCGCCCGCGCCTCAAACGTAACAACGCAACCCAATTCGTAGCTACTTCTTTTTAAGCAATCGAATTTCGCCCTTGGCGAAGGTCCCATAGCGCCGCGCACAATGCATCGATATCTTCGATCGTGTTGTAGAGCGCCAGGGACGCACGGACGGTGCTCTCCAGTCCAAAGCGGCGCAGAATCGGCTGCGCGCAATGGTGTCCGGAGCGGACGGCAATTCCGTTGCGGTTGAGAAAGTCGCCTACTTCCTCCGTGCGGAAGCCCTCAAGCACAAAAGACAGCACTCCCGCCTTCTCCTTTGCCGTGCCGATGATGCGCAGCCCGGGAATGCGCTGGAGCGACTCCGTTGCACGGACGAGCAGTCCATGCTCGTGGCGTGAGACATTCTCTATTCCTATACGGTCGAGGTAATCGACGGCTGCGCCCAGGCCGACCGCATCTGCAATGTTGCCGGTGCCTGCCTCGAACCGCTGCGGCGCGGGTTGGTAGGTTGTCTTCTCGAAGGTGACGTCCTGGATCATGTTTCCGCCGCCCTGCCAGGGAGGCATGTGCTCCAGCACCTCGGGCGTTCCGTAAACCACGCCAATGCCCGTGGGCGCGAAGACCTTGTGCCCGGAGAAGACAAAGAAATCGCAATCCAGCGACTGCACGTCGGTGCGCATGTGCGAGACCGATTGTGCGCCGTCCAGCAGGACTTTCGCCCCGTAGCGGTGGGCCGCCTCGATCATCTGCTTCACGGGAGGGACAACGCCCAGCGCGTTCGAGACCATCGGCAGTGCAACCAAGCGCGTCCGCGGGCCCAGCAGCTTCTCGTATTCATCGAGCAGCACCTGGCCGCTGTCGTCCACGGGGGCGACGCGCAGGCGGGCGCCTTTTTCCGCGCAGAGCATCTGCCAGGGAACGATATTGGCATGGTGCTCGAGCCAGGTAATGACGATCTCGTCGTCCTGCTGCACATTGCGGCGACCCCAACTCTGCGCGACCAGGTTGATGCCTTCGGTCGCACCGCGAACAAAGATGATCTCCCGGACCGAGGGGGCATTCAGGAAGCGGCGGACCTTCTCGCGGGCGGACTCGTAGGCATCGGTGGAGCGCGCGGCTAGCTCATGCGCAGCACGATGGACGTTGGAGTTCTCGTGCTCATAGAAATACTTGAGCCTATCGATCACGCTTTGCGGCTTTTGCGTAGTCGCTGCGTTGTCCAGCCAGACCAGCGGGCGGCCGTTGATTTTCTCGCGCAAGATGGGAAAGTCGCGTCGGATGGCCTGGACATCGAAGGGATAGGACGACAGGTTCAGCACCCGAGGGACATCAACCTCAAGGCCGGACTCGACACCGGGTGGACTGGTTGTGCCTGCCGCATTTTCCGGTGAGAGAGGACGCGCATCCTGAAGAAAGCCGAACCAGGGCGAGCCGGTCTGCTCGGGTGGTTGCGAACGTCCGAAGACGCCGGAGCCCCATGGTTCGTCGCCGTGGCCCGACGAATCTGGTTCGACGCCGGGGAGTGCAGGTGCAGGGCCGGGCGCAGCGGGAGGGTAGGAGAAGAGCGGCCGAGCGTCCTCAAGAAAGGAAAATGCCGGGAGGGCAGATGAATCGACCGGAGCAGCCGCCGCAGGAAGCGCAGGAGACGGAGGTTGCGTTACCTCAGCCAGTCGTGTCGGCAGGCTTTCGTCATTCTGGGTCACGCCCGGCGGGGCACCGTCGGCAACAAGTTCGCTCATCGGTTTCGCTGCCGGATAAGGCGTTTGTGGAGCGCTGCTTTTGTCACTGAAGATCGGTCGCGCGTCCTGAAGGAAGGCGAACGGCGGTGCAGCAGAAGCGGCCTCGTCGGCCACGCCAGACAGCGGAGGCGCTGTCGCTTGTACCGGCGCGGTGACCGGCGCAACAACTGCGGGACCAGCACTCGCCGGGACGCTCGGGAAATGCGGGTTCGACGGGAGAGATATCTCCGGCGGCGCAGCTGGAAACGTAGCCGGCGCAGAGTCGAATGGCGTGGCGCGCTGCGCTGCGTCGACCGAGCCCGCGCGGCCTGGCAGAACATCGAGCGCCGGCAGGGCGGTGAAGAACTCATTCGCCATGCGGGTGAGCACCGAGGGATCGAGCCAGTCAGGTGAAGGACCAGAAGCATGCACCGGAGTCTCCAGCGGAAGACTGGAGACGGCCGGCTCGGGCGCTAACTCGGCAGCAGCGACAGATGGCCTGGCCTCACTTGTACTCATGGTACTGTCCCACGTCTACGTTCTCGAGCGCAGCGATTGCGTCATCCGTCAGCACGGATGCCGAGCAGTAGAGAGAGATCAGGTAGGAGGCGAGCCCCTGATTGTTGATGCCCATGAAGCGGACAGAGAGCCCTGGGCTCTGCTCCCCGGTGAGGCCCGGCTGGAAGAGGCCGATCACGCCCTGCTTTTTCTCGCCCACGCGAACTAGAAGGATCTTCGATTTCGACCCTTTGCCTGTGAGCCGGATTTTGTCGGTCGGGATCAGCGGGAGGCCGCGCCAGGTGAGGAACGGGCTGCCAAACAGAGTGACCGTGGGTGGCGGAACCCCGCGGCGGGTGCACTCGCGGCCAAATGCGGCGATGGTGCGAGGATGCGCAAGGAAGAACGAAGGCTCCTTCCACACCTTGGTGAGCAGCTCATCAAGGTCGTCCGGAGTTGGAGGGCCCTTGCGTGTGGAGATCTTCTGCGACTCCGGCACATTGTTCAACAGGCCGTAGTCCGCATTGTTGAGCAGCTCGTTCTCCTGTCGCTCCTTCACGGTCTCGATGGTCACGCGAAGCTGCTCGCGCACCTGATCGTACGGATTGCTGTAGAGATCGCCGACCCGCGTGTGCACATTGAGCACTGAGTTGATACCCGCCAGCGTGTATTCCCTTGGGGCTTCTTCATACTCCGCGTAGGTGCCTGGAATCGTCGATTCATCCACATGGCCGCACGAGACCTCGATAGCCTTGTCTTCCACCACGCGATTGCGGCGAAAGACTCCAGCCTCCAGCGGCTTCCAGTCCAGCAGTCGGACCAGCCATCGCGGCGTGATCGCGCCGTAGATTGGTGCAGTCTTGGTTACGTTGGCAAGCTGAGAGGCGGCTCGTTCCCCCAGAGAAGTGCGCGCTACATCTTCGGCCATACGGAAGGCTCCTTGCTACGACGATTCGTTGTTGGGACAGATTGTAAATCCATGCCTGCAGTCGAAAAGTGAATAGACCGCTCTTCTTTTCAGTATTTTCGCACTTTGCGGTCCACGCGGTCAGACCATGCGTGAATTCCTCCCTGCAGGTTGGAGACGTTCTTGAAGCCCTTCTGCTGTAGAAGCTCGGCCGCCTTTACGCCGCGCGGTCCCATCTTGCAGACAGTGACAATTTCAAGACCTCCGTTCAACTCACTCAGCCGTTTCGGAAGTTCGGCGAGGGGAATGAGCTGGCCCCCAATATTAGAAATCTCATACTCGTACTCATCCCGTACATCGAGAAGGAAGAGCTTGTCGCCGTTGTCTAACCGCTGCTTCAGCTCTTCTGCGCGAATTTCTTGAACACTCACTGTCTGCTCCTTTTGGGCCCCAAAATAGAAAACCCACCAGCCAGATCAACTCCTGGCGGTGGGTCACGTTGCGAGGTAAATTGCGCGGCTAAAAACTCCTAGTGCGGCAATCTCCTCATGCCAGAAGACATGGATGCGGCGCTGCGACAAGCGCAACAACGCATCTGGATCGCTCTGGCATTCATATTCATCGTCACTACTCTAGCATATCGGAACTGGATTCGTCATGGCATCCCGGCCTAAATAACACAAAAGTGGTGCATCCCGTCACGTTCACGCTGTTCCAGCCCTCCCTCCCAATCCAGATAGGTTAGCTTCGCGATAACCTTCAACTCACGGGAGTTAGAGACGACCTGGGCCATGATGGTCGAGCTCTCCGTCGCGGTGCTATCGACCAAGTGGGGCAGCTTGGGAGCCATCTCGACTTCCCCACACGTCGAAGATCAGGGCCTTCAGTCCCAGCGCCCAAACGGCGGTCAGAAAGATGCGCCGAAGCCATAGGTTGCCGATGCGAATCGCAAATCGGGCCCCCACCAAAGCTCCTACAAACATGGTTGCGCCAAGAATTAGTCCGAGCCGGTAGTTGACCAGCCCGTGCCACATAAACACGCCCGTGGCGACGGCGGAAGAGAAAACGTTCATCAGCTTGGTTGTGGCGATGGCCTCGACGAATGTGAACCTGAACACCGCGACATAAACCGCGGTCAGAATCGTGACGTAGCCTCCGCTGAAAAAACCGCCGTAGATTCCGAGCAGAAAGGTCAAAGCGTAGCCTGCAGTTTCTGCCCCGGAAGAAGGAGCAATCACCGACTCCTGCATTCCCGACTTGCGATAGAACAGTGAGAAAGCTGCGACCGCGATAACAGCAACCGACACGATCACAGGAACCGAGCGAGTGGGCACTCGTAAGAGCAGAAATGCGCCCAGTACCGAGCCGAGCAGCGTCAGACTGATCAGCAACGGAAGCCGCTTGCCCTTCACCTCCGGGCTGCGCAGGAACGGCAGAGTCCCGCCAACACTCATAAAGGTCAAGGCAAACATATTGGTTGCCAGCGCCGTGCGCGGCTCAATATGAAACTGGAGCATCGCAGGGACCGTGATCAGCGACGTGCTGCCCGTGACAACACTGATGGAACTGGTCAGAAAAAAGATGACCATGAGCCAGAACACTCGAATACCCGCCATACCGCTATCATAAGGCCCGTTCCCTCTGTGTCAGCCGGGATATGACCCTGGTTTATCAGCGCTCCAACCCTCGTAGCACAACTCCGATAGCGTCGGTAGGCCGAGCCGGCGGCATCAGCGACCGCTAACCTCCCACCGACTTACGACGGCAGATGCCAGGCAGTTGCCAGCAACGTTCAAGCCTGTCCTCCCCATATCGATAAGGGCGTCCACTCCGAGGATCATCATGACTGCAGCGGTCGACAGGTGGAATGAAGCGGCGGTAGCCAACAGTATCGCAAGGACAGCTCTCGGTACGCCGGCGATTCCTTTGCTTGTCACCATAAGGGTCGCAAGCATGACCGCAGCACCGCCCAGCGAGAGATGGATGCCAGATGCCTGTGCCGCGAAGATTGCCGCGATCGATAAATAAAGGCTGGAGCCATCCATATTGAAGCTATAGCCAGACGGAATGACAAACGCCACGATCCATCGAGGCACGCCGAATTCTTCCATGCGCTCCATCGCGAGAGGTAAGGCTGCTTCGGATGCGCTGGTTGCAAAGCCAATCGCGGCCGGCTCGCTGACTGCTTTCAGAAAAGCACGGAGCGGAATGCGGGTCATCAGAACAACGGGAAAAAGAACGAGCAGGATAAATGCGATGACAGCCCCATAAAAAGTGCCCACCAACTTCGCCAGCGGCAGAAGAGTGCTCAGACCCATGGTGCCGACTGTGTAGCTCATCGCTGCTCCAGCCGCGATGGGAGCGAAGTACATAATGATCTTAGTGAACTGAAACATCGCATCTGTCAGCGAGGTGAGAAGCGCAAGCAGCGGTGCTTTCTTCTCATTGGTCAGCAGAGCCAGAGCGATACCGAAAAGGATCGCGAATACCGCCACTTGCAGAATTTGGTTCTGGGCCACGGCGAGCGCAATGTTCTCGGGGAACATATTGAGGAGGAATGCCTCGAAGCCGGGGTGAGTGACCAGAGTTGCAGCGGCATCCGTTGCGGCTGTGGATGCGGGCAGGGCAATACCTTCGCCAGCGTGCGAAAGATGGATGGCCACGCTGCCAATCACGAGTGCAAGGGTGGTGACGACCTCGAAGTACAGGAACGTCTTCCATGCAATACGACCGAGGCTTCTCAGCCGTCCATGGCCAGCGATTCCTGTGGTCAGCGTGCCGAGAATGAGTGGGGCGACAATGACCCGCACGAGTCGCAGGAATATCTCCGCGAGAACATGAAGATGAACGGCAACGGCTGGCGCGTCTACGCCAAGCTCTGTGCCTGCCAGGATTGCGAAGAAGGTCCATGTCGTGATTGAGCGGCGTTGAATCGCCACAAAGCACATCAGTGCCAGCCCCGCGGTTCGGAGCACCGCGGCGACCGGATGATGCTCAGCAAAAAGTATCCCCACGCAATAAACGGCCAAGCCGGCGATAGCGATGACTCTAGAGCTGTGGAGGCGATCCGGAGCGGGAGGAGCAGGGGACATATGTTACTTTCTGAGAAAGAAGGCCGAGCGTGATGGCTGCGTTCGACGAGAGAGACCGGTCACAGGGTATCTCGATTTATAGCAGTGATCTTATTCGTCGAAATGGTGCGGGGCATCGAGAAACGTGCAATCAGTCGCTTTGATATATAAGATATTACTGGATGCCACAAATTACTTATCTTGAATGCTCGCGCTGCAAGTCCCGTCTCGATCCTTCCACTCCTCAAACAGTCTGCACAAAATGCGCTGGAGCACTTTACGTCCGCTATGACCTGAACCCAGCGAAGAGTATCGCAATGCGCGATGCGATCGGCGCGGCGAAGGAGGATCGCTCCTGGTCGGGAATGTGGCGCTATCGTTCCGTATTGCCGTCCGTAGAGCCGGTCACGCTGGGTGAAGGCTGGACGCCGATGCTGCGGACAGAGCCTTCCACATCTGAGGATGATCTGCATGGGTCTGGACGGTCCATGCCGCAACCCACACCTGTCGGAAATGTCTGATCGAAGCCTTGTTCAGGCATTCAAAGCCTTCGGAAAA
>Ga0182030_10011688_pt1 | contig 17681 bp, 15 predicted proteins | sample 812S3MmetaG_FD_121299 | JGI IMG/M metagenome (GOLD analysis project Ga0182030, IMG submission 121299) | Permafrost microbial communities from Stordalen Mire, Sweden - 812S3M metaG (Illumina Assembly) | ecosystem: Environmental > Terrestrial > Soil > Wetlands > Permafrost | place: Sweden...
ATGGCGATGGTGATGGGAGTCGGGGAGCGCCAGTTGGTGGCCCGCGCCTGCGATCTCGGTGTGGCCATGCAGCTCACGAACATCGCGCGTGACGTCGGTGAGGATGCGCGGCTCGGCCGGCTTTATCTGCCCTTGCGATGGATGCGTGAGGCCGCCATCGAGCCCCTGGCCTGGCTCGAGCGGCCGGTCTTCAACCGTGCGCTTGCGTCGGTTGTCGAGCGCGTGCTGCGGGCGGCTGACATATTGTACGAGCGCGGCGAATCCGGCCTGGCCCGCCTGCCGGTGGCCTGTCGTCCGGGCATGTACGCGGCACGGCTGTTATACGCGGAAATCGGCCGCGAAGTGGAGCGGCGCGGATTCGACTCCGTGAATCAACGCGCCGTGGTGTCCTGGCATCGGAAGGCGCGGATTCTGGCGGACGCGGTCCTCGCCGCGAAGCGCAGCGCTCCCGGCGCGATGGCCGAGACCTTGGAGGAGGGCGAGTTCCTGTTGAGTGCACTGCCCCGCGCCGAGGCCGGGGATCCCGCCGCACCGCCGGAGTCGGAACGGGAGCGGGTGCGTTGGCCCAGGGTCGAGGACCGCGTCGTCTGGCTCGTCGATCTGTTCGAGCGTCTCGAGCGACGCGACCAGGCCGCCGCGGACGCGGCCAACGGCGGTTGACGGGTCCGGCCGGCCGGCGTCAAAAGAACCGCCGCGGCATGCGGAACGGCAGCAGACACTGGACCCAGCGCGCATCGAACCGGTTCAGGTCCAAACTTTCGTGAACCGCGGGCGCCGCGGAGCCCAGCAACCGCGTGCGCAGGAGCGACCGGCTGTAGAAGGGCGCATCTTCCAGCGTGCTGACGAGTTGCGCCCCGTGGCCGGCGTCGGCGCGCGTCCGGCGGGCGAGGCGCCATCCCGTGCGCGGCAGCTGCACGATCGGCGGGGGGTCGATCGCGGTTGCGACGGCATCGCCCGCGAAGCGAAGCGCCAGTGAGCGCGCCGCCGGTGCCGTGTCCCGGAATGCGGCCCGCTCCTGCACGTCGTACAACACCACAGTCCCACCCGGCACGCTGGCGCGCGACCACGTCCATTCGCGAAAGCCGTTCTCCAAAGGTTCGGTGCCGAAATTCGAATCGAGATAAGCGAGTCCGGACCACGACAGCTCGGGGTGCGTGAGTCTCACGTCGACGTGCGCACACGGCGCAAACGGCGTCCACCGATGGCAGCCGGCCGTGTCGAGCGCGAAACTCTCGCCGCCCAAGGCGGTCGGCGTCAGGCGGATGGCCCCGCGGAGCCGGCGAGGAATGGGGACGCACACCTCGTCGACCGAAATGTCGATGGCGTCCCCCGCCAGGCGCAGATGACTCGATCCGATCTGCAACTCGCAACGCTCCCGACGCAGCGCGTCGGCGCCCCGCTCGGTCATGCTCCAGCGCGATGCCCGCGAGCCGTACAGTGCGACGTTCAGTGCGCAGTGATTGGTGGGTTCCGCCGGGCCGCGTCGCCTGGACCATGCATAATACGGTGAGAAGACGCTGCCAACGAACGCGATCAACGTGAGTCCGTGTCTGCCGTCGTCGCTCAGCGCATCGATGTACCACCACGTATAGCCGCCTGGCGGGACCGCGACGTCGAAACGCAATCCTTCATGACGGATGCCGCCGCCAATCTTCCCGAGGTCCCCGCCATCGGCACGCCCGGTCCCGGATGCGTGCTCCCGCCCGCCAGGTACAGGCCCGGAATCCGGCTGTGCGCCCCCGGCCGGGTGAACGAGGCTCTCCATCCGTGGGAGGCCGGGCCATAGAGGGCGCCGCCCGTCGCCGGAAACATTCGATGGAAATCCGCAGGTGTCGTCACGCACGCGCCCGCCTTCAGGTCCACCGTGAGCCCAAGGGCCGCCAGTCTGTCGAACGTCCGCTTCCCGCATGACCCGATCTCCGCTGCGTCAAATTCGTGGACATCGCCGTTCGCCGGAGCGTTGATGAGGAAAAACAGCCGCTCCGGCCGATCTTGCGCCGGACCAGCCGCATCGTGCCGGTCCTGTGCGCAAACATACACGGTGGGACACGACGGCACTTCGCGGCGCCTGAAAATGGCGTCGAACTCGCCGCGATAGTCGTCGCTGAAGAACACGGTGTGGTACGCCAGGGGAAATCCGGCCGACCGCGCATGAAGGTTCCACGTGATCGCCGACAGCGAGCGTTGCGCGACGCGGGTCGCGGGAACGGCGCCCGCAACGTCGCGACCGAACAAACCGCCCGCGAGCGCGTTGTTGTCGGCATTGCAGACCACGGCATCGACCGAGATGCGCTCGCCGCCCGCAAGTTGCAGGGCGGAGACCCGCCCCCCGTCGAGGGCGATCCCGCACACCTCGGCGCCGCAGCGCAGGTGCGCGCCATGGCGCTGCCCCAAGGCCGCGAGTTCCTCCACGAGCCGTCGCATCCCGCCGTCGATGGTCCACACCCCGGCCTGTTCGACATGAGCGATCAGCATCAGCGTGGCGGGAGATTGAAACGGCGAAGACCCGCAATACGTGGCGTATCGGCCGAACAACTGCCGCAGCCGGGGGTCGCGGAAATAGCCTTCCATGGCCTGCCACAGCGTGGCGAAGGGTTGGATGCTCATCAGGTCATGGAGCCTGCCGAGGCCGACCCGGCGGGCGAGCACCCACGGGGAAGGGCGGGGGGCCCGCATGAACGTGCGGTCGAGGGTGTCGTAAACGCGGCGCGCCTGGGCGGTTAGTCGCCTGAAGGCGCGCGCTTCCTTGAGGCCCGCGAAATCGCCGATCGCCTCCTCGGAACGCTCGACGTCCGCGAACAGATCCAAATACTCGCGGGGCTTCCACGCATGCCGCGCGAGGATGTTGGCCGGGGAGAGTTGCAGCCGGGCGTCGAGGTTATCGCCGGCCGCGTCGAAGAGTTCATCGAATACGCGACGCAGCGTGAACACTGAGGGTCCGGCATCCATGCCCATGCCGCCGACGAACACCTCGCGCATCTTGCCGCCGGGAGTGTTTGCGCGCTCGAACACCGTGACTTCGCATCCCTGACGGGCGAGATCCACGGCGGCGGTCAGTCCGGCGATTCCGGCCCCGATGACGCCGACCCGGGGGCCGCTCATCCGCTCGTCCTGGAAAATTCGTTGACCATGAGGTTCACAATGTCTATATTACCTGACAGATATGAATGACAAGTGAGATTTACACTTAGGGATAGGGGGCTTCCGTGGATGCCATGACCCGAATCGAACGATCCTTGGCTCAGGCTCTTGCCTTGACTCGCGGGACGGATGGGCCCCCGCTGTTGGAATCTGCGCTGCGCTACGCCGTCTTTCCGGGCGGAGCCAGAATTCGTCCCCGGTTGTGCATCGCAGTGGCCCGCGCCTGCGCGGAGGATCAGGAAGCCCTCTCGGCCGCGGCGGCCGCGGCGATCGAATTGCTGCATTGTGCCTCCCTGGTTCACGACGATCTTCCCTGCTTCGATGACGCGGCGACCCGCCGCGGGCGTCCTTCCGTGCACAAAGCGTTCGGCGAACGGATCGCAGTGCTGACAGGCGACGCGTTGATTGGACTGTCGTTCCAGACGGTTGCGCATGCGGCGACGAGGGCGCCTTCCCGACTGGTCAACCTGGTCGGCATTATCGCCCGGTCCATCGGCGCCCCGCACGGCATCATCGCGGGTCAGGCTTGGGAATGTGAACCCAAAATTTCGCTCGCCGCCTATCAGCGCGCCAAGACCGGTGCGCTGTTCGCTGCGGCCGCGGCGGCCGGGGCTTGCGCGGCCGGCGCCGAGCCCGGAGCCTGGCACTTGCTCGGCGAGCGGATCGGTGAAGCCTATCAGATTGCCGACGACATCCGGGACGTCGTGTCCAACGAGGCGGAATTGGGCAAGCCCACCGGCCGAGATCAGGCATTGGGCCGGCCGAATGCCGTTCATTCGCTCGGCATCGGTTCGGCCGTGGTCCGGCTCGAAGATCTCGTCCGGTCCGCCATCGACGTCATTCCGCGTTGTCCCGGCGCGGCCGACCTGCGCGCGCATATCCTCGGCGAGGCGGGCCGGCTGCTACCGCGTGAGTTGGCGCGCCCGGCGGCTTGAACGTTGATCCCGCCGTGTCATGGAGTGACCGCTATTTAGCAGTCAGGGACCGGTGGCTGACGAGCCCTAAGTTTCAACGTTGGGCGGCGGCGTTCCCGCTCACGCGGCCAACCGCCCGCAAGCGTGCCCGCGCCCTATTCGATGTCTGCGCCGGATTCGTCTATTCGCAGATTCTGTTCGCCTGCGTACGTCTCAAATTGTTCGACCTGCTTGCGGAAGGACCTCTTTGCGCCGCCGACATTGCGGCACGACTCGATGTGCCGCTCGATTCGACGGAGCGCCTGTTGGAAGCCGCCGTGTCGTTGCGCCTGGTCGAGAGGCGGGTGGGCGATCGTTTCGGCCTTGGTCAACTCGGCGCGGCCGTGGTCGGAAATCCCGCCGTCGGAGCCATGGTCGAGCATCACCGGCTGCTTTATTCAGACCTGCGCGATCCCGTCGGACTGCTTCGCCGTGAACAGCGTGACACGAAATTGGCCAGGTATTGGACCTACGGGCCGGCCGGCGCTCCCACAACCGCGACAGCCGACCCGCAGCCGATCGACTATACCGCGCTCATGGCGAACTCCCAGCCGCTGGTGGCTGACGAGATCTTGGACGCCTATGCGTTGGGCCGGCATCGGTGTCTGCTCGATGTGGGCGGCGGCGACGGCAGCTTCCTGGTGGCGGCCGCCAAGCGTCATGAAAATCTGCGGCTCATGTTGTTCGATCTGCCGTCCGTCGCGGCGCGCGCGACCCAGCGCTTCGAGGCGCTGGGACTTCAGGCGCGCGCGACGGCATTCGGCGGCGATTTCCTCGCCGATCCGCTGCCCGAAGGTTGCGACATCGTGTCGCTGGTGCGGGTCGTGCACGACCATGACGACGAAGCGGCGATGTCGCTGCTCCGCGCCGTGCGTCGGACGCTGCCTCCGAAGGGAGTTCTGCTGCTCGCTGAACCGATGATGGGGACCCCGGGGGCGGAGCCGGTGGGGGATGCCTACTTCGGCTTTTATCTGTTGGCCATGGGCCGCGGTCGCCCGCGCAGCCCGCCAGTGCTGCAGCAGATGCTGCAAGCCGCCGGCTTCACCGATACACATCTGGCGCGCACCCGACAGCCCCTGCAGAGCCGTCTCATCATCGCGCACACGCCGCCAGCGGCGTCTCGGGCAAAAGTGTGAAGAAAAGTTGACATGATAAATAGTCAGCGTATTGTGACACTATGCGCGAGGGGGTTCATTCAGCAGGCATTTGCGGCACATGAATGATGTTGCAATTCAATCGGGCCTGAGCGCGCTGGCGGTGGTGTTGGAACGGCCCGAGCATCTCGTCCTCAGCCGCTTGAATTTGACCGCGCCGGGCGACGACGACGTCGTCGTCGCGATGGAATGGTCGGGCATCAGCACGGGCACCGAGCGGTTGCTCTGGTCCGGTCGCATGCCGCCGTTTCCCGGTTTGGGCTATCCGCTGGTACCGGGCTACGAATCCGTCGGCCGAATCATCGAGGTGGGGAGCCGCAGCGGTCACCGGGTGGGCGAACGTGTGTTCGTGCCCGGCGCGAAATGTTTCGGGGATGTGCGCGGACTTTTCGGCGGCGCCGCCGCCAAAGTGGTCGTGCCGGGAGCGCGGGTCACGAGGTTGAACGACGGCATGGAGGAACAGGGCGTGCTATTGGCGCTCGCCGCGACTGCCTATCACGCGGTTGCCGCCGCCGGTGCGTTGCCGCCGGATCTGATCATCGGGCACGGTGTACTCGGCCGGCTGATCGCGCGTGTCGCGGTTGCCTTATCGGACCGCCCGCCGGTGGTGTGGGAAAAGAACCCGAACCGGTCTGCCGGCGCGCAGGGTTACGCGGTGACCGATCCCGATGCTGACTCGCGCCGCGATTACCGTTCGATCTGCGATGTGAGCGGCGACAGCGGGCTTCTCGACCTTCTGATCAGCCGTCTGGCTCCCGGCGGGGAAATCGTACTCGCCGGCTTTTACAGCGAGCCGCTGTCCTTCAATTTCCCGCCCGCCTTCATGCGCGAGGCGCGACTGCGCGTCGCCGCCGAGTGGCGGCCCGACGACATGACCGAGGTTCAGGCGCTGCTCGCGAAGAAGGCCCTGAGTCTCGACGGATTGATCACCCACCGGCAGGAAGCGACCGACGCACCGGCGGCCTACCGGACAGCCTTCGGTGATCCCGATTGCCTGAAGATGATCCTCGACTGGAGAGCGCACTCATGAGCACCTCACTTGCAAATTCCGCCGCACTGCGTTCGGAGCAGGCAAGGTTACAGTCGCTGCGGGCCGAAGCTGCCGTCGAACCCGATCCCGTGGCGACCGCTGCGCCGACGAAGCAGACACAGGTCATCGCCATTTACGGCAAGGGAGGCATCGGCAAGAGTTTCGCGCTCGCCAACCTGTCCTACATGATGGCGCAACAGGGCAAGAAGGTGCTCCTGATCGGCTGCGATCCAAAGAGCGACACGACCTCGCTGCTGTTCGGCGGCCGCGCCTGTCCGACCATCATCGAGACCTCCGCCAAGAAGAAGCTCGCCGGCGAGCCGGTCAAGATCGGCGACGTGTGCTTCAAGCGCGATGGTGTCTTCGCGATGGAACTCGGCGGCCCCGAAGTCGGCCGGGGCTGCGGCGGACGCGGGATCATTCATGGCTTCGAATTGCTGGAGAAGCTAGGCTTTCACGAGTGGGGATTCGACTACGTACTGCTCGATTTCCTGGGCGACGTCGTGTGCGGCGGCTTTGGCCTGCCGATCGCCAGAGACATGTGCCAAAAGGTGATCGTGGTCGGGTCGAACGACTTGCAATCGCTGTACGTCGCCAACAACGTCTGTTCCGCCGTCGAGTACTTCCGCAAACTCGGCGGAAACGTCGGGGTCGCCGGCCTGGTCATCAACAAGGACGACGGGACGGGCGAGGCCCAGGCATTTGCCGAGGCCGCCGGAATACCCATCCTCGCAGCGATCCCGGCGAACGAGGACATTCGCCGCAAGAGCGCCAACTATGACATCGTCGGACGCCCCGGCACCCTGTGGGGGCCGCTGTTCGAGGAGCTGGCGGCGAACGTCGCCGAGGCGCCGCCGCTGCGGCCGAAACCGCTCACCCAGGATGCGCTGCTGGCCCTGTTCAAGAGCGAAGCGGTCGGACGCAACGTGGTTCTCGAACCCGCCTCGCACGAGGACATGTGCGGCAGCTCGCACGTTGAAAAAACATCCCTCGAGATCGTTTACGACACGGTTTGATGCATGAGCACCACTCCCGACATCAACCTCGCGGCGGCCCAGGCAGATGGTCTGGGTTGTCATGGCGGACAGAGCGAACTGCGCCGGGCGGCGGCTGCCGCCGGCAAGAGCGAGACGCTCGCCCGGTACGCCGCGGACTATCCCGCGGGTCCGCATGATCAGCCGCAAAGCATGTGTCCCGCGTTCGGCTCACTGCGCGTCGGCCTGCGCATGCGCCGCACGGCGACGGTGCTGTCCGGTTCCGCCTGCTGCGTGTACGGTCTGACCTTCACCTCGCATTTCTACGGCGCGCGTCGCACGGTCGGCTACGTGCCGTTCAATTCCGAATCGCTCGTGACGGGGAAGCTGTTCGAGGACATCCGCGAGGCTGTGTTCAAGCTCGCCGATCCGGCGCTGTACGACGCCGTGGTCATCATCAACCTGTGCGTGCCGACCGCATCCGGCGTTCCGCTGCAATTGCTGCCCAAGCAGATCAATGGCGTTCGCATCATCGGCATCGACGTGCCGGGCTTCGGCGTTCCAACTCATGCCGAGGCGAAGGACGTGCTGGCCGCCGCGATGTTGCGCTATGCCCGCACCGAAGCCGGCCTCGGCCCCGTACAGGCCCCCCGTGGTGGCCGCAGTTCGCGGCCGACCGTGACGCTGCTGGGCGAGGTGTTTCCGGCCGACCCCGTGGGCATCGGAATGATGCTCGAGCCGATGGGACTTGCGTCTGGACCCGTGGTGCCGACGCGCGAGTGGCGCGAACTGTATGCAGCGCTCGATTGTGCGACGGTCGCCGCCATACATCCCTTTTACACCGCTTCGGTGCGCGAGTTCGCTGCGGCCGGCCGCACGATCGTGGGTTCCGCACCCGTGGGCTATGACGGCACCGCGGACTGGCTCGCCGCGATCGGGCAGGCCTGCGGCGTCGAGGCCCGGAAGGTGGCGGAGGCGCAGAATCGGATATTGCCAGCCATCGAGGTGGCCCTGTCGAAGTCGCCGATTCGCGGTCGCGTCACGCTGTCCGGCTACGAAGGTTCGGAGCTGCTCGTCGCCCGTTTGCTCATCGACAGTGGCGCGGACGTGCGCTATGTCGGCACCGCCTGCCCGCGCACCGCCTGGTCCGATGCGGACCGGGAATGGCTGGAGGCGAAGGGGGTGCACGTGCAGTTTCGCGCCTCGCTCGAACAGGACCTCGCGGCCATGCGCGAATTCGCGCCGCAACTCGCGATCGGCACCACGCCGGTCGTTCAGAAGGCGAAGGAACTGGCGATCCCCGCGCTGTATTTCACGAACCTGATCTCCGCACGGCCGCTCATGGGGCCTGCCGGAGCCGGCTCACTGGCACAGGTGGTCAACGCGGCTCTCGGCAACCAGGCCCGCTTCGACGAGATGAAAGCTTTCTTCGAGGGAGTGGGCACCGGTCACGCCGCGGGTGTCTGGCAGCAATCGCCCGAGGATCACCCCCAGTTTCGCGAACGCTACAAACTGCAGCTCGCGAAGCTTGCCGCGAAGCGTAAAGCGGAGGAGATGGTCTGATGTTGGTGCTCGATCACGATCGCGCCGGCGGCTACTGGGGATCCGTGTACGTATTCGCGGCGATCAAGGGTCTTCAGGTCATCATCGACGGCCCCGTGGGCTGCGAAAATCTGCCCGTGACCTCCGTGCTGCACTACACGGACGCACTGCCTCCCCACGAGCTGCCCATCGTCGTCACCGGACTGGCCGAGGAGGAACTCGGCCAGCACGGAACCGAGGGCGCCATGAAGCGCGCCCACAAGACTCTCGATCCGAATTCCCCCGCGGTCGTCGTGACCGGGTCGATCGCCGAGATGATCGGCGGCGGCGTCACGCCGGAAGGCACGAACATCCAGCGGTTTCTGCCCCGGACCATCGACGAGGACCAGTGGCAGAGCGCCAACCGGGCCATGACCTGGCTCTGGACGGAATACGGCCGGAAAAAAATTCCGGCGCGCAAGCCGCGGGCGGAGGGTGAGAAACCGCGGGTCAACATCATCGGGCCGATTTACGGCACGTTCAACACGCCGAGCGATCTTGCGGAGATTCGCCGGCTGATCGAGGGAATCGGCGCCGAGATCAATCTCACCTTTCCGCTGGGCAGTCATCTCGAGGACGTGCCGCGGCTGATCGACGCGGACGTCAACATCTGCATGTACCGAGAGTTCGGCCGCCTGCTCTGCGAGACGCTCGAACGACCGTATCTTCAGGCTCCCATCGGGCTCCACAGCACGACGAAATTCCTGCGTACCCTCGGCGAACTACTGGATCTCGACCCGGAGCCGTTCATCGAACGCGAAAAGCATACGACCATCAAGCCTTTGTGGGACCTATGGCGCTCCGTTACGCAGGACTTTTTCGGCACCGCGAGCTTTGCGGTGGTGGCAAGCGAAACCTACGCGCGGGGGATCCGGCACTTCCTCGAGACGGAGATGGGCCTGCCGTGCACCTTCTCCTTCTCACGCAGGGCCGGCGTGAAGCCCGACAACGAGGCGGTCCGCAAGGCCATCAAGGAGACGCCTCCCCTGATCATGTTCGGCAGCTTCAACGAGCGGATGTATCTCGCCGAAAACGGCGTGCGGGCCATGTACATCCCGGCTTCCTTTCCGGGCGCGATCATCCGGCGTCATACGGGCACACCGTTCATGGGCTATGGCGGGGCCACGTACATCATCCAGGAGGTGTGCAATGCGTTGTTCGACGCGTTGTTCAACATCCTGCCCCTCGGGAGCGAATTGGACAAGGTCGATGCCACGCCTTCCCGCCTGCACAGCGAACTGCGCTGGACGGACGAGGCACGGCGCGCGCTCGACGAACTGGTTGCGGCAGAGCCGGTTCTCGTAAGGATTTCGGCGGCCAAGCGGCTGCGGGACGCCGCCGAACGGGATGCTGAGCGTGCGGGCGCGGATCACGTCGGAATCGATCGGCTCCCACCGGCCCGGCACTCGGCCCGGCAAACGGAGCCGGCATGAACGCCTGCCGCGGCGGGATCGAGGATTCGAAGGTATTCGTCCCGAACGGTCGGGCGGAAGGCGTGTCGGGGGGGGACTATCGCCGCCCCGACGCTAGGTGTCGCGCTCGATGCGCGGTTGACGGTCGAAAGACCTGTTTTCGGAGGTGAGAGTAATGGCAGACCAAAGCAGAGGTTCACTCTCGGGATTGACCGAGGGCGAAGCGAAAGAGTTTCATGGCATTTTCGTGACCAGCTTCATCATTTTCACGGTGATAGCGATCGTTGCGCATTTCCTGGTCTGGCAATGGCGGCCGTGGCTCTGAGCCGTCGACTGCCCCGGGACCCGCAGATGTGTTTTAACGGTTTCGCATAGGAGATTAGAAAATGTGGCGAATTTGGCTTCTCTTCGATCCCCGCAGGGCTCTGATTGCCCTGTTCTCATTCCTGTTCGTGTTGGCGCTGGTGATTCATTTCATCCTGCTCAGCACCGACAGGTTCAATTGGTTGGGCGGTCACGCGGCGCCGTCGGCGGCGGCGCAGCATATGTCGACGCTGCCGGACTCAGCCAAGCCTTAGCGCTGTATGCCGATGGCGGCGGATCGGAGTCGAGCCTCGCGGGTCGACATCCAGTCCGCCGCCGGAAGCACCACTTTGCAGAGAGAGCAACACCATGGCCATGCTCAGTTTTGAAAGAAAGTACCGGGTGCGCGGGGGCACACTGCTCGGCGGAGATCTATTCGATTTCTGGGTAGGCCCCTTCTATGTCGGCTTTTTCGGAGTGTCCGCGGCGTTCTTCGCGCTGCTCGGGACGTTGCTCCTGGTCTGGGGGGCTGCCATCGGTCCCACATGGAACCTCTGGCAGATCAACATCGCCCCTCCCGACCTGAAATACGGGCTCACGCTCGCTCCCTTGCGGGAGGGCGGGTTGTGGCAGTTCATCACGATCTGCGCAACCGGCGCCTTTGTCTCCTGGATGCTCCGCGAGATCGAGATCTGCCGCAAGTTGGGCATCGGCTTCCACGTGCCGTTCGCCTTCAGCGTCGCGATCTTCGCGTATGTCTCACTCGAGATCATCCGGCCTCTGCTGCTGGGTGCCTGGGGCCACGGGTTCCCGTACGGAATTTTTAGCCACCTGGACTGGGTGTCGAACACGGGATATCAGTATTTGCACTTCCACTACAATCCGGCCCACATGCTGGCCGTGAGCTTCTTCTTCACCACGACCCTGGCTCTGTCACTGCACGGCTCGGTGATCCTGTCGGCGTCGAACCCCAAGAACGGTCCCGTGCTGACCGCGGAACACGAGAACACCTATTTCCGCGACGTCATCGGGTACTCCATCGGTTCACTCGGAATTCACCGCCTCGGATTGTTCCTGGCGGTGAGTGCGGCCTTTTGGAGCGCGGTGTGCATTCTCATCAGCGGTCCATTCTGGACCCGCGGCTGGCCGGAGTGGTGGGGCTGGTGGTTGAACCTGTCGATCTGGCGCTGAACCAACTGCCTGGGGACTAACATGGCTGAATACCAAAATATCTTTACGCGAGTACAGGTGAGCGCCCCGGTCTATCCCGGAGTGCCGTTGCCGCGAGGGCCCTGGGGCCGCCAGTTCAAGGGCGGCTTCAGTCACCTGCTGGGCATTTTCGGAGATTCCCAGATCGGCCCGATCTATCTGGGAACGACCGGGCTGCTGTCGCTGATCTGCGGCTTCATCGCCTTCGAGATCATCGGCTTGAACATGCTGGCCTCGGTGCATTGGAACATCATTCAGTTCATCAGGCAGCTGCCCTGGCTCGCGCTCGAGCCGCCATCACCCGCGAACGGGCTGCACTTTCCCCGCCTGCAGGATGGCGGGTGGTGGCTGATGGCCGGCTTTTTCCTGACCAGTTCGGTTCTGCTCTGGTGGCTGCGCATGTACCGGCGCGCGCGGGCACTGAACATGGGCACGCACGTGGCGTGGGCGTTTCTGTCCGCCATCTGGCTCTATCTGGTGCTCGGGATTATCCGCCCGGTGTTGATGGGCAGCTTCGGCGAGGCGGTACCCTTCGGAATTTTCCCGCACCTCGACTGGGTCGCCGCGTTTTCGTTGCGCTACGGAAATTTGTTCTACAACCCGTTCCACTGCCTGTCGATCGCCTTCCTCTATGGTTCGACGCTGCTGTTCGCCATGCACGCCGGCACGATCCTGTCCGTGAGCCGGCTCGGCGGCGACCGGGAGCTGGAACAGATCGTCGATCGCGGCACGGCCGCGGAGCGCGCGGCGCTGTTCTGGCGCTGGACCATGGGATTCAACGCCACGATGGAATCCATTCACCGGTGGGCCTGGTGGTTTGCGGTTCTGTGCCCGCTGACGGGCGGCATCGGCATATTGCTCACCGGCACGGTGGTGGACAACTGGTACCTGTGGGCGGTCAAGCACCACGTCGCGCCCATGTACCCCCATGTCTTTGCGCCGGTGATCGATCCGGCCACGATCACGGAGACTCCGAAATGAGCGCATTCCTCCGACGTCGGAACCCGCTTCGCCCCGTCGTGCTCTGCGCAGCGACAGTCGGTCTGGGAATCATGCTCGGCGGCTGCGAGCGGCCGCCGATGGATGCGGTGCAAACCGGCTACCGCGGCATCGGGTTGGCGGAGGTCATCAACCCGCGGTTGGACGCCGCAAAATATTCCGTGAATCAGCTGCCGGTCGCGCTGCCCGCGGCTCCGGCCGACGGACCGCTGGCAAGCACGGTGTACCAAAACATTCGGGTGCTCAAGGATCTGAACGTTGCGCAATTCACGCGCGTGATGCTCGCGATCACCCAATGGGTCGCGCCGCCCGATCAGAGCTGCAACTACTGCCATGGCGCCAATATGGCGAGCGACGACAAGTACACCAAGGTGGTGGCGCGGCGCATGATTGAAATGACGCGGCACATCAATTCGGATTGGACCTCCCACGTGGCGCAGACGGGAGTGACCTGCTACACGTGCCACCGGGGCAATGCCGTACCCCGGAATGTGTGGTTCACGAATGCCGGCCAATCCGGCACGACGGGACTCATCGCGGGCAACGCCGGGAAGAATTCGCCGACCACGGTCGCCGGTCTCAGTGCGCTGCCCTACGACCCTTACACGCCGTTTCTTCTCGGCGACAAGAACATCCGGGTGATCGCCAACGATGCGCTGCCGGGCGGTGATCACAGCTCGATCAAGCAGACCGACTATACCTATGCGTTGATGATTTCAATGTCGCAGGCTCTCGGCGTTAACTGCGTCTATTGCCACAATTCGCGCTCCTTCGCCGTGTGGGATGCGAGCACGCCGAAGCGCACCACTGCCTGGTACGGTATCCGCATGGCACGGGACCTCAACAACAACTATCTGGTGCCGCTGACCGCGACTTTCCCGCAGCATCGCCTGGGGGTGCTCGGCGACGTCGCCAAGGTCAATTGTGCGACCTGTCATCAGGGCGTATTCAAACCTTTATACGGCGAGAGCCTGGCGAAGGACTATCCGGAACTGGTCGGGGCGATGCATGCCGTGGCCGCAAGTTCGGCGCCGTCGGCGCCGGCTGACGCCGTTCCGGTGGGACGCCTGTACTTCGACGTGGACAAGTCGGCGAAATGGGTGGAGGGAGAAGACTCGCTTCAGTCGGTGGTTGACTATTTGAAAGCTCATGACACGGCCAAGGTGTCCATATCCGGCTACCACGATCCGTCGGGGGACGTGGCGCACAATCTGCAACTCGCCAAGGCCCGGGCAATCGTGGTGCGCAAGGCACTCGTATCGGACGGAATTGCTCCGGACCGCGTTTCGCTCGACAAGCCCATGGAAACTACTGGTACCGGCGATCCGCGGGATGCCCGGAGAGTCGAAGTCACCGTTCAGCAATAACCGAAGCGGCTCGCTCGTTGGGCCGCCCGGCGCCCTCCGTCGGCCAATCCCGGCCGGCCGCCGACGGGGGGTGGCCGCCCCGCGGTTGGCCGCCCCGCGGAACGCCGCCCGGCGGTTGGCCGCCCCGCGCTCCGGCTCAAGTTTGACGCCTCTGTGCCGTTTAGGACACGACAGGCGACGAACAACAGACTGCACCGGAGGCGTCTATCTATGAAAAGCGTATTGTTGGTTGACGACGACAACATCGTGTTGTTGGGCACCGGTGTCCGCTTGAAGAGCATGGGCTACACCGTGTTTACGGCCAAAGACGCGGTGAGCGCGGTGTCCGCGGTGGTCAAGAATCAGCCCGACATCATCGTCCTCGATGTGTCGATACCGGCCGGAGACGGCTTCCTGGTCGCGGAGCGGCTGCAAAAGCTGGTTGGATCCGCCGCCACGCCGATCATTTTCATCACGGCCAGTGCCAATCCGAACCTGCGGGAGCGTGCGATGAAAATGGGCGCATCGGGTTTCCTGCAAAAGCCCTTCGATGCAACACTGCTGGCCGATACCATCGAGTCCGCCTTGTCCCCGGGCGACAACTGGATGCAGTCGCGCGGACCGCTCGCCCAGGCCAGCGGTCTGTAAGGAAGATCGTCACGCTTCCTGACGGGGCGCGCGCCCCCGGGCCCAGCGTGTCGGACCTCATGCATACGAAAGAAAAATTCAGCATCCTGCTGGTCGATGACGATCCGACGGTGATCCGGATTTTCAGCCGAATCCTGGCGGATTTCGCCCCGGTCCGCTTCTCCATGTCGGGCCGCATGGCGCTGAAGCTGGCCCGGGAGTCCGTGCCCGATCTGGTGCTGCTCGACGTCGAGATGCCCGATTTGTCAGGATTCGAGATTTGCCGGGCGTTCAAGAACGATCCCCTGTTGGCGGCGGTGCCCATCATTTTCATCACCGGCCATGAAAGCGCCCAGCTCGAAGCGGTCGGACTGCAGATGGGGGCGGCGGATTTCATCGGCAAGCCGCCTCATGCGCCGCTGGTGCTGGCCCGGGTCAGGACCTATCAACAACTGAAACAGCTCTCCGATACCGTGCGAAGCGCCGTGACGATGGATTTTCTCACTGGCGCCCTCACACGGCGGCAGATCGAGAAGACGCTGGCGAAGGAGTTACTGCGCTCTCAACGGTCGACGAGTTCGCTGGCGATGCTGGTGGTCGACATCGACGATTTTGCGGGCTTCAATGCACGCCGCGGGGAGGAGGCGGGCGATGCCTGCCTGCATGCCGTTGCCGAGGCTCTTCGCTCAGTGGCGCGACGGCCGGCCGACGCACTGGGACGCTTTGCGGGCGGCCAGTTCGCATTGCTTCTGCCCGATACCACGCTTTCAGGGGCGATGTCGCTCGCACGGCGCGCGATCGAGGCGGGGGATCGCCTGCCCGAGTTTGGCATCACGCTCACCGTGGGCGTCGGGTACCACGACTGCGAGTTGAGTTCGGGTGGCGACCCTTCAATCCTCGCGGCCACGCCGGATCGGCTCATCGCCGCGGCGGAGCAGGCGCTGCGCACCGCCCGGGAGGCGGGCGGCCACCGGGTAGGATCGAAGGGGCTCGCCAACGAGGGGCCGACCGGCGCCGCGGACTTCGACGCCGTCGCCAAGCGCGCCTGAGCATGGGCTCCTCCGTGCATCTGCACCCGCTTTCTCCGGGCCGGCCCCACGCGTCGATGACCGCGGCGGCGTTGGACGTGCTTCCGTCGATGATCGGCTACTTCGACAAGAACCTCGTCAACCGCATGGCCAACCGCGCCTTCTCCCGCTGGTTCGACCTCGATCCGTCGTGGGTTCCGGGTACGCCTCTGCGCAACCTACCTGCGGATATCCTGCTGACGCCGGATCTACCGGCCATCGAAGCAGCGCTGCGCGGTGAAACCGTGACGTTCGAACGCACGCTTCCGGGTTGCCGCGGCTCAGGTCCGGGACACGTACTCCTGCAGTTCGTGCCGGACGTGGTGGCGGGCGAGGTGTTGGGTTTCTACATGCTGGGGCATGACATCACCGCCCAGAAGGAGGCGCAGCGCCGTCTCATCGAAAGTGAAACCTTCCTGCAGCGCGCCGAGACGGTGTCTCGGGTGGGCGGGTTCATGATCGATCTGACGACGGGGGCGCAGCGCTGGACCCGTCAAACCTACCGAATCCACGAGATCGACGAGAATTGCGCCCCGACCGAACTGCTGATGAACGAGTTTCTCTCCCCCGAGGTGCGCGAACTGCTGCGCGAAAAGATCGGCATCGCGCGGGATAGTGGGGCCGGGTACGACATTGAAATTCCGTTGCTCACCGCCCGAAAAAGGCCGATCTGGGTCCGCGTCGCCGGAGAGGTGGAACATGAGGGCGGCCGGCCCGTACGCATCGTCGGGGCGATACAGGACGTCACGGATCGGCGCAAGCTCGGACAGCAACTGCGCGATGCCATCGCGGTGGCGGACAAGGCAAGCAGATCCAAGAGCGAATTTCTTGCCAACATGAGCCACGAAATCCGCACGCCCCTGAATGCCGTCATAGGACTCGGTTACCTGCTCGACCAGACGGCATTGAGCGAGGATCAGCGGCAATTGCTGGCGAAAATTCAATTCGCGGGCCGTTCGCTGCTCGGCGTCATCAACAACGTGTTGGACCTGTCGAAGATCGAGGCAGGCGAGATGCCTCTCGAGGACGAACCGTTCGATTTGACGGCACTCGTGACGGATGTGAGTCAGATGCTGCAGCCGCAGGCGGCCGCCAAGGGAATCGAACTGCTGGTGCGGCCGGTTCCGGTGCTGCCGCGGATGCTGCGGGGCGACGCACCGCGCATGCGGCAGATTCTGACCAATCTCTTGAACAACGCCATCAAATTCACCGAAATGGGGCGTGTGAGTCTCGCGCTGTCCTGCGCGGAACAGGGTGCCGGTCGCATCCGGCTGCGATGCGAGGTGGAGGATACCGGCATCGGTATCGAGGCTTCGGCATGCGAGCGTCTGTTCACACCGTTCACCCAGGCAGATGCCTCGACGACGCGACGCTTTGGCGGGACCGGGCTGGGTTTGTCGATCGCGCGTCGCTTCGTGGAGCTGATGGGGGGCGAAATCGGCGTGTCCAGCACCCCGCAGGCCGGCAGCACCTTCTGGCTGGAGGTGCCGCTGCGCACCGTCTCCGACGGCGAGGGATGCATGACCTCGTTCGGTTTGCGCATCCTGGTGCTGGACTCGGCGGGCGACGTGCCTCACGGGACGGGGGCAATGGTGCGTGCCCTGGGGTGGAGTCCGCACGTGGTCGACACCCCCGAACAGCTGTTCGCCGTCGTGGGTGGCACGGAATCCAGAGCGCCGCTCGACGCGATCATTCTCGATCTGCACTCCGATGACATGAGTGCACACCCGCTCATCGAGCAGCTGATTTCCGGTGCCGCCGCCGGTATTCTGCCATCCGTCATTGTCGTCGCAGACTCGGCCGACTCCTATCTGCAGCACGAGACGCGCATGCGGTCCGGGGACGTGCTGGTGGTGAGGCCGGTGACCAGTTCGACGCTGTTCAA
>Ga0182030_10011689_pt1 | contig 17680 bp, 16 predicted proteins | sample 812S3MmetaG_FD_121299 | JGI IMG/M metagenome (GOLD analysis project Ga0182030, IMG submission 121299) | Permafrost microbial communities from Stordalen Mire, Sweden - 812S3M metaG (Illumina Assembly) | ecosystem: Environmental > Terrestrial > Soil > Wetlands > Permafrost | place: Sweden...
CCCAGGCGATCAGCCGGAGCCCCGTCTCGATCCCGCTCGTCCAGTGCACGCCGGAGAGGAACGGATTCTGTCTCCACCACGAGCGGAGGTGCAGTGCCGCTCGCTCCGCGTAGCGCTCATCCCCGGAGAGCGCGAAGGCGGCGGCGAGGACCGTCACGTGATGCAGGCGCGACAGTTCCCAAATCTGCTTCACATTGCCGGTGACATCCTCGGCGCGATGGTTGACCTTGAAGCAGTAGTCGAGTTGCGGCGCCCGTCTTCCCGTGACCGGATCGAAGAACCAGTCCGGGTCCGCCATGTCCAGCCGCACGGACCCGAGGAGGTGCCACCTTCCGCTCATGATCTCGTCAGCCGCGCCAATCAGTTCACGGCGCGCCTCCAACGGGACGGCCACGAGCGCGTCCTCGGTCGGCGAGTCGCGAAAGGTACCGTCCGGTACGCAGTCCCAGGGCGGCACGGCGCGTCGAGCCGAGAGGGGACCCCATGACCGCGGCGAGACCGCGGGCGCGATCTGCCGTGAGGCCCACCGTCTGCGTCGTACCTGGTCAGACAGCCGCCATTTCACTTCGGACGCCGACATTTTGGACAGGCGCCGAATGCGCCACTCGAGGTCGACCGAGTTCATGGGTTCGTCACTTTCGACCCGGGGAAGTGAACCCGAACCGTCACACCGAGGTGGTCGTACAGCCCGTGCCGGCGGTCGCGGCGGCGAGGGTGGCACGCGTGGTCGTGGCCAACGAGTCCAGTGAAATGGGCATCGACCCACCACTGCGGACCGCGTCGATGAATTCGTGGATCTGAGCGGATTGACCCTTGTCGGGCGGGCTCAAAGGCCTGCGGACGCGGGCACGCGTGCCCGACCACACCGTGGTGCGCCTGAAATTGTCGAGCCGAGCTGTCCGCCCGCTCGACGAAGCCTCGAACGTCTCCTTGGGGAAGCGGCGGTGCGCATTCGTGAGGTAGGTGATGGTTGCCAGTGATCCGTCCCCGTAGCGGAGGCTCATCTGCAGCTCGTCGGGTCCAGCGGCGGGCATGGTCACGACCTCCACCGGATCGCTCCCGATCCACCAGCTCAGCGTGTCCACGAAGTGACCCCCCTCACCGACGAATCGAGATCCCTCCACGTCGCTGTCCTGATACCAGCTGCCCGAAGCGAGCCGTCCGGCGTTCACCAGGTAGCGCGCGTTCGTCGGCTCGGATGGCTCCCCGAACCGGGCTCGCATCTCCACCAGGAGCGGGGCGTACCGGCGGTTGAAGCCGACCAGGATTTTGTCGTTGCCCGTGACGTCCACGGTGGTCAGCACCCGCTCGAGCTCTTCAGGCGAGAGTGCCAAGGGCTTCTCGACGAAGACAGCCTTTCCGGCCTCGAGGGCGCGACAGGTCAGTTCTGCGTGCGAGCTGTGTCGGGTGACGATGAAGACGGCGTCGAGTGAAGGGTCCTCAATCACAGCGTCCGCGTCGGTGCCCGACGCCGCGAACCCGAACTTGCGCTGCGCGTTGACCGCAGAGAGCGATCGGCGCGTGGCGACTCGTACCAGTTCCACCTCTGGGTGCTTGGCCAGATGCGGAAGCAACATCGACGATGCGTAGTTCCCGGCACCGACGAATCCGACCCGCAGGGCGCCCGTTCCGCGGACGTGGCGCGACACGGCGGCGCGGCGTGAGCTGGCTGCCGCGTCGTGGTCGGGCGCCGGCTGCGTCCGGCCCGGTGCCGATCGCACGGCGGCGGGGTCGCCCTCCGCCGGAGCGTCGTACTCGAAGAGGAAGCCCACGCCCTGCAGCGAGCCGTTGTTCAGCTGCTCATAGACGTTCGGGGCCTCCACGAGGCTGTAGATCCCGGCAATCAGCGGTTGGGGGTCGATCTCCTTCATGGCCAGAGCGTTGACGAAGCAGTGGAGATTGCGACGCTCGGTCCAACGCACGTAGCCGGGGGGGTAGTCGATTCCGTCGACCTCGTAGCGGGGGTCGTAGCGACCCGGTCCGTACGAGCGTGAGAAGCGGAGGTCGAGCTCCTTCTCGTAGTAGTCGTTCCACGGCAGGTCCAGGCTGCACTTTCCGATGTCCACCACCGTCGCCCGATCGCGTGCGAGCCGGGCGGCCAGCTCCACGGGCTGGTTGGAGGAGCCACCCGAGACGAGGAATATACGGTCAGCGCCCAGGCCACCCGAGGCCCTGGCCAGTGCCCGCTCGGCTGCGGCGACGCCCTCGTCGGTTGGTGGGGCGCACAGGAGGGCGCCGGCCTTCTCCGCCAGCTGGCACCGGTCCTCGTCGGGATCGAGTCCGACCACCCGCACCCCCGAGGCCACCAGCAGCTGGACGACCAGCTGACCGACCAGACCAAGGCCTATCACGCACGCGGTGTCCCCGATCTGTGCGCTCGCCTGGCGAACTCCCTGCAGGGCGATCGAGCCCACGGTGGCGAACGCCGCCAGCTGGGGCGAGACCCCGTCGGGCACCGCCACGCAGAGATTGGTCGGCACCCAGTTGATCTCGGCATGGAGAGCGTGCTCGTTCCCGGCGCACGCCACAAGCTGGCCGACCGTGAACTCCTCGGCCCCCCTGCCGACCTCGAGGACCACACCCGCCAGCGAGTAACCGAGCGGCGAGTACGAATCGAGGCGGTTCATCGCCTTCTTGTAGGCGGTGAGCGGACCTTGTTGCTGAACGGTCTCGAGCACCTTTTTGACCTGGTCGGGCCGGGCGCGCGCCTTACCGACGAGGGACATCTTGGACTCCCCGACCTTCATCATCTCAGTGCCGGTGGAGATCAGCGAGTAGAGCGATCGTACGAGCACCCCGCCCGGGACGCAGGTCGGAGGGGGCGCATCGATCACGGTGAGCTCCCCCGAGCGGTAGTTCTGCGCCAGGTGTTTCATCGGTCGTCCGACTCCCTTCTCCGAGCCCTCACAGACCGACTCCTGCGGTATCGGTGTGCCGAAACCACAGTTCGAGCGTGAGGAGCTGCCAGATCTGCTTGGACCGGTCCTCTCGTCCTGACCGGTGTTCGTCCACCAGACCCCTGACGGCAGAGCGGTCGAGGAAGCCGGTCCCCACGAGCTCGCCTTCGAGCAGCGTGTCGTCAATGAGTGTCCGCAGGTCATGGCTCACCCACGATCGGAGCGGCGCGGAGAAGGACGCCTTGGGTCGGTGGACGATCTCGTGCGGGAGCCACGCCTCGGCGGCGCGCTTGAGCGCGACCTTGCCGCTCTTGGCGGAGATCTTGTCCTTGCCCGTCAGGGAGAATGCAGCCCGAAAGACCATGGGATCGACGAACGGCACCCGCACCTCTGTAGATGCGGCCATGCTGGCGCGGTCGGTGTAGGCGAGGTTGAGACCGGGGAGGAACATGCGGGTGTCCGCCAGGCACATTCGGTTGACGCTGTCGTCGAGGACGTTGTCCAGGTACAACTGATGATGTTGCTCAATGACGTCATACACGTCACGGTGGAGATCAGGATTCAAGAGCGCGGCCAACTCGGTCGGCTCGTAAAGGCTGTAGCTCCTCCGGAACGCCGCCTCTTCGGGCAGCTCGGCGAAGGTGATGAATCGCTTCGCCCAGCGGGCGTAACGGAGGCCACGACCGGCCGCGGTTACCGGCAAACGCCCGACGACGGCGTTCGTCGAGCGGTGGACGAATGAAGGCAGCCCTCGGTACTGCCCGGCCAAGACGCAGGCGAGGTGCTTGCGGTACCCTCCGAACAACTCGTCCGCCCCCATCCCCGACAAAATGACTTTGACCCCGGCCGCCCGAGCCGCCTCCGACATGAGCAGCGTGTTGATGGCCGCCGGATCACCGATCGGCTCGTCCAGAACGCCCACCATTTTGGGCAGAAGGTCGACCACGTCGGGCTTGAGCTCAATCTCGTGGAGCTCGATCCCGTAGCGCTGCGCCACCTTGCGGGCGTAGACGGCGTCATCGGGCATGGCCTCGAGCCGTCGGTCCTCGGTCCGGAAGGTGATGGTGTAGGCGTCGACCTGCGGATTGGCCTGCTTCGCCAGCACGGTCACAATGCTCGAGTCGAGACCACCGGAGAGAAAGCTCGAGACCGGGACGTCCGCGACCAAGTGTGCGTTCACCGAATCTTCCATGACTTCTCGGAGGTCCCAGCGACCCTCCTGAGCCGCAGCTGCCTCTTCGGCGATGTCCCAGTACCGCTCGATGTGGTGCGTGCCATCAGGCCGGAATTCGCCCCAGGTGCCTGGCGGGAGCTTGTCGATACCACGCAACGAGCACATCTGGTCGGGCACCCAGTAGTAGAGCATTGAGGCGACGAGCCCCAACGTGGAGATTTGAAGCTCACTGCCGAACACCGAGACGAGGGCCTTGATCTCGGAGGCGAACACCACGCCGTCCTTGCGGCGGACGTAGTGCAGCGGCTTGATCCCGAACTGGTCGCGAGCAAGGAAGAGCGATCCCGTGCCCTGATCGAGAAGGGCGAACGCGAACATGCCGCGGAAGCGTTGCAAGCACTTTGGTCCCCATCGGCGCCATGCTTCGAGCACGACCTCGGTGTCGGAGCTGGTAGTGAAGACGGTGCCGCCGGCGGCCAGCTCGGCTCGGATCTGGCGGTAGTTGTAGAGCTCACCGTTGTAGCAAAGGACGAAGGGAGCTTTCTCCAGGGGTTGCTGGCCCGCTTGGAGGTCGATGATCGAAAGGCGGCGGTGGGCGAAGTGCACGTCCAATCGATCGTCGCTGTAGGAGAACGCCCCCGACTCGTCCGGACCTCGATGGTCGAGGCACCGTCCCATCTTTACCGTCGCCGCGCGCCCGTCAACCTGCTGGTACGCGCCGGCGATGCCACACATGTCGGCGTCAGACCGTCAGAGCGACGGGTTGCGGCGAACCCGCCGCAAGCTTCTCGTACACGCCGACGTAGTGCGGAGCCTGATGTTCCCATGCCAGCTCCTGTTCGATTCGAGCCCGCCCCGCCTGCCCCATGGAACGCCGTCGGGGTTCGTCGTCGATCAGGTCGACGAGCAGCTGTGCCATCTCTTCCACGTCGTTAGGGGTCGCGTAGACGGCTGCGTCGGAAGCCGAGATTCGGGTTTCCCACAGGTCGAAGGCGACGACGGGGAGCTCGAAGGTCATGTACTCCATGGTCTTGTTCATCGTGGAGACGTCGTTCAACGGATTCTTCGGGTCAGGGGAGATCCCCACGTCGGCCGTGGAAAGAATCGAGGCGACGTCGGAGTCGGGGATGCGTCCCGTGAACGTGACGTAGTCGGTCAGGCTGAGGCGATGGCTCAGCGCGACGAGCTCGTCGTAACAGTCGCCCGATCCGATGAGGGTGAAGCCGATGTCGTGCCGCCCGAGTCGGTGCACGACCTGATCGGCAACCTCAAGGACGAGCTCGACTCCATCCTGTGGCCCCATCACACCGAGATAGGCGGCCACGTGGGATTTGGTCGGCGTGACGCTCGGTGGCGCCGTCGAGCGACGAAGCGTGGTGAGATCCGGCCCCGTGCGGACGACGGTGACGCTCGTCGGGGATATCCCGTCCCGCTCGAGGACGATCCGTCGGTAGGAGTCGTTGGTGGCGATGACGTGGTCAGCCGTCCTGGCCATGCATCGCTCCATGAGCCGCAGGGCGCGGTACACGAATCGGTTCCCGTCCGGGAATCGAGACTCGAAGAGCTCGGGGCACAGATCGTGGTGGTCAAAGACGAAGGACGATCCGTTGAGGAGGCGGAAAAGCAGTCCAATGGGCCAGAAGAGGTCCGGGGGGTTGCAACTTTGCACCACATCGAATGGATCGCGGAAGTTCGCCCGGAGGCTCAGGCTCAACGTCATGACGAACGAGTACGCGTATTCGAGGACGAAGGAAAGGCTCGACGTGCCCGGTGCGTACGGCCGGTACTTGAAGAGATCCACTCCGCGTAACCGGTAGTACGTCGGATCTCCGGGGGCTTTGGGGCAGACGACCGCGACCCGGTACCCGGCCGCGACCAGTGACTGGCACTCGAGCCAGACCCGGCGGTCGAATGGTACCGACAGGTTCTGCACCAGTATGAGGACGCGCCCCCGCGGTGGAGAGCCGTCCCGCCCCTTCCCCCGTCGTCTGCGCGCCCTCTTTCCCCAGTCGCTTACCAAGCGAATCCCTCGTAGCACTCCAATGCCTCGATTTCGGGCCCAAGGCGACCGGCCAGATCGATGATCTTCGCCGGGGGAGAGGCCAGGAGAGCCGCCGTCACCTCCGGCGTCGAGTTGGACACAACGGCGATGTCGGCGCCCGCAATGGCCTCCTCGGGTCCGTCGGTAAGGATCCGTCGGAGGTGGGGGAGCCTCGACTCCACGTAGCGGCGATTCGCACCGACCAGTGACGAAGGATTGAGGACGGGGTCGTAAATGCGCACCTCGTACCCCTTCCCGAGTAGCGTCTCGGCCACATCGACGTAAGGGCTCTCGCGGAGATCGTCGCTGCCCGGCTTGAAGCTCAAACCGAGCAGGGCGACCCGGAGCCCCTCGCTGCCGACGACGCGGTCGATGGCGTCGTCAATCGTCAACCGGTTGCTGGCCAGGGCACCGGAGAGCAATGGGACGTCGATGCTTTCTGCCCGCGCCAGGTAGAGAAGTGAGCGAAGGTCTTTCGGCAGGCACGACCCACCGAAGGCGAAGCCTGGCCGCAGATACTTGGGTGAGATATTGAGCGTCGTGTCGTCGCAGAAGATCTCCATGACCTCTCGGCTGTCGACACCGAGACGGCTCAAAATGCGTCCGAGTTCGTTGGCGAACGAGACCTTCGTGGCGTGAAACGCATTGCAGGCGTACTTGAGGGCTTCGGCCGTGCGGGGGTGAACGACGCGCAGCGGTGCATCGAGGAAGGCGAACAGTCTCGACACGGTGTCGATGGCCCGCAGATCTGACGCGCCGATCACCGTGAAGGGCGGAGACAGGAAATCCGCGATACCCGTGCCTTCGCGCAGGAACTCGGGACATACGGCAACGGTTACGTCCAGTCCGGTCTCTCCGAACGCACTCTTGACAACCGCGGTGACGTCTTCGACGGTGCCCGGCGGAACCGTGCTGCGGATGACGATGGTGTGGTGTTCCTGTGTGGAGGGAGATTCTGAGAGAGGTTGGACGAGGTCTTCGACGACGCGGTAGATGTAGGCGAGATTGGCCTCGCCACTCGTGCTGGAAGGCGTGCCGACACAGAGGAGAGAGACGTCGGCGTCCTCCAAGGCGACAACGGGATTGACCGACGCATGGAGCGTGCCGGCCGCGACCGATTTGGCCAGAAGGGGTTGGAGCCCGGGCTCGACCACCGGGCTGTGACCGGCGGAGATGGCCGCGACCTTTATTTCGTCCGGATCGACCCCCCAGACATCGTGACCGTTCGCAGCCAGGCACGCGGCGGAGACGGTGCCGACATAACCAAGCCCGAAGACGGCGACTTTCATGCTGTGGGGTGCCGTTGCGTGGCGGTGAGCGCATGGTGCGATGGCGTCATGCACAACATGAGCCGTGCGGCGGCGCTGAAATACACGAGTGCGGCGATCAGCTGGCCGCGGTCCCGCCCGGGCGCACCGACGCCAGCACGCTCCGAATCCCGCTCAGGAGGCTTGGCGACGCCGCCCGTTCGACGGTTTCGGAGGGCTTGCGGGCCGCAGTTCCAGGGACCATCCCGCACGCCGGGCCATCGCAACGGCGGCCAGTTGGGAGTTCACCCCGAGCTTGTGCAAAATGGCCCTGATCTGTGAACGGACGGTCGAGATCGACACGAAGGCCGCCTTCGCGATGTCCTCGGCGCAGTGGCCTTCCATGAGCTCGGACAGCACGACTTGTTCGCGTTCGGTCAATTTGGCGAACAACTCGAGGCGGGAACCCCGTCGCGGCACGTCAGGCGTCGACGCGGCCGGTGCTCGCGGGACGCGGCGGGGTGAGACTCGACGCGTCAGGTGGGTGATGGTCCCGAACAGCTGGTCAAGCGGTTCGTTCTCGCTGACGACGGCCGCCGAACCGGCTCGAAGCCAGGCTGAGGGTCGGTCGTCACTGTCCCCGGCGTAGTCGATGACGCAGACCTGGCGTCCCGACCTTTGCACGCGTTTTACGATGGTCGATCCGGAGTCGACGTCGAATGGCCGGAGGTCGATCAGCACCAGGTCCGGCTTCCACTCCAGCTGCCGCTCGATGTCCTGGGCATTTGCTGCTGTGCAGATGGTCGCGAATCCGTGCGTTTCCAGCGTGCGAGCAAGAGCCCCGGCCAGGAGATTGCTCCCGGCGATCAGCACGCGAGTGGGCTTTGCCGAAGGGTCGGACGAACCGTTGCCCGCACGGCTCATGCGATGACCTCGGCCGAACGGCCTGGCCGCGTGGGCGAACACGACGACATCCCCTTGGCCCCGTTCCGGGCAGCGATCGACATGGTCATCGCACGTCAAGCCAGATCGGCACTGGCCCAGTGCCTCCGTGACCACGACAATTAGGTGCCCGCCTCATTGCAATGTCCGACTCCCATCCTTCGAAAAAGAGACACGCCTTACCGACATAGTGCGTGCCCTTCGGATTCGAGTGGAGTTGAAAGCCCGGGTGTTCAGCCCTTGTCCAACGCGCCGTCACGTAGAGCCAGCCCTCTTACTATGGGGCCAAAAGTCCCGTTCCGTTAGGGGCTAAAGTCACATTTTTTACGAGGACGAGGGCGCAGGGACGCCTACCGTACTGTAGGAGAACGTCGAAGCGAGCGTGATCTCGGCGTCTCGCCGGATTTTGTGGATCTGCTGAGCCACTGCTCATGGAAGCCGACCTCGAGGACCGGTGTCGTCCGACGGCAGCACCAAGAAGCAGACGTGGGACGCAGAGGCCGGCGAGTCCGTGGACACGACCACCCGGGACCGTGACTGGACTTCCCCGGCGCCGACCGTCGTGGCGGCGCGGCGGATGGCGGCGAGCACCTGGGCGCGGCGGGGCAGGGGGAGCTCCTCGAGCCCGCCGATGTGCTGACGGGGAACGATCAGCTGGCCGGCGATCTGCGGCCCACTGATCACGACGACGTCCGGATCGACCGTCACCGTCGCGCCCGCGAGCCACGCGCCGACGCCGCCGGCACCCTCCGAGCGGGCGACAGCACAGGCCTCGCACCGCTCGGCATCGCCGGAGTGCTGGTCTGCGTGCTGCGGCGAACCGACTTCTTCCTGCACGCCTAGCCCCCTCGATGGTCGACCTGCCGGTGATGTTAGAGGGGCGAGGGCTGTGCCCTGATGCATCGGGTTGCCGCGTATCACGGTCCGTGCACTCTCCCTCCGAATGAGCACGCAACCGAGTATCTGCATTTCCCCACGTCGAGCGGCACCCCTACCCTGGGCGCGCGCGTCCGACGTGAGGTTCCACCACCTTGACCAGCAGTGTCGCGGGATCGACATTCCGCCCCCGAGGGAGCCGCCGTCGTGACTTCGGACTTGACCATGGGCTCATTGGCTGCGTCGGCCGAACAGGCCACCCTGGCCCCGGTACCCGACCTGCCCCCGATGGGCCTGCTCGATGCTGGTGCTGGACGGATCTCGCCGGAGGGGGCGTTCGAGGCATCGGCGGCTCCGACGGCGGCGTCCGTCGGCAAGCCGGGCGGCGGGCTCCGGGCTCGGCTTCTCGCCCTCGAGGTCCCCACGGTGATCGCCACGTGGGTCGTCCTGGGCATCCTCGAGACGCCGGGCGTGTCGGTGAGTCGCCGGTTGGTGGCGGTCGGCGCAGCGATCCTGGTCACTCTGGCGGCCATGCCTCTGCTCGGGCTCTACCGATCGCGCCTCTGCGTCCAACGAAGGCGGGAGACGTCCCGGATCGCCGTTGCCTGCATCGCCGGAGCCCTGACGTTCGGTCTGGTCAAGGGCGACCCGATTGGCGCCGATGACGCGGTGATCGTGGCGGCGGGGTCGTGCATCCTGGCGCTCATCATTCTCCGCTGGTCGTTCGCGCAATGGCTGAGCACGCAACGTATGCGGGGCCGCTACCGCAGGGGCATCGTGATGGTGGGGACGGACGAGGACGCCGTCGACGTCTGGAGGATGCTCCATTCGCAACCGGAGCTCGGATACGAGGTGAGGGGAATCATCGGCGAGCCGAGATTCTGTCCCGAATGGGCCCAGCTGCCCAATGACCGGACGATCGACGGGCTCTTGGATATCGCCATCAAGACAGAATCCACCGGAGTCCTGGTGGTGGTGAATGCGCTCTCGGTGGCAGAGATTCGTGACGTGATCGAGCTGAGCACGACTCACGGTCTGCACGTACAGGTCTGTCCAGGGTTTCGGGGGTTGGCGACGCGCCGGGTCCGCCACGTCCCGGTCAGTGGTGAGGCCTTTCTGTACGTGGAACCGGGACGGCGTACGACCTGGCAATTGGCGGCAAAGCGCGCGATCGACGTGATCGGAGCCGGCGTAGGAGTGCTGATCGCCGCTCCGATCCTCCTGCTGGCCTGGATCGCCATCCGGATCGATGACAACGGCCCTGCTCTCTACCGGCAGACGAGGATCGGGCTTCACCAGCAACCCTTCGTGGTCTACAAAATGCGGAGCATGACCTTGGACGCGGAGAGCTCCGTCGAAGACCTGACGGAGATTAACGAGCGCACCGACGGCCCACTGTTCAAGGCGACAGGGGATCCGCGCGTGACCAGAGTCGGAGCTGTCATCCGTTCGCTCAGCGTCGACGAGATCCCCCAGCTCTTCAACGTCCTGGCCGGGAAGATGAGCCTCGTGGGCCCGCGCCCCGCCCTCCCCGAGGAGGTGGCGCAATTCGACCCCGAGCTGTTGCGTCGTCACGACATAAAACCGGGCGTGACGGGACTGTGGCAGCTCGAAGCGCGCAGCAGCCCTTCGTTCCACGCCTATCGGAGGCTTGACCTCCTCTACCTCGACAATTGGTCGGTCGGGCTCGACCTGATGATTCTCGCCGCGACGGTTCCGACGGTCATCATGCATGCGATGAGGTCCTTCCGGCCGGTTCCGACGTCGGCGTAGCCATGAGCTGAGCGACGCCGGCCGGCTTCTCCGACGCGTGCGAACGACTCGACGTTGTCGCGTCACCCGACGCCTTCGAAAGTCAGCATGGATCCTCAAATCAGGGGATGACAAGTCCCAGACAATTGGGGAACATGGCTGTGACACGGGCGGCTGGCGCGATTGCGTGCGGCGTCGGCAGGTGTCGGGAGGATTCGGGCGTGTCGGTTGAACAGTGCGTGAGCGGTAGCCAGGATACGGTCGAAGAGACGGCCGGGGAGGCACTTGACGAGGAGGACCTGAACCTTGTCGTGGCGCAGGCCCGGGCGGGAGTCGGCACGGCCTGGGAGAACCTCATCACGCGCTTCGGGGGGTTGGTGGCCTCCATTGCCAGGCGGTGTCGCCTGAACGATGCCGACGTGGCCGAGGTGTGCCAGACGACGTGGTTGCGCTTGGTGGAGAACCTCGACCGGATCGAGCAGCCGGAGCGCCTCGGCGCCTGGCTGGCCACCACATCGAGGCGAGAGAGCTTGAGGATCGCCACGCGCCGAACTGTCGCCTCCTTGGCCGATTCGGTCTACCTGATTCCCGACGACAACCTCGATCCACTCGATTCGGGCCTGCTGAGGGACGAACAACTGGCCATGATCGGCCTGGCGACCCAACGTCTGGCGCCCCACTGCCAGCGCCTGCTCGGACTGCTCATGGGTGACGACGACCTTCCCTACAAGGAGATCTCAGAGTTGCTCAGAATGCCCGTCGGCAGCATCGGACCCACCAGGGGACGCTGTCTGGAGCACCTGCGCCAGATCCTCGCCGAGACTGAAGAAGTGACCCAGACTTTTGCCTGAGCTCTGACGTGTATCACGGCGTACTCATTGACCCTCTCTTTGAGATGGAGTCACTGCGCCGTGGCCCGCCTCCGCTTCGTGGCCGACGCCCCTTTCAGTGAGCGTCCACGGACCATCGGAAAAGACCGGAAGGTACGTCCTCGGCGAGGATCCTTTGCCGCGAGCGGGCGCTGAAGAGAGTTGTGTGCCTCAATCGACGATGCAGCGGACACGCACCTCCCCCGAGATCGATGCGGTTCGGGTTCACAGGCCTCCCTCGGCGGGACGCGTCGTTCTGTCAATGGTGTCGTCCGTAAGTGGATCGCTCCTCATCGACGCCGTCCTCGTTTCCGTCGGTACGGTCCTGATCCCTTCGACCCGAGGGCAGGCAGATTTCCAGTTCTCCGACTACGCGACGCTGACCGTGATCGGAGTCGTCGTTGCGTGTGCCGCGTGGCGGGTCGTGGCACGGCTCAGCTCCTCGCCCCGCTGGCTCTTTCTTCGGCTTGTCATCCTCGCGACGCTCGTTCTCGGCGTCTGGGACCTGTGGCTCCTGGCGAGGGGTCAGCCGGCAGATTCGGTCGCCGTACTCCTGACCATGGAGCTCGCCGTCGCGCTCATCACCTACAACGTACTTGTCCGTGTTTCGCCCGTTCGTCCAGGGGCTGGCCAAGGCGGAGTCGATGGTTCGACGGGAGACCGCGAAGTGATCGGGTCCACCCCGGGCCGAACGCGGCTCGCCGGTCGACATCCATTGCTGGCGGCACTCGTGTTCGTCGTGGTTGTGTTTCTTGCCCTCACCGCCGTCCTCTTCGTCTGGCCGGCGGCGGACTCGCCACAACGCGTCGATGCGATCCTGAGTTTCAACGGACCGAATGAAGGAGCCCGCGAGACCCTTGCCATTTCCCTGGCCGAGAAGGGGTACTCCCATGTCCTGCTCTTTTCGCGCGGCGGATTCGGCAATGAGACCGCGTGCCCGAAAGTACATGGAGTCAAGGTTGTGTGCTTCGTCGATGTCACCAATAACACGAGGGGCGAGGCGCGATTCGCCGCGCACTATGCGAAGCACCACCATTTGAACAGTCTCATGATCGTGCCGGGACGACCACAAACGACTCGTGCCCACTTGCTTCTGGAACGGTGTTTCTCGGGGAAGATCGTCGTCGAACCCGCCTCCGAACCACTCTTCCGCTTCCCGAAGGATGTGCTGCATGAGTGGGGCGGGCTCCTAGAGGTCTTGCTCCTCCGTCGAGGGTGTTGACCGGGGTAGTTGCACCGAAGGCCCTGGTCACCGTGTTTACCGAGGCGACCAGGGAATTACCCGTCAGTCGCCGTGAGCGCCGTGCGGCCGGAAAACGTGGCACAGTCAAGCGGTGCGGGTGCATCGCAGCTTTGCCTTCGTCGACGTCTCGGGCTTTACGGCCCTGACCGAGAGTGAGGGGGACGAACACGCGGTGGAGGTCCTCACCGCGTTCCGTGCCCTCCTGCGCGAGATCTGCGCCCGCCGGGGCGTGCGCATCGCCAAATGGCTCGGTGACGGGGTCATGCTGGTGTGCGTCGAGACGGCGCCGTTGCTCGCCGCCATTTTGGAGTTGCACCATGTCGTGTGCACCGTCTCGAGCCCGGCCCAGACCGTGTCCATCCGTTCGGGCGTCACCTCGGGTGACGTGATCCTGATGGAGGGGGACGACTACATCGGCCACTGTGTCAACGTGGCGGCGCGGTTGTGCGATCTGGCCCAGGCGGGAGAAGCGTTGGCCTCCCCCTCGGTGATGGAGCACCTGCCGCGGTGGGGTGCGGTGGTCACTCTCAGGGATGTCGCACTCCGAGGCGTGGAGAAACCGATCACGGCGTCGAGCATCGCCATGCCGGCCGCCGCGGAGGGTGGCACGTTGGACCCCATCTGCGGAGTACCACTTTCGGCGGCGACCGCCGAGGCGACGGCCCACGATCACCGGGGCCGGCTGGTGCTCTTCTGCTCGCCCGGCTGCCTCGATACGTGGGAGCGCCGTCCCCCGCACCCGCACAGCGCACGGGGCCTCAGCGAAGCCGCCGGCTGATCCGGGTCAGGCGGCTGCGATCAGTCGAAACGAACCGGCAGCCGGTTCGGACCCTGCAGGATCTGGTTGAAGGCGCCCGTCACCCGGACGTCGTCGCCGCCGTCGAGGCGGATCCGGGGGAGGCGCTCGAGGATCACCCGCAGCGACGTCTCCATCTCGGCCCGGGCCAGGTGGGCCCCGAGGCAGAAGTGGGTCCCGAAGCCGAAGGTCATCGACCCGGCCGGCCGGCGGGTGACGTCGAAGGCGTCGGGGTCGTCGTAGACGGCCGGATCGCGGTTGGCCGCCAGGACCCCCAGCAGCATCGGCGCGTCCTCGGGGATGGCCACGTCGTGCCAGACGACCTCGCGGGGGTTGCGCCGGGGGATCCAGGCCGTGGGCGGGTACCAGCGGACGCCCTCCTCGGCCGCCCAGTGGCATTCGGCCTCGGGGTCGGCAGCCACCCGTTCGAGCTGATCGGGGTGGCGCAGTAGCCCCAACAACGAGCTGCCCAGCCCCAAGTACGTGGTGTCGGCCCCGGCGGGGAACAGCAAGCGCAAGAAGTTGAAGATCTCCTCATCGGTGAGGCGCTCGCCGTCGACCTCGGCCGTGGCCAGCGTCGAGATGAGATCGTCCCCGGGCTCGTCCCGGCGTTGCTGGAGGATGGGGTCGACGAACGCCATGAACTCGTGCGAGCACTGCAGGGCGAAGTCGTAGTTCTGCTGGATGTCGAGCATGGCGATGGCCCACTCCTTGACCTGGTCCTCGGAGTGGCGGGGGAGGCCCAACAGGCGCGTGATCACCACGAACGGGTAGCGGCGGTGAAATCGGCCACGAGTTCGGCTGCGCCGGCACCTTCGAAGCGGTCGATGAGCTCGTGGGCGACGGGCTCCAACAGCGGTCCGATGAGCCCGGGCATGAGTCGCTGGCGGAAGGCCGGCGACACCAGGGCGCGGTTGCGGCGGTGCTCGGCGCCGTAGAGGCACTGCAGGTTGCGGCCCAGGACGTCGGTGACCATATAGCCGTAGAACTCGGCCGAGGGGAACGTCTCCTCGTCCATGAACGAGGCCCGCACGAGCTCGTAGCTGAGCAGGACGAGAGCGGGTTGGCCGAACGCCCGGCCCCAGGCCACCGGGGCCCGGCGGCGCAGCGCCGCCAGTTCGCCGGCCAGATCCTCGACATCGTCGAGCGCGAAGTCGATCTCGGTGTCGAGGCGGGTCGGATAGGTGATCGTCATCGGCTGCTCCGTTCTCGTGCGAGGACTCCTCGGTCAGCACCCACGCGCACGATGCAGCCCCCCGACGGCCTTCCAAGTATTGCAGGGTCTCCGGAATTGAGCGGGGTGAAACCGCCCAACGAGTTCTGGGAGAGGGTCGACGCGATGAGAATCATGGAGCTCGTCCGTCTATGCGGTGACCGATCGACACGACGAAGGGCACCATGGCCGATTCGACTCCTCCGACTCCCTATCTCCACTTTTCCGGTAACGCGCGGGAAGCACTGACCTTCTACGGTCATGTGTTCGGTTGCTCGGTGCAGCTGCACACGTTCGAGGAGTTCAACCGAACCGATGGACCGGCTGAGGCCATTGCGCACGGCTACCTCACGGAGGGTCCCGTCCGGCTGTACGCGGCGGATGTGGCCGCAAACCAGCCCTCGTACCGATCCGAGGGGATGATGTTCTCCCTGTTGGGAACGGCTGACCCCTCGACGCTGCGGGATTGGTTCTCCAGGCTCTCAGGAGATGGCCGGGTTGTGGACGACCTGCAGGCGCGGCCCTGGGGAGCGTCCGACGGTCAGGTGATCGACCGTTTCGGCCTCCACTGGCTCATCGGATTCGAGGACGACACCGAGGACGACACCGACGACGACCCCGACGCGGCCTGACGCGGGTCAGCCGACCGAGGGCCCTAGGCCGCGCCGGCCCCTTCGAGCGATCTCGACCGGGGGATCGCGCTGGTCGTCGATCACGATGCCGAGATCGGCCAGCACCGCCAGGGCGACCGGGAGCACCTGGGACGACTCGATCACCGCACCGGCCAGGGCCTGACCTCCCTTGAGGTCGGTCAGCGTCGAGCCGTGGAAGCGCACGCCGGTCGTGGTCGCCTTGGAGAACTGGGCGCCGCTCAGATTGCAGTCGAAGAACCGGGTGCCCGCCAGGTTGGCGGCGTAGAAGTCGCTGTCGCGCAGGTCGGTGTCCTCGAACACCACGGTCGACGTCTCCGACATCGCAAAGTTGGCCTGGTTCAGACGGCAACCCGAGAAGAGCACGTCGCGGAACGAGCATCGGGAGAAGACGGCGCCCGACAGTCGGCATTCGTGGAACACGACCCGGGTGAAGGTGGACTCGTCGAAATCGGAACCGGAGAGATCCGAGCCCTCTATACGCACATCGAGGGCGCGCAATCGGCTGCTGGCCGCCCCGATCAGCTGCGCCTGCACCAACCGCGATCGTTCGAGCGAGTGATCCTCGCCCCACCGGTCGGTGAAGTCCCCGCGCAGGATCGACTCAGCGACCGCACCTCCGAAATCCGCCGACGACCCTTGCAGTTCCGCCAGCGCAGCCGGTAGTCGGGGCGGCTTGGGGGCTCCGGGTCGACCCTCGTCAGGAGTTCCGACCGGACTACTCCGGGAACGAGTGGGTGGCGCCGTCCGGCGTCTCGATCTCCACCCGCACCCCGTCCTTCTCGTGGTAGACGCCGAGATGCCCGACCAGCCCGGCCACCTCGGGGAACGGGGTGCGGTAGGTCCAGAAGATGTCCTCGGCGGCCGGGTCCGACGCCGTGAGGGTCCAGTAGTCGGCCTCGCCCTTGAAGGGGCAGATGGTGTGGTGGTCGTTCGCCTCGAACAGGTCGAGCTTCACATCGGCCTCGGGGACGTAGAGCCTGTCGACGTGGGCAGTTTCCCTGACCCGTAGGGCGGCGCTGCTCTCGGCCACCAGCAGGTCGCCATGCCACACCCGGGCGATACCCGGGATGACCTTTTGGTCGATTTCGTAGCCGGGGTGACTGGGCCATGCCGATTCGATGACTGTCATGGTGCGAGCGTATCGGCGCCTCCCGCCGCTTCGTGCGCTCGGGCCCAGGCCCGGCTCACGCCACCCTCAGGGGTGCGAGTGGTCGTGCACGTCCTCCAGGTCGGCCTGGTGGACATGTTCGTGCTCATGGTCGTCCCCGCCGTGCGCGTGGTCGTGGGTGACGTGCGCGTGCTCGTGACCGGAATGGGGGTGTTCGTGGACCTCATTGCCGTGGGCGTGCTCGTGGCTGTGGGGTGTGCCGTGCTCGTGCTCCGTGTTCATGGTGTCGCCTCCTCGGTTTCGTGGTGGTGATCGGTGGGGGAGGAGGGGGAAGAGGGCCCATCCCCGGTGGGGCCGTCGCCCCGGGCGGTCACGTGATCGATGTGGCGCAAGGCCTCGTCAATGAGCGAGGCCACGTGCGAGTCGAAGAGGCCGTAGACGACGGAGCGCCCGCTGCGATCACCGACGACGAGCCCGAGGTCCCGCAGGACGCGGAGCTGGTGGGAGACCGCGGGCTGCTCCATCTCCAACTCGGCACTCAGCTCGCCGACGGCGCAGGGGCTGACCCGCAGGCGCGCCAGGATCCGCACCCGGGAGGCGGTGGACAGCGCACCCATCAGGCGGGCGATGTCCTGGGCCGTGTCCCGGGTGAGCGGTCTCCGGACCCTGGAGTGCACGGGCTCGTCCATGCATGCATGTTCGCATGCGCATGCATACATGTAAATGGGGCAATGTGGCCCGGAAATTGGCCAAAAGACGACGGTCTACTTATTGCCTCTCATTCGCAAATGGGTTAGCGTGTCAGTAACGATTGACAAGTAAGAGCCCAGGGGGTCCGGTGTCCGATTTCGGTGATGCAGTCGAGGTGA
>Ga0182030_10011690_pt1 | contig 17680 bp, 15 predicted proteins | sample 812S3MmetaG_FD_121299 | JGI IMG/M metagenome (GOLD analysis project Ga0182030, IMG submission 121299) | Permafrost microbial communities from Stordalen Mire, Sweden - 812S3M metaG (Illumina Assembly) | ecosystem: Environmental > Terrestrial > Soil > Wetlands > Permafrost | place: Sweden...
CCGCCCAGCGGCTGGTGCATCAGGATGCGGGCGTGCGGCAGCGCGTAGCGCTTGCCCTTGGTGCCGGCCGCCAACAGGAACTCGCCCATCGAGGCGGCCATGCCCATCGCGTAGGTGGCGATGTCGCAGGGCGCCAGGACCATGGTGTCGTAGATCGCCATGCCGGCGCTGATCGAGCCGCCCGGCGAGTTGATGTAGAGGTTGATGTCCTTCTCTGCGTCTTCGGCGGCGAGCAGCAGAATCTGGGCGCACAGCCGGTTGGCGACTTCGTCGTTCACCTCCGAACCCAGGAAGATGATGCGCTCGGAGAGCAAGCGCTCATAGACGGAGTCCGTGAGGTTGAGACCCACCGAGTTCGAACGCATGTCAGTCACGACTGGGTTACCTGCTTTCTCAAATCTGTTTCAACCGACACTAACCAACCGAGCTCGCCGTTTCGCGGCCACGCACCCCTGAAATGGGGGCGTTCGCTCACAGCGTCAAGCCGCTCGTCACTCCTCGGCGTCGGCCTCGTCAGATTCGTCGGCCTCAACGGAGTCTTCATCGGCCGCCTCTGCCTCATCGCCTTGGCCCCGCGGGGGAAAGAACTCGCTGGTGTCGATGGTGTTTCCCGCGGTGTCTTTGACGGTCGCCGCCGAGACCACTGCACCAATGGCCAACCCGCGTCGCACATCGGCGAACATCGCCGGCAACTGGTTGTTCTCCTGCAGATAGCCAAAGAGCTGCTGCGGTTCGATGCCGTATTGCCGCGAGGTCGCCACCAGTCGCTCGGTCAGGTCGTCCTGTCCGACCTGGACCTCCAACTGGTCGGCCAGCGTATCCAGCAACAGCTGCCGCTGGACGTCCTTCTCTGCGGCGCTGCGTGTCTCGGCCTCGAACTCCTCGCGCGTCTTGCCCTGCCCGGCGAGCACCTCGTCGAGTTTGGCGTCGTCGTGGTTGAGACCGTGCAGTGCACCGTGGATGGCGCTGTCGTACTGGGCCTGGACAACGGCCTCGGGCACCGGCACCTCGACCTGTTCGAGCAAGGTGTCCAGCGTGGCTTCGCGGATCTGCTCGGCCTGCTGGGCGCGCTTGAACTGGCTCACCTGGTCGCGAAGGTTGTCCCGCAATTCGTCGATGGTGTCGAATTCGCTTGCCAATTGGGCGAATTCATCGTCGGGCTCGGGAAGTTCGCGGTGCTTGATCGACCGGACGGTGACGATGGCCGTCGCATCCTGGCCCGCATGTTCGCCGGTCGCCAACTTCGCGGTGAACTCCTTGGACTCGTCAACGGACAGCCCGATGAGCGCGTCGTCCAGACCGTCGATGAGCCGGCCCGAACCCACCTCGTGGGACAGCCCTTCGGCCGAGGCGTTCGGCAGCGGCTCACCGTCGACCGTGGCCGACAAGTCGATCGACACGAAGTCACCATCGGCCACCGGTCGGTCCACGCCGGTCAGGGTGCCGAACCGCGCGCGCAGCGCCTGCAGCTCCGCATCGACGTCCTCATCGCTGACCTCAATCGGCTCCACCGAAACCTGCAGCGTGCTCAGCTCAGGAAGGTCGATCCTGGGGCGCACGTCGACCTCGGCGGTGAACGCCAACTCCTCGCCGTACTCCTTCTTGGTCACCTCGATGGCAGGCTGGCCGATCGGTTGGACTTCCGACTCGGCGACGGCCTGTCCGTATCGGGCGGGCAGCGCCTCGTTGACGACCTGGTCCAGCAGCGCCTCCCGACCGAACCGGGCCTCCAGCAACTTCACCGGCGCCTTGCCGGGCCGGAAGCCGGGCAGCCGGACCTGCTTGGCCAGCTCCTTATAGGCCCGTTGAAAGTCGGGCTCGAGCTCTGTGAAAGGCACCTCCACGTTGATGCGCACCCGGGTGGGGCTCAACTGTTCGACGCTGCTCTTCACGGGTGTGCTCCTTGGTGGTCGTTCCTGGCTTCGGTGGCCGTGTGCACCGGTCCGGTCGCGGCGTGTTGCTGGTCGGGGTGACAGGATTTGAACCTGCGGCCTTCCGCTCCCAAAGCGGATGCGCTACCAAGCTGCGCTACACCCCGCACTGACCTCGCGATCCTACGGCCCTTAATCACGAAGTTGGCCACCGGCTTAACAACGACCCCACAGACCTCACGAAGCGGCAACAAAACCGCTTCAATTAGATTTGATCTTCGCCGCCAGATACAGTCGCGCTCGACTAATACATGCGGGCGTAGCTCAATGGTAGAGCCCTAGTCTTCCAAACTAGCTACGCGGGTTCGATTCCCGTCGCCCGCTCGGGGCGACGTATTGCTCGAAGAAAGGCGCCATGGGGGGGATCAGCAGTCATGGCGTATGCGTGTCCAAATTCGTCGGCGTGCGCGAGGCCTTCGAGCGCAACTTCACGCAGTGCGGCGAAGTCGGCGCGGCCGTCGCGGTGTGGGTCGACGGCGACCTCGTCGTCAACCTGTGGGGCGGCTGGGCCGACGCGGCCCACACCCGGCTCTGGCGGGAAAACACCATCACCACGGTGCTGTCCGGTACCAAGGGTCTGACGTCCACCTGCCTGCACCAACTGGCCGATCGCGGCGAGGTGGATCTGCAGGCGCCGGTGGCCCGCTATTGGCCCGAGTTCGGGCAAGGCGGCAAGGAAGACATCACCTTGACGATGGTGCTGAGCCACCGCTCCGGCGCCATCGGGCCGCGTCAGCCGATGAGCTGGCAACAGGTCACCGACTGGGACTTTGCCTGCGAGCAGATCGCCGTGGCCGAACCGTGGTGGGAGCCGGGAACCGCGCAGGGCTATCACATGACCACGTTCGGTTTCATCATCGGCGAGGTGTTCCGCCGGGTGACGGGTCGCACCGTCGGTCAATACCTGCGCACCGAGATCGCCGAACCGTTGGGCGCCGACGTCCACATCGGCCTGTCCCCCGCCGATCAACGTCGCTGCGCCGAACGGGTGAACAAGCCACACATGCGCGACCTGCTGACCGACATGAACGCGCCCACTCACCCGACTTCGCTGGCCGACCACCCCAAGGCCGGGATGGCGGTCGCGATGGGGTTCTCACCCGATGACGAGGTGAGCTCCTACGACCTCGACTTGTGGCGCCGGCTCGAATTCCCGGGCACCAACGGGCAGGTGTCCGCGCTAGGGCTGGCCACCTTCTACAACGCGCTCGCTCAGGAGAAACTGCTCAGCCGCGAACACATGGATCTGGTTCGAGAGTGCCAGGGCGGCTTAGAGACCGACCTGGTGCTCGGACCCCGGGTCGCCGACCACGGCTGGGGGCTGGGCTACATGCTCAACCAGCGTTGCATCAACGGGCCCAACCCGCGGATCTTCGGCCATGGCGGACTCGGCGGCTCATTCGGCTTCGTCGACCTCGAGCACCGGATCGGCTATGCCTACGTGGCGAACCGTTTCGACGCCACCAACGCCAACGCCGACCCGCGCAGTCTCGCGCTCAGCAACGAGGTGTACGCCGCGCTGGGCGTCGCCGTCAGCTGACCCGGACAGCAAACGCGCCCCGCCGAACAGTGCCGGCAGGGCGCGTTTGATTGCTGAGGATCAGGGGTGCCAACCGGGCGGCGGTGGCGGCCCCCATGGTCCAGGCGGCGGCGGTGGTGGCCCTCCGGGGCCCCAGCCGGGTGCTCCATAACCCCCTGGCCCATAACCGGGCGGCCCGCCACGCCAGTCATGGCAGCCATTCCAGTCCCAGTTGTTGCCCCAGCCCGGATCCCAATACTCACCCGGACACCACTGGGGGAAGGGCCCTGGCTGCGCCTGAGCGTCGGCCGCGACGCCCACACCGGCCAGACCCACGGCGGCGCCGGCCAAAATCGTTGCAGCAAAACGTGGAATTGTTTTCACGAGACAGTTGTTACCCACGGGAACTGTGCCCGAAACTGTAGACGCCAGCGTTTCTTCCTGTCAGTTTCCTGTCAGTTCGGGCGGCTCGCTCAGTTTTGACAGGTCGGGCACCAGAAGACATTTCGGCCCTCCAGCACCGCCGTGCGGATAGGTCCGCCCTTCACGCGGCACGGCTCCCCCGCGCGTCGGTACACGTATGTCCGCGGCCGCCCAGGTGCGTAGGACGGCGGACCGTTGTCGTGCTCGGGCCGCACCACGATGATCTTGCCGCCGCGCAACCCGATCTTCATCAGCGCCACCAGATCGGTCCACGCCGCATCGAATTCCGACTCGCTGACGTCGCGCCCGGGCCGGAATGGGTCGATGCCGTGGCGGAACAGCAACTCGCTGCGGTAGACGTTGCCTACCCCGGCGATGACGGTCTGGTCCATCAAGAGCGCGCCAATAGGCCTGCGGGACTTAGTGATCCGCGCCCAGGCCCACGACGGGTCGGCATCGCTGCGCAACGGGTCGGGCCCCAGCTTGGCCACCACATCGTTCACCCGGGCTTCGTCAATCACCTCACACACCGTCGGGCCCCGCAGATCGGTGCCGTAGTCGGCGCCGACCATCCGCATCCGCACCTGCCCGACCGCTTCGGGAAGGGCCGCTCCGCCGGGGCGCTGCCACTCGGTGAAGGTGCCGTAGAGACCGAGATGCACGTGCACGATCGGGCCGTGGGCGTACTGGTGGAACAGATGCTTGCCCCAGGCGCTGGCACGTTTGAGCACCTGGCCGTTCACCGTGGCCGCCGCGTCCTCGAAACGCCCCTGCGGGCTGGACACGGCGACCGGAGCACCGCCGAATCGGCGCTGATGCAGCCGGGCCAGCCGGTGCAGCGTGTGCCCTTCAGGCATGGAGCCTTTAGGCCTGCGCGCCGGGTACCGGCGGCGCTCGGTGCGTGCGTTCGTACTCGTCGAGAATGTCGATACGCCGTTGATGGCGTTCGGCTTTCGACCATGGCGTAGTCAGGAATGCGTCCACGAATGACAACGCCTCTTCGACGGTGTGCATGCGACCACCGATACCGATCAGCTGAGCGTTGTTGTGTTGGCGGGCCAGCGAGGCCGTCTCGACGCTCCACGCCAGTGCGCAACGGGCCCCCGGGACCTTGTTGGCGGCGATCTGCTCGCCGTTACCCGATCCGCCCAGCACGATGCCCAGGCTCTCCGGGTCGGCCACCGTGCGCGTTGCCGCGGCGATACAAAACGCCGGGTAGTCGTCCTCGGCGTCGTAGGTGAAGGCACCGCAATCGATCGGCTCGTGTCCGGTTTGCTTGAGGTGCTCGATGATCGCTTGCTTGAGCTCGAATCCGGCGTGGTCAGAACCCAGGTAGACGCGCATGACCGCAATCCTTACCCGCATGCCTCAGCGACGCAACGCCCGGAGTGTCACGTCGCCGAGCGCGCAGGGTCAGTCGAACTCGGGCTTTTCGTGACGAGTCCGCTTGAGCTCGAAGAAGTGCGGATCGGACGCGAAGGTCACCGAGGCGTCCCACAACTTCCCGGCCTCTTCGCCGCGCGGGATCCTCGAGATCACCGGCCCGAAGAACGCGACGCCGTTGACGTGGATGGTCGGCGTACCGACGTCCGGACCGACCGCGTCCATCCCGGCGTGGTGGCTCTTACGCAGCGCGTCGTCGTAGGCCTCACTCTCCGCGGCCTTGGCAAGCTCCGCCGGCAGACCGGCGTCGGCAAGGGCCAGCGGGATGACCTCTTCCATGTTTTTGTTGTCCTCGTTGTGGATGCGGGTGCCCAGCGCCGTATACAGCGGCTCCAGCACTTTGGCGCCATGGGCTTGCTCGGCGGCGATCGCTACCCGCACCGGTCCCCAGGCCCGCTTCATGTTCTCGCGGTAATTCTCCGGCAGGTCTTCGCGGTTTTCGTTGAGTATCGCCAGGCTCATGACGTGGAAGTTCACGTCGATGTCGCGAACCTTTTCCACCTCGAGGATCCAGCGCGACGTGATCCATGCCCACGGACACAGCGGATCGAACCAGAAATCGGCGTAGTTCTTCGCGGGGGCCTTCTCGGACATGACGCGGTCCTCTCCTGGAGGGTTCGACGGACAATAGCGACGTCCAACACAACCGTAGTCACCGCCGCGCTGTTCCCGTTCTGCAGGCCCGACGCGGAACGCTTTAAGTTGGAGGCGTGGCTCTTCCTAACCTCACCCGAGACCAGGCCGTCGAACGTGCCGGTCTGATCACCGTCGACAGCTACCAGATCAGCCTCGACCTCACCGACGGCTCAGACGGTCGAGGCGGGCCCGGCGAACGAATTTTTCGCTCCACCACCACCGTGGTGTTCGACGCACTCGCCGGCGGCAACACGGTCATCGACCTCGCCGCCGAAACCGTGCACAGCGCCACCCTCAACGGGCGCGAACTCGACGTCTCCGGGTACGACGAATCGACCGGCATCGCATTGCGGGGATTGGCCGACCGCAACGTCCTCGTCGTCGACGCCGATTGTCGATACTCCAACACCGGCGAGGGCCTGCACCGCTTCGTCGATCCGGTGGACAACGAGGTCTATCTGTACTCGCAGTTCGAAACCGCCGACGCCAAGCGCATGTTCGCCTGCTTTGATCAACCCGACCTGAAGGCGACCTTCGACCTGCGGGTGACCGCGCCGCAGCACTGGAAGGTGATCTCCAACGGCGCCACGGTGGCGGTTGACGCCACCGACGGAACCAGTGTGCACAGCTTCGCCGTCACTCCTCGGATGAGCACTTACCTGGTGGCCTTGATCGCCGGCCCGTACGCCCACTGGGAAGACAGCTACACCGATGAACACGGCGAGATCCCCTTGGGCATCTATTGCCGCGCCTCGCTGGCCCAACACATGGACGCCGAGCGGTTGTTCACCCAGACCAAGCAGGGATTTGGCTTCTACCACAGCAACTTTAGCCTCCCCTATGCCTTCGGCAAGTACGACCAGCTGTTCGTCCCCGAATTCAACGCGGGCGCAATGGAAAACGCCGGCGCGGTGACGTTCCTCGAGGATTACGTCTTCCGCAGCAAGGTCACCCGGGCGTCCTATGAGCGGCGGGCCGAGACGGTGCTGCACGAGATGGCGCACATGTGGTTCGGCGACCTGGTCACCATGACGTGGTGGGACGACTTGTGGCTGAACGAATCGTTCGCGACCTTCGCGTCGGTGCTGTGCCAAAGCGAGGCAACCGAATTCACCGAGGCATGGACGACGTTCGCCACGGTGGAGAAGTCGTGGGCCTACCGCCAGGACCAATTGCCGTCCACACATCCGATCGCCGCCGACATTCCCGACCTGGCCGCGGTCGAGGTGAACTTCGACGGAATCACCTACGCCAAGGGCGCTTCGGTACTCAAGCAGCTCGTTTCCTACGTCGGGCTGGAGCACTTCCTGGCCGGCCTGCGCGATTACTTCCGCACCCACGCCTACGGCAATGCCACCTTCAGCGACCTGCTGGGCGCGCTGGAGAAGGCGTCGGGGCGCGACCTGTCGAATTGGGGCCAGCAGTGGCTGAAAACCACTGGGCTCAATGCGTTGCGGGCGGATTTCGACGTCGACGCGGACGGCAAGTTCACCCGGTTCGTCGTACAGCAAGGCGGCGCCGCGCCGGGCGCGGGTGAGACGCGGGTGCACCGGCTGGCGATCGGGATCTACGACGACGACCAAACCGGGAAGCTGGTGCGGGTACACCGAGAAGAGCTCGATGTCGACGGTTCGGATACGAATGTTACTGCGCTGGTTGGTGTTTCGTCAGGCAAGTTGATCCTGGTCAACGACGACGACCTGACCTACTGCTCGCTGCGCCTCGATCCGCAATCATTGCAGACCGCACTGGAACGCATCGCCGACATCACCAAGCCGCTGCCGCGCACGCTGGTGTGGTCGGCGGCCTGGGAGATGACCCGCGACGCCGAACTGCGGGCTCGTGACTTCGTGGCGCTGGTCTCCGGCGGCGTGCACGCAGAAACCGAAATCTCGGTGCTGCAGCGGCTGCTGCTGCAGGCCCAGACGGCGCTGGGCTCCTATGCCGAGCCAGACTGGTCGCGAGAACAGGGCTGGCCGCAATTCGCCGACCGGCTGCTGGAATTGGCGCGCGGCGCCGAGCCCGGTTCCGACCATCAGCTGGCCTTCGTCAACGCGTTGTGCGCCTCGGTGTTGTCCACCCGGCACGTCGTGACATTGGCCGACCTGCTCGACCGCGATCCCGCGGAGTTGGGGTTGACGGGTCTGGAACTCGACACCGACCTGCGCTGGCGCATCGTGACCGCACTGGCCACCGCCGGTGATGTCGACGCCGATGGACCCGCGACACCGTTCATCGACGCCGAGGTGCAGCGTGACCCCACCTCGGCCGGTAAGCGCCACGGCGCGCAGGCGGCAGCTGCGCGGCCTCAGCCGCAGGTCAAAGAGGAGGCGTGGACCACGGTCGTCGAGGACGACACGCTGGCCAATATCACCGCACGGTCGATCATCGGGGGCATTGCGCAGCCCGGCCAGAGCGAGCTGCTCCAGCCGTTTACCGCCCGCTACTTCGAGGTCATATCCGAAGTCTGGGCGCGGCGATCCAGCGAGGTTGCCCAGACCGTGGTGATCGGGCTATACCCCTCTTGGGACATCAGCGAAGACGGCATTGCCGCCGCCGACAAGTTCCTTGACGCGCCGGACTCCGAAGTGCCGCCGGCACTGCGCCGACTGGTGCTCGAAGGCCAAGCCGGAGTGAAGCGTTCGCTGCGAGCGCGCCGGTCCGACGCTGGTGAGGCTCAGTGAGCAGGAGCAATTTGCCCGCTGTTATTGCACCGTCTCCTGGCTGACCGTCATCTCGAAATCGCCTCCGCCCCAAGCGGACATGAAGGTGGCGAAGGGCACTTGCTCGTCACGGCCGTCGTCGGAGCCGCTGTCGTTGAGGTGCGCGACGCCGTTGGTGGCGTCCACTCCTGTCACGACCACCTCATGGTCACCGTCTTTGGCCTGATGGCCTTCCCAGATGGTTGCGCTGCTGACGGCGATCATCACCGCATGCCGCGAATTCAGGGCATCCTCCAGAGCGCTGAGCGCCGCCTGACCTTTGGCGTCTTCGGACGTGGTGGCGTGGATACCGTAATGCGCCAACAGCACGCCGATATCGCGGGTATCGACGCCGTCGCCCTGGGTATCGGTGTACACCGTCTTACCCTGTTCAGCGACGCTCGGCGTTTTCTGGGCCACGTCGATGATTTGCTGCTCGCTCGGAATCTGACCGCTGATCTGGCCAACCACCCCGGCCACCGACATCAGCACGCAGTTGTTGCCGAAAGACTGTGGGGCCCAGTATTGGGCCGCCTTGGCCGGGTCGCCGTACAGGCCGCCGGGGTCTGCCGCGGCCGGGGCCAGCAGCGTCGGGCTCGCACTGCCTGCGGCGGCTAAGACTACGAAGGTCACCACCACAACGGCACGTAGCGTGGTTGCGACCCGGGGTAGGAATCCGTTCATGGAGCCCCCCGCCAAACGACTAGAGCTAAGCGGGCGTGATGCGCTCGCTGAGCACGTTGATCGCGCTGACCAAACCGTCGACCAGGTGGCCTTGCTCGAAGGCTGCTGACGCCGCCGCCACCCCCTGCGGTGCGGCCGCCTCAGCGCCGCGTCCCCGGACCTGAGAGCCGTAGACGACCTCGATGACGCTCTGGTCGGGCGAGACGGCAAGCAGCACGGCGTTGTTGGGCGTGGGCACCTTGGCCAGGATCTCGCGCGCCCGCGCCGCGGTGTCACTGCCCAGGTCGCCGATGTAAACGGCGAACCGCGCCGAGGATGCCCGCGAACCGTATTTCAGGGCGTCGTCGATGGCGACCAGATCAGTGTTCGCAAACGGATAGTGCACCGACAGTTCACCGGGCTCGGTGACGCCCGAGACCCGTCCGCTGGTGGTGATCACCGAACCCTTGGGCAGGCCGGCGGGGTCGATCGTCGCTACCTCACCATGTGCCACTGGCGCCACCTCCGACTGAGAACTCTGCTGTGTCATGTCCATGCGACTTGTCGACCGCCTCGTCGGTGGCGGCCCACAGGATGGGGGCATGCGTCCACGGCTCGGACAACTTGTAGCTCGCGGGGTGTGGTCCCTTGCGCGACCAGATCAGCGCCGCCAGCACGATCGCCAGCAACGCCGGAATGCCGACCGATAAGAGGTGAATCTCCATCTCGTTCACGACGCAAACCGTATCCCACCGGGCGGGTTACCCGCGCGCCCGGACACGAGAATGTCGATCAGGCCGCGCCTTCGCCGAGGTACCGAACCCAGGCCGGATCCATTTCCTTGACCGTGGACAGCAGCCGCCAGTGCTGGCCGGTCGGCGGGACGGGCGCACGACGCAGCGCCCAGCCGAGTTCGATGAGCAGTTTGTCGCCCTTGCGGTGGTTGCACGTCGAACAGCACGCCACGCAGTTCTCCCAGGAGTGCTCGCCACCGCGGCTGCGGGGAATTACGTGGTCGACGGTGTCGGCTTTCCCTCCGCAGTAGGCACAGCAGAACCGGTCGCGGTGCATCAGGGCGGCGCGGGTCATCGGGACCCGGGCGCGGTACGGGACCCGGACATAGGACCGCAGCTGGATGACGGACGGCACCGTAATCGACCTGGTCGCGGAGTGGATGACCGGCCCGGCCGGATCGTCGTGCACCACGTCGGCCTTGCCGCAGATCACCATGACGATCGCTCGCCGCATCGGTAGCGCCGTCAACGGCTCGTAGGTGGAGTTCAGCAGCAGCACCCGTCGGCGACTCCAGATCGATGCGCTCTCGTGCCGGGTGGGCGGGTGGGTTTCGACACTGTGCAGAGATGGCCCGGTTGCGGGACCGGTTAACCCTGCCGCGGCCCCGGAAATGCGGTGGCTGCGGCGTCTCTTGCCCTGCGCCATAGATCCTCCGCGGATAGTCCACCATGATTCGTCGGTAATCGCACGCCTATTGCTGGTGCGCGCCGTGACCAGCCGGTTAACAGAAAGGAGCGGTCGGGACCCGCGTGACGTCGCTGCGCCGCGGATGCACCAGAATGGAGGCGATGGAATCCCAGCAACAGTCGTTTTACGACGCTGTCGGTGGTGCCGAGACTTTTAACGCGATCGTGCACCGGTTTTATGAGCTGGTCCCCGAGGACGAAATACTGCGCGTGCTGTATCCCGCGGACGACCTGGCGGGCGCCGAAGACCGGTTGCGGATGTTCCTCGAGCAGTACTGGGGCGGTCCGCGAACGTACTCTGACCAGCGCGGACATCCGCGGCTGCGGATGCGTCACGTGCCGTTCCGGATCACCCCCATCGAGCGCGACGCCTGGCTGCGGTGCATGCACACCGCTGTCGCGTCCATCGACGCACAGACTCTCGACGACGAGCACCGCCGCGAGTTGCTCGACTATCTGGAAATGGCAGCACACTCACTCGTCAATGCCCCTATTTGAATCTCCGGCCTCTAGTGCCGAGCGAACCGAACGGAGCAGTATGAGCCCCGAAGCATGGTGGTCGAACGCGGTTTTCTATCAGGTTTATCCACGCTCATTCGCCGACAGCAACGGCGACGGGGTCGGCGACATCGACGGCTTGGTGGCCCATCTCGATCACCTCGAACGGCTGAGCGTCGACGCGATCTGGCTCAGCCCGGTCACCGTCTCGCCGATGGCCGACCACGGCTACGACGTCGCCGATCCCCGTGACATCGACCCGCTATTCGGCGGGATGCCCGCGATCGAACGGCTGATCGCGGCGGCGCACCAGCGCGGCATCAAGATCACCATGGACGTGGTGCCCAACCACACCAGTTCGGCGCATGTGTGGTTCCAGGCGGCGCTGGCCGCCGGCCCGGGCACCGACGCGCGGGAGCGCTACTACTTCCGCGACGGTCGCGGACCCGATGGGGCACTGCCGCCGAACAATTGGACGTCGGTGTTCGGTGGGTCGGCCTGGACCCGGGTGGTGGAGCCGGACGGCAATCCCGGCCAGTACTACTTGCACCTCTTCGACGCCGAGCAGCCGGACCTGAACTGGGAGAACCCAGAAGTCTTCGACGATTTCGAGAAGACGGTGCGCTTCTGGCTGGAACGCGGCGTAGACGGCTTCCGCATCGATGTGGCACACGGCATGGCCAAGCCCCCCGGCCTGCCAGACGCGAAGGAAGACGTCAAGGTGTTGTCCCACAGCGACGACGATCCGCGCTTCAACAACCCAAGCGTGCACGAGATTCACCGCGGGATCCGCAAGATCGTCGACGACTACCCCGATGCGGTGACCATCGGCGAGGTGTGGGTCATGGACAACGCCCTCTGGGCCGAGTACCTGCGCCCAGATGAGCTACACCTCGGCTTCAACTTCCGACTGACCAAGATCGACTTCGACGCCGGCGAAATTCGCAGCGCCGTCGAAAATTCGCTCGCGGCCACCGGCCTCCAAGACGCCGTCCCAACGTGGACGCTGTCCAACCACGACGTGGACCGTGAGGTCACCCGCTACGGCGGCGGCAAGATTGGGTTGCGCCGGGCGCGCGCCATGGTCATGGCGATGCTCGCGCTCCCAGGCACGGTGTTTATCTACAACGGCGAGGAACTCGGGCTGCCCGACGTGTTGGACCTGCCCGAGGAGGTGTTGCAGGACCCGACATGGGAGCGGTCTGGGCACACCGAACGCGGCCGCGACAAGTGCCGTGTTCCGCTTCCATGGTCGGGCGAGGAACCCCCGTTCGGGTTCTCCAGTTCAGCCGACACCTGGTTGCCGATGCCCGCCGACTGGGCGGCGCTGACGGTGGAAAAGCAACAAGGCGATCCCGACTCGACGTTGTCGTTCTTCCAGAAGGCACTCGAATTGCGCAGGAAGCGTGCGGAATTCGACGGCGACAAGTTCGAGTGGCTGACCACGCCGTCCGACGTGGTGATCTTCCGGAGCCGTGGCGGTCTGGTGTGCGCGCTCAACACCGGTGAGCGTCCGATAGCGCTCCCGGCCGGAGAGCTCATTTTCGCCAGCGCTCCGCTGGTCGACGGACAGTTGCCGCCGGATACCGCGGCATGGCTGGTGTAGTCGGATCGAACAGCGCTTTGCGGCTCGTTCCTCTATATCTAGTACATGCCGACCTACGCGTGGACAGTAATCGGGGCTGGACCCGCCGGAATTGCAGCGGTGGGACGGCTCCTCGATCACGGGATCGCGCCGGAGAAGATCGCCTGGATTGATCCGGCCTTTGCCGTGGGCGATCTCGGGCAAAAATGGCGACCGGTTTCCAGTAACACCATTGTCGGGACATTCCTGAGCTTTTTGAACGGTTCGGCCGCATTCCGATTCGCCGAGGCACCGCCAACGCCGCTGGCCGAAGTCGACCCCGAGGAGACGTGTGCCCTGGCGCTGGTCGCCGAGCCTTTGGTGTGGGTCACCCAGCAGCTATTGGAGCGGGTGCACGTTTTTCAAACAACAGCGACGGCTCTGCATTTGCAGAATCGGCAGTGGAGAATTGAAACGCAGCAGCAAGAGGTCGTCTCCGAAGACGTTGTTCTCGCCGTCGGGGCCGTCCCCAAAAGCCTTTCCTATCCCCACCTGGACGAGATTCCGGTGGAGGTCGCCCTGGACCCCGAAAAGCTTGCCCAGCAGCCGTTGGAAGGTGCGACAGTCGCCGTCTTCGGCTCATCTCACTCGTCGATGATCGTGTTGCCGAATCTGCTGCGTCATCCCGTCAAAAGGGTGATCAATTTCTACCAAAGCCCGCTGAAATACGCGGTGTACCTGGATGACTGGATTTTATTCGACGACACCGGCCTCAAAGGGCGAGCGGCGGCATGGGCCCGCGAAAACATCGACGGCGTATATCCGGAGAAACTGGAGAGGTGCTGGGTATCCAGCCCGGAATTCGAGGGAAAACTCGAAGCCTGCGACCGCGTTGTTTACACCGTCGGCTTCGAACGCAGAAAGCTGCCGGAGACTCCGCAGTGGGGCCCGCTGGAGTACAACCAGCAAAACGGAATCATCGCGCCGGGGCTGTTCGGTCTGGGTATTGCCTTTCCGGAATACGCGAAAGATCCTTATGGATTCGGGCAACACCGGGTCGGGCTCAAGAAATTCATGGACTACCTGGATTCCGTTCTGCCGCTGTGGTTGCGTTACGGCACCTGACGACGCGCACGTCGAACCGGGCCGACTCGCGTGGTCTGAGGCCGCCGGTAGCAGCCATAAACTCGCGCTGATCTATAAGGCCGCTCAGCGTAAGACCAGCGCGGGACTGCCGCGACGGCGATACACCGAGCCGAACCGGGCATCGAGGCGCAACCACGTCGGCAAGATCCGGACCCGGATGAGCTCGTCATCGTCGATCGCATCCGCTGACTGCGGCAGAAAACCCATCGCGGTCAACGCGAACACGCAGCGCATCGGTAGCCCCACACTGGCGTTGGCTGAGCTGACCCGGATGACCTCCTGGTCCAGCAACGAAGCCGGTGGACCGTGAGAACTGCTGTGTTCCTTGGCAAGTCGCACGCCCTGTTGCGCGAGGTCCAGCATCACCCGGGCCGGTACATCGTCGAGGTGGACGAAGCCGGACTCCGGGGGCAGCGCGCTGCGCCACGCCGAGTCCATCGCGAAGCCCGGATCGACGTAGCCCAAGGCGTCCATGGCCGACAGGCCCTGCGCCAATCCATCCACAGCGACCGTCATATCCTCGGGCCGCACCCTACCCACCACCACGCGGCTGGCCAGTACATCGAAACCTGTTGCCATCCAGGCGGTTAGCAACCTAGAAGATCGGGTGCGCAGCCGGATGACCGCAATCTCGTCGAGTCGCTTCGCGCGGTCGACGAACGCAGCCAGGTCCGCGCGGTGGGCATCCATGGAGGTTGGGCCCAGCCACAATCCGCGATCCGCTGCCTGCCTTATTCTCGGACCCACTGTTGCAAGTACTCCCGATGGTGTGGGGCGAGGCGCACCAGCCGCTGCTCCTCGATATGAAATGCGGCCAGCTGCGACTCGGCGATGACGGCAGGTCTCGACTCGGGATCTGCGCTGACGGAACGCACTTCGTAGCCGAGCGTGAAGTCGACCGCACGCAACCGCTTGGTCCAGATGGTCACCTGCAGAGGCGAATCGATCAGTCGCAACTGCCCCTTGTAGCTGACCCGGACGTCGGCGATCAACAGGCCGACGTCGATGATGTCGGCCTCGAAGGCCGGTTTGAGGAACGGGACACGGGCCTCCTCGAGGATGGTGACCATGGTGGCGTGGTTGACGTGCTGGTACATGTCGATATCCGACCAGCGCACCGGTACCGGAGCGATGAAACCGGCCGTCACCCCGAAGACCCTCGTCCGCTGGTGTGGGTCATGCGCCGGATCTGGCGCGCGGCCACCGACAGCGTGGCGAGATCCTTTTCGCCGCTCTCGTAGATCTCGGTGAGGGTGCGGTGTGCGCGTTCCACTCGCGAAGCGCTGATGTGTTCCCATTCGTTGATCTTCTCTTCGCCGCTTTCGTCCGGCTCCCCGACCGCGAGCACGTCGAAACACAACGATCGCAGCGAAGCATAGATGTCGTCACGAATCGCCAAGCGCGCCAACGAATGCCAGCGATCATTCCGGGGCAGCTCGGATATCGCGGTCAACAGGCCGTCAGTGCCCAGCCGATCCATCAGCGCGAAATAGGTGTCCGCCACATCGGCGGCGTCGATCTCGGTGATGTCGGCGATGTCGATGATGTCGAGCAGGCTGAAGCGGTAGAGGCCGGTCGCGACGCGGTAGGCCAGATCGTGGGGCGCGCCCTGCGAAACGAATTCCGCGACTTCTTGTTCGACGATGGCCTTGTCGTCACCGCGTAGCCACTCCGACATCCGCGGTGTCAGCGCTTTGAGTTTGGCGGCAAAGCGGTTGATTTCGGCACCCACCGCCAACGGCTGTGGCCGGTAGTTGAGCAGCCAGCGCCCGGCGCGGTCGATCAGCCGGCGGGTGTCCAGTGTCAGCCGGTCGGACAGCGCAACGGGAATATCGGCTGCCCGGATCCGGCGCAAGATGTGGCCCACGCCGAAGATGGCGTCGGTGGCGACGTAAGTACGGATCGCATCGATCGGCCCGACTCCGACGTCTTCGTTGATCCGGAATGCGTAACTGATGCCGCCGGTGTCCACCAGATCGTTGATCAGCATGGTCGCGACGATCTCGCGGCGTAGTTGATGCGTACGGATTTCTGGGGTGAACCGCTCGCGCAGCGGAGTCGGGAAGTAGCTCGGCAGCCTGGATGCGAACACATCCAGCTCCGGCAATTCGGTGGTCAACATGTCCTCTTTGAGCGTCAGCTTGACGTGTGCCATCAACGTGGAAAGCTCGGGAGAGGTAAGCCCGATACCTGCCTCGATCCGCCGCTCCAGCTCCTTCTCCGACGGCAGAGCTTCCAGTTCGCGGTTGAGCCCGCGTCCTTCCAGATACTTGATTTGCAGCGCGTGCACCGGGAGCAGGCTTGCCGCGTTGGCGCGGCTGGTCCCGATCAGGTCGTTCTGGTCCTCGTTGTCGGTGAGCACCAGTTGCGCGACCTCATCGGTCATCGACTCCAGCAGTGGTTTGCGCTCCTCGACCTTGACCTTGCCGGCGGTGACCAGCGAATCGATCAGGATCTTGATGTTGACCTCATGGTCCGAACAGTCGACGCCGGCGGAGTTGTCCATCGCGTCGGTATTGATCCGGCCACCCGACAGGTCGAACTCGACGCGGCCGAGTGCGGTCACCCCGAGATTGCCGCCTTCGCCGATGACCTTGGCGCGTAACTGGTTTGCGTTGACCCGCACCGGATCGTTGGCGCGATCGCCGACGTTGGCGTCAGACTCCGATTCGGCCTTGATGTAGGTGCCGATGCCGCCGTTGAACAACAGGTCCACCGGCGCCAGCAGAATCGCCTTGATCAGGTTGGGCGGCGCCATTTCGCTGACGTCCTCGTCGATGCCAAGAGCGAGGCGCACCTGCGGGCTGATCGGGATTGCCTTCTGCTCGCGGCTGTACACCCCACCGCCTTCGCTGATCAGCGACTTGTCATAGTCGTCCCAGCTGGAGCGCGGCAGGTCGAACATCCGTTGCCGCTCCACCCAGGTCGTCGTGGCGTCGGGTTCCGGGTCGAGGAAGACGTGCCGGTGATCGAACGCGGCGATCAGCCTGATGTGCTTGCTCAGCAGCATCCCGTTACCGAACACGTCGCCGCTCATGTCGCCGATGCCGACGACGGTGAAGTCCTCGGTTTGCGTGTCGACGCCCATCTCCCGGAAGTGGCGCTTGACGGCCTCCCACGCGCCCTTGGCGGTGATGCCCATGGCCTTGTGGTCGTAGCCGACCGACCCGCCGGAGGCGAACGCATCACCCAGCCAAAACCCGTAGTCCTTGGCGACGTCGTTGGCGATGTCGGAGAAGGTGGCGGTGCCCTTGTCGGCGGCCACCACGAGGTACGCGTCGTCGCCGTCGCGGCGTAGCACTTGCGGTGGCGGGCTGACCTTTCCGGTTGCGTGGTCGACGTTGTCGGTGACGTCGAGCAGCCCGGAGATGAAGAGCTGATAGCAGGCGACGCCTTCGGCCCGGTTGGCGTCGCGGTCGACGGCGGGGTCGCCGGTGGGCAGCGGCGGCCGCTTGAGCACGAAGCCGCCCTTGGCCCCGACCGGGACGATGACCGCGTTCTTCACCGCTTGCGCTTTGACCAGACCCAAGATCTCGGTGCGGAAGTCGTCCCGGCGGTCTGACCAGCGCAGCCCGCCACGCGCCACCGGGCCGAACCTCAGGTGCACACCTTCCACGCGAGGCGAGTACACGAAGATTTCGTATTTGGGCCGCGGCAGTGGCAGCTCGTCGACC
>Ga0182030_10011691_pt1 | contig 17680 bp, 11 predicted proteins | sample 812S3MmetaG_FD_121299 | JGI IMG/M metagenome (GOLD analysis project Ga0182030, IMG submission 121299) | Permafrost microbial communities from Stordalen Mire, Sweden - 812S3M metaG (Illumina Assembly) | ecosystem: Environmental > Terrestrial > Soil > Wetlands > Permafrost | place: Sweden...
CGGTCTGCAAGTGGCCCAAGATGACCCTGCCTATGTGGCAGATACAGCCATGCAGCAGTTGATTTTTTCCGGAACCGCTTACGGTCATCCTGAAGATGGCACGCCGGGGCCCGTAGAGCGCATTAACGACCAGGACCTACGCAACTTCCACCGGCGTTACTATCAGCCTGCCAACTGCATTCTGGCCGTGGTGGGGGACATAACGGCGAAGCAAGCTATGGAGCTTGCCACTCAGTATTTCTCCCCCTGGAAGAATGGGAGCGAACCTGCCCCTGCGCCGACTGGCGCCCCAGCACCGTTCGACGAACGCCGCGTGGTTGCGATCGACAAGGGCGATGCCGTGCAAACGGAAATCCGCATCGGCAGCCACGGCGTACCGCACGATAGTCCCGACTATCTGGCCCTCAGCGTGGCGAACGAAATCCTGGGCGGCCCCTCGGAGAACCGCCTGTTCAAAGCCCTCCGTACGCGCCAGGGATTGACCTACGGAGCTTCCAGCGACCTCGTCTGCCGCCGGCACCTGGGCGCTTGGGTGGCCAAGACGTTTACGCGCACGCCGGAAACCCTGAAGAGCGCGCACGTCGCCTTGGAACAGATGCAAACGCTCCAGGATCACGGCATCAACCGCCAGGAATTGGAGACGGCGCAAAGCTACTTGGTGGGGCACCTCGCCCTCGAATTCGAAACCTCTGACAACGTCGCCAGCAAGGTGCTGGAACTGATCCAGGATGGCCTGCCACTCGATTACTGGAATCATTACCCGGACCAGGTCCAAGCCTTAACCACGGCGGAAGTCGGCGACGCCGCCAAACGCTATTTGGATATGGATCACGATGTGATTGTGCTCGTGGGAAGTGTTTCAGGCTTCAAGAAAGACTTGAAGAAACTCGGCCATGTCCGCCTTATCCCACTGAGTGACATCGACTTCGCCTCACCGGACCTGGTTCGAGCATCCGGTAATTGAGCTTGCCCGAAAATCTCTTGCCTTGAGGGGAGCAGGGAAGTCGGCAATCTTGCACAAGCTGTTGTGGGGCGCCGCCTAGGCGGGGATCGTCGAATTCAATGCGTTTTGGCCAAGTGACCCGGCGTGACCTATGAAAAAAGGCCTACAGTTTATTCTCGCCCTGACCCTGCTTGCCGCCTTGGCTGAGGGCCTCATCCTGATTCGCATCCGAATAGATCCGTGGCGGTTGGCCGCGCTCACGGAAAGTGTGGCGCTGCTGCTGGGTGCGTTCGTGGGGCTGACGCAGACGGCATTCATCAGGCAACTGCGCCACTGGGCGATGGCGTCCGCGGCGCTGGCCGGGGGACTGCCTTTCCTGCTGCTTGTCCCCTACCTGATTTTCGGGCTGGGAACCCGGACATTTTCATGGGCCGCGCTGGGGAAGCTTATAGCCTACATTTTGGTGCCGACGGCATTGCTGCTGCCCGATCGCCGGCGCTACCACGAGGGCTTGACCTGGCGCGATGGGGTTGCCATGGTGGCGCTGGCGGTCCCGGTTTCGGCGGGTTGGTTACAGGGAATCTGGACTTGGCCGCAGGATATTTACGTTTTCCGGCCCATCTTCTGCGTTCTGGTAGGCGGCTACGCCTTCATGGTATTGCGCAACCTGGAGGGCGTGGGGTTTCGCCTGGTCTGGAACCAACATGACGTTTCTGCCGCTATTTTGAACCTGCTGGCTTTTGCGCTGCTGGCCATCCCCCTTGGCATCACCTTGAACTTTATCCATCCGCATTCCACCGCGCCGCTTACGCACGTACACGGTTTGGGACCTGCAGCGAATTTCTTCTTCTTGTTCATCGGAATCTACCTTACCGTGGCGATTCCGGAGGAATTGATGTTCCGTGGAATCCTGCAAAACCTCCTGGTGCACACCATCGACAAGGGTCCACGGGGTCTTTACGGCCTGCTGATTGCCTCGGTGTTGTTCGGCGCCGCCCATTTGCACCATGCCCCGGTCCCCAATTGGCGATATGCCATTCTGGCCACGCTGGCAGGAATCTTTTACGGGAATGTCTACCGCACCCGGCAGCGCCTGTGCGCTTCCGCTTTAACCCACGCGTTGGTGGATACCATATGGCACTTTTGGTTTTAGCGGCATTCCGACCCTTTACTCCTTTGCATAAGCCAGATGGAATCCCGATGTTGGTAAACGTAAATGCGAAATTCATGGCCTCGGTAAGTTGGACCGGCACTAGCCGGGAATCTACCGCGTGCCCTACGGCTCATTCCGACTGGACGCTCAGCGCAAGGCGCAGTAGAATGCCCGCAGTCGTCGTGGTGAGCGCGCCTGCCTTGACCGGGCGCCGGTAAGAGGAGGAGCATAGGTATGAAACGGAAGCTCATTTGTATCGGTAGCTGCCTTATATTATTAGTTGCCGCCAGCCTGGCGGTGGCGAAGGACAGGAAAGGGCCTATTACCGGCACTTGGGACTGCCAAGCCCACGGCGGCTCGCAGGGTGACATGGCAGTCACGCTTTACCTGGAGCAAAATAAGGAAAGCGTGGACGGGAGTATATCTTCGACCATCGGGGCAACGCAAATCAGCTCCGGGACTTTCAAGCGCAACATGTTGGAAATCCACATCGACACGCCCCAGGGCCCCTACGTCCTCATGGGTAAGTTCAACAAGGGCACGCTTTCCGGAACATGGTCGAGCGACACCGAAAAAGGAACTTGGGAGGGGAACAAGCAAGTGGCGGCTCGCAAATAGCCTGACGTCGGTAATTTCCTCTTCCGCTTTCACCCGTTAACCAATGGCGGGGTGAACCCTAACGGAGATACCTAGGAGGGAGCAAAATTATGAAGCGAAGTCTCACCTTTATTCTGATCGGCGCTGCAGTGATGTTGATCGCAAGCTTGGCGATCGCCAAGGACAACGAAGGTCCTATAACCGGCACTTGGAGCTGCCAAGCTCACGGCGGCTCACAGGGTGACACCCCTTTCACTCTCTCCCTGCAGCAGAATGGGGAGAAGGTGGAGGGCAGCGTTTCTTCACCCATGGGCGGCACGGATATCAGCTCCGGCACTTTCAAGGACGAAACGCTGGAAATTCACATTGACACGGATGACGCCGACTACGTTCTGGTGGCCAAGTTGGACAAAGGCACGCTCTCTGGAACTTGGTCGAACGGCGGCAATGACAAAGGGAACTGGGAGGGCAAGAAGCAAGGAGCAGGCGCCCAATAAGCTGCCGCCCGTCGCCCTTAGGTCCTTCGCCCGATTTGGCTGAGTGCGGGGGGGAGCCTGACGGTGATACAGCCGGGAATTCGGAGCATTTCTTTTAGTTAACATAACATAACTTATCAGACGTTAAAAGCGGATAAGTTTTCCTTGCTATGCCATTCACTGCGCGGAAACAACGGCGCATGCCCTTACCGAACCAAAGCGCAACCCCGATAGTCTGCCCGCTGCCACTGGGCAACCGGCCTCAAAGGCGAGATAAACCTTGATTTCCGCAGCAGGTTTATTGGAAATCGCGTCCGGCATTTGATCGTGGCCGGGCAGCGCCTTCGGAAAAATAGGATGCAGCAACGGCATGCCACCAGGACGAATCGCCCGCGCCGCTGGCAGCCGCCGTGCTGAGAGCATGCCCGCCAAAAAATGATTTAGGCCTGGCGGTCGTCCTTGGGCCGAAATACCTCTGTAAGAGCGGACCGGTTGTTAAGGTCCGAGGCTTTCTGTCGTCAATTGGGGGGGGCCGCTAACGAATCCCGCCTAACGGAAGATGCCGGTGTGTCCCAGGGAGTAACGGCCGGGCTGCGGGTACACGCACAATCCGTGGGGACCTTTTCCCACTTTGATGCGGGCCAGCAATTTGCCGTTCGCGGTATCGATAGCGTAGACCTCGCGGCTATAGCGCCCAGACAGCCACAGGACCTTGCCGTCGTCGGAGACTCCTCCCATATCGGGGCTGCCACCTCCGGGCAGCTTCCAGGTGGTGAGCACGCGGCGTTCGGCAAATCCGAGGAGGGAAATACTTCCCTCCCCCCGGTTGGAAACGTAAAGCACTCGCGAGTCGCGGCTGGTGTACAGACCGTGCGCCCCCTTGCCGGTGGGAATGAATCCCAGATATTTAAACGCGTCGCCATCAATTTCGTATACGCCATTGGCTTCCATATCCGCCACGTAAAAAATCTTTCCGTCCGGAGAAAGCTTAACGTCCTGCGGCATACCCTGGCGCGGAAGCTTCAACTCCCCCATCAGGCTTTGCTTCTCCACATCTACTTTCACCAGCGACCCGGAGAATTCGCAACTGGCAATCAGGTAACGCCCGTCCGCGGAAAAGTCGATGTGATCCACGCCCCGGCAGGGCACGGTCAGAGCATGTTCAAGCTTCAGGGTATGGGGATTAACGAAATCGAGCCGCCGCTTTCTTTCCGCCACCACGATAGCGAATTTGCCGTCCGGCGTGTAGTACATGTTGTAAGGGTCTTCCACAGGGACGGTCTTACCTTTCTTTCCCGTGGCCGGGTCGATTTGGGTCAAGCTATCGCCCAGGTCGTTGAGCACCCACAGCGTCTTGAGGTCGTAGGACGGCGTGACGTGCTGGGGTTGGCGGCCCACTCTGAAATGGTTAATGATTTTGTAAGTTGTGGGATCGATGACGTCAACGGTGTTGCTGCCGCTGTTCGGCACATAGACGAGGTGGGGATAGTCCCTCACCGTGGGGCTGAGGTCGCCGGGCCGGTCAGCCGCGTAGATATCGTGCGGGTCAAGGACCGGAGGCATTCCCGGCAAGGCAAGAGCCGGGTTCGTGGCCGCCCCTGCGCCCTTCCCCGTGGCCCCGCCGGCGCTTAAAGCCTGCACCGCCAGCAATGCGGCAGTACAAATTAAGAATGCCCGAGCAATGCTTACCCATTTCATGTTGGATTGCCACCCCATTCGTAATATTGGAGGATTCCGCGTAGGTAACCCGCGCGGACTTCTCACCACGGGACGGGAAGGGCGGGGCTCAAACCCCACCCTTCCGGCGCTGCCTCTAGCAGTGTACTCAATAACCTTGCGCGGTTGAAAGAAGAAGATTCCGAGCATGGACCGCCGAGTGTTGCAATCCATACGGTCTGAAACGGGGGTCGTGGGGTTAGACCGACGGCAGATTTTTTCGCCCCCTGGAAAGGCAAAAGAAAGCAGGGAGAACTCCTTCCGGCTAATGATCGGGAACGTCGGAACTTCGTGCGCGCGCCGCCAAGTGGTCGCGGCCGGCTTGTACAAAGCCCAGGAACCGGCGGGCCAGTTCGCCAATCCGGTCGTGCTGGCGACGGTGGATCGCCTCAGGAGGGATCAACTCCCGGCCAACCCCCAGGGCAATTGCCCCAGCAACGATAAATTGGCTGGCATTGTGTTGCGTCACGCCCCCGGAGGCCACTAACGGAATCTGAGGAAACATTTGATGGAGGGACCCGATATAGGCTGAACCCCCAATGTGGGCACAGGGCACGACCTTGACGAAATCGGAACTCGCTTCCCATGCGGTGATGACCTCCGTCGGCGTCAGCGCACCTGGAATGACCACCACATCCTGTTTGGAGGCGAACTCGATTACGCCAGGTTTTAAGCCATCACTGGTTAGAAACTGCGCTCCGCCATCGAGGCACTGCTGTGCGGTCGCCGGATTCGTCACTCCTCCCGCCCCCACAACAATGCCGGGGATGGTTTTCGCCAATTGGTTGATGACTTTGACCGCGTGGGGCACCGTCAGGGGGATTTCGATGACCACAACCCCTCCACGCGCAACCGCCTCCGCGGCAAAAAGGGCGTCTTCCGTCGATTTGACGCGAACCGCAGCGATAATGCCGGTTTCCTCAAACCAGCCTCGCACCTCAAATCTCTTCACTTCATCGTCTCCTTTGGCGCCCGCCCTTCGACCGCAGATGGCCTCATCCCTCGCCTCCTCGGGTCTTCCCTTCCCTCCGAAGTTATCCGAAAAGCTTTCGGCCCCGCCACCCTACAACCACGCCCGCGGAAAAGGCGGAATCAGGCCGGCACCCGCTTGCTTACGGAAGGTTGCGGGAACCCACCGCCTCGCGCAACTGCTCCACCGACAGAAGCCATGTTGCCAGCGCCTGCCGATAGGCAAGCTGGGTGGCGCGATAGCTGCGCTCGGCGTCCAGGAAATCCAGCAGGCTGACGGCGCCACGCTGGTAGGCGTATTCGCTGATATCGCGGTCTTTCTGCGCCCGATCCAGATACCCGGAAAGGTAGAGCCCCACAATCTTGTCGCTCGTCTGGAGGCTTTCGTAAGCATCGCGCACGTCGGTCATGACCTGGTTGTTCTCGGCCTTTTCCTGCTCTTGGGATTGCGAGATGACAGACTTCGTCCGGGCGATCTCGCCTTGATTGCGGTTGAAGATAGCGAGCGGAATGCTCGCATAAATCGAGGCGCCATTGATGCCGTTGGTGTGCGAGTAATTCCCCGATACCGTCACATCCTGCTTCCCATCCGCCTTGGCCAGCAAGTATTGGCTGTTTGCCGCCGTTACCCCTTGCACCGCCGCCTTCAGGTCCGGCCGCTCCTGCATCGCCTTCAATTGCAGGTCCTCGAGATTGCCTTGCACCTTGTTGTACTCAAATGTCCCCGTGACATCGTAATCTGCCGGCACGGATTCATAACCCAGTTGCTGCCGAAGATCAGAAAGCCCCTGAATTTTGGATAGTTCTGCCTGCGCCACATCGTTTTGGAACTGGAGGAGTTGGAGTTCAATCTTCAATTTGTCATCTTCGCTGATCGCTCCTTTTTGGAAGCGCAGATCATTCAGGTCAACCGTCTTCTGATAGCTTTCCAGATCTTTTTTGGCGAGGTCCAGCGTCGATTCTGCGAGTTGCACGTTAATGAACAGGGTGGCGACCTGGAAGGTCAAGGTACGTTCGTTGTCAGATACCGAGGATATGGTTTGCGCCGTCTGATCCTTGGCGGCCTGAAGGCGATGCTGGCGTTTCTTGCCGCGCTCGATCAGGTAGCTGAGGCCCAAGTCAACCTCCGTCGATTGGTTGAAATAGGTACCGTTAAAGCTGTTCGGCGAAAACAACGGCAGGTAATCCCAATCACCGAAGAGCTCGGGGTTGGGGCGCAAATAGGCGGTAATTTCTTGATCTTTGCTCTGGTCAATGGTGGTGCGTGCCGCCAGCAAGGTATGGTTGTGCTGGAGCGCCAGCCGAATGGTATCATCCAGCGAGATCCTGACGGGACCTTGGGCAAATGCCGCGCCCGCTGACAGCACGACCGCCACGATGACGAGTACCCTGATCCATGCCTTCCATCCACGTTGACACCCAAATTTATGCCTCAAAAGATTCCTCCTGCTGCGGAAGCTTGTCCGTGTCTCTCGCCACCCACACGTAGAGCGTGGGTAAAAGGAAGATGCTTATGGCCAAAGCCGCCATCAGCCCTCCGACAATAACAATGGCAAAGGGCCGCTGCGAATCGGAACCGATGGCATGCGAGGTCGCCGCGGGCAGCAGTCCGAGAGTGGCCACGAGCATCGTCATCATGATGGGACGAAGCCGGAGGACTGCACCCTCAACCGCGGCTTCCATAATGATATAGCCGCGAGCCCGGAGTTGGTTGATATATTCCAGCATGATGACGCCCGTTTGCACCGACACGCCGAAGAGCGCCAGGAAGCCGATTCCGGAGGAAACACTGAAATTGGTATGTGTGAATAAGAGTGCCAGCATCCCGCCGAGGGGGGCCATCATGACGTTGGCGAGGATCAGCGACGCCCACTTGAGCGATTTGAACATCATATAGAGGATGACGAAAATCAGCAGGATCGTGAGCGGGACGATGAGGGCAAGACGCGCCTGGGCGCGTTTTTGGCTCTCGTACTCACCCTCCCAATTGATCTTGTACCCGGGCGGCAATTTAACTTGCTGGCCTACCTTGGCGATTGCCTCTTCCACAGCGCCGCCCAAGTCGCGCCCCCGCACGCTGTATTTGATGGCAATATAGCGCCGATTGCCTTCGCGATAGACCTCGGAGCCGCCGTCCTTAACCTGGATTTTGCAGAGTTGGGCCAGCGACACACGCTCCCCCGAGGGCGACAGCAGGCGAATGTTCTCAATGGCTTCCTTGGTATCCCGATAAGAAGGAAGATAGCGCATCACCAGATCATAACGCCTTTCGCCCTGGAGCACCTGGGTCAGCGCATTGCCCCCCACCGCCGTCTGAATGGCATCCTGGATATCGGCCACGTTAATTCCCCAGCGGGCGGCGGCCGGGCGATCCACGCTAAAGTTCAGGTTCGGTTGACCCAGCACACGAAAGAGGCCGAGATCCTGGATACCCTGCACGTGCCGCATGACGTCCACGATCTGGTCGCCCTTTTCCTCGAGAACATGGAGATCTTCGCCATACACCTTGGTAGCGAGCTCTCCCTTCACGCCGCTGACCGCCTCCTCCATGTTGTCGGCGATGGGCTGGGAGAAGTTCCAGATGGCGCCTGGCTCCTTTTCAAGTTCGCGGTCCATGGCAGCAATAACTTCCTCTTTGTTCTCGTGGAAAACCGGACGCCATTTTTCCTTAGGCTTCAGATCGACGCAGTATTCGGTATTGAAAAAACCCGTGGTATCCGTGCCATCGTCCGGCCGTCCGACTTGGCTGGTCACGGTCGTAACTTCCGGAAAAGAAGCCAGAATGATGCGCGCTCGATTCGCCACCAGGGTGCCCTCGGCGGGTCCGGTGCTGGGCGGAAGCGTGCCGCGCACCCAGAGCGCGCCTTCGTCGAGGTGAGGCAGAAACTCCGATCCGATTGCCCCACCCACCGCAAGATAAGCCGTCAGCAGAATCCCCAGTCCGACCACGCCAAAGGTCACGCCACGGTGGAGAATGGCCCATCGCACACCGCTCCGATAGCGCGCGGTCAGGAAAGTTACGACCGGGTTGTGCCATTCGCGCGCGCCCTTACGGAACAGGAAACTTGCCAGCACAGGCGCCAGGATTATCGAAAACAGCAGCGCGCCGAGCAGGGCGAAGGCGACGGTCCACGCCATGGGCTTGAACAAACGCCCTTCCACCCTTTGCAACGTGAAAATTGGCAGATAGGCAGTGATGATGATGCCGATGGCGTAAAACACCGGGCGCTGCACCTCATGTGCCGCCTCTCGAATGCACTCCATGGGGGTTTTGGAGCCGCTCCCCCCAGTCCGGTGGGTCAGATGCCGGACAATGTTTTCCACCATCACCACGGCGCCGTCCACCACCATGCCGAAGTCCAGCGCTCCGAGTGACAGTAGATTGGCCGGAATGTGTTTCAGGTCGAGGCAGATCGACGCGAACAACAAGGAAAAAGGGATCGTCAGGGCAACAATGAGGGCGCCCCGGGCATTCCCGAGGAAGAGAAAGAGGATAATAACCACCAGGATGATGCCTTCCGTCAGGTTGTGAAGCACCGTGTGGGTCGTGAACTCCACCAGCTCGCTGCGGTCGATAAAAGGCACAACCTTCACTCCGGGTGGCAGGAGTTGGTTGTTGAGCTCTTTGACCTTGGCGTGGATTCCCACCAGCGTCGAGTCCGATTCGGCGCCTTTCCGCAGGAGCACAATGCCCGAGACCACGTCGTCGTTATCAATGATCCTGCCGTCCTCGCGCCGGATCGCCCTGCCGAATTGACCCAGCCGGACCTTGGGACCTTGCGCCACGACAGCAATATCCTTGACCCTGAGCGCCGTCCCGTTCGAGGTTTTGAGGACGGTCTCCTGAATATCACGAACGTCGGTCACCAGACCCACGGCACGGACATTGATCTGCTGCAAGCCCGCCTCAATAAAGCCTCCGCCTCCATTCAGATTGTTGTTGGTGAGTTGTTGCTCCACCTGTCCAATGCTCAGGCCGTAGGCAACCAGCTTGTCCGGGTTCACCCGCACCTGGTACTCGCGCGTGGGCCCGCCAAAGCTCGCTACATCCACCACGTTGAGGACTGACTTGAATTCCTTCTCCAGGACCCAATCCTCGAGAGACTTCAAATCCATCACATCAACCTGGGGATTACTGCTCCTCAGGGTGTAGAAGTAAATTTGACCTACGGGACTCCAGTCCGTGCCCATCTGGGGTTGCAAGCCTGCCGGGAGGGTGACTTGCGCAAGCCTTTCCAGAACCTTGGCGCGGTTCCAGTCGTTCTCCGATTCGTCATCGAAAATCAGCATCAGGCTGGAGAGGCCGGCAATGGAAGCAGAGCGCAGATGGGTAAGGTGAGGAATTCCATTCATGACAATTTCCAGCGGAATCGTGACCTGCTGTTCCACTTCCTCGGCGGCGCGGCCCGGCCACTGAGTGATGACATTCACATAATTATTCGCAACGTCCGGGTAGGCCTCTACGGGAAGTTTGTGGAACGAGAGGGCCCCCCAAACGAAGAGCAAGATCGCGACGGCCAGGACGAGAAAACGGTTGTTGAGCGCGTAATCGACGATGCGGCGTATCATTTATTGCTCCACCGTAGCCTGAAGATCCAAAGCATTCGAGACGACCCGTTGGCCGGGCTGAAGGCCGGAATTGATTTCCTGTAGGTTGCCGGGCAGCATGTTGCCGCCGGTGACTTCGACGCGGTGGACCCGGTCGCCCTCGACCGGCACATATACCCAATCCCGGTCATGCAAATGCAGTACCGCGGCAGCGGGAACGGTGGCGCGGGATTCCTTCTTTGCTCCATAAAAGGTAGCAGTACCAAACATGCCGAGGCGAAGCATGCCGGGATTCTGCACCTCCAGCCGCACTTTCGCCGTGCGAAGGTTGGGATCCATCACCGCACCGATGTTGCTGATCCTTCCCTGGAGGGCCAAGTCGGGATATGCATTCAGGTGAATGTCGGCGTTTTCGCCGATGCGCACAAAGCTCAGATCGTTCTCGTACACGTCACAAACGACCCAAACGTGCGACAGGTCGGAAATCGTGAACGGGTTCGCCCCTAATGCCTGCACCCCTGCCGCGTTGGTAACTTCCTGATCGGTGATTACACCGGAGACTGGGGCGGTAATGTCCACGACGTTGTTGAACTTTTGCGGGTCATTGCCGAGCAGGCGCAAATGCTCCGCCGTGGTTTCGAGGCCGACTTTTGCCTTGTCCTCCGCATCCTGGGCCACTTCGAGATCAGCCTTGGCCATGGCGCCGTGGTTGTACAGGTCCTGCGTTCGCCCCAGTTGCACGCGGGCAAGAGCTTCATCGGCGACCGCCTTGCGGTAGTCGGAAAAGCCCCCGGTGACATCATCGCTGCGCACCCTGAGTAATAACTGCCCTTTTTGCACCTTATCTCCGAGCCGCGCGTAAATCCCTACGACGCGGCCGGAAGCCAACGAGATTACCGGCACGTTGCGAGCAATATCCGGATTCACGGTGCCGGTCACTTTCAGTTCGGGCGCCTCGTCGTGCTGGCCTGCGGTGACCAAAGGAAACTGCTCGGGATGATCTACCTTGAATGCAGCAGTGTCCTGTTCGTGCTCGACTTGCGCGGGGAGTGGCCCCTCAGCCGCCGGATCCGCCTTTCCTCTGCTCGTGCAACCAGACGAGAGAAACATTCCCAGACAGCAACTTGTCGCAAGACTTATCACGGCATAAGAGCGAGGTTTCATGATTTACCCTCCAAGCACTAATCCGGCAAGTGATGAGCAGGTGTAGCGCGGACCTGTTTTATAGGTCCGCGGCTCGTTCCCGAGGGGCAAAGAAAGGCCGCGGACCTCTAAAACAGCTCCGCCCTACGCTTCTATAAATGAACAGGTAAATCCCGACGATCCGGCCTACACCGGCGAGGGCGGTGCACGGGGATTTGACCGCACGCCAGGAGCGGTAAACAAGAGATGCGTTTCCAGGATCGCCGCCAAGCCGACCGGCCGCAGAGCCTGGCCCGGAAGCTGTCCCGTAGCAACCGCCGTGAAAGGTGGAGAGGACCTATCAAAATTCGACGCTGCGCCAGGTGCACCGGAAGATTTCGAAAGACGCATTGCAGGGTTGGAGTCTTCCATCACGACTGGCGCGGCATGCAGGTCGTCGGTCAACGAGATGACCGGGAAGAAGATGACGAGGGCACAAGCGAGGGAGAGAATTCGCCGCAACGATTGCCAAGCAGCCAGGGCACGGTTACCCCTACCTCGCCAGACGAGAGCAAAGCTCGCGACGGCAAGTAGCAACCACAGCAGGTTAAGACTCACTTCCATAGAGAGAACCACGCTCCGTCACCCTGCCCCACCCAACGTCAAGCCGCCTCATGTCCCGCCGGCCGAAGCGGTAGCATAACACTAACTAAAGTGACCACCTTCACGATGACGCCATGTATTTCTTGCTTCTTTTCCTCCGCCCTTCCTATTTGCCCACCCATGGCCGTCCACGAAATTTGGCCAGTTCGTTCACGTCCAACTGGCCGTCATGGTTGGTGTCGATTAGGTCGAATTCTTTTGACATAAAGTTCATGAACTCGTGCTTGGATACCTTGCCATTCTTGTCCGTGTCCATCAGCAACAAGAGGTGCTTCGTGTATTCCTCAGCGGATATGAGTTTACTCTCTGGGGAAGTGGGACCTGAGGCAAAAGGTCCGGTCGTCGTTTGGGAATCAGATTCTGCCGCTTCCCTAGAATCGACACTCACGTTAAGGCCGCCTCGCAACTTTGGACCAGCAGTTCCCACCGCTGCTCCAAGCACGAACAAAGCCGCGATCACGAAGGTAAACTTCCAATGTTTCAACACCATGACGCCTCCGATTCAGAATTGTTTTCTATCGCGCGGCCCCGACCGCTCGCGAATCATTAAGACTGCCGGAACGGCGGAGCTTTAGCCCCGCCGCCCCGCTCAAAATAGTGTCCACAACTAGAACTTCACCATAATGTCGAAATCGATCAGGAACTCGGCCTTGCGAAGATCCGGATACCAGACCCCACCGTCATTGGCGCAGGAGGCGGACGTAAGGGACATCCCAGCCGGAGTACCGTCGTTACAAGCGTATTGGCTCGGGAAACCGTTGGGAGTAAGCACGGAAGCGCCTAGAGCCGCAGGAGGCGTAATTCCCCTTCGACCCGTCCAGTACGGTACATCTGCCTTGCGATAGTCCCCCTCTATGCGGAAGGTGATGTACTGCTTGGGCATCCAGTCAAACGTAAGCGAACTATCCCACGCCTTAAACTTATCCCCAGGATTCTCCGTAAAGTAAGGGGTATTTAACGCTGCCGAAGTTGCGGTTTCTCCATTGATGGGCGGGAGCAGCACGAGATAACGCCCCGGATTGTCGATGGCCCCGAGGCCATAAGTCAAGCCAAATTGGTCCCGATTAAACCACCAGCGATTGTAGACCATGGCGCCGACGAAACTCTGTTTGGGGCCGCCCGCGTGGTCGCCGGTACAGCTCACACCATTGCCAAATTCACAGCCTATATCCTCGGTGAAGGAGACCGCCATCTTGGAAAGGTACGGGCTCTTCGGCCGGTCATAGTATTTGATCTCCTGGCTATTGTCCGTGTGCAGGCGGGTTCGCGCTGGTGCGTACAGATCATCATGGCCCAAACCGTAATTATTGGAAATGAGGTTCAACCACGGTTTCGGAGTCCACTTAATCTGCCCTCCCAGGCCCGGCCGGTTGTTGGCGGAAGCGTACGACTGCCATCCATTGATGTACCACGGCTCTATCTTCAAATGCGCCGTGGGGAAAATCTGGACGCGCACGCCCTGGAAAAACCAGGGTGTATTCGAGGAAACATAAGAGGGTTGGTAGGCCCAGTTATCGAAGTTGTAGTAGCTGAATAGGCCGATGTAGGACATAAAGATTCCCGCGTCCACATTGACCCCATTCCACCAGTTAAAATGGTACCCTCCGTAAGCTTCCGATAGGTAGCGGTTGGCATCGGCAAGATCCCATTCACCGTTGGCGTAGCTGCCGTCATTGCGAATGGTGGCCGTGGAATACGCTCCAAACTGCGTCATAAATCGGGCGCGAACATTGTCGTAGTGGAAGTCGCCGCCGATGCCGAGTTGCTCCAACTGGACTTCACCGGACCGGAACAGTTCGCTCGATCCACCCATCGAGTGGTCGGCCGGATGATGGTTGTCCCAGGTAGCGGTAACATCAGATCGGATTTCTGGAGTAAAGAATTTCGAGTCCCAATAGATATCCTTGGTGCGAGGGTTGCCATTCAGCCAGGTCCAATCTGCATCCGAAAAGGGATCGATTTTCTTCTTTTGGTCGGGGGCAACCTCCTGAGGGGCGGCAGCCGGGGATCCGTTGGCCGCGTTCACATTCGGCACAGGAGGTTTGGTAGAAAGTGACGCCGTTTGCGTAGTGGGCTGAATCGAAAGTGTCGAAGCCTTTTCCGGAGGATTCATTCCTGCCGAGGTGCCGAGTGACGCGACGAGTACGGGCTTAGCCGGGGCGGCGGTTGAGGCGGCGCCCGCGCTCGATGAGGTCACAGGCGCAGGCTGATTAGCGGCCACCGTGGTCGCGCTGGTCTTGGATTGTAAAACAACGGGCGCGGGTTGAGCTGGTGCGGCAGCCAGCGTGGCAACGGCCGAAGCAGTTGGCGCTACCGCCTTGGCGTCCTTGGCTTCCATCGCGGCCAGCCGCTGCTCCAATCGGTCAAGGCGGTCAAGCAATAGCTTTTCCCGCTCGGTGAGGGGAGTGTCACCCAAATTCCCAGTTGCCGCCGGCACGTGCAAATCAGCCGTGAGGATAGGGCTTGCCGCTCTCGTGGACCCACCCGCGGCAACGAGGGTCATGTCAACCCGCAGATCCTGTTGTGCCACCAGGCTTACAGTGGTCACCGAGGAACTGGCCAGTCCTCCCTTAGTGGCCCGCAATTGGTACCGTCCTGGCCTAAGGTTCTCAACCACGAAGGTTCCGTCACGATCGCTAACGATATTCCGGTCGATGTTCTCTTCCACGCTGTGCACCGAAACCTGCACTCCGGGCACCGGCGCTCCCAGGGCATTGATGGTGACCCCGTGGACATCGGCGGATGCTGATCCGGCCTGGGCAGAGCTGGGGCCCATTAGCCAAAAACACAAAACTACCAGCGCCCCCGCGAAAGCAGCCTTTTTGTGCAATTTCAAAGCGTGTAACTGATCTCGAAACGGTTGCACTTCACCCACCCTGGAATACGTCATAAGAACGTACCTCCTGTCAGTTGAATCGAATTGGATGTGGCAGGTAACTCTCTACCCAAATTAAGATTAGTGCGCCCGGCATGAAGAAATCATAAATAGGGCATAAAGATTTTAAGAAGAGTTATTGATTCTCTTTATGCTCGTCAGAAGGCGGGGGATTCACTGCGATGCCACAGTCATCACAACCTTTATTCTCGGTATAAATATTTTGTATTGATCTTCTCAGACAGGCCGCAATGCGCCGGTCTTGGAGTAGAAAGACGATGTCTACCGTTTCCGCTAGGGTCGCTTTCACGCCGGCGGCCGCTGCCGGGGCGCTTGGCGTTCAAGCTCCCGCCACATTCGCATGCGGTTATCGCAGTGGAAATCTGGGAGTATAGTGAACGGGATGGAGCGAACCCTTGCGGACGCGAAAAGCCAGGGACCTACAAAGGAGGACTGCGCTACGCTTGCTTAACCGTTTGTCTAAAAGATGGGGACAAGTCCCCACTCACCAAGCGACCATGGCCTCTTCAAACAACCTGGCCAGGTCCTCGGGGCCAGCCGGTCGCGGCGAGAGTTTGGTAACGCGGTGCTGGGGCAGCGTACCTTCCACGAGCCTGGGAATGTCCGCGGTCTCATATCCTAGAGCCCGCAGTCCATTAGGGAGACGGAGGTCGCGCATCAACTGCAAAATGCGGTCAGCCAGAATCTTTCCCGCGTCACCCAGGCGCGCCGCGTTGACGTTGACCCCTAAAATCTCAGCCGCCCTCAGGTGGCGTTCCGGGCATGCGGAGGACACAAAGCGGTAGACGGCCGGCGCATTCAGGATCACGGAGACGCCGTGGGGCACCAGCGCATGGTCAACCGCATAGCCCGGCGCGCGGTACCCTCGCACCAACCCCGAGACCGGATAGGACATGCCGTGCGGTAAATGCACCCCCGCGTTGCCAAATCCGATTCCTGCGAAGGCGGCCGCCAGCATCATGGAAGCGCGTGCCTCATCGTCGGAGGGGTCTCGCACCGCGCGCTCAAGGTAGAGGGAAACGAGACGCAGCGACTCCAAGCTCCAAACATCACTGATGGGGTTCGACCCCTGATAGGCGGGCCGCAAGATGGGCCGCTCGGGTCGTGGGCGCTGGTTGAAGGGCAACGCGGTGTAAGACTCGATGGCGTGGCTCAACACATCCAACCCCGCTGAGGCCGCCACGGCGGCCGGCTGAGTGCGCGTATTCTCCGGGTCGATCAGGCCCAGTGTGGGCTTGAGCCGGCGGTGGGCGATGCCGGTCTTGGCGTGCATCTTGACAAAGTCGAAGATGGCCACTCCGGTGGTCTCACTGCCTGTGCCGGCGGTGGTAGGAATTGCGATCAGAGGCTTGAGCGGACCTGGGACCGGCAAGCCTTTGCCGACGGGCGGATTGACATAATCCAGCAAATCGGCGGGGTAACAACTGTAGAGGTTCGCGGCCTTCGCCGTGTCGATCGTTGACCCGCCACCCACGGCGACGAAGGCGTCAAAATCCTCCGCTTGCGCGGCAGCGGTCGCCTCGCGCAACGATTCATCGGTGGGCTCAATGTGCACGCGGTCGAAGACGGAAAACCTGATTTTGTTCTTATGGAGCGACTCTTGAACTGTGGTCATAGGTGGTAAGGTCCGCAGGTTGGGGTCCGCAAAGACTAAGACATGGCTCTTTCCAAGGTCGGCCAGTTCCGCTCCCACCTCGCGCGTGACCCCAAAACCAAACCGGATAGCGGCGGCTGCTATTTCGAAAGCATATTCGAGTGGCATAATTCCTCTTCAATGGGAGTAGGTTGGCTAATCAGCCCCGGATCTGGAATTTTAATTGCGCATCGAGTTGGCAGCAAGGTGCATTCTCAACGGGCTGTCACGAAACGCGGGCTTGAAGTAAAATGTCCCGATGCATCGACTCCTCACTACCATAATTTTATTCGCCTCTTTAGCCGCGGCCGCCAGCGCGGCGGTTACCCGCGTGGACATCATTGAGCGAGGGGAATTGCCCGCTTACCCCAGCTACGAGCGAGTTGTGGGGAAAATTCACTTCGCCGTCGATCCCAAGCTTGCCGCTAATCGCATCATCACCGACATCGGCCTTGCCCCGCGAAACGCGCAGGGTCTGGTGGAATTTACCTCAGACCTGTATATGCTGAAGCCGGTCGATCCGGCAAGAGGAAACGGGACGGCGCTCTTTGAGGTCGCCAACCGCGGTGGCAGGGGGATGCTCGGAATGTTCGATTTCGGCGGCAAGTCCGACCCTCGCACAGTGCAAGACCTGGGAGACCCGCTGCTGTTCGAGCAGGGGTTCACGCTGGTCTGGGTCGGCTGGGAGTGGGACGTGCCGAAGCGCCCCGGCGTGATGGGACTGGAGGCGCCCCGGATTCCGGGTCTTACCGGCTTGGTTCGTGCAGAGATCATCCGCAACGAGCGCACCAGTCGCGCCTCGCTGGGAGACCGCGCGCAAACCCCGTACGCGGTTGCCGACCCGGATGCCGCCACGATGACTTGGCAGGATGATCCCATCGGCCCGAGCACCGCGGTCCCACGCAGCCAGTGGCGCTTCTCGGAGGACGGCGGCAGCGTCGAGTTCGAGCCGGGGTTTGTGCCC
>Ga0182030_10011693_pt1 | contig 17679 bp, 16 predicted proteins | sample 812S3MmetaG_FD_121299 | JGI IMG/M metagenome (GOLD analysis project Ga0182030, IMG submission 121299) | Permafrost microbial communities from Stordalen Mire, Sweden - 812S3M metaG (Illumina Assembly) | ecosystem: Environmental > Terrestrial > Soil > Wetlands > Permafrost | place: Sweden...
CCGTTCACCAAGCGCCACGCGCCGCCTTGCCTAAGGCGCGGGCGAGGGGCTACCACCCGGCGCGCTCTCTCCCCCAGGAAAGCCGATGCCCGCCGCCCGCCACACCCTCACCCTCTCGTGCGCCGATCGGCCGGGAATCGTCGCCAAGGTCTCGGCGGCTTTGTTCGAGGGCGGCTTCAACGTGCTCGAGGCGCAGCAGTTCGACGACCTCGAGACCGGAAATTTCTTCATGCGCGTCGATTTCGACGGCGCGAGCGAGCGGGCGGACGTGGCGGCGTTCAGGCGCGCTTTCGCCGACCTTGCCGCGACGTTCGGCATGACCTGGTCGCTGAGGTCCGAGGCGCAGCGCAAGCGCGTCGTGCTGATGGTGTCGCGCTTCGACCATTGCCTCGCCGATCTGCTCTATCGCTGGCGCAGCGGCGAGCTGAAGATGGACGTGGTCGCAATCATCGCCAATTACTCGCGCGAGACCTACGACAACATCGATTTCGGCGCGATCCCGTTCCACCATCTGCCGGTCGAGAAGCAGACCAAGATGGAGCAGGAGGCCCAGGTCTGGGAGACGATCCGCGCCGCCCAGGCCGACGTCGTCGTGCTGGCGCGCTACATGCAGATTCTCTCTGAGGGTCTCGTCGCCAAGCTCACGGGGCGGTGCATCAACATCCACCACTCGTTCCTGCCTGGATTCAAGGGCGCGAGGCCCTATCACCAGGCGCATGCGCGCGGCGTCAAGCTGATCGGCGCCACCGCGCATTTCGTCACCGCCAACCTCGACGAAGGCCCGATCATCGAACAAGCGGTCGAGCGCATCACCCACGCCGACACGCCTGAAGACCTGGTGCGCAAGGGCCGCGACATCGAGCGGCGGGTGCTCGCCCGCGCGCTCGCCTATCACCTCCAGGACCGCGTCCTGATCAACGGCGCCAAGACGGTGGTGTTCCCCGACTGACGCTCAGCGCGCCGACTTCGCCTTCCGCGCCGCGCCCCGTTTGGCCGGCGCCTTACGGGCGGCCTTTCGCACTGGCGCCTTTTTGGCCGCCTTCTTCTTGGGCGCAGCCCTGCGCTTCGAGGCCGCTTTCTTCGGCGCGGCCTCGCGCTTCGCCGTGGCTTTGCGCGCCGGCTTGCGTTTGGTCGCCGGCCTCGGCTCAATCTTCGCGGCGTGGCGCGTGTGGATGCGCTCGACGCTGCGGGTCACGGCGTTCTCCTCCGCCCAGGCGAGCGCGGTCTCGAACGCCGCTGGCTGCATGTAGATCAGATCGGACTTCAGTTCGCCGGTCTTCGCGTCCTGCCAGACATGGACCACCGAACTTTCCGGCTCGCCGTCGACATAGAACGTGTTGACCACGAGGCAGGGCGGCGAAGGCACGAACAACTCGACATCGCCGATCCCGACGCTCGTCAGAGAAAGCACAGTCGCCATCAGACTCCTCCCTGGGGTCGCCGGCGCCGCAAGCGCCAACGCCGAGTCGAATCCATAGCGCCAACCGGCGTGCGTCGGTTGTCGTCAATCAACCGGATTTAACAATCGGCGTTACAAAAGCCGCCACAGCGCCTTCAGCCAGCCGAAAGCTGCGTTCTTGACGGCGACGGCGGGCGGCGGGGCGAGCGTCGGCGGCGCGGCCGGAACGATCTGGCAGCCGGGCGACAGGCGCGAGACGGCGATTTCGCCGTCGGTGAAATAGGGGTCGCCGCCGCCGTTACGGGCGAACACGGTCGCGCCGACGCCGGTTACCCCATAGGCCGCCGAGACCATGCCGGCGGCGGCGAGGTCGTGGGCAAGCAGGTCGCGTTCGGCGTCGATGTCCGGCGCGATATGGTGCGTCACCTGGCCGGTGTAATGGCTGACGCCGACGCTGCGGTCGAACGTCGCCGAGCCGAGCCACAGCGGCTCGCCGGAATCGCCGTGCGCCAGCGCAAGCCAGAGGCGGACGTGGTGACGCTCCTTGGGGCTGATGCCCGCCGCCTTCTCGAACGCGAGGTCCTGGCGGCGGCCGTCGTAGAACAGGTCGCTGACCGGCGCGGTCGGGTAGGCGCGGCGCAGCAGCACGCTGTCGGCGATCCTGAGGCTGGAGCGCCAGGTGATCGGATCGGCGGGCCGCCAGCCGGCGGCGCGCATCGCGCACAGAACCTCGTCGCGACTCCCCTCGAGGCCGACGTTGAGCGCGTCGCCGGGCAGGCCGAGCGCGGTCGTCGTCGTCATCGCCTTTTCCGCCAGCGCCGGCTGGCGCTCGTAATGGCGCCAAAAGGCGGGCGCGAACTCGTAAGCGACGCCGACATACAGCGCGAGCAACGCCGCAAGAGCGACGATGAGCGGCCTCGCCGCGCGAAGCGGCCGGCGTCGGGCCGGGTTCGGCGGGGCGGAGGGCGGCGTCATCGGCGGTGATTTTGCGGGCCGCTTCGCCTAAAAGCAACGCCATCCCGCGCTCCGGCGCGGCCGCCGCCGCCGAGACCGCCAAGCGATGCCCTTTCTGAGCCTCTATGCCCGCGTCCTCGGCCGCCTCGCCGACGCACGCGCGCGCGCCGTCGCGCTGGCTCTCGCCAATCTCGCGCTCGCCTGCGCCCAATTCGCCGAGCCGCTGCTCTACGGCCACGTCATCGATCGGCTCGCCCAGGCGCAGGCGGCGGCCGCGCCGCCATTGTGGGCGGATCTGGCGCCGTGGCTCGCCGCCTGGGCCGGCTTCGGCCTGTTCTCGATCGTCGCCGGCGTCGTGACGGCGCTCTACGCCGACCGGCTCGCCCACCGCGAGCGGGTCGCCGTGATGGCCGCCTATTTCGAGCGCGCGCTGAGCCTGCCGATGAGCTTTCACGCCGGCGCCCATTCGGGGCGGCTGTTGAGGGTGATGATCGAGGGCTCGAACGCGATGTTCGGCGTCTGGCTCTCGTTCTTTCGCGAGCATTGCGCCAGCCTCGTCGCGCTGTTCGTGCTGCTGCCGCTGACGCTGCTGAAGAACTGGCGGCTCGGCGCGATCCTCGTCGCGTTGGTCGTCGTCTTCGGCGCAGCGATGAACCTCGTCATCCGCCGCACCGGCGCGATGCAGACCGTCGCCGACGAAGCGAGCACGGATCTCGCCGAGCGCGTCGCCGACGTGTTCGGCGCCCTGCCGGTGGTGCAGAGCTTCGCCCGCGCCGAGGAGGAGGCGGAGGCGCTCAGGGGCCTCGGCGCGCGGCTGCTCGCGGCGCAGTTTCCGGTGCTGACCTGGTGGGCGCTGGCGAGCGTCGCCACCCGCGCCAGCGCGACGCTGGCGCTGCTGGCGATCTTCGTCGCCGGCGTCTGGCTCGACATCGAGGGGCTGACGACCATCGGCGAGATCGCGACCTTCATGGGCCTGGCGACGATGCTGATCGGTCGGCTCGAGCAGATGGTCGGCTTCGTCAATTTCCTCTTCGCCCAGGCGCCGAAGCTCGTGCAGTTCTTCGCCGTGCTCGACGCCTCCTCGAGCGTCGCCGATCGCCGCGACGCGATCGCGGTCGGCCGGCTCGCCGGCCATGTGCGCTTCGATGGCGTCTCTTTTGCTTACGCCCCGGGACGCGAAGCGGTTCACGACCTCGCCTTCGACGCGCCGGCCGGCAGGACGATCGCGCTGGTCGGCGCGACCGGCTCGGGCAAGTCGACCGCGCTGGCGCTGCTGCACCGCGTCTACGACCCGAGCGAGGGGCGCATCGCCATCGACGGGCGCGACATTCGCGACATGACCTTGCGCTCGCTGCGCGACAACATCGGCGTCGTGTTCCAGGAGCCGTTCATCCTCGCCCGCTCGATCGAGGAGAACCTGCGCATCGGCAAGCCCGACGCGAGCGTCGACGAAATCGCGCTCGCGCTCGAACGCGCTCAGGCGGCCGGTTTCGTCGCGCAGCAGCCCCGCGGGCTGAAGACGATCATCGGCGAGCGCGGCCGCAACCTCTCGGGCGGCGAGCGCCAGCGCCTCGCCGTCGCCCGCGCGCTGCTGAAAGACCCGCCGATCATGATCCTCGACGAGGCGACCAGCGCGCTCGACGCCGAAACCGAGCGGCAGCTGCAGGCGGCGCTCGACCACGCGACGCGCGGCCGGACGACTTTCGTCATCGCCCACCGTCTCGCCACCATCCGCCGCGCCGACACGATTCTGGTGTTCGCCGCGGGGGCGATCGTCGAAGCGGGGACGTTCGAGGCGCTGGTCGCCAAGGGCGGCCGCTTCGCCCGCCTCGCCGAAGCGCAGTTCCTCACGCCGCAGGCGGAAGCGCCGGCGCCGTAACAAAGCCGGAGTTCGGCGCGACTTAAGCGGCGAATCCTTTCCCCCCAAGGCAGAAGGGGGCTTACACGAACAGGAGACCGTCGATGGACGCCAAGACCTATCCCGTCACCCATACCGAGGCCGAGTGGCGCGCGTTGCTGACGCCCGAGCAGTACGCGATCATGCGCGAGCACGGGACCGAGCGCGCCGGCAGTTGCGCGCTGCTGCACGAGAAGCGTCCGGGCGCATTCTCCTGCGCTGGCTGCGGCCAACCCTTGTTCGAGGGCCAGACCAAGTTCGAGAGCGGCACCGGCTGGCCGAGCTTCACCGATCCCGTAGCCGGTTCGGTCGAGACCACGACCGACCGCAGCTGGGGCATGTCGCGCACCGAGGTCCACTGCGCGCGCTGCGGCTCGCATCTCGGCCACGTCTTTCCCGACGGCCCGCCGCCGACCGGCCTGCGCTATTGCATCAACGGCGTGGCGACGAATTTCACCCCGAAGGGGTGAAGTGTAGCCGCGCTCGGCGAGCGCGGCTGCTGGTCGACGGCGAGCGTAAAGGAAACGGGCGCGATCGCCGATCGCGCCTACAAGGGGGCTTCCTGATCCCCGCCCGTCGCCTTGACGCCGCTGGCCGGGCCGCCGACAAAGCGCCTATGAACGCGCTGAGCCCCTCGCATGCAAGTCGCCCCCAGGGCCATCCGCCGGTCCAAAGCGGCCGCGTCGGCGTGCTCATCGTCAACCTCGGCACGCCGGAAGCGACCGACTATTGGTCGATGCGGCGCTATCTCGCCGAGTTTCTCTCCGACCGGCGCGTGATCGAGGCGCCGCGTTGGCTGTGGTGGCTGATCCTCAACCTGTTCATCCTGCCGCGCCGGCCTGCCGCCAAGAGGCGCGATTACGATTCGATCTGGAACCGCGAGCGCAATGAGAGTCCGCTCAAGACCTTCACCCGCAGCCAGGCCGAGAAGCTCGCGCTGGCGCTCGCCGGCGACGGGCGGATCGAGGTCGACTGGGGCATGCGCTACGGCCAGCCGGCGATCGCCGCGCGCCTCGCCGCGTTACAGGCCAAGGGCTGCGACCGCATTCTGCTTGTGCCGCTCTATCCGCAATATTGCGCGGCGACGACGGCGACGGTCGCCGACAAGGCGTTCGAAGCCTTGCAGGCGATGCGCTGGCAGCCGACTTTGCGCGTCGCCGCGCCGTGGTATGACGATCCCGCCTATATCGACGCGCTCGCCCGCTCGACCCGCGCGTCGCTCGCCGCGCTCGACTTCGAGCCCGAAGTTCTGCTGGCGTCGTTCCATGGCATCCCGCGCGCCTATTTCGACCGGGGCGATCCCTACTATTGCCATTGCGCCAAGACGACGCGACTGCTGCGCGCCGCGCTTGGGCTCGACGAAGAGCGGCTGCGCATGACCTTCCAGTCGCGTTTCGGTCGCGCCGAATGGCTCAAGCCCTACACCGCCGAGACGGTCAAGGCGCTGGCCAGCCAAGGGGTCAAGCGCGTCGCCGTGCTGACGCCCGGTTTCGTCGCCGATTGCCTCGAGACGCTGGAAGAGATCGGCGTCGAGAACGCCGGCTACTTCAAGGCCGGCGGCGGCGAGCGCTTCGCCGCGCTGCCCTGCCTCAACGACGGCGAAGACGGCATGCGGGTCATCGAGACGGTGGTCAGGCGAGAACTGGCGGGGTGGATTTAAGGAGAAGCGCCACCCGCGTTCCACCACTTACCAGTCGTCATGGCCGGGCTTGACCCGGCCATCCAGACTCACGTTCTCGCATGCGCCTGGGGTTCGCTTCCGCGCCACTGCCACGTGGATGGCCGGGTCAAGCCCGGCCATGACGGTGCTCGGGGGATGACGCGGGCGTTCTGCGTCGCGCGCAAACCGCCGGTCCTCATCCGATGGTCATCAAACTCGCGTTGCCGCCCGCCGCCGTCGTGTTGATGCAGACGGAGCGCTCGTTGATCAGGAAGTCGAGCGGCGCCGGCTCGCCGCGCCGCAGCGCGTCGGCGGTCACGCGGAAGACGGCGGCGATCGGTCCGTCGCGGCGCGCAATCTCGCCGGCGAAGGCGACGAGCGCCGCGCCCGCGCGGTCGGTCAGCGCCGCGTCGGCGCGGTCGGCGGTCGCGTAAACCGCGACGCGTCGGCGCAACGGCTCGGGCGCCGCGGCGGCGAGGCCCGCCGCCGACGCGCCGCGAAGCAGCGCGCGGTTGCCGGTCGCCAGCGCGCAGGCGATCTGGACGATCATCGAGGCTTCGTCGGCCGCGTCGCACAGCACAGCGCCGCGCGGCTCGAGCGCATAGACGTTCTTCTCGCCGACCGGGCCGGGCAACTCGATGCTGACGCCGAGCCGGCTCTCACCGACGATTCGCTCGCACAAAGCCGCGAGCTCCGCCTCGCCGCGCTGGGCGAGGAAGCCGGCGAACGCCTTGGCGGCGGCGTCCGGCACGCCCGCCGGCAGCGGCGGCCAGGCGGCGGGGGCGCGCGCGACAAGCCGCTTGAGATAGAGCGGCCCGCCCGCCTTCGGTCCCGTGCCCGACAGGCCGTGGCCGCCGAACGGCTGCACGCCGACCGTCGCGCCGATGATGTTGCGGTTGACGTAGATGTTGCCGGCGGCAAGGCGCGCGGCGACGAGCGCGATCGTCGTGTCGATGCGCGAATGGACGCCGCCGGTCAGCGCGTAGCCGGTGGCGTTGAGCGCGTCGATCAGCGCCGGCAGCGCCTCGCGCTTGAAACGCAGCACGTGCAGCGCCGGACCGAATGCCTCGCGGCCGAGATCGGCGACCGCGTTGATCTCGATCAGCGTCGGCGCGACGAAGAAGCCGCGCCCGCACGCTTCGCCGAGCGGCGCCGCGGTGACCGCGAAGCCGCGCGCGCGCATAGCCTCGACATGGGCGAGGATCTTGTCGCGCGCTTCGGCGCTGATCACCGGCCCGACGTCGGCGGCGAGACGGTCGGGCGGACCGACCTGGAGTTCGGCCATCGCCGCCTTCACCATTTCGATCATGCGGTCGGCGACGTCGTCCTGCAGGCACAGCACGCGCAAGGCCGAACAGCGCTGGCCGGCCGAATCGAACGCCGAAGCGAGCGCGTCGGCGATCACCTGTTCGGGCAGCGCCGAGGAATCGACGATCAGCGCGTTCTGGCCGCCGGTCTCGGCGATCAGCGCGATCGGCTGGCCGTCGGCGCGCAGGCGGCCGGCGAGCGCGACGGCGATCAGTTTGGCGACTTCGGTCGAGCCGGTGAACACGACGCCGCCGACGCCGGCGTGCGCCGTCAGCGCCGCGCCGACTGCGCCGTCGCCGGGAACGAGAATCAGCGCGTCTTCGGGCACGCCCGCTTCATGGAGCAGCTTCACCGCCGCGGCGGCGACGAGCGGCGTCTCTTCGGCCGGCTTGGCGATGACCGCGTCGCCGGCGGCGAGCGCGGCGGCGATCTGACCGGTGAAGATCGCGATCGGGAAGTTCCACGGGCTGATGCAGACGATCGTTCCGAGCGGCGGGTGGGTCGCGACGGCGAAATCGCCGCCGGCGACGCAAGACCCGTAATAGCGCAGGAAGTCGATCGCCTCGCGCACGTCGCCGAGCGCATTGGGCAGCGTCTTGCCCGCTTCGCGGCAGATCAGCCCGGCGAGCTCGCCAGCCTTGTTCTGGTAGCGCGCCGCGGCGGCGGCGAGGATCGCCGCGCGTTCGGCCGGCGCGCGCGCCGCCCACGTGGGCCCGCCCTTCGCCGCCACGGCGAAGGCGCGCTCGACGTCCTCGCGCGCAGCGTCGACGACGTGGCCGACGACGTCGGCGGAATCGGCCGGGTTGACGATCGGCCGCGGCTTGCCGGCTGCGCCGCCGGCGCGCCATTCGGTCTGAACGCTGTTGGCGAGCCATCCCGCGAGCGCGGCGAGGCGCGCTTCGTTGCTGAGGTCGAGCCCGGCGGAATTCAGCCGCGCCGGCGCATAGAGGTCGCGCGGCAGCGCGATCTTCGGGTGCGGCGCGCCGACTGGCGCGATCGCCTTGGCCGCTGCGACCGGGTCTGCGATCAATTGGTCGATCGACACCGACGCGTCGGCGATCTGGTTGACGAACGAGGTGTTGGCGCCGTTCTCGAGCAGACGGCGCACCAGATAGGCGAGCAGCGTCTCGTGCGAGCCGACTGGGGCATAGACGCGGCACGGCCGCGCGTCGCGCCCCGCGCCGACGATCTGGTTGTAGAGCGGCTCGCCCATGCCGTGCAGGCACTGGAACTCGTATTGCCCGGCATAGAAATTTGCGCCGGCCATGGCGTGGATGGCGGCCAGCGTCAGCGCGTTGTGGGTGGCGAATTGCGGGAAAACGGCGTCCGGCGCGTCAAGCAGTCGCCGCGCGCAGGCGATGTACGAAATGTCGGTGTGGATCTTGCGCGTGAACACCGAGAAGCCTTCCAGCCCCTCGACCTGCGTGCGCTTGATCTCGCTGTCCCAGTAGGCGCCCTTGACCAGCCGCAGCATGACGCGCCGCCGGGTTTCGCGCGCGAGCTCGACGATCCAGTCGATCACCGCCGTGGCGCGCTTTTGGTAAGCCTGGACGACGAAGCCGACGCCGTTCCAGCCTTCCATCGCCGGATCGCGGCACAGCGCCTCCAACAGGTCGAGCGAGAGGTCGAGCCGCTCCGATTCCTCGGCGTCGATGTTGAGGCCGACGTCGAATTCGCGCGCCATGACGGCGAGGCGCTTCAGCCGCGGATAAAGCTCCGCGAACGCGCGGCGGCGCTGGCTGCGGGCATAGCGCGGGTGCAGCGCCGACAGCTTCACCGACAGGCCCGGTCCCTCGTAGACGCCGCGCCCGGCCGAGGCCGCGCCGATCGCCTTCAGCGCCGTTTCGTAGGCCGCGAGATAGCGCTCGGCGTCCTCGGCGGTCGTCGCCGCTTCGCCGAGCATGTCGTAGGAATAGCGGAAGCCGCGCGCTTCGAACGGGCGCGCGTGGGCGATCGCCGCGCCGATCGTCTGGCCGCAGACGAACTGCTCGCCCATGATCCGCATCGCCGTATCGACGCTGGCGCGGATGACTGGCGCGCCGGAGCGGGCGATCAGCCGGGTCAGCGCCGCCGCGAGCCCGGTCTCGTCGACCGCGGAGACGAGCTGGCCGGTGATCAGCAGGCCCCAGGTGGCGGCGTTGACGAACGGCGACGGCGACTGGCCGACGTGGGCGCGCCATTCACTGCCGCCGATCTTGTCGGCGATCAGCGCGTCGCGGGTGGCGGCGTCGGGAATGCGCAGCAGCGCTTCCGCCATGCACATCAGCGCGACGCCTTCCTGGCTGGAGAGGTCGTATTCGCGCATCAACCCCTGCACCAGGCCGGCCGTCGGCTTCTCGCGTAAGGTCGTCACCAGCTTCCGCGCCATCGCCTGCGCTTGCTCGGCGATCGCCGGCGGCAGCTCGGCGGCGGCGATCAGCGCCGGCACGACTTCGGTCTCGGGGGCGCGATAGAGCGCGTCGATCGCGGCGCGACGGCCGTCGTGGCGGACCAGCTCGGCGGCGAAGGCGGAAAACGGCCCGGCGCCGCCGCCGTGTTTCCCGAGGGGGCGGTCAGCGGACATCGGCCTATCTCCAGCGAAGATGGTAAAAACAGCGATTTCTTACATGCAATCAATAGGCCGCTCAAAGGTCGCAGCGCCGCCGCGGGACATTCGGCCGCAGTGGCGAATCGGCCACGCCGCGACGATATTGCGCGGATTGACGCGCTTTTTGTTGCTGCACTGCAACATCTCTGCTAGTTCAGCGGTATGGTTTTCTGCTGCTGAATTTGGGATGGCGTCGGGCGGCGCTGACCCGGGACAGCTGCGAGGGCGGAATGGGTACGACCTGGCACACCAAATGGGGCGCGCGACGCGTTCGCAAGGATCCGCCGACGATCGAGGAAGCTTTGATCGCCGCCGAGAGCATGACCGACGATCTCGCTCAACGCATCGAGATCGCCGCGTCGCTGATCGGCGCGTCGGTCGAAGAGGTCAAGGTGCTGGCGGCCAAACAGGCCCATCTCTCGCGCGGCCGTTCGACGCTGGTGACCGGGCGCAACCGCGCGGTGGTGGTCGAATACAAGCGGCCGCGAACGATTCGCCCGCCCGGCGCGGCGCGGCGCTGATCCGCCGGCCGCAGATCCTCGCCGTCGCGATCGCGGCGAATTCAGCCGTGCGCGGGCGCTCCTGGGCAAGGGCGAATTCGCCTTTCCCTTTCGCTCTGGCAGGGCTAGCAAAGCGGCATGCTCGACCGGTCGCACCCTGACGAAAACATCGGCGCTTTCCGTCTGCTCGGACGGTTGCTCAGCGACTTCGGCCGCGACCACGTGCGCGGCTACGCGCTGAGCGCGCTGCTGCTCGCCCTGATCTCGCTCTCCAACACCGGCGTCGCGGCGATGCTCAAGCCGGTGCTCAACGGCATGGTCTCGGCCGAGAAATTCGGCGAAATGCGGACGATGGCGTTTGAAGTGGTGGCGCTGTTCGTACTGCGCGGCGCCGCCACTTTCGGCTCGACGCTGACCCTGTCGCGCATCGGCAATCGCATCGTCGCGACCGCGCAGCGACGCGTGTTCGACCGCCTGCTCAATCAGAACTTGATGTTCTTCCAGGACCGCCATTCGAGCGAATTCGTCGCCCGGCTGGTGATCGCCGCCAACGGCGTGCGCGACTCGCTGCAGCTCGTCGTCCAGAGCGGCGCCCGCGATCTCCTCACCGTCGTCGGTCTGGGGGCGGTGATGATCTACCAGGACCCGCTCGTCGCCGTCGGCGCCGTCTGCGCGCTGCCGATTCTCATCTTCTTCATCCGCAAGATCATCGACAGGGTGCGCCGCTTCGCCAAGCGCTCGTTCCAGGGCTCGACCCAGATCATGCAGACGATGAGCGAGACGGTGCTCGGCGCGCGCATCATCAAGGCGTTCAACCTCGAGTCCGAGATGCGCGAGCGGATGACGCGCTCGGTGCGCACCGTCGAAAGCTCGGCCAACCGCATCGCCGTCGGCAACGGCCTGACCGCCTTCCTCGCCGACTCGCTTGCCGGCCTCGCCATCGGCTTCGCCGTCTACTACGGCTCGTGGCGGGTCAGCGTGCAGCACGCCGACGTCGGCTCGTTCGTCTCCTTCCTCGGCGCGCTGCTGCTCGCCTACGAGCCGGCCAAGCGCCTGTCGGGGTTCTGGGTCAATCTGCAAAACGGCATGGTCGGGACGCGGATGATCTACGAAGTGCTCGACGCGCCGCTCGCCGATGCGCCGCATTCGGGCGCGCCGGCGCTGCAGGTAACGGCAGGGCGGTTGACGCTCGAAGGCGCCCGCTTCGCCTACCGCTCCGGCGAGTATGCGCTCGACGGCGTCGATCTCGTCGCCGAGCCTAGCCAGACGACCGCCCTGGTCGGCCCGTCGGGCGGCGGCAAGTCGACGATCCTTGGCGTCATCCAGCGATTCTACGCGCCGAGCGACGGGCGGGCGACGATCGACGGCCAGGACGTCGCCGCCGTCGACCTCGCCTCGCTGCGCGCCAAGATCGCCTTCGTCTCGCAGGACGTGTTCCTGTTCCGCGGCACGATCCGCGACAATATCGCGCTCGGGCGGATCGGCGCGACCGAGGCGGAGATCGTCGAGGCGGCGCGCCGCGCCAACGCCCACGATTTCATCATGAGCTTCGCCGACGGCTACGATTCCAGCGTCGGCGAGCAGGGAACGCAATTGTCGGGCGGCCAGCGCCAGCGCATCGCCATCGCCCGGGCGATGCTGAAGAACGCGCCGATCCTGCTGCTCGACGAGCCGACCGCGGCGCTCGATTCGGAGAGCGAGCGCGAGGTTCAGACGGCGCTCGACGCGCTGAGGATCGGCCGCACGACGATGGTCGTCGCCCACCGCCTGCAGACGATCGTCGGCGCCGACCGCATCTTCGTCATCGAGAAAGGCCGCGCGATCGAATCGGGTTCGCACAAGGAACTCGTCGCCCGCGGCGGCGCCTATTGCGCCTTCTTCGCCGCCCAGTTCGGTCTCGGCGCGCTCACGTCCGAAAGCCCGACATAAATCAGAAGCGCGCGAGGCCGGCCGCCGAAGGGCGCGTGGTGCGGTATTGGCTGCGCGCCGCGGCGCCGAGCGCAATCCCGCCGATCGCCAGCAGCGTGATCCAGGTCATCTGCGCAAAGCCCTCCGACAGGAAGGCGAGCGTCAGGTCGGCGGCGAAGGTCGCCGCCAGATAGGGGGCGAGGCGCGGCGCGGCCCGGCCGATGGCGCGAAAGCCGAACCAGACGCTCGCCGCCGCGGCGAGGGCGCCGAGGATTCCGAGTTCGTACCAAATCTCGAATAGCCCGACGCGGGGCGTCATCGTCGGCAGCAGACCGGCGTCGACGCCGCGCACCACCGTGTCGACGCCGTGTCCGGTCACCAGCCGCGGCAAATCATGCAGGACCAGGCTGGCGGCGGCGGCGATGGCCGGATAGGGCGCGCCGAGGGCGCCGAGCCTGGCGTGGAAGATCAGATGCGCCAGCGTCGGCGACAGGGCGAGCAGCAACGGCGCCGCCAGCACCAGCGCCACCGCCGCCCGGCCGACGTCGCGCATCGTCCGTTCGAGGTCGGAGACGGCGAAGGACAGCACCGCGATGCCGGCCAGCAGCGCCGCGGTGATCGGGGCCGAGCCGATGGCGAAGGCGTAGACCAGGCCGAGCAGCATCAGCGTCCGCGCGTAGCCGTTGCGGCCGCGCGCCGCCAGTCCGCCCATCGCCGGGAAGAGCAGCATCGCCATGGCGATTCCGCCCGCGTCGATGCGCCCGGCGTCGGGCTCCAGCGTCTGCTGCTCGGCGAACCACAGGGCGAAGATCGTCACCATCAGAATCAGCACACCGATTGGGAACAGGTAGAGATCGGTGGCGCGCAAATGGTCGCGCGCGGTGACGATCACCGCCGTCGCGGCGAGCGCGGTCATTGCGATCTTGAGCAGGCGCTGGGCGCCGGGAATCGGGAACGGGGTCCACAGAAGCGACAGGGCCGCCCAGGCGAACAGCGCCACCGCCGCCCAGGCGACGGGCGAGGCGACGAGCGCGCGCAGCCGCGCGCCGACGCCGGCGACGGGATCGAGGGTAGCGGCGACCAGCAGCAGCGCGACGCCGACCGGGAAGAGGACGAACATGGCGCGCGACGACAACGTCGCCGCGCTGGGGGTCGCCAGCGCCAGCGCCGCATAGCCGATGCGCGACAGCAGTTGCGCCGCGTCAGCTGCGGCGTCGCTTCGCGGCGCGTCCGAAAGTTGAGCCATTCCAGTCAGCCCGTCAGCCCCACCTCTTTATACGACGTTGGGGCGCCCCGAACTGTGCGATTGGAGCAACAGTGTTGCGTCAAAATTGGCGCGCAATCGGGCAATGATCTGACGATTGCAGGGCCGTGACGCCTTGACGCTCGCCCGCCGATCGGGCCTTGTCGCGGCCGGCCCTGATTTGACCGCCCCGATGAACGACGCCGCCCCCATCCGCCTCGTCGCGGATTCCGCCTCGCGCCAGCGCGCGCGCGGCGAGGCGCGGGTTCGCTTCGCCCGCGCCGGCGCCCGCTCCGCCCCCGAACGCGCGTTCGAGACCGGGGGGCTGAGGCTGCGCTTTCCCCGCTCCGACGCCGAATGCGAGGCGGTGCTGGTCAACACCGGCGGCGGCATGGCGGGCGGCGACCGCGCCAAGATCGCGGTCGCGGTCGGCGTCAACGCCCGCGCCCTCGTCACCACCCAGTCGGCGGAGAAGATCTACCGCTGCGAGGGCGAACCGGCGCGGGTCGAGACGCGGCTCTTGGTCGAACCGGGCGGTTCGCTGGTCTGGGCGCCGCAAGAGACGCTGCTGTTCGAGAAGGCTTCGCTCACGCGGCGGCTCGACGCCGAACTCGCGGCCGACGCGTCGCTCCTGATCGTCGAAGCGGCGGTGTTCGGCCGCCTCGCCTCGGGCGAAACCGACGTCGCGGCCGAGCTCCGCGACCGCTGGCGGATTCGTCGCGCCGGCCGGCTGGTCTTCGCCGAGGCGCTGCGCCTGGCCGACGCGGCGGCGGCGCTCGACCGCCCGGCGGTCGGCGCCGGCGCCCGCGCGATCGCCACGATCCTGTGCGTGGCGCCCGACGCTGAGGCGCAGGCGCCCAATTTGCGGGCGGCGCTGGAGTCGGTCGCCGCCGAGCCGGGGGAACCGCTCGACTTCGGCGCGAGCGGCTTCGACGGCATGGCGGTCGCGCGCGTCGTCTCGCCTTCGCCGAGTCGATTGCGCGTAGCGCTGATCGCGGCCATGCTGGCGCTGCGCGGCCGGGAAGCGCCGCGCGTCTGGGCGTGACGGCGAGAAACTTGCACGCTCCGCCGGCGACGCCATCCGGGGGGACGCATGAATCTGACGCCGCGTGAAAAAGACAAGCTGCTGATCGCCATGGCGGCGATCGTCGCCCGCCGCCGCCTCGAGCGCGGGGTCAAGCTCAACCATCCCGAGGCGGTCGCCCTGATCACCGATTTCGTCGTCGAAGGCGCGCGCGACGGCCGCTCGGTCGCCGAGCTGATGGAGGCGGGCGCGCATGTTCTTTCGCCCGAGCAGGTGATGGACGGCGTCGCGGCGATGATCCCCGACATCCAGGTCGAGGCGACGTTCCCTGACGGCACCAAGCTCGTCACCGTGCACGCGCCGATCCGCGGCGCCGACGACGCGCTCGTCCCCGGCGAGACGCTCGCGGCGCCGGGCGAGATCGTCATGAACGTCGGCCGCGACACGATCACGCTCGAAGTCGCCAACGCCGGCGACCGGCCGATCCAGGTCGGCTCGCACTACCATTTCTTCGAAACCAACCCGGCGCTGAAGTTCGACCGCGCGCGCACAAAAGGATTTCGCCTCGACATCGCGGCGGGAACCGCGATCCGATTCGAGCCCGGCCAGAAGCGCGAAGTGCGCCTCGTCGCGCTCGCCGGCAAACGCCAGGCGATCGGCTTCCGCAAGGAGGTGATGGGGAAGGTTTGAAATTGGCGTCGAATGCCTTACACTTGGCAATCGAAAGGAAATTGCGATGGGTAAGGAACTGGGAGTAGATGAGGAATTCAAGGCCACCCTCACCAGCAAGGGCCAAATCACTGTGCCGGCGGATGTGCGGAAATTTTGGAATCTGAAACCGGGCGATCAGATCTCGTTTCGGCGGCTGGGCCAGGACGAAGGCAGAATTCGGCCGGTGCGGCGCCGGAGCATCTTCGAAAGCCGCGACGCCTTGCCGCCGCTGTCGCTCGGCAGGCCGCTGACCCAGGCCGACATCGAGGACGCGATTGCCGCGGCGGTCGGCGAAAAGGAGCAGCGGTCGCGGAGCGGAAGCGCCCGATGATCGCGCTCGACACCAACGTCGTGTTGCGCATGCTCGATGTGACCGATCCCGAGCAACGCGCGCGCGCCGACGCTCTGGTTCGCGCCCAAGGCCTGGGCGGTTGTTTCATAAACGCGATCGTGCTGTGCGAATTCGCCTGGACGCTGGCGCGCGCATACAGGCGGCAGCGCGAGGAGATTGCCGAGCGGTTGGAGGCCCTCCTGGAAGCGCCGGAGTTCCTTATCTCGGACCCCGAAGAGGCCGCTCGCGCGCTGGCCCGATATCGCGACGGGCCAGCAGACTTCGCCGATTATTTTCTCGCCGAGATCAACCGTTCGGCCGGATGCGCGAACACCGCCACGTTCGACGAGGACGCGCTGAAAGCCAGCGACCTGTTCTGCGCTGTTCCCGCATTGTCCTGAACACCCGCTCATGAGGCCCTCCATGCCCAAGTCCCCAACCTCTCTTCCCCGCGCCGCCTACGCCGACATGTTCGGGCCGACCACGGGCGACCGGTTGCGGCTCGCCGACACGGAACTGTTCATCGAAGTCGAGAAAGACTTCACCATCTATGGCGAGGAGGTGAAGTTCGGCGGCGGCAAAGTGATCCGCGACGGCATGGGCCAGAGCCAGGTTTCGCGCGCGCGCGGCGCGGTCGACACCGTCATCACCAACGCCGTCATCCTCGATCATTGGGGGATCGTCAAAGCCGACGTCGGCATCCGCGACGGGCTGATCCATGCGATCGGCAAGGCCGGCAATCCCGACATCCAGCCCGGCGTGACGATCGTCATCGGCCCCGGCACCGAGGTGATCGCCGGCGAGGGCAAGATCCTCACCGCCGGCGGTTTCGACACCCACATCCATTTCATCGCGCCGCAGCAGATCGAAGAGGCGCTGGCGAGCGGCGTGACCTCGATGCTGGGCGGGGGCACCGGCCCGGCGACCGGCACGCTCGCCACCACCTGCACGCCGGGACCTTGGCACCTCGCGCGGATGATCGAGGCGGCCGACGACTTTGCGATGAATCTCGGCTTCGCCGGCAAGGGCAATGCCAGCAAGCCGGCGGCGCTGGTCGAACAGGTCGAGGCGGGCGCCTGCGCGCTGAAGCTGCACGAGGACTGGGGCACGACGCCGGCGGCGATCGACTGCTGCCTTTCCGTGGCGGACGACTATGACGTGCAGGTGATGATCCACACCGACACGCTCAACGAATCCGGCTTCGTCGAGGACACGATCAAGGCGTTCAAGGGCCGCACCATCCACGCCTTCCACACCGAAGGCGCCGGCGGCGGCCACGCGCCCGACATCATCAAGGTCGCAGGGCTCGCCAACGTGTTGCCGTCGTCGACCAATCCGACCCGGCCCTACACCAAGAACACGCTCGACGAACATCTCGACATGCTGATGGTCTGCCACCATCTCGACCAGGGCATCCCCGAAGACCTCGCCTTCGCCGAGAGCCGCATCAGGAAAGAGACCATCGCCGCCGAGGACATCCTGCACGACCTCGGCGCGCTGTCGATGATGTCGAGCGACAGCCAGGCGATGGGCCGCGTCGGCGAGGTGATCATCCGCACCTGGCAGACGGCGGACAAGATGAAGCGCCAGCGTGGGCCGCTCGACGGCGACGGGCCGGACAACGACAATTTCCGCGCCAAGCGCTACATCGCCAAATACACCATCAACCCCGCCATCGCCCATGGCGTGTCGAAGCACATCGGCTCGGTCGAGAAGGGCAAGCTCGCCGACCTGGTGTTATGGACGCCGGCGTTCTTCGGCGTGAAACCTGACCTCGTCGTCAAGGGCGGCGCGATCGCTTGCGCCCAGATGGGCGACCCCAACGCCTCGATCCCGACGCCGCAGCCGATCCACTATCGGCCGATGTTTGGCGGGTTCGGCCGCGCGCGGACGGGAACGTCGCTGACCTTCGTCTCCGGCGCCGCGATCGAGAAGGGCCTGGCGCGCAAGCTGAAAGTCGCCAAGCGCCTCGTCGCGGTCGAGAACACGCGCGGCAAGATCGGCAAGAAGAGCCTGATCCACAATTCCGCAACCCCGAAGATCACCGTCGATCCGGAGACCTACGCCGTGACGGCGGATGGCGTATTGCTGGTGTGCGAGCCGGCGGACAAGCTGCCGATGGCGCAGCGGTACTTTCTGTTTTGAGGGGCGACAGGA
>Ga0182030_10011695_pt1 | contig 17679 bp, 14 predicted proteins | sample 812S3MmetaG_FD_121299 | JGI IMG/M metagenome (GOLD analysis project Ga0182030, IMG submission 121299) | Permafrost microbial communities from Stordalen Mire, Sweden - 812S3M metaG (Illumina Assembly) | ecosystem: Environmental > Terrestrial > Soil > Wetlands > Permafrost | place: Sweden...
AAATCCCGGCGGCTCCCTTTCGTTGGCCTAGCCGCCACCCCCTAGGTAGGCCTCCTGTACCGTCACACTCGCGCTAAGATTGGCACTGGTGTCCTCGTGAGCCACCGCGCCGACCTCCAAGACGTACCCGCGGGTGGCGACCGCCAGCGCTTGCGTGGCATTTTGCTCGATAAGCAATATCGTCGTCCCACGCGCGTTGATCTCGCGAATGACGCTGAAAATCGTCTGCACGAAGATCGGCGCTAAGCCGAGCGACGGCTCGTCCAAGAGCAGTAAGCGCGGCCGCCCCATCAGGGTGCGGCCGATGGCCAGCATCTGCTGCTCGCCGCCCGACATCGTGCCTGCCCGCTGACCTAGCCGCTCCCGCAGCCGGGGAAACGTCTCGAGGATGTGCTCGGTATCCTCGGCGATCTCGCGCTTCGAAGAGCGCGTGTACGCGCCCAGCTCGAGGTTCTCACGGACGGTCATGCGGGGAAAGATGCGCCGGCCTTCGGGCGAGTGTCCGATCCCCAAGCGCACGATCGCGTGCGGAGCGCGTCCGTGGAGATCCTGACCGGCGAACGTGATGCGTCCCGAGGCCGGCCGGATGAGTCCGCTGATCGCGCGCAGCGTCGTCGTCTTTCCGGCGCCGTTCGCGCCGATCAGCGTGACGATCTCGCCCTCCTCGACATGCAGCGAGATGCCCTTGAGCGCCGTGATGCGCCCATAGCGCGCGACGAGGTTCTTGATCTCGAGCAAACTCACGCGGGTGCACCGAGATACGCCTCGATCACCTTCGGATCGGCGCAGACGACATCGGGCGTGCCCTCGGCAATCTTCTCGCCGTGATCGAGCACGGTGATGCGCTCGCTGATCTGCTTGACGAGCCGCATGTCGTGTTCGATCAGGAAAACCGTCACGCCGAGTTCGCGGATGCGCCGGATCAGCTCGACCAGCTCGCTCTTCTCGGTCGAATTCATGCCGGCGGCCGGTTCGTCGAGCAAGAGTAACTTCGGCTCGCCGGCGAGCGCGCGCGCGATCTCGAGCCGGCGCTGCATACCGTAGGAGAGGTTGCTCGCGTACTGCTCGGCGACATGCTCGAGGTTGACGTAACGCAGCAGTTCGAACGCGCGCGCGCGAACGCGCCGCTCCTCGGCCCGTTGGGCCGGCGTGTGCAGGAGCGAATCCAGCACGTTTGCATGCATGCGCGCATGTTCGCCCGTCATCACGTTGTCGAGCGCCGACATGAACGCGAAGAGCCGAATGTTCTGGAACGTGCGCGCGATGCCGCCGGCGGCAATGGAGCTCGTCTTCATCCCGGAGATCGTTCGGCCGTCGAAGACGATGCGGCCGGTGCTCGGCGCGTAGATGCCGGTGATCAAATTGAAGACGGTCGACTTACCCGCGCCGTTCGGACCGATCATCGCGACGATCGAGCCGGCTTCGATTGAGAAATCGAGCTGGTCGACCGCCACGAGGCCGCCGAAGCGCTGGGTGACGTTTTCGAGTTGCAGCAGCGCCATCAGAGCACCGTCTCGGTGTAGAGCGTCTGCTCGGCGACCGCGGCGTCTTTGCCCGCGCGCAACTCGGAGCGCCGCTGACGGCTGGGGATCAGCCCCTCGGGCCGGAAAAGCATCGTCATCACGAGGATGATGCCGTAGATCAGGAAGCGCGAGTTCGTCAGGTCGATCTGCACGCCGAAGTTGTGCATGAAGTTGGTCAGTTGCGGCAAGATAAAACGATCGAGCGATGAGATCACGAGACTGCCGACGATCACGCCCGGGATATTTCCCATCCCGCCGAGCACGAGCATCGAGAGTACGGCGACGCTGACGTTGAAACCGAACTGATCCGGCGAGACAAGCTGCAACTTGGACGCGTATGCGCATCCCGCCAGGCCGCTGAACGACGCGCCGATTGCAAATGCGGCAAGTTTGGTCGTCGTCGTGTTGATGCCGGCGTGCGCGGCGGCGAGTTCGTCCTCGCGAACCGCCATCCACGCGCGGCCGAGCCGGCTCGCGCGGAGATTGTTTGCCGCCAGCACCGCGACCGCGATCAACGCCAGAATGAGGTAGTAATACGGCAGCGCTTGGAAACCGAAGCGGTAGCCGAAGATCGACGGCTGATCGAGCGAGCCGATGCCGTTCGGTCCACCGGTCCACTGCGAGAGGTTGAGGAACGTCTGCGGTACGATCTCACCAAAGCCGAGCGTCACGATGGCAAGGTAATCGCCGCGTAAACGCAACGTCGGAGCACCGAGCAAGATGCCGAACAGTGCGGCAACGCCCGATGCAACGAACAGCATCACCCAAAACGGAATATGGATTCCGAATTGCGGACTCGCTAACATCGCGAACGTGTAGGAGCCGATCGCAAAGAACGCCGCATAGCCGAGGTCGAGCAGCCCGGCGAAGCCGATCACGATGTTGAGGCCGAGCGCGAGCAGCACGAACGCGCCGGCATCGGCCAGAAAGTTCACGAAGCCGCCGTTGGAGAGGATCAGCGGCAGCACGATCGCCGCGCCGAACAGCAGATACGGCTGGAATCTGCCCATTAAACCTTGGCCGGCAACGATTCGCCGAGCAGACCCGACGGGCGGAAGATCAGCACCAGCACCAGCACCGAGAACACGACGACGTTGCTCCACTGATCGGAGATCAACTGCGTCGTCATCGCCTCGATCAGGCCGATCAGGAAACCGCCCAGCATCGCACCGGTGAGGTTGCCGATGCCGCCGAGCACGGCCGCGGTGAAGGCTTTCAAGCCGGCGCCGAAGCCGTTGAAGAACCAGGTCGAGCCGTAGTAGACGCCGGACACGAAACCCGCCGCGCCGGCCAGGGCCGAACCGATCAAAAACGTCAGCGCGATCGTGGTGTTGATGTCGATGCCCATCAACTGCGCGGCGTCGCGGTCCTGGGCCGTCGCGCGCATCGCTTTGCCCAGTTTCGTGCGGTAGACGAACGCGCGCAGAACGACCATCAGCACGACCGCCAACACGACCACGAGGATTTGCTTGGTCGCGATCGTGACCACGCCGAGGTGCACGTCGGGATTGGGAATGACTTCCGGAAACGGGATCGGCGAGGGGCCGTGCCAATACTGCATCACGTTCTCGAGAATGAACGACATCCCGATGGCGGTGATCAGCGGCGCGAGCCGCGGTGCGTTACGCAACCGGCGATACGCCAGCCGCTCGATGATGACGCCGACGAGACCGCAGGCGATCATCGCCCCCAGCATCGTCACCGCGACCACCACGATGAGCATCGGTCCGGTCACGATGCCGGTAACGCCGAGTAACGTGAGGATCGCGAGCGAAAAGAACGTTCCGAGCGTGTAGACGTCGCCGTGGGCAAAGTTGATCAGTTCGATGATCCCGTAGATCATCGTATAGCCGAGCGCGATCAGCGCGTAGATGCCCCCGAGCGAGAGACCGTTGACCAGTTGCTGAAGGAAGACGTCCAAGACTATTTGAGGGTAAGGACCGTGACCGTTTGGACTTTGCCGCCCGCTGCCAGACGCATCAGCGTCAGCGTCGGCGTCGTCATGTCGCCCGCGGCGTCGAACGTCACCTTGCCGATCGGCGTCGGGAAATCGTGCATGGCGGCGATATTCTTGAGCACGACCGCGCGGTTGGGCGCCTTCCCGCCGCTCTCTTTGAGGCCTTGTTCGATTGCCGCGATGATGATCTTTGCGGCCGCGTAGGCGCTCGCGCTATAGGGTCCGACATCGGTCTTGAAGCGAGCCTTGTACGCCGCGATGAACGCTTGTGCCGACGGCAGTTTCGATGCGTCCGGGGCGGCGATGCTGTAATAGACGTTTTGCGCCATCGGTCCGGCTTCTTTGACGAACTCGGCCGTATCGCTGATGCCGTCGCCGCCCATCATCGGCGTGTTGCTCATCCCGACGTCGGCCATCTGACGGCGCACCAAACCGCCACCGGTCGAGGTGTTGCCGCCGAAGAACACGGCGTCGGGCGACAAGCTGTGCACCTTGGTCAGCAGGGCCTTGAAGTCGACTTGGTTGGCGGTGATGTGCTCGTGACCCAGACTCGTGCCGCCGAGCCGTTTGAAGGCGGCTTCGAAACTGTCGGCGAGGCCCTTGCCGTACGTCTCGTTGTCGTCGATGATGAAGACTTTCTTGAACTTGAGCGTCTTGGCGAATTGCGCGAGCGCGCCGCCTTGGTGCGTGTCGTTCGTGCACACGCGGAAGTACGCGTTCGTATCGGGGTGCGCCGTGCGCAACTTCTTCGCATCATCGCCGATCGTCAAGCCGTCGTTGGTGTTCGATGGCGAGATCTGCGCGAGCCCGGCGTCGTTCGTCAACGGAATCTCGGCCTTCGCGACGTTGGAATTGAACGGCCCGATCATCGCCATCACCGAACTATCCGAGATGAACGTCTTGACGTTTTGCGCGCCCGCGGCGGGATCGTGCTTCCCTTGAACGGCATCGTCGAGCAGGCTGGCGTCGAGTTTCCAGGCGCCCCCGGCAAAGCCGTGCTTGTTCGCATCCTCGATCGCCAGGACCGCACCGTTTTGCGTCGGCACGCCGATCGCGGCGTCCGCGCCGCTCACCGGCAAGTCGACGCCGATCCGTAGCGTCCCCAAGGACGCCGCATGGGCGCTCGTGCCGGCCAGAAGCGCGACGAGCACGCTCGCGAAGCAAGCGCGCGATACGTACGTCAACTGCATTGAACAACTCCCAAGAAGGCGAACGGGGCAAGGTACGCGCGCGCGACCCCGCCCCCCTTGCGCCTTATGGCCGATACGCGCGAACCGCCACGTGCATCGTGCCGATACCTGAGGCCGAGGCTTCGATCAGATCGCCGGCTTGGATCTGCCCCACGCCCGACGGGGTGCCGGTGAAGATCAAATCCCCGGGATTGAGCGTGTAGAATTGCTTCGCGTAGGCGACGAGCGCGGCGACGTTGCTGAGCATGTCGGATGCCGACGTGTGCTGACGGATCGTGCCGTTGAGCGAGAGCATGAGGTCGATGGTGTCCGGATCGCGCAATTCGTCGGCAGTGGCGATCCACGGGCCGGCGATCGAGTAGCCGTCGATCGATTTGCGCAGGCTGCGTTCTTCAGATCCGCGCAACGTGATGTCGAGCCCGATGCAATAGCCGGCGACGCTGCCCGCGACACCGATCACGGCCACGAGTTCGATCTCATAATCGGTGCGGCGCTCGGGAAAGCGCAACTCGATGCCCTGCGACGGGCCCGCGATCGACGATGATGCCTTCAGGAAGAGTCCGTCCTTTTGCAGCGTGCTCGGCTGACGCCCGCCCGCGACGGGATGTTTGCGCATCTCTTCCAAGTGGGCTTTGTAGTTGTCGGGTGCGGCCAAGATCTTCGATGGACGCCGCACCGGGCTCAGCAAGGCAACGTCCGCGACGGGCTGCTCGCCGCCGGCTTTCAGCGTTGCCCGCGGCAACGCGCACAATGCCGGAATTGCCGCGACGAGCGGATCGTCGAATTCCCCAAGCGTCATGCCGGCGACGATGCCGTCGACGACGGAGGTGACGTCGTAGACGATCCCGCCTTCGACGACGCCCACGCGCGCTTTGTCGTACCGGCAAATTTTCATCGCTCGACCCGTCCCTTCGCATCGATTGTCACGCCGTAGTCCCGTCGCGCGGCGTCAGCCGTCACATAACCGCGCTGCAGATCGCGCGCGATGGCATCGACGTCACGCTCGCGCGGATCGCCGTAACCGCCGCCGCCGCCGGTCTCGATGACGACGATGTCGCCCGGCGCGAGCGGATAGTCCTCCGACTTGTACACGATTTCGGGCTCGGCCGCACCCACTTTGTATACGCGCACGCGGCCGGGTTGCGCCGCCGAACCACCCACCACACCCCATGGCGGACAGCCGATCCGTTCGTAATACACCGACAGTCCGCACGCGGCCAAAATACGATAACGCTTGCGAAAACCGAGGCCACCGCGAAAACGGCCCGCGCCGGCGGAATCTTCGCGCAGCGAAAACTCTTCGAGCCGGTAGGGATACATCGATTCTTGCAGTTCGATTGGAATGATGCGCGTATCGCCGTGCGCCATCGTGCGAAACGGACCGGCCCCGTCGTGCGTCGCGCCGGCACCCCAGCCGCCGTGACCGCTATCGTAACATTGGAACGGCGAACCGTTCGCGCGTTTGCCGATCAATCGCAAGGACGAGAACGAACCGAAATGCGCGCCGGTAACGGCCTCCGGGATCGCCGTTTCGAGGGCTTTGATGAAGGTATCGATGATCGTGGGAAACGGAAACGAGTAGTGACCCATCGCGGCGGTCGGGGAGGCGCTGACGAGTTTGCCGTCCGGCAAAATCATCTTCAGCGGCCTGAACGTGCCTTCGTTTGCCGGTTCGCCGGTAGCGATGAGGTACTTGAACCCAACCCGCGCGGTCGTCAGGCCGCCGCCGAAGCGGCCGGAGTTGATCGATCCGGCAACCTGCGGCGCCATGTCGGAATAGTCGACCGTCAGTTCGTCGCCCGCGACGATCACCCGCACGTGGATCGGGATCGGCGTATCGCCCATCCCGTCATCATCCAAGAACGACTCGGCCTCGTACACGCCGTCGGGTATGGCCAGCACTTTTGCGCGCGTGGCCGCTTCGGACTGGTCGAGAATTGTCGCGAGCGCGCGCATATACGTTACGACGCCGTATTTCGCGGCGAGTGCGGCCGTAAGATCGCGGCCGAGCAAACAGCCGCCGAGCTGGGCTTCGATATCGCCCATGAGCTCTTCGGGAAAGCGCGTGTTGTTCTCGATAATGCGGTAGATGTCGGCGCAGCGTTCGCCCTTCGACCACAGCTTGATCGAGCGGAGCTGCATGCCTTCCATGAAGATGTCGGTCGACTTTTTCGAGATCGACCCGACCATCGCACCGCCGATGTCGAACCAGTGCGCGTTGATGGCGAAGAACCCGATCAGTTCCGCCGGCTCGCCGGCGAAGATCGGCGTGTACATCACGGTGTTGTTGAGATGCTGCCCTTGCACGGCGGCGTGGTTACACACGACGACGTCGCCCGGGAACAAACCCTCGCGTCCGAAGATCGCGAGACCGTCACGCACGGCCATGCCGACGGAGTCGGCCACGAACACCGGCATGCCGCCGGTCGACTGCGCGATCAACTCGCCGTCGGGACCGGTCATGCCGACCGCGTAATCCTTGTATTCGTAGATGTACGGGCTGAAGGCCGTACGGGTCATGTTGGCGTCGATCTGATCGGCGATCGACACGACGCTGTGCCGGATCACTTCCAACGTTATCGGATCGAGCGCGCGCAGCGTGACGCTCATGCCCGCGACCCCGATGACGACCAATACAGCAGGCGGCGCGCGTGCCAGTACGCGTGACGGCTGAGGAGGCGGATACCGGTTCGCACCGAGAAACGCGCCAGCGCGTACGGTAATTTGCAGCGCTCGAGGTGGCCGCGTTCGATCAGCCGGCATGCATAGCTCGCAAGCAGTCGCCCGAGCGCCGGCTCACGCGCGACTTCCACGCGCGTCTGGAATCGGGAAAGTTGCTCGGGCATACGCGCGTCGAAGCCGCTGAAGTGAAAAAAGATCACCGGTTCTCCCGAAACGAGGCGTGGCGGATCATCCTCGCCGAGCGCTCGCGAATGAAGGTTCCAGTATGCGACGTTGCAGCCGCGATGCTGCACGATCGCCGTGCGCGGGAACAATGCGGGAACGAGATCGATCCATTTCTGGTCGTAGAAAAGCCCGAACGATACGTCATCGAGGCAGTACCGTTCGAGGCGTTCGGCCCACCACGCGAGCATCGCGTGGGCGCCCGGCGTGTTCGCAACGCCGATAAAGCCCAAATTGTACGAACCGCCGCGCAGCAGATCGACTTCCGTCGGACGCTTGCCGTCAAGCGGAACCGGCTCCGTGATATGCGGCGTGAGAACGATATCGTGCCCGGCAAGCGGATCGATGACGGCCGCGAGCGGTGCAAAGACCACGATGTCGGGATCGAAGTAGAGCACGCGATCGTAGTGCCGGTCCAATAGGTAGCGCATCACCGCCGGCTTCACCGCGGTTGCGAGTTCGGCGACGTCATAGCCGCGGGCGAGCGCCATGTATGCGTCGTGGCTAAAAACGTCGGCCGGTGCGATAACCCGTCCCTCGTCGAACGTTTCGCGTCCGTCGAGATCGTCGGTGATGAACACGAAGCGATCGATGTCCCGCTCGCGCTCCGCAATTGACGACAGCAACGAGCCCGCCAACGCGAGATAATTCCGGGCCACGATCGTAACGGCGGCGATGCGCGCGGAACCGTTCACTTACGCGCTCCCGCAGTCGATGCGGATCTCGCCCATGGCGCCGATCGTGAACGTATCGCCGGGCCAGACGACCGTCGTCGAGCCGTATTCTTCGAGCACGGCCGGTCCGACGCCGCGAAATCCCACCGCCAGCGCGTAGCGGTCGTAGACCGTCGTTTCGAGCATGCCGCCCGCGGGCGCGAAGTAAACCGGTCGCGTTCGCGGCTCGTGGGCTTGCGTTGCGGCGCGCGGCAGGCGCTCGATCTGCGGACGGTCGAGGCGCGCAAAGGCCGAGAGATGCAAGGCTTGAAACTCCGCCGGCGCATTCGCATCGGCGTGACCGTAGCGACGCCGGTAATCGCGTTCGAACGCCGACCGGATCGCCGCCGTATCGTTGGACGGCGGAATCGGTACTTTGATGTTGTGGCGTTGACCGCGGTAGCGCATCTCGGCAAAGCGTTCGAAGCGCGTCTCGGTCGTCCCGAACTCCGCTTGTAAGGCCGCGGCCGCGTCACGTTCCATGCCGGCGAACGCGCGCTCGATCGTGGCTGCCGTGGCATCGTCGAGCGGACCCACGAACGTGGTCGACTCATCGAGCCGCGCGTCGGCCAGCAGCATTCCGGTCGCGGAAAACGTGCCCGGTTCCGGCGGGATCACCACCGTAGGGATCGCAAGTTCGCGCGCCAGCGCCGAGGCGTGCAACGGGCCGCCGCCGCCGTACGCAAAGAGCACGAACTCGCGCGGGTCGCGGCCATGCTCGACGGAAATGCGTCGTATCGCACCCGCCATGATGACGGTTGCGATTGCGATGATGCCGTCGGCCATGTGCACGAGTCCGTCGGCATCAGAAAAATCCAGCGGCCCTGCGATCCGTTCTTGGATCGCCGCACGCGCTGCAGTCACATCGAGCTTTAGTTCACCGCCGAGAAAATGTTCGGGATTGATGCGCCCGAGCACGAGGTTGGCATCGGTGACCGTCGGTTCGGTTCCGCCGCGCCCGTAGCACACCGGACCCGGCGTCGAGCCCGCGCTCTTCGGACCGACGTGCAGCCGCTGCTGCGCGTCGAGCCACGCGATGGAGCCACCGCCCGAACCGACTTCGACGATGTCGATGACGGGCGACTTGATCGGGAAGCCTTGAACGTAGCCGGCCGCATAGTATACCGAGTCGACGGAATACCGGCCGTTCTCAACCAGCGCGCACTTGGCCGTGGTACCGCCCATGTCCAACGCGATCACGTTCTGATATCCGAGCGCCTCCGCGTACACGCCGGCGCCGATGCAGCCGCCGATCGGACCCGACTCGACCAGCGCAATCGGCTGGCGGCAGGTTCGTTCGATCGAAAGCACGCCGCCGTTCGAACCCATCATGTAGAGCGGTCCATCGAATCCGCGCGCCCGCAAGTTGCCATCGATGCGCCGGACGTAACTCGTCACCAGCGGGCCGACGAAGGCGTTGGCCGCGACGGTCGAGGTACGCTCGTACTCGTACCACTCGCGCGAGAGCTCCGTGCTGTAGGTGACGAAGACGTTGGGCAACAACGCGCGCAGCGTCTCGGCGGCAAGTTGTTCGTGGTGTGGATTGGCGTACGAGTGCAAGAAGCAGATCGCAACCGCGTCGATCCCCTCCGCCGCGAAGGTCTTCGCCAGTTCGGTGAGCTGCTCGACGTCCAGCGCGTCGATGACTTCGCCTCGCGCGTCCATCCGCTCGCGCACATCGAAGCGCCGTTCGCGCGGAATCAACGGCTCGTCGCGCCGGTACGTCAGGTCGAACGGATTGGGCCGGTTCCCGCGCGCGATTTCGAGCACGTCACGAAAGCCGGCGCTGCTGACGAGCGCGGCTTTGGCGCCCTTCCGCTGGATGATGGCGTTGATGACCAGCGTCGTACCATGGTTGACCAGCTGCACGTCGGCCGGCGAGAGCGCGACCTTATCAAAACACGCTGCGATGCCATCGGCGAAGTTCTCGTACGTCGTCGGACTCTTCGTGTAGAGCACCCGGTTCGTGACACGATCGAACGCAACAAGGTCGGTAAACGTACCGCCGATATCGACTGCAACGACATACGCCATGCGCTAATGCAGTGCGCCGGGAAAGAACAGGTCGGCCGCTGGGAAAGGCGCGCTCAGCACACCGTATCGGGCCCCGACGTCGATCACCGGTTGCACCACGGCGAGGTTCGGGTGCTCCAGAAACGTCGCGCGATGCATCGATCGCACGATTGCGAGGTCGATCTTCATCGCGGCACTGACGATCTCGGCCGTCTTGTCCTGATTGTGATTGGCCCAGACCGCGGCTTGCTGCAACGCGACTCCGAAGCGGTGCGCGACATCGGGGTTGGCGGCAATCCACGCATCCGATGCAACCCAGGCGTCGATCATCCACAGATCGCCGATACCGTCGAACGACTTGCCGAAAAAGCGCGTGTCGTTGCGCGACTCGGTGAGGTTCGGTTCGGCCACGACGGCGGCGTCGACCCGATTTGCAGCGAGCGCAGCAGGCATCGCGGCGAACGGTAGCTCGATGTACCGGACCGACTTCGAATCGCCGCCGTTTTTATCGATCCACGCTTGCGCGGAGACGTGCACGATGCCCTTGAGAACGTTGACGGCCAGCGTCTTGCCGTTGAGGTCGCGGGCCGAGCGCATCGTCGACGCGCTCGGCACCAACATGACGGTCGTCGGATTCTTGGTCGTATAGGTCGATCCCGAGCCGATGATCTTTAGCGGCAACCCCTTCTCGTGCGCCGCCGCGAGCGAAAGAACGTTGACACCCCCGACATCGAGCGCACCCGAAACGACCGCTGCCGCGATCGCATTGCCGTTGTTGAACGGCTGAACGTCGACCGTCAGGCCGGCCTTCGCCAAGAAGCCTTCGGACTGGGCCGCAAAGATTTCGGAACTCGAGTCGAGCGGCACGTTGCCGATCCGCAGCGCCGGGGTATCGGCCGCCCGCGCCGCCCATGGCCCGGCAAGTGGAAGCGCCACTGCCGCGCCGAGTCCCGTGAGTACCGTTTGCCGTCGCACCCCGGGGGAATACGCTATGCCGGTATCAACTCCCGCGATAGAAGCAGCGGCCGCACGTCTGGATGTAGCGGACCATGCCTTCGATCGCGATCTGCTCGCCGTCGGTGATGCGCTCGCCGCGGTCGTCGATCCGCACGTTCATCGTCGCTTTGCGCCCGCAGGCGCAGATGTTCTTGAGTTCTTCGATATCGTCTGCAAGCGTGAGCAGATAGGCCGCGCCCGGAAATGGTTCGCCGAGAAAATCGCTGCGCAAGCCATAACAGATCACGGGGATGTTTGCGACGTGCGCGAGCTTGTGCAACTGGCGCACTTGCTCGGGATCGAGGAACTGTGCTTCGTCGATCAGCACGCAAGCGATCGGCTTCGCGGTGGTCGTGAGATACTCGCGCATCCCCTCCTCGACGACCTGATTGTCGTCGAGAAAGAGTTCTTTGCCGCCCTTGAGGCGCTCGTAGAAGTTGGTCCAGCGCGTGAACGTGAGCCCCTTGCGCGAAACGCCCAGCCGCGAGGCGATGTTCGCGTGACCGAACCGGTTGTCGAGATCGGACGTGAACAGCACCACGTTCATGCCCTGCTCTTCGTAGTTGTGTGCGACTTGGAGCAGAGCCATCGACTTCCCGGCGTTCATCGCCGAGTAGCGGAAGTAGAGTTTCGCCAATTACTGCGTCGCTAGACCGACGCCGGAGCGCGCGGCCCCGTCGCGACGTCGCCGCCGGTGGTATCGGTCGACGCCGGACCGTGCCGTGTCGGCCTGAACTTCTCTTCGATCGACGCGATGATGACATAGAGCGTGGGTGTGATGAACAGGTTGAGGATGCTCGAGCAAATCATGCCGCCGAACACGACCGTGCCCAGCGAGTTACGCGCCGCGCTCCCCGCGCCGGTCGCGAAAACGAGCGGCGTCACGCCGAGGATGAAGGCGATCGAGGTCATCAGGATCGGACGCAACCGCGTCTCGGCCGCCCGTTGCGCCGCTTCGCGAATCGGCACGCCCGCCGCGCGCAATTGGTTGGCGAATTCAACGATCAGAATCGCGTTCTTGCTCGCGAGACCGATCAGCATGACGTAACCGACTTGCGCGAACACGTCCGAGACCATGCCGTTGCGCAGTTTGAGTCCAATGAACGCACCGAGCAGTGCCAAAGGAACCGCGAGCAAGATGATCAGCGGATCGGCAAACGATTCGTATTGCGCCGAGAGCACCAGGAACACGAACACGATACCGAGCGCGAAGATCAGCGCGGCCGCGCCGCCGCTCTCGATTTGTTCGAGTGAGATCCCGCTCCACTCGTACGCGAAGCCCGCCGGTAAGTGCGCCGCATAGCCGGCCATCGTGTCGAGCGCCGCTCCGGACCCGGTTCCCGGCGCCGGGGCGCCGGAGATCGTGATCGAGCGGTAGAGGTTGTAGTGCGTGATCGTCGGCGCGGCGAGAATTTTGGTGACGCGCACGAGGCCGCTGAGCGGAATCGGCGCGGTCGGCGTGGGCACCCCGTTGATGACGGACGATCCGGCGACGAAGATGTTCTGCAGATCGGCGATGCGCGAGCGGTAGGGTTGATCCGCCTCGACGTATACGCGATACGAGCGGCCAGCCATATCGAAATCGTTCACGTAGACCGATCCCAGATAGACCTGCATCGTGTTGTAAATGTCGGCCACGTTCACGCCGAGACTCTGCGCTTTGTTGCGGTCGACGTCGACGTTGATGACCGGCGAGTTGTTGGTGAACGTCGTGTAGACGCTCGTCAGGCCGCTGCCCGGAGCGTAGGCTTGCCCGATGATCCCGTAGGCAGAGCCGAGGAGCGGGATGAGCCCGGCGCCGTTACGATCCTCGAGTTCGAAGTCGAAGCCGCCTTGAAAGCCGAGGCCCGGAATGGCCGGCGGGTTGACGGCGAACGCCTGGATGCCTTTGGGATTGAGATAGAGCTGCGGCGCTATTCGCGCCAAGATCGCATCGAGCGTGTGCGATTCGCCTTGGCGCTGATCCCACGGCTTGAGCAGCACGAACATCGTGATCTTGTTCGACCCGGTGCCGGTGAAGCTGAAACCGGCAACGTCGAACACGTTGAGAATCTCGGGCTGCCGCTTCAGTATCCCCTCGAGCATCCGTTGAACGTCGTGCGTGTAGTCGAGCGACACGCCTTCGGGTCCCTGCGCGCTCACGATGAAGAAGCCTTGATCTTCGTTGGGCACGAAGCCCGTCGGCGTCCGCACGAAAAAGAGCGCCGTGATCGCGAGTAGCACCGCGAAGCACGCGAACGTGATCTTCGGCCGGCGCAAGACGTTCGGCAGCACGCGGTGATACCCGCCGCGCGTGGCATCGATCGCGCGATTGACCGGCCGGAAAAACCGTGACTTCTTCTCGCCCTGGATATTGCCAAGGAAGATCGACGAGAGCACCGGCGTGAGGGTGAGCGCGTTGAAGAGCGAGATCGTAATCGCGCACGCGATCGTCAGCGCAAACTGCTTGTAGAGCTGTCCGGTCGTGCCCGGGAAGAACGCGACCGGAACGAACACCGCTAAAAGCACGAGCGACGACGCCAGCACGGCGCCCGAGATCTCCGCCATCGCTTCGCGCGCTCCCTCAAACGGCGCCATCCCCTTCTCCTGGATGAAACGCGCGATGTTCTCGATGACCACGATGGCATCGTCGACGACTAAGCCGGTCGCCAACGTCAAGCCAAAGAGCGTGAGCGTGTTGATCGAGAACCCGAGCACTTTCATCAAGAAGAACGTGCCGAGCAGCGAGATCGGGATCGTGAGCGACGGGATGAGCGTCGTGCGCCAATCTTGCAAGAAGAGAAAGATCACGAGTATGACGAGCACGATCGCGATCAAGAGCGTCGTTATGACTTCCTTGATCGATTCGCTCACGAAGAGCGTCGTATCGAAGGCGACGTCGTAACGCATTCCGGCGGGGAACTTCTTCTGCAGCCGGTCCATCGTCTCGGTAACCTGCTTCGAGACTTGTAGCGCGTTGCCGGTGGGCAGTTGCAGGATGCCGAGGCCGACGGAATCCTTGCCGTTGTACCAAACGCTGCCGGAGTAATCTTCGGCCCCGAGTTCGACCCGGCCGATGTCACGCACGCGCACGTAGCCGCCGTCGGCGGTCGAGCGGAGAATGATGTCGCCGAAGCCCGCGGGGTCGTGCAAGCGCCCGTTCGAGCGAACGGTGTATTCGTAGGGCTGCTTACCGTTGGTCGGCGGCGCGCCGATCGAACCGGCTGCAACCTGAATATTTTGGTTGGTGAGTGCGGTCGTCACGTCGCCGGCGGTCAGGCCGTTGTCGGCCAGCCGTTTCGGGTCGACCCACAGGCGCATCGCGTATTTGCGTTCGCCGAAGACTTGCACGCCGCTGACGCCCGGGATACGCTGCAGGTCGTTGGTGACGTTATTTTCGAGATAGTTCGTGATGTCTTCGTTCGTCGTTCGCGGATCGCTCGTCGTGACGCCGATGCCCATGACGAACGTACCGTTGTTTTTCGAAACGGCGACGCCGGTCAGCTTGACCTCGTTCGGCAAGCGCCCTTGCGCGAGGTTGACCGCGTTCTGCACGTCGTTGGCGGCCTGATCGAGATCCCGATCCAGGTTGAACGTCGCGGTGATCTGCGATCCGCCCTGGTTCGTCGACTGCGAGGAAATATAGCGCAGGCCCTGGACGCCGTTGATCGCCTGTTCCAGCGGCGTGGTGACGCTCGCCTCGACGGCCTCGGCGCTCGCGCCGGTGTACACGGCCGAGACCGTAACGGTCGGCGGCGCGATGTTCGGAAATTGCGCGATCGGCAGTGTAGGAATCGCCACGACGCCGAGGAGCAAGATAACGAGCGAACAGACCGTTGCGAAAACCGGCCGCCGCAGGAAGAAATCGATCACAACGTACTGGACGCTAGCAAGCAGCTGAGGGTTGCTGGTCGGTCTAGCGGGCGCGAATTTCTCCGACGATGCGGCCCGCGACGTTGCGGACCGGCGGCCGCGCGTGACCGGCGAGCTGCTCCCGGGCGCCGGCGTCGAGCGCGTCGAGACGGTCCAAGAGCGCGAGGGCGGCCGGAGGCACCGCGCGCGCGGCTCCGTCGACGGTTTTCAGCACCAGCCCGGCGCCCGCGGCCAGCAGCGCAGTTGCATGAACGCCCTCGGCGCCGCCCTTCGCCACGATCGAACCGCCCGCAGCAAGCATGAGATCCGTATCGAAGCGGCCGGTGCCGGAAACCATCCATGGATCGGCGAGCATCGCGTCGCGGACCGTTTGCAGTGCCCGCCGGTCGCCGTCGTCGAAGCCGCGCAACGTCGCGAAGCGTGCGAACCCGCGGGCCGCGCGAGCGAGCGTCGTCGCGAACACCGGGATGCCGCAGCCGTCAACTCCGATGCGATCGGCCGTGAAGCGGTCGTCGAACGCGCGCTCGCAGAGTGCGAGGATCTCACGCTGCACCGGATGCGTCACGTCGAGGTAGTCCTCAAAGGGCACGCCGCGCAACTTCGCCAGCGCGAGAATCCCGGCGTGTTTGCCCGAGCAGTTGTTGTGCAACGCCGTCGGTTTGCCGCCGCACTGCAGATCGGCTACGGTCGCGCCGATCTTGGTGAGAATCGACGCCACCGTTTCCAAATGCCGTGGCTCGCCCACATGCGATGCCGCCATCACGGCCACTTCATGCGCGTCGAGGCCGAAGCGTTCCACGACGCCGACGCGCACGGCCGCCGCTGCAATGAACGGCTTTGCGGCCGAACGCAAAAACACGGGAACGTGAATCGTCCCGTGTTCCAAGAGAATGGCGCCGGTATCGTCGCATGCGCATGCGGCGACGGCGTGCGTCGATTCAACGCGTCCGCCGCGCGTAACGTCGACCATCGGGACGCCCGCAAGCTCAGTGCGCACGGGCATCCCGCGTTCGGCGTTTAGACCAGTGCCGCCTCGACGACCGGGTTTTCGATTTCCGCAAACAGCGGGCTCGAGAGATAGCGTTCGCCGGTGTCGGCGCCGATCGTCACGATCGTCTTGCCCTTGAATTCCGGACGCGCCGCTACTTGCAATGCCGCCCAGATATTCGCGCCCGACGAGATCCCGACGAGGATGCCCTCTTCGCGTGCAAGCCGGCGCGCGGTCGCAATCGCGTTGTCGAACGACACCGTGATCACTTCGCTGTACACCTTGGTATCGAGAACTTCGGGGATGAAGCCCGGCGCAAAACCTTGCAGTTTGTGCGGACCCGGTTTACCGCCCGAAAGGACGAGCGACGTGTCGGGCTCGACCGTGATGATCGTGACGCCCGGCTTGCGCTCTTTGAGCACCTGACCGACGCCGGTCACCGTGCCGCCCGTACCTACGCCCGCGACGAACACGTCGACCGCGCCGTCGGTGTCGCGCCAAATCTCCTCGGCCGTCGTGCGGCGGTGCACTTCGGGGTTCGCCGGATTCTCGAACTGCCCGGGCATGAAGTACTTGGCGGGGTTGCTATCGCGAATTTCCTTCGCCTTGGCGATCGCGCCCTTCATGCCGTCGGCGCCGGGCGTCAGCACGAGCTGCGCGCCGTAGGCCTTGAGCAGACTGCGCCGCTCGAGCGTCATGGTCTCGGGCATCGTAAGGATGATCGGATAGCCTTTGGCCGCAGCCACGAACGCAAGTCCGATGCCGGTGTTGCCGCTGGTCGGCTCGACGATGATCGTGTCGGGGCGCAGGCGCCCGTCGCGCTCGGCGGCCTCGATCATCGCGACCCCGATGCGATCCTTGACGCTGCCGGCGGGGTTGAACGACTCGAGCTTGACCAGAACGGTGCCGCCGATGCCCTTGTTCAACCGGGGAATTTTGACGAGCGGCGTGTTGCCGACCGTATCGATGATGCTGTCGTAAATCCGAGCCACGGTGTATCGATCCTCACTTCATGCGTGCTGCAGTACCGACATAGACTACTGGACCGGTCCAAAAGCTGCAACAGGGCGCCGTTCGCCGGAAACGAACGTACGTTCGCTCTCGCCATGTTTTCCCTCACCGAAAAGTCGCTCTACGTGACGGCGATCGACCTCTGGATCGACTCGATGCGCGAGCGCGACCGCTGCTATGTCTCGCACGGGCACGCCGACCACGCCCGCCGGCACGGCACCGTGGTCACGTCGGTCAACAACGCGCGCGTTTGCCGGCTGCGCTTTCGGCACCGGCCGGGCGGCCGCGAGGTCAGCTTTGAAGAGCACGCGTTCAACGAACCCTGGCGCGACGGCGAGCACCGGCTGACGCTCTTCTCGGCCGGTCACGTCTTGGGCAGTTCGCAGCTGCTCATCGAGGGCGGCGCCGGCACCTTCGTTTATACCGGCGATTTCAAGCTTGCGTCCTCGTACACGTGCGAGCCGCCGGAAGTGAAGAAATGCGACGTGCTGTTGATGGAGTGCACGTTCGGCCGGCCGCAGTATGTGTTTCC
>Ga0182030_10011696_pt1 | contig 17678 bp, 19 predicted proteins | sample 812S3MmetaG_FD_121299 | JGI IMG/M metagenome (GOLD analysis project Ga0182030, IMG submission 121299) | Permafrost microbial communities from Stordalen Mire, Sweden - 812S3M metaG (Illumina Assembly) | ecosystem: Environmental > Terrestrial > Soil > Wetlands > Permafrost | place: Sweden...
ATCTCTATCATACCCCTATGGATGATAAAATAAAATTAGAGTCTTATAAATTAGAAGCTAATATAAAAGAAGTTAAATAGTACTAGGCAGCTATAGGCTTGCTATTTTTCTTAATGCTAGCCATTAGACTAGACCTAGTCTATTCTATTATAAAATTAGCTAGATATACTTCTAATCCTAGCCCTATTCATGCAAATACAATAAAAAGAATCTATAAATATTTAAAAGACTTTATAAACTTAGACATTTATATAAAATAAAATATTAATAATAGCTATTATATTAATAACTATTATAATACAAACTATACTAAAGACTTAGCTATTTATAAGTCTACTAACAACTATATATTTTATATAGGAAATTTCCCTTTTATATAGAAATCTAAGCTATAAAGTATTATAGCTCAAAACTCTACAGAATCTAAATATATAGTTATAAACGCTGCAACTAAAGAAACTATATATACAAAATATATATTATCTGAATTAGACCTTTATAAACAAACTAAGATACCTATATATTCAAATAATAACAGGGCTCCACTATTAGCTCATAATCCCACTTTTCATAAAAGAACTAAGCATATAACAATTAAATATTACTATATAAAAGATTTTATAAATAAAAGAATTATAGAGCTTATTTATATTCCTATTAAAGATTAAAAGGCTAACAGGCTTACTAAGTTACTAGACAGAATAAAGTTTAAGGACTTTATATTATATCTAAGTCTTATATAAGTATTACTTCAAAATTATAGCCAACTTATAATAAGAAGCTCTTATTTATAAAACTTAGATATAACTAGATTAAATAAAATTTTATATTAGATGTTTTAAAGTAGGGATATAATATTACTAAAAATATTAGATTTTTTCTTTAAAAAATAGTCTAAATTTCCTTATATTTTATATATTTATATAATGTACTAATTAAAGGAGCCTGTTGCTTGATTTATAATTAGTATATTTTAGAAATATTTATATGCTACTATAGCTATAGTATTAGTAAATGCTAGAATCTTTTAGACATTTTTAAGTGGTAAAGTCATGTGACTTTGCTACTACTATAAAAGCTTCTAGATATATTTCAACTAGTATTAATAGAGGGTCTATGTTCCTCTCTAGATAGCTATTAAGTTCTTCAATATATTATATTCTACTATAGCTTATTTAACTATAGACCTATCGACTAAGGGGCTTCGGCTATATCACCTGACTAGCCCCCCCTTTCCAACCACAGTAACCTGCCGTTTTCCACAAACTAGAGACATGGCCGGCCCTAGTATACTTTCTTGAACAGTCCAGATGCGACACCACCAAGGTCGGAGAAGAAGTGTTCGTATTGCAGATGCGTATTTGGGCTCCAGGGTCGTCATATCGAGTTCAGCATTTTTCTGCGGGTCCCAGTGCCGTATGGAATCTGTTGGGAGAGCATTCAATGCATCGAAAGCCAAGTTGCTATCGCTGGATTCCTCACCAAGCCAAGCAATCACACTAGTGGCCCTTGTGTAGACCTCACCCATATGCATGACTTGGACACTGCGTTCTGCTATGTTCCTTTGGTTGATACATATCGCATCAATCCACAACACTCTAGGTTGAGAGACATATCGCAGATGTCGAAGTGCAATTTCCAGATTTTTAGTAACGCGTTTGGATAGGCCATTGATGAAAATCTGACGGGTTATGTGCCGGTCACCCCATACATAGGAGAGAGCCTCGTAGGATGTTTCATCATTCAATGAAGCCTTTGAAAGAATGCAACGAATGTCGTCCTCAAAGCTGCCCGAACACAGCGTTACCAGCCTTATCTCTTTCTGCTCAGTGATGAGAGGAGTGTACAAAGCCGTCACCTGGTCTTGAGCTCTTTCCGCGGCTCTAACGGCCTTCTTTAGAACTCGTGTGGTGCGTCGTGGCATGTTTTTCGGCCTAGCCTCGTACAGTACACGATTGCGGTTTTGAGCGCCTGATAGCTAGCACAAGACCAAGTGTTGGGTCAGATTTCAGAGGTGATTCAGGACTTAAAGCACATTGCTAAGTTGTCCTTTCTGTCGTGTATCAATGAGGGTTGTGATTATCAAAGTAGATAGAAACAATGCAATGATGCCTGAATGCAAAGGTAAGAGGCAGTGGTTGGATTTGCCATATGCTTAGTAAACCCTTGGGCGAGGCTGCAGATTTATATGTGCGTGCACCAAGCCACGTAAAATTATCCGCTGGTGGTGATTAGCGCCCGAGTAAGGAGGCCAGCTTAACAACCGACCTGGGGACGAAGGGGGGAAAAAAGTGGTGGTCGACTGCCGGAGTAGCTATAAGCAGGCTTCCAGGGATTAGAAAAATATATAAATCGCCAATACATAAACTATAATCGATTCGGGACGGGGCTGGGAGGGGATCTCCTGAGTGAGATCATAAGTGGGATTCATCTCTTCCTCCATTAGGCAATCAGCCAGGAGAATTGTCAGTGATCAACTGGTGGACCCTCATGAAGTAGCTGGCTGTCGAAGGATTTGAGGAGTGTGAGTAACGAAGACTTTAGGGATCGATATAATGAGAACAGTTTTATTTTAGTCGGCCTGAATGCAGCTCAAACTTTGGCGCTGTATGGAGGCCGTGACAGACCTTCACGCAAATTGAGCAGAGACCAGATAGGATATTGTAGTGTGTCTCTCTAGACTCCGAGATCCTGATTCCAGATTAATAGTCTTAAGAAGTTGTTTGTGGTAACATAGAAAGGCAGATCTAGGAATATGGGCCATATATACTACTAATCGTATTCTAAGCTTTAAAGATTCGAAAATATGCTTTGCTCAAACCATAAATACGCTTGACTTGAAAATAGAACATGATTTTTACACATCGTTTCGCACGCATAGAAATAAGGTGGGTGACCCTGTATAATAAATTTGGGTTTCCATGTATAAAAAGCATATATCTTTCTTTAAGTAACATTATTCGAGAATACAAGTATACTGAACAGCAAAAATATTCAACAATTGCATGAGAAGTGTCTCTGGCCTTTCCTCCATCCGGAGTTATGAAAACGACATACTTTGCCTCCATCGAGATAAAAACATAGCCTCCATATTTCAAGTTTTTCAGTGCCGCACGACTCCATCCCAGTGAAGAAAATCTATTGATATGATCACAAGACAACATATAGGAACAAGTATGTTGTGTATATACACATACTATTTGACATATTCATGCTTCTCGGTTCTTGAGCCACTTGAGGACCTCATCTGCACTTTTATCCGTCGGAAAAACTGGGTACCAGGTGTGTATTATTTTGCCCTCTAATACGGCAAGTGTGATTCTCTTGACAAGCTTATCTCCCTTCCACTCCATTGTAGGTAGGTTCAAACTTTGTACAAAAGCCAACTTTTCATCACTGATCAAATCGTAAGGCAAATGAAGGCGTTCCTTGACCTCTTGTTGATATTCCGTGCTTTGTGTGGATAATCCATAGACATTTTTGACTCCATGAGCTTTGAGCTCCGATAGTAGATCACGGAAAGAGCATGCTTGGGGAGTGCAGCCACGGGCTCCAGGAATCGCGTTCCATTCATCGGGAACTATCTCATCAGGTGCAGCTGTCCGTGGGTAGCAAAATATTATCGTGAGAGCGTTCAGATGCTTCGCAAGATTGACTGCGCTTCCGCTCGTAGTTGGTAGATCTAGCGATGGGAACGAGCAGCCTGTGAGGTGGTCACATTCTCCATTATCAACAGGTACGGGGAGATCAACTGGGACCGTGGTATCTGTAATCATATTTGTCAGAAATTAACAGGAAATTGATATTGAGTCTAGTGTCCACAGCGGGATACTTATGATCTTGTGGGATAGTTTGACAGTAGGACATACGAGCCATATTTTGACATCGAGAGAGAGACCGAGGCTCTTTAGACGGCGACAGTGCGTCTTGCAATCCTAATTGTGGAAGGATAATAGTGATATTGGTATTGGTATTGGCGATGGATGAGATTCGGGTGTTATCATTCCAATTAATATATATTCAAAAGTGGGGGCATTGGTTGGCTCGCGTACTAATAGGGGGGCGAGTGACTCATGATGTCCATACACAGGGCCCAAGCTAGGGCTGGCAATGGTATCCCTTAAGCAGGCCACTAATTACTCCGTATAAGAACAAATAAATTTCAATGACCAATGACCAGTATTTAAGTAGATACAGCAAAATATCGTGGACTCTGAACAGGTGATTAGTCTGGCTACTGTTGCAGCTACGGCCCCAACCACCTCGGAATTAACATTTATTTCAACCTGTGGGTAGTAGTTCTGTCCCCAATCTCTGACTCACCAGTGAATCATCATACGTGAGCATGCAAAGCTGATGTAGCCGTCCCACCGCTCACCCACCAATATCGAGCAGTCTGCACAAACACAGTACCGCTTGGTACGGCCGTATACTAACAGCTTATAATAGCCGTATTTGATACACGCCGATATTATTCCGAGCTATTACCTAGTAAAAACTTCTAGATTCTAATATTTGTAAAGCATGCCAGCATCGGCCTGGTTTTCATGCGACATGGCGCTTTGCTTACCAGTAATATAAAAGCTCACTCCTCGTCTGTGGGCTCTTTTACCAAAGTCTGTATCTTTTACATCTCCCCTCAATCTCCATCTCATATAATCTCTCGCTCTTTAAAATGCCTTCTCTGCCCCTCCGCATTGCCATCCTAGAATGCGGCACACCACTCCCCAATACCGTCATCAAATACGGAAGTTACGGGGGCGCATTTACTTCCCTTCTCCAATCTGGCGCTGACGTCTTATCCTATTCTAATCTTAGCTTCTTTTCCGGCCTCTCAATCTCGATATTCGACGTTGTCAATACTCTCTTCTATCTTTTCTTACTAGATATCGACGCCATCTTGCTTACTGTATTAAGCTTCGATTTCTTCGCTAATAATCCGTGGATACTGAAGTTAGTGGTCTTTGTAAAGGAGATTCTGGAGCAAAGGAGAGTAAGGATTATTAGGGCTTATTTTGGTCATCAAATCGTGGGAAGGGCATTGGGTGCGAAGATTAGTAGAAGTGATAAAGGATAGGAGACAAGTGTTACGGCGATTAATTTGACGAGAGGACAGGAAATTTTTGGGAAGACCAGTTTAGTAAGTATTTCTTTTATCCCTTCATATCTTTGTTACCATAGTCTCCTGAAACCTGGAATATGGACTTGGATATACGCTGAGTTGGATTAAATAGGCCTTACATCAAATTCATGGGGATATAGTATATGACTACCTTTCTGGCGTCGAGGAATTAGCATGCACAGATTAATGTACCGTGCAAGCCATGTATATCCCAAAACGGGTAATGACGGTTCAAGGACATCCGGAGTTTACGGAGGAGATTATGAGGGAATTGTTGGTTGCGGCATATGCCTCAGGGGTTTTTGATAAGTATTTGTTTGAGGACTCGATTAGGAGGGTAGATAAATATCAGGATGGTGTAGTGGTTGCGCAGGCGTTTTTGAGATTTTTATTAGAGGAGTAAGTGAGTATAATTAGGTGTAGATATATCTAGAGATAATGACGTTGATATGTTTTAATTAACCATGTATTTACAATTATATAGAAATTGATCAAGCTATTGATCATTGTATAACAATTGATTAAGCTCGCTAACATACAACTGCTCAGGCCTTAGCTGCCCAGGAACATGTGCGACAATTGAGCATTAATACCTAAGGTATGCTAGTAACGACTAGAAAAACGGTACTGTCCTCATTGAGGAAATATCAAATCCATACAGCCTTCGATGACAGCACAGCTCCTTTGGTTGCTGATTTACTATCCTAAGTATCTTCTCACCGAGGTGCCTGGCATCGCGTGAGATCCCATAATGGGGTTGCCGCTTGTGTGATGACCAAGGTCTGTCGAGAAAACCTTGCGGCTCTTACTGATGAATAGCACGATGTTGGCTCCTGCTTGTTCTCATGCCACCAAGAAACAGAAGATGGGTGTGACCGGAACCTGACGTCGCCAGGGATACACAGGTACGTGTATTGACCTGAAGTCGACGGTAAGCCAAGTACTTGAAGACGTAAAATGATATGGAGGTATAGGTAAGATCGCGGACTTTGAGAAAGATGTCAATGTAGAGGCTGATAGCAATTATTGGGGCAACGAGGATGGCAAACTAGTTGGAATTCTCTACCTTTGATAGTATCTTGGACTGTGATAAAAGGAGCGTAGGATATAGGTAATTTACAAGTGAGGAAAAAAGATCCGAAGATATCTCGCCGTGATAAAGCGTTCGAACCTTCGTACTGCGACCTACTTACATTGAAATAGGCAGGTATCTTCCTCCTATAAACTAAACTCAGTTTCTATATGAATCCCGTCTCAAGATTCGAACCCTCTTGTATCTTCTAATATCATATTACCGATGATGCTAATGCTTACGTGGAGTGACTTCAATTTGCCGAGGGGGGAAATGTTAATAGGAACTGGATGTCAATGACTGAGGGTTTTATGGATCAAATTGCTGATGGGGAATTTACGGAAAGGTGTATCCTGACACTTTGTGTATCAATCCAAGGAATCGGAAAAGAATAGTCTACGAGTACTTTGTATGAGAGAAATTCAACGAAGACGTGTCTCACTTCAAGCCGCAAAAGGGGGGTTCTGCAGATTCGAACTTGTAGATTGGTTTGATGACGAAAAAAATAAATCGCGGAAAGACGTGGTACTAACTAGGGATTCTATCGGTATGCAGAGAAAACGAAATGATTTAGGAACTGCAAGAGAGTTTTGGCTGATCTGGAGTATTCGGCGCTGGCCATGCGGTTGGGTTATTGGAGGGTGAGGCAATGAAGTCGTTAGGACACAGATAAATGCGCTTTGGAGCTTGAGCTTTGATCAAGCTATCGACTTCTTCAAAGGACTTTGGGTTCTAGTGCATAGACTTGAAGACTGGAGGTGCTTGTCTTACCATTTTGCACGTGATTGCCTGAAGAGAGGGGATCCTTTGCCTTGCTGAGCGGCCACAGCAGTGACTGGAAGGCCAATCCCATTTATGGAAATACCTTGGCCTGTCACCTGCGGATGTGATAAGGGAGCGTTCAATGGAGACTTGTTGAGGGCTTGACTTGTATAACGTGGTGGTTGACATACATTCTTTCCCTCAGTGGCTCATTGCCTATGAACCTCTTTCCCAATGATAACCAAACGATCACCTACCCAACCAGTCCCAAACCCCAAAATCCTCGACTTCAAGTTCGATTATAGAGGGAAGATCTCTAGGACAGCACCGCGGGAAAGATACATACGTCATTAAGAGGTTGGAACCCTGGGAAACATTACTCAAGGCACTGAAATGATAGCTTTGAACCAGTCTATAACCTATATACAGTCTATGTGTGAGAATAGCTTAACTATCAGCATCCCTCTGCTGCCAAATCATCCCGTCGGAGTAATCGGCCGAGAGTTGCAAGAATTTATCCCTAGTTGAACCCAGTTGTCCTTGTGTTTGACTCCCCCTATCCGATTCCGAAACCTGCATTTGAGCTCCCAGACAATGATTTGCCGCAATTGACCGTAGGAAAGTCCATCTGGAATCCATACGTCGTGCAAACTCTCGAACAGGAACGTTGCAGCTTCCCCCAATATTCGTTCCCCAAGTAAACCATTGTGGTTTCCGTTCGAGGAGGATGATCTATTTCGAGGTATTCGGGGGTAATTGAGGTTGAGGATGCTAGATTTGTTATTAGCGCTACGCCTATCCTCGCATTAATCGCGGAGTAACATACTGGTTTGGGATCCTTTGGTGGAGGAACGGAAGCATACTCGTCGGCGAGCTGCTCGAATATTAAATGGGCCTATGACAGAGCGAATAAGTCCTCGCAGATCTCCAGGAGGCAATTGATGGTTCCTTACATGCTGGAGCATTTTCTTGCTAGATGACGGATCTTTTTGCAGTTGCATGGCGTGTTTGTGAGTTGTAATTGTTGTCTGCGGTAACGTGCGGTGTGCGATTTTCCCTTCCTTTCGCTCTCATGCTGCGTCTTCGAGTTAAGATTTCGGCGGTTCGTTAAGCACCACCGACCAGTATTTGTTACCCCCAACACCTAAACACAGCCCAATCTTCCATTCAGTTTCGACCTCGGATAACGCAGATTGGGAGAAGGGCTATTGGACCACATCCTTGAAACTCCCTTCAATTACTATGTGTTCAGCGTCTCGTTGCATGGAGGAACCAGAAAAAAAGCTCGACGCGACCGCCGTGAACTGGACGAAATTTGAGCCCCAGTGACCTTTTTCAAAGAAGTTTGAAGCATGAGACTCATCGCTCAGGGGTTCGAAAATTTATCTCGCGCCCTCGTACCGTCCACAGCCCATGCAGTCGATATTGACGTTCATTGCCTTTCTGATCAAGCCCAGGTTCGGATTGATGCACCAGCCACATGAGAATGTGGCGGTGCTGACATGAACGTGAACTAGATCGTCATGTGACGAAGAGTCTCGTATTCTCGCATAAGTAAAGTACAGAGGCGATGATGTGAATTTCGTTGTAGCTCATCAAACACTCATAGATGAGTAGGTGCGGTGGCCTAACTTGATCGAATTGATAGATTAGGTTCGGTGACCAACTTTCCTGAGCTTGTTGTAAAACCGCACGATCTAAAAGTGAAGGACTGGATTGTTGAGCTGGATCGCGTCTGAAAAACGGTTGGAACGGCCTGAAAGCATTCCGAATTCTAGGAACATTCTTCAAAAGGAGTCGACAACATTCACAAAGTTGTGTATGCTGGATGAAGAAGTGGTAGTCCACCTACACCAGTGGCCTTTGTCAATAATCGACCAGAGCATCGGCCTGCCAGTCGAAGGCCATTGTTGAAGGGAGCGAAATGGGTTCAGCAAATTCCTTAACGGGAAGTAGGCGAACCAAGCTGGCGGTGATGTTCAAGTAAGATAAAGAACCGGAGCAGCTAGGTCCTCGAAGACTTTATCAATGCTCGCCTTATCCACCTCCACCTTCCGAAGCCGTGCTACAAGATTTTCGGTGAAGCATTCGTTATCCGCAGAATCAGCGAGAGATGCTGAGCCGACATGTCGATTGCGATCGTTAAATGCTGGGTGTTAAGATCTCTGTTTATTGCTGTGGCACATTGCAAGACAGAGGCAAGCAATTCGATGCTAGCTATGACCGACAACTATTAAGCTTCGCTGTTAGTAATAGCCAAGTTATCAAAGGGGATTTCTTCAGATCCGCGTAGCAATTGATCCTAACAGTGGCGCGCATGGGCTCTAAGCTTTTCTCGCCCTCCACCGAGATTTTCCACGGATATTGTTGCTTCAATGCGAATTGCGAATTGCATAGCCCATGCATGTATTCATCGACGCCCAAGACCAATAAGCTTCTCTGATCCAAGCCATAATGAAAGTTTTAGGCGTTGTCGTGGGGATCGATTGGAAAGTTGTCCATGCTATGCCCTGGAGGTAGCTCTGCGCTGGAGTGATCTATTTCGAAGACCCCGTCCGGATGGTCTCTTCCAGGGTTCAATCTGACTAGTTTTCTATTGCTAAGGCATATAAGAAGCCTTGGTGTAGACGTAGTAAAATCTTTGTCCTTGACGATGGGGAAACGAGGACCAATACCAAATATCGTCCTGAATTGGGTTGATAGGAGCATTAACATAAATCGTTCGAATCATCAAACCATGCGACACGCCTTCAGGCCCTGAGAGAATATCCGGCCTCGTTTCGTGGTTCTTTCGGGTACTGAAGAGGATGCAGAGTCATCGTGCTTTTACGGTGGGAAAGCCGCAGCCATTCTTGGAGGTCCTAGGATGGAAATATCCAGGAAAGTAGAGATGGAATAGCGCTCGATTACTGACGATGACTGACGATACCATATTCCTTGATAGAACAGTGGAAGGTTCATCGTTGGTCGTTGGTCGTAGGTTGTTACTCGTTGAAAGGGCGGTGGCGGTGCACACAAGGATCGGAAGCCCTCGCGGGGTCTGGCATTCATCGAGGAAAATGACGCTCTTCTCATGGCTATGTATGAGCTACTTAAGGAAGAAGGAACATGAAAAGATATCCCATATATTCAAGTTATTGAGACGTGTTAAAGATGAAGAGATTGATTGAGGTGGTCGTGACTGGAAGCGAGGAAGGACTCTGGTGAGGCGAAGGCCCCGACGCCCACCCCGTCCCGACAGCAACTACTAACCGATTCTGAGATCTGCCTGACGAGCCAGTATATAATTGCTGTTCTAAGCTATGATCTCATCTATATCTATGCAGTTTTACAAGCATATTATTTGGCTTTAATTTCTGCTTTTTCCTCTTATCTCCAACTGCAACTATCTCCGGTTCTGGTTAATGAAGCGTCTGACGATCCACACTTCGAGGAAGAGTAAAAGCGAGCCGAATTACCTTACGAAAGGCGTATGTGGCAGCCAAGCTAGGTCAGATTAGGAGTAAGTCAGTCACATTTGCCTTTCCAATCAGTGGTAAGAATGCAGCGTGATAATGATGTGCTGTGCCTTAATGGCGCTAAAATGACATGGTATCAATTATCACCCTTGTATCTCACTTGTATCACCCTTGTATCACCCTTGTATCCCCCTTGTATCCCGTATCCCCGTACTTTCCGATTATTGCTCGATGGCATGCATGCTGCCGTGGAAAGTGGAAAGTGGAAAGTGAGGCCGATTGGAGACCGTTTGATCATCACAATTCCGTTTGTGCAACCCGAGGTTTTGAGCTTAGACGTTCTTCACCGCTGTTCATTTCAATCGCAAAGTACTGGAAAGTGTTACTTTGGGATTAGTCCAATGGTTAACGCGGTTCTAAAACATTTCTACAAAGATTGGCGGGTTTTGAAATCCAATTATTTTTAATTTATTGACTAATGAAAAATATATATATATATATATATATATACATATTTTGATATATTATCCGAGTAAATAATATTTTTTTAAAATAATCAAATTACACAATTGTCAGCCTTTGCAACATAATTCCGACACATCTGAGAATGTGGATACGATGGTCATAGTATCGCGCTATAAAAACTAAGCCCTTTCCAGAAGCTCTTTAGCCAAACTCCCAATCGGAAAAAAGAAAGTTCGTCGGGCCCTCGCTAGCGCCCGCCCCCAAGACTCCTTACACGGCTCGGTGGACCTAGCGTCCTCCACCCAAAGGCTGAGAAAGCTTTTACTAAGCGAAAGAGCTGTTTTTCCGGGGCTACCTCGGCATACAGCTTACACGTGACCACCCCTATCATGAAAAGAAACCTGGAATTAACACTCCTTTTGATAAGTCGCGATCATGAAAAGAATCTCTAAAATCAGCTAACTTCAACTAAACTATGATAGTAATCAAACTTTAGCTTAAGGAGATCTGTGACCAAGTTTAATGTCACATGATCAGCTCCGTACACCTCATCATCGCTCCCGTGCTCACTTCTTGAATTTCTAGGTCTTCTTATTGGCCCATCTTACTTTATTTGCAACAGTTCCTTCCAGGTCGCTCATTTATTTGAAACTGCTCTTGTTAGATATCCCAGCATCTTGCCTCTCAACTTCACCATGCGCGGAAATCTAAACGCCAATACGTCTTGAGGTATTGTATACAATCTAGTGCCCCGCGGTTACGTATGTTTAGATTGACTCTTGCAGCAATAGGCCTATCGAATGTGCCTTAAAGATATGGTGCCCAAAGAAGCCCCAAAGGATGCTGGAGTCCAGGCCTGAGCAAACCCATTTGTAAGCCCCTCCTATTGCAACCCCAGCTCATAATCGGTCAACTGCATCCTCACCGCATTTAAGCCCAAGCCCCAGCACCAGATTACATGATATTTTGAAACGTGATGGTGTGCACCTCAGCTAATGCGGCTGAGAGCAGATGTTAGCCATGTGCCATAGATCCTACACAAAAACGCGTTAGGACTCCGATATTTCAAACGATTATTGGAATGCGTACATCAAAAATGCTTTCCCACAATTCAGATATGAATGAGTTAATGACTATGGATTCCGTTCTGCATTGCGACCCTGAAGTCACATGACAGCTCGTTTGAGAAGGGGGGGTCGAGGTATATTCTGGTTGGCCGAGAAGTCTCAACCCAAGTTTCTTTCAGATATTTGGATGAGGCTGCATAATGTGTTGGCTGACACTCGGTCACGGAGCTGTGTTTCCCATTCTTCCTCTTTCGTTCATCTTTTATGTCTAATTCTCCATTCCGATGCATCTCTAAGTTATCAAAGGATTTGACAACCTCGTTATGTCTTTCCCTTCCTCAGAAATATTATCTTTTCCACCTCCTGTTGCTCAGATTCCGGAATACTTATCAAATGCTGACAAGGCTGAGCGAGCCTCGTCCAATATCTCCCCTCAGAGTACTTTTTCATCCACTTCCAGTACAGCATACACCAAGAAAGGATTATTTCCAAAGAAGGGTATGTTTCGAGTACAGTAGCCATGATATATATCTAACAGTCTTAGCTAAAGATTCATCGAATGAGGTCAAACGAATTAGGAATCCCTTGACGTGGTATCGCACGCAAAAAGAAGAGAGAAGACAGCTATATGGATGTTTCATACATGAGGAAGGTATGAAAATGTACTCCACGGATCTGAAGCGTACTTACCACTTTTGTTACAGTGGAAACCCATCCTAAAGGGTATCCTCAACTCGCAGCCTTCCTCAATAGCGACGAAGACTTCGCAATCCTTCGCAGATTCGGTACAGTCAACTGCCGTGTGCTCCTTCATCTTCAAGCCGAAATCGCAGATCTTGAAAAGCAATTAACAGATCTAGACGACTCGGACGCATATGAGGGGTCAAAGACATCATACAGGCTGGTGACTGTGAAACATGAAGAGGGGTGGGACACGAGACAACGAGATATACTCAAATGTTTGCAAGAGAAATTGACGATATATTGTAATTCAAAACCAGACATGACATGCGGGCTACTTTACTGATAAGTGGAATAGATGATTTGGTATTCAAAGACACCCAAATGCGAGCTCTAGGAAAACCACTCAAACGCAACCACAAGAGTCTATTTCATTGGATATGCTCTGCCAAACCTGTGGCCCAAGGAGAAGATGACTGGGTCCTGAATCGAGAGGATCTTGTCCCGCTTTCCAAAATTGACCGATTCGAGTCTTCACTAGCCTCATCATTCATCAACGTATGTCCTCCTCCCACCATTTCGAGATACCAGCCCCACTAATACACCCACCGCAGAAACTCTTCACCTCTTCCCCGTCAACCTCATCCACAGACCCACCATCCATAACATACTACTCACAAGCCCGCCTCTCCTTCACCGCCAAGCTCCTCAGCGTCCTCGTCACAGTCTCCATCCTCACCATCCCCGTCTTAATTCTTCTCTGGACATCTCTAAGTCGCGTCTCAACATCCATAACAGTCCTGATATCTGTAATGGTTTTTTCAACTATGCTTTGTTTGTTTACGAGCATTAGAGTCCAGGAGATTTTGGTTGGAACGGCGGCTTATTGTGCTGTGCTTGTTTCGATTCTTGGGAATCTACAGCAGTCGGGGGCGAAAGGATCTTGAGGTGATGAGGCAATTCGAGTGATTAATTGGGATTTGAAAAGAACAGTATGAAAAAGTTATCTTCTTGCACTTGCTCGATAATTGTATACCTTTTAGCTAAACTTTAAAAGGACTGATATTCTATTCATGCTATATCTCCCAACTTCATAATAATTACGAACTAGTGCTTCCCGGGTTCTCAGGGATGGTATTATGATCGATTGCTATATGAATATCCAAAGGGAATGCGGTTGCTCCACATATCTCACCCTAGTCTCGTCGTTGCACATCTGAAGACAGAAAGCTAACATTGCGATTCGCCACACAAAAATCCTGCCTAGGGTAAGATGTGAGACCCAAGGGCGACTCGCTCTGCATAAAGTTTTTGTCCCCATCCAACGAAACTTCTTTAGCCGACGAGGAATTGAATATGCATACTTGAAGCTTCATATAACAGCGCATGGGATGGCATGATCGCCTTCAAATACCAGAACTTGCAATTTTGCCGAGTACAGAATCTCAGGTAGTTTACCGTAGTAGTGGAATCCCGACGCCCAGGAAAGGATTTGCACAATGACGGGACAGCCTCGCATGTACTCTACCGAAAAATGGGAAGCAAAGCGGCCTGAGATAACGAGGTTATATGCAATTCGGAACTTATCTCTCAAAGATGTCATGGAGATCATGGAAGTTCAACACTCGTTCACAGCGACATAAGTCATCTCCACGTTGCTTATTCCCAAGTTGAAATAGCGTACCACAGTTCCAAAAAAGAATATCCAAATGGGGCTTGGATAAAAATGTGAAACACAAGGAAATGAAAGCCATTGTCCAAAAATTGCACGCGAGAAAGGAGGAGAATAATGGTACCGGTTTTCGTGTTAGAAAAAACTTTGTGGAGCCCAGTAAAATTAAGAGTTTCCTGAGAGATCACCCTCTCCTCCAATATTCTGATGCAAGGTCTCATAAGTAGTGTTAATACTACAGTTGACGTTACCTATCGCAGAATATGGAAATAGCGACGCCATCGGTCATCAGCTATTTTACGGTTGAGCGTGAAGGAGCATTTACGGAACCGCGTGGAGTATTGATCCAGACCACGTTGTGCGGGCAGACCGAGCTTCCACTACGCCACTCAGAAACGAGTGATAAGGATAGCATTAGCGACCACCACGTACCAGAGCCTAGCCAGACTGGGGTTTTCCCGAGGAGAGAAAACTCCTGGGAGTCGAGTGTTTGTGACTCGGCAGCTATGAGAGAGTTCTTCGACATTTCCGCGGCAGCAAACACCAACATCGACTCTAAATCCCGATATACACCCGCAATATATCTTGGAGAGAAAGAGCCTAGAACTTCAGAGGTTATAATTTCGAGAGGGGATGAGACTACCTCTATGGTGGAGTCTGAGAGTGATGTACCAGAAACTCTCACCTCGTTGATCGAGCTTGCTGAGCGAGTCGAGGACCAAGGCAAGTATGAATGGTCAAGGATGCTCTTACAGCGAGTTATAAAGCGACATCGACAGAACTTTGGGAATCGACACCTGAGTACTTTAGATGCTTTGCAAGCACTCGGTCGCATACTGAGACGCCAAGGGCGATATTTGGAGGCTAACAATTTGCTGTCTGGTACACTTGAAACTTTTCGGACGACCAAAGGTGAAAGCCATACAGACACTTTGGATTGTATGGAACTGTTGGCTTTGGTGATGATAGATCAAGGTCGCCACGACAAAGCTGAAATGCTCGCGCGAACGGCTCAGGGAGCTCGACTCGGAACAGATTATTTCGGGATTCTACGGAGTAAGGAAACTCTAGGTACAGTACTTTCTTCTCGTGGTGAGCATGTAGAAGCCGAACAGCTCCATCGGGAGGTTCTGGAAGAGCGGATGAAAGCCCTGGGAGAATAGCATCAAACAACACTGAACAGCATGCACCATCTGGCAGTCTCGTTGAAACGGCAGGGGAACTACAGAATGATGGAATTAATATGTCAGAAATGTCTAGACATTCAGTACAGAACAATCGGTCCTAATCATCCTCATACCCTTAACAGTTTACACGGTATTGCTACTTCATTGGTTGGACAGAAGAGATATAAGGAAGCAGAATCACGATTCCGAAGTCTGGTTGATTTGAGGCGTTCTGTTTCTGGTGACGAGAATCCTCACACTCTGAGCACGACTCATAATCTTGCTGGAGTCTTGAGACACCAAGGAAGAAACGAGGAGGCTCAGGAGATGTATCTCAAAGTACTTGAGATCGAAAGGAGAACACTTGGAGCTGATCACCCCCATACTTTGACAACGCAAGCAAACCTTGCAGAACTGCTAGAAATACTCGGAGAGGATGCAGACGCAGAATCGCTGTGTCGGTCAACCGTGCAGTTGAGAGAGAGAGAGTACTTGGATCTGAGCATCCCAGTACTTTGCTTAGTAAATGCCATCTCGCGAAAATGTTGAAAGATAAGGGAGATTACCAAGACTCACTGAGGTTCTATTACGAGATTCTGGCTGTGAGACAGAAAATTCTGGGGAGTCGGCACTGGCTGACAGCTTCCACTCGCGAGCAAGTTCGTTGTGTTGAGCAGTTGACGAACGATGAGCTAGAGCCAATTGAATCAGATAGCGAATATTAAAGGCCAAAAGATAAGCCGCTGAACTTCAGATCAGGAGTAGTGGTCCTGAATAGCTAGCAATGCCAACTACCAGTTCGAAAGGGGGGATGCTCTAGACACGTGATCAATACCCTCTTTTATTCAAATAGAAGAACCTATCGATACTCAACTAGGCCGTAGCTTCATGAGTAGCTACACATAGCCGCCAATCGCGACATAAAACGAGAGCTACCTACTGGGGCTAGCTTAGCTGAGATCCTGTCTCTCTGGCCAGCGTGTGGTTGTGAAGGTCATATAATTCTGTGTTAGGCATTTCTGCACGACTTATGGCTCAGGTACCATCCGAAAGATCTTCATTCCTTTTGAATAGAAATTGGCAAGATGAACGAGCATGAAGAACTGGGATATTTGAATAGGAACCGGAAGAGTATTCTTTTTTTTCTTTTCCTGGTTGGGAGAATTTTCTTTCCAAAGACTTCAACGGAATAGTTTCAGAATGCAATTCTCCTTCTTACTTTTCCTTTTCATTGCTCTATCATACCATGTCGAAAGGATATCCAACCTCGAGCAAGCGGGTAACGAGTACATAGGCTCGTGGTCCATTCACGACCGAAGCAACCTGGCCAGCATTTTGTACGATCCATCTCAGGGCGAAGCTTCGACACAAGTTGGATAAATTGACAATGATGATACTAACAAGGAACTAGCTCCTGTCGCTCACAAACCCGTTCAATATAATGAAGAGACCAGCTCACATGCCACCAAATGGATCACTAGATTGTCTCAAGAACTAACGAGAATATAATTAACGCCCAGAAATGCACGACACAACACCTCCGCTATGCTTTTAGATATGGTAGTGATACATCATTTGGCTTTCTTCTGCCTTCGAGACTTCGACTTCTTATTTTCGGCGCCAGTCCCGGCAACTTCGGGTTTTTCTGGAACCCCATTCGATTTCTCACTCTTTTCCAACTCCTCTTTTTCTTTCTTCTCAAGAGCCCTCCGCACAGCTTCCTCCCTCTCTACTCTCTCGATCAACTTCTCACTCCCTTCCCATAACTTCTTCGCAACTGTTTCGTCCTTAACATCGGCTCTTGCATAATCCAGTTCTTGACATTCCTTCACCAACTTTCCCCCTGCTCCACGTCCTAACGTAACCTCCATAGCAGCATATAGCAGACTTTGAGCTCCACCCTCCGCACTCTTCAAAAAAATCCAAGCAGACTGCCACAGCGTCAGATATAAAGCCAGGCCCCAAAGCGTCCCTCTAGTCAACCACCTTCGCATCCCGGGTGTCCGCGAATACCCAGGATCCACAAATATAACCCTCGCATTCATCGGCGATCCATCCGGTCTCTTATACGCATCCAAATGTTTCTGAAACGCCTGCCCAAATATCGTCAGTGCCAATTTACTCCTCCCATATGATTTCGCTGGTGACCACTCCTTCTTTTTCATAGCAATGCTCCCATCATCAATTGCCGGCGCGTGTATATACGAAGAGCA
>Ga0182030_10011699_pt1 | contig 17672 bp, 18 predicted proteins | sample 812S3MmetaG_FD_121299 | JGI IMG/M metagenome (GOLD analysis project Ga0182030, IMG submission 121299) | Permafrost microbial communities from Stordalen Mire, Sweden - 812S3M metaG (Illumina Assembly) | ecosystem: Environmental > Terrestrial > Soil > Wetlands > Permafrost | place: Sweden...
ATCTGGGCGACCCGGTTGAAATGCTGCAACTGCTCCCCGACGGCAGCTCCGCGGTTATAACTCTAGGACCGGATTTGCAGGCGGGGCAGCATGTCCAGCTTGTTGTTACGGACGGGGTTTGGGAAGGCACGCGGCTGATCGGGGACGGAAAAGTGGCGTTGCTAGGATGCACAGTAACTCCCGGCTTCGACTTTGCGGACTACCTCAGCGGGAGGTATGCGGAGTTAGCGGAACAGTGGCCGGCGGAAGCTGAGCGGATCCGGGAGCTGACTCGGAGTTAGCACTAGCGCCGTTCCCGAAAGAAGCTCCGCAGCAACTCTGCAGAATCCTCGGCCAAAATTCCCTGCTCCACCAGCATCTGATGGTTGAGTTGCGGATGATTGATCACCGCCAGCACAGACCCCGCCGCACCTGCCTTCGGATCGGCAGCCGCAAACACCAGCCGGTCCAACCGCGCATGAATCATGGCTCCGGCGCACATGGCGCAGGGTTCCAGCGTCACGTAGAGAGTGCAGCCGTTAAGCCGGTAATTGCCGACCGCCGCCGCTGCAGAGCGCAGGGCCACAATCTCCGCGTGCGCCGTGGGGTCCAGGTCGCGCAGCACGCGATTCTGGCCGGTAGCTAGGACAGCCCCGCCGCGAACGATTACAGCGCCAATGGGCACCTCGACGGCCTCTGCGGCCTGGCGGGCCTCGGCGAGAGCGGCCTTCATGGCTTCGACATCGGAGATCATGGCAGCACCGCCGCCGGTGTCCCCGCGGACGGGTCTTCGTCCGCGAGGTGTGCCGCCGGCTGCTGCTGTGTCATGCAATGCAGCGTTCCCAGGCCCCACACCAGATCCACGCTGTGGATGCCGATTACTTCGCGGTCCGGAAATACGCCTGCCAGGATATTCAATGCTACGCGGTCGTTGGGGTCGTGAAAAATCGGTACTAACACCAAACCGTTGGCAATATAGAAATTCGCATAAGTTGCAGGCAGCCGCTGGCCGCGGAAAACTACCGGGCGCGGCAGCGGTAACTCAACCAGCGTAAACTGCTTGCCGTCTGGCGTCCGCATAGCTTTCAGCCGGGCCAGGTTCTCGGCGAGGGGCTCGTGGTTTGGATCGCTCATGTCACCCTCGATCGCGGTTACAATCGTCGTCGGCCCAACGAAGCGGGAGATGTCGTCGATGTGGCCATGCGTGTCGTCGCCTGCGATGCCGCGGCCCAGCCAGATAAACTGATCTATCCCCAAATAATCGTGAAATGCATGTTCCAGCTTTTCGAGGCTCACGCCTGGATTGCGCTGTTGCACCTCGCTGAGCAGGCACTCCTCGGTGGTAAGCATCGTTCCCGCGCCGTTGGTATCGATGGACCCGCCTTCCAGCACCAATCGCTGTACCACACCATCCTCAAGCTCAACAGCCGGCTGCCACTCCGGCAAACCAAGCAGCGCCGCCACGCGCCCCGGCACCTGGTCGTCGAGCTGCCAATCTGAATATTTAGCCCACGCATTGAATTGCCAGTTAGTAACTCCTAACTGGCCAGCCGGATTACGAACAAAGATCGGGCCTGAGTCGCGCGTCCATACGCGATTCGTTGGCCAGTTATGAAAGCTCACGCGATCCAGCGTCGCTCCGGCTCGCTCCAGAATGCTCTTTGCGCGCTGCTCTCCCCTCGCGTCGTTGACAAGAATGTGCGCCTGCTCCCGCGCCGAGAGCAGCCGCACAATCTCCGCATAGACCCACGGAATCGTCTGAAACTTCCCCGGCCAGTCTTCGGGATTGTGCGGCCATGCAAGCCACGTGGCCTCGTGGCGCTCCCACTCAGCCGGCATGCGGTAGCCCAATTTGTGTGGAGTCGCCTGTTCTTTAGTTTGCGTCATTTCGATGCTTCGTCTCTGCAAAGTTGGCGCAACTTTGCTAATTTGTCCCTTTGCGGATTCTTCCACAGCGTCATGTTCAGCGGTGGCCGAAGTTGTTCAAAACACCGGCGCTCAGAGGCGCCTATATCATCCGCGAGTAGAAAGTAACTAAAAGTCAGATTCTTGTTCATCCAACAGGACAATTTGCTCTCTTCTTCAGTCGAGGCAAACCGATAGTTAGCGATCTCCCTCCTCGTAACACCGTTGTTGGATTTACGTGGCTTGGCGTTCAACCCCAATTCCTTTTTTAGTATTGCTCCGAGTGAGCGTCTAAGCGTGGAAGAGGAGCTATATTCATAGCTAAAGTGGTTTCGAGCTTCAAGGCTAGATTCGCTTTTCCCTATGTAGAGCAATCCTGATAAACCAACCTCAATGTCAGGGAGCGATGCGGTCTTTTTTAGAAAAATCGCATATAAACCTGCTCCATCCCGAGGCGGATTTTCATTAGAACAATACCGCGTTCCCATGAGTTCGTCTTCGACGCCGATTTTCACCTTGATCGATGGTTGATCGAGATAACGCTGCGTGATCGGCGCATACGCATCTATCCGCCGGTCCCGCAAAAACGGCCAGTTGCGGCGCGTATCTTCAATCACACCGAGATCGATCTCGCCCAGCAGAATTTCTTCTTCATGGTGCGAAGCCTTTGCGATCACGCGCCCAAACGGATCGGCCACAAAGCTTCCGCCCCAGAACTCCAGCCCCGGTCCCGTAGCACGATTTCCCAAAACGTCGCCGTGTTCCACGCCTACTCGATTCACTCCGGCCACGTACACTCCGTTGGCGATGGCGTGCGCTCGCTGAATGGTTTGCCACGCATCGTATTGGGCCTCGCCGTATCTTTCCTTTTCCGCGGGGTGCCAGCCAATCGCAGTCGGATAGAACAGTACTTCCGCGCCTTGCAATGCGGTCAACCGCGCCGCCTCGGGATACCACTGATCCCAGCAAACCAGCGTGCCCACGCGCCCAAACACGGTATCTACTGCCTGGAAACCAAGATCGCCCGGCGCAAAATAATACTTCTCATAATAGAGCGGATCGTCTGGGATGTGCATCTTGCGGTAGACGCCTGCGATCGCGCCATCGGCGTTCAGCGTCACCGCCGTATTGTGATAGAGCCCCGCCGCGCGGCGCTCGAAAAGCGAAGCGACGATTGCAACGCGAGCCTCGCGAGCAACTTCGGCCAGCCTGGCCGTCGACGGCCCCGGAATCGCCTCGGCCAGATCGAACAGGCGTATATCTTCGCGCTGACAAAAGTACTGCGCGCGAAAAAGCTCAGGCAGGCAAACCACGTTGGCGCCCAGCCGCGCTGCCTTGCGGATATGCTCCACCGCGGATGCGAAGTTGGCGTCAGGGTCCGCGCCCATGCGCATCTGCACCAGGCCCACAATGTATTTGCGTCTATCGCTCATGATTTGCCGGCCCGTTCTCCTCAACGGTTCTTAATTCGCTTCGCCCGATGCAGCAAGGCCAACCCCGCCGCGGGATTGGCCTCAGATGCCTTCCGGATGCAATCGCTATCCCTCGAGTATCAACACCGCCGCGGCAATGGTTGTGGTCCACAGCCCGCGCTTGTCGCCTACCGCGGACTGCGTTACGTTGCTGGTACGCACAATCTTGTTGGAGATACGGTAGATCTCCTTCTTCTCGTCCCAGCTTGTGTCCGGATCGAAATCGACGTCCAGTGTGGTCGCAAGCATCTCCGCGGCCAACTCCTCTGCATATTCCCCGGCTTGGTCTTCGGTCTCGCCGAAGCTGTGGTGCTCACTCAGATAACCATAGGTGTCTTTGTCGGCGGGTATGGCCACGCCGATGCTGGATACGATGAGCCGGTGCGGCTCGCGCGTGGAGTTCTCTGCAATCACCGAGAAGACCACTTCACCGTGATCGAGATACGTGAGTCCTTCCTTGCGCGGAATGACTTTGCACTGCGGCGGAAAGATGGACGAAACGCGCACCAGGTTCTGCGATGCGATCCCCGCATCCCGCAAAGCAAGCTCAAACGACGTCAGCCGCTCTTTGTGTGTACCTTTGCCCTTGGTGAAAAAAATCTTCTTCGGGACCATGCTTTTTCCCAATTTCTATGTGCCCTCCGTGAGTTCTGAATTTCGGCAATTCTGTATAACGTTCCCGCATGAGTCTATCGCATCTGGACGGGGGATAACAGGGGTGGCCGTTAATTCATCCTGCATTCACGGTGAAGCAAGCTCGCGGCGGACAGGTTCTACGTGCTGGACTACTGCGAGCCACCCAGCAGGTTCGCCTCCAGAAATGCGACTGTTGCGTAAAACTGATAGTCGCGATTTGGTTTCTTGGCGTAGCCATGGCCCTCGTCCTTGGCCATAAGGAACCACACCGGCGTGTGCTGTGCCTCGAGCTTCTGCTTGAACTGGACGCTCTCGGTATAAGGCACGCGCGGGTCGTTGAAGCCCACAATCATGAACATCGGTTTGGTGACGTTCTGGGTCATATTTGCCGGCGCGGTTTTTTCCATAAAGGCGCGCATCGCGGGGTCGCGCTCGTCGCCATACTCCACGCGGCGCAGATCGCGACGGTAGCCCGATGTATGCTCCAGAAACGTGCGCAAATTCGAGATGCCTACAATCTCCACTGTGCAGCGAAGGCGCGCATCATACTGCGTGGCCACGCTCAGCGTCATGAATCCGCCATAGCTGCCGCCGGTCACCACCACCCTGTCCTTATCCAGGTCGGGCTGGGTGGCAATCCAGTCCAGCAGCGATCCGATATCGTGCACCGAATCCTGCCGCTTCATCCCATTGTCGAGCAGCGTATACTGCTTGCCATATCCGGTCGATCCGCGCACGTTTGGCTCGATGACCGTAATGCCCATTTCCTCGGTGTAGTAGTTCATCGTGCCGCCGAAGGTGGGCCGCGACTGCCCCTCGGGGCCGCCATGAATGCTGATCATCACCGGGCGCTTGCCTGCAAACCGAGCGTTGGCCGGATACAGGAAGCCCGAAATGGTAAGCCCGTCGGCGGCCTTCCAGTGGATCAGCTTGGGAGCCTGCGCCGTCTTCAGCGAAACACCGCCGGTTTCGCTGGCGGTCCAGCGCTCAAGCTTTGCGGTGTTCGCATTCACTGAGTAGACATCTCCCGGCTGGGTGGGTGTGGTAAAGCTGAAGCCGACTTCATGACTCTCGCTTCTGAATCGCAATCCGCTCAGCACGCCCGCCGGCAGCGATGGCACAGAAAGCTCTCCTCCGCCGGCCACAGAAGCAATGTGCAGCTTGCCGATGCCGTCCTCGTTGGTGATGAAGGCCACCAGCTTGCCGTCGCTCGACAGATCGAACTCCTCAACGTCCCATGGAATGGCAGTGCTGAGGCAGGCGCCCATTTTTCCGTCGAATGCGAGCCGGCAAAGGCGATGAAACTCGGAGTCCTTGTCGGTGAGCACGAACAGCCCGCTGCCATCCTTCAAAAAGCGCGGAGATTCCCAACTCACCTGTTCGCTGGCCGGTGTAATGGCGTGCTTTTCCCCGGTGGCCGCATCCACCAGGTAAACCGTGCTGTCGTTGATCGAGCGCTCATCGACGGCAACAATCGTCTTGCCGTCGGGCGACCAGTCCGCCACGTTCAGGCCGCCTCCCGAAGACTGCACCAACAGCCGCGCCGAAGCGGGGTTGCGCGGGTCTTCGATCCACAAGTCCACGTCGTTGCCGTTGCGCCGCGTCGACGTGTAGGCCAGCAGACCCCCATCGGGACGAAATACGGGGCTCAGGTTGCGGCTCTTTCCATCGGTAATCGGCGTGATTGAGCCGGTGGCCGGTTCGAATCGGTAGAACTGGAAGAACTCGTTCCCACCCTCGTCTTTGCGGAGCAGCACCCAACTGGGGTCGTGCGGGGGATAGATTGCGTCGGCAACCCGGTCAGGAAAGAAAGTGAGCTGCGTACGCGCGCCCATGGGCTGCCGCACCTGGTGCACCTGCGGAGTAGCGCCAAAGCGCGTCGAGATGAGCAGCGAGCGCTCGCCCGGGGTCCAATCCAGCAGCGCCGCGGCGCGGCTCTCCGTGTAGGGCGCGGCCTTTTCAACCAGCGCCATGGGAACGGGTGAGATTTGCTCTGGGACAAGGCTAGATGCGGGCTGGTACACGGCCAGGTTCTGGCCTGCCGATGCGCCTGGGAAGGCAATGGCCGCTGTCAGCGCGGCTGCAAACAGGTAGCGATTCACTTGGGACCCCCGGATGCACGGTTGTGCATGTTTATGCATGGTACCAGCCATCTGCCGGGCCGCTCATCTGCACGCAACATTTTTGGTTCTGCAGCGTTTAACTGGCTATGAAGACTCGATCCCTGCTATGCGGGAGTGTGCTTTGCGCGGCGTTGGCGGCGGGCGCCGCCTGGGGCCAGACGCCGGCCGCCGCTGCCGCTGCGCCGGACAACCAGGTTGTTCTGGACTGGACGCCCCCAGCATTTGCCCAGTTGAACGCACAGGCCACCACCCGGACCAGCCTCGCGCTCGACCGAAATGAGCTCGCCGTGGCTGCGGCGCTCGCCGGCGGATCGGATGCCGAAACCAAACAGGCCATCGCCAAAATTGATGGCGTAAGCGTGCACCTGCTGCGCTTTGGCCCAGCCGGAATTGCCGATGAAACTCCCGTTGACGCCGTCCGCGAAGCGTACCATCAGCGCGGATGGAAGCACCTGGTCACCAATACCAGTGCCGCCGGCGCAAAAGGCCCGCAGCCCACCGGCACCACTGACGTGTGGCTGGTGCTGGATGGCCTGAACGTGCGTGGCGCGGTAGTGCTGGTTGAATCGCGACAGAGCCTGACGCTGGTGACCATGGCCGGCGATCTCAGCCCCGTCGATCTGCTGCACCTGCGCGGCCACTTCGGCATTCCCAAGTTCGACGGCGACAGCTTCAAAGACGCCAAGGACAAGTAAGACTCAGCCAACTCATGCCAAGCTGCCCGGTCCTGCAGCGGCCCAAATGTAGCGCCGGCCTCCCGGCCGGCTGTCGTGTGGGCGCCCCCGCCATTGCCACCCCCAATTTGCAGGTGTTAGCCTCATCCTTGACTCGTAGAACGAAAGGGACCCCACCAAAGCCATGCAAACCACCTATAACGGCCTGGCGCTGCCCACTGAAGGCCAGCCCATCCAATACGCCAACGGGCAGTTCGATGTGCCCGATTTTCCCATCATTCCTTTTATTGAGGGCGACGGCACCGGCCGCGACATCTGGAAGGCTTCGCAGCGGGTATTCGACGCAGCTGTCTTGAAAGCCTATGGCGACAAGCGCTCCATCCAGTGGTTTGAAATCTTCGCCGGAGAAAAGGCCTTCCGCCAGTTCGGCACCTGGCTGCCGGACGACTCCGTAGCCGCGGCACGCGACTTCCGAGTCTCCATCAAGGGACCGCTGACCACGCCGGTAGGCGGAGGAATCCGCTCGCTCAACGTGGCGCTGCGCCAGCTTCTCGACCTCTACGCCTGCGTGCGCCCCGTGAAGTACTACCAGGGCGTGCCCAGCCCCGTGAAGCACCCCGAGCAGGTCGACATCGTCATCTTCCGCGAGAATACCGAAGATGTGTACTCGGGCATCGAGTTCAAGCAGGGCTCCACGGACGTGGCGCGCCTGATCGAGTTCATCAACGAAGACCTGCTCAAGGGCGGCAAGAAAAAGATCCGCTCCGATTCGGGGGTGGGCATCAAGCCCATCAGCATCTTCGGCACCAAGCGTCTCGTCCGCTACGCCATCCGTCAAGCAATTGAGTTGGGCCGCAAAACCGTGACCCTCGTCCACAAAGGAAACATTCAAAAGTTCACCGAGGGCGCATTCCGCGAGTGGGGCTACGAGGTAGCCGTCGAGGAGTTTCGCGACCAGGTTGTAACCGAGCGCGAAAGCTGGATTCTGGGCAACAACGATGCCCACCCCGGCCTCACCGTCGAGGACAACGCCGCGTTGATCGAGCCGGGCCTCGAATTCGGCTCTGACAGCTACCGCGACTCCGTTTATGAGGAAGTCGAGAAGGTGCTGCACGACATTGGTCCATCGCACGGCAACGGCATATGGAAGCAGAAGATTCTTATCAACGACCGCATCGCCGACTCCATCTTCCAGCAGATCATCATCCGTCCGGCCGACTACAGCATCCTGGCCACCACCAACCTCAACGGCGACTACATTTCAGACGCGGCAGCTGCGCAGGTCGGCGGCCTGGGCATCGCTCCGGGCGCAAACATCGGCGATGGGTTCGCGGTGTTTGAAGCCACGCACGGCACCGCACCCAAGTACGCCGACAAAGACATGATCAACCCCGGCTCCGTAATCCTCTCCGGCGTCATGCTCCTCGATTTCATAGGCTGGAAGGAAGCCGCCAAGCTGATCGAGACGGCCATGGAGAAGACCATCCAGCAAAAATTTCTGACGTATGACTTCGAGCGACAGACAGCCGGGGCAACCAAGGTGGGGACGTGCGAGTTCGCTACTCGAATCATCGGAAACATGTAAGGACAGGGACTAAGGGACTAGGGACTGAGGGACTAGGGACCAGCTTTGAAAGGGCACGGCTTCAGCCGTGCCGCAATCGCATCATGGTTTTGTAACAGGGCACGACTTCAGTCGTGCCGAAGAATTCAAATAAGGCAACGGGGCTTTAGCCCCTGCGGGACAACCTACCGTCCCAACGGAGAAAAAATCACATGAGAAAGAAAGTAAGCATTGTCGGCGCAGGCAACGTAGGCGCAACCGCCGCACATTGGATTGCCTCAAAGGAACTAGCCGATGTAGTCCTGATCGACGTGGTCGAAGGCATCCCGCAGGGCAAAGCCCTCGACCTGCTCGAAGCCATGCCCATCGAAAAGCGCGACGTCAGCATTCTCGGCTCAAACGACTACGCCGCCACCGCCGACTCCGACATCGTGGTCATCACCGCGGGCATTCCCCGCAAGCCGGGCATGAGCCGCGACGACCTGCTGCACACCAATTTCAAAATCATGTCCGACGTGGTCCAGAAAGTCGTCGCGCAGTCGCCCGAGTCTATCCTGATCATCGTCTCCAACCCGCTCGACGCCATGGCGCAGGCAGCCTACCGCCAGGCAGGCTTCAACCGCGAGAGGGTCATCGGCATGGCCGGCGTGCTCGACTCCGCCCGCTTCCGCACCTTCATCGCTGCTGAACTCAACGTCAGCGTCGAGAATGTTACGGCATTCGTGCTTGGCGGCCACGGCGACACCATGGTTCCACTCGCCCGCTATTCGACAGTCGCCGGCATTCCTATCACTGAGCTCATTGCGCCCGCGCGTCTCGAACAGCTCATCCAGCGCACCCGCGACGGCGGAGCCGAGATCGTCAAGTACCTCAAAGCAGGCAGCGCTTACTACGCCCCCTCGGCAGCGGTTACCGAAATGGTCGAAGCCATTCTCAAGGACAAGAAGAAGATTCTTCCCTGCGCCGCTTACCTCACCGGCGAGTACGGCATCGATGGCTATTACATCGGCGTCCCATGCAAGCTGGGCGCGAGCGGCATGGAACAGATCGTCGAAATCGGGCTTACCCCCGATGAAGACGCCGCACTGAAAAAGAGCGCCGAAGCGGTCAAGGAACTCTGCGCCGTCATCGGCGTGTAGCGTTCTGGTAGGCTTTTTCGATTCTTCGCAGGGTTGTCATTTTGTCATTGACAGCAGAGCCCTGGAACCCGCAGCCTTTAGCTCTGACTTGAAGAAAAGGATGGGTACAAATGACCTTCCCCAAATCGGCGTTCCTGGCCCTGATTGTGCTGGCGGCAACTGCCGTCAGTTCGGCGCAACACAAGTTCCCATTGCGATCGGGCGAATGGACAGTTACCACTCCCGACCCCACCGGGCCTGGCAAGCCGCCCTTTGTTATGCCCTACTGCCTGAACGACGAGACGTGGGCCAGGGCGTTCAGCAATCGCACTTGCTCCCTTCAGAACCTGAGCATCACTCCCAGCGGCATGAGTTACAACCTGGAATGCCCGGCAAGCGCCTTTCAAATGAAGGGACGCGGAACTGTCACCTTTGATGGCATGACGCACATGATCAGCAAGGGGTCGTTCGATTCTACGGCAAACGGGAAGACGACTCACATGGATTCCACATCCGACTACCGTTGGAAGGGCCCCACCTGCGACCCCAACGCAGACATGAACCTGAAGTTCAAGCAGCGCTAACCCGGATTCACATGGGTCTCGAAACTCGAGGAAAAATGAAAACCATCCAATATCTGCTTCTATGCCTTGCCCTCCGCTCGCGGCTCACGTCTGCACCGCGCAAGCAAAAGACGCCAAGGGCTGCAAGGACTCACCTCTGATCGCCCGTTATCCAGGGACCACCATTTACGACTGCAAGGACAGCCAGGACGACGCCTACAACTTCCCGGTATCGGTCCCAGCGGCACGGACATGCATCTCGAAGGCGAATATCATTTCGTCATCTACAACATTCCCGACAATATCACCCCGCCTCCGATCACCCGAAACCTCGTCACCGCCTTCAAGAACGCGGGTTACACCTTCGTAATGGACAACGGCAACGGCCATTTCATCGTCCACATGGGCAAGACATGGATTGAAGAGAACGTAACCTACGGCGGCAACTATTCGCAGCACATCCTGATTGAAACGCAACTGACGCAGGAAATGGTCGCCAACGCGGCAGCGCTCTCGACCGGTCTCACGGGCGTCGGTCACATCGTGGTCAACGGCATCCTCTTCGACACCGGCAAAGCAGACGTCAAGCCCGAGTCGGCTGCTGCATTGCAGGAAGTTGCCAAGCTGCTGAAGGGGAATGGGAAGCTGAAGGTTTACGTTGTGGGGCACACGGACAACGTTGGCGTTCTGGCGGCCAACATCGACCTCTCAAAGCGCAGGGCTGCCGCAGTTGTATTATCGCTTACCACGCAGTATGGCGTTGCAGCCGCTCAGCTTCAATCGTTCGGCGCCGGCCCTTATTCGCCCGTTGCCTCGAACCACTCCGAGGATGGGCGAGCGCTCAATCGCCGCGTTGAACTCGTAGAGCAATAACACAATAACATAAGACCATTCCGTGACCCGCCCCCGAAGACACAACAAACCCATAAAGTGCAAACACAAATCCGCTTGAACGGAGAACAGATGAAAGTAATCCGAATCCTGCTTCTATGCCTTGCCCTGCCGCTCGCGGCCCATGTTTCCACGGCGCAAAGCACAACCGATCACGCGGGCTGCAAAGACTCGCCTCTTGTCAGCCGATTTCCAGGCAGCGTCATCACCAACTGTACCGATAGCGATGCGGACAGCTTCGACTTCACTGTAGTCATGGACAATAAACAACAGCCCAAGCACATTGGGGGCGTACTCCACCAGATCAGTTACAGCTGGCCTAAGACCGCGAGCAAATCCCAGGTTGTTCACAACCTGAACATCGCGCTCAAGAAGGCGGGCTACACATTCGATTACGACTCCGGCGACTATGGCGACTTTACCGTTCACATGGGCAAAACCTGGATTATGGAAGAGGTCAGCTCAGGCAATTGGTATCGCCAAACCATTGTTGTGGACAAAGAATTCCCAGTGGAAGTTGTTGCCAACGCAGCGGCGCTTTCATCCGGCCTTACCGGCGCCGGTCACATCGTCGTCAACGGCATCCTCTTCGATACCGGCAAAGCCGACGTCAAGCCCGAGTCCGATCCCGCCCTCCAGCAAGTCTCCAAGCTGCTCAAAGCAAATCCCGCACTCAAGGTCTATGTGGTCGGGCATACGGACAACGTGGGCGGGCTGGCTGCCAATATTGATCTCTCCAAGCGCCGCGCCGCCTCCGTAGTGCTGTTGCTCACTTCGAAATATGGCGTTTCCGCCAGCCAACTCCAGTCCTATGGCGACGGCCCCTATGCGCCCATCGCCTCGAACGACGCAGAGGATGGCCGCGCACTAAATCGCCGCGTCGAACTGGTCAAGCAATAAGCCCCTCCAATCGAACCACCCAAAGGGCCGCCTGTGCGCGGCCCTTTGTGTTGTGCATGCAATTCGCGGCCGGATTGCAGCCAACCCGCAACCCTTTTGCGGAATCTGTGTCTACACAGGCGAGCGGCAAGTTGCCGGGCAGGAATCCGCCGGACACCCATTTCCCAGATGTGAAATGTGGGAGTCCAGGCAGTTTTCACCCGGCCTGCCGCAGTGATCATGTATTGGAACAAGGAGGTTTTCACACATGACAAGGACCATCCGCACATCAGGCGCCGCAGTGCTTGCGGCCACACTCGCCCTAGCCCTTGTGAGCCTGCCCCAGGCTTCATTCGCCGCTGGGGTGTCTCCGGCTTCAGGCGCGGCATTGCAAGTGGAACAGGCTACCCCGGCAACGAGCGACGCAGCCGCCCGACTCGACAAGAAACAGTTTCAAAACGTGAAGGTGACCGTGGACGCGAACGGCGTTGCCACGCTCACCGGAACCGTTGACCTGTACGAGTTCAAGGTCGACGCCGACAAGCGAATTCACAAAGCGAAGGGCGTCACAGCGGTACGCAACGACATTCAAGTCGCTGGCCCCAGCGTCCCCGACCAGGAGCTGAAAGACAAGCTGGTTGAGAAGCTGCAGTATGACCAGGTTGGCTACGGCAATGAGTTCAACGCCATCAACATCGACGTGCAGAACGGCGTCGCGATTCTCGCCGGACACGCGCTCAACTACCCGGCCAGAGACTCCGCACTGGGTCTTGTAAGCACCTACCCTGGCGTGAAGGACGTGGTCGACAACATTCAGGTCGATCCGGTTTCGTTCATGGACGATCGGATCCGCGTGCAGGTGGCGCGCGCCGTCTACGGTTTTCCAGCCCTTAACCAATATGCAGTCGACCCCGCCAAACCCATCCGCATCACCGTAATGAACGGTCATGTCGAGCTTGACGGCATCGTCCTCAACCAGGGAGATAAGGAGATGGCCTTCATCCGTGCCAACGGCGTCCCCGGCGTCTTCAGCGTAAAGAATAACCTCCAGGTGGCCAATCAGCCATCGGAAACGAAGGCGGCAAACCAGTAACCCCCAAACCTGCAACCCAAATTCGAAACCAGGCGAAGTTCAAGCGGCCTCGAAGGAGATTCCATTCGGGGCCGCTTTTGGTTTCCCGGCGGCCGCAGCAACCCGATCGGCAATGTGCAGCCGCGCTCGTCACATTCACACATTTGTAACACATACACTCCATTTATTCCTTACACTTAGCAGCATGGCCATCGACGATCCTCTCGCCATTGAACAGACCGAGGGCAAAGCTCCCGGATCAATCATCCTGCGCCTCACCGGCCCCGTCACCCTGCGCAATCTATTCGACTTGCAATCGAAGCTCCGCGTGGGCGAACCGCCTCCCCTAACCATCCTCGACCTGACCGGCGTTCCCTACATGGATTCGGCCGGCATGGGCGCGGTCATCAATCACTACGTACGCTGCCAGGGCAAAGGCAAGCGGCTCATTGCCGTTGGCGTGAGCCCGCGCGTGCTGGAATTATTCAAGATCACCAGGGTGGACGCGGTGATTCCCATGGTGGCGACCGTGGAAGAAGCCGAAGCCAAGGCGTAGACGCCGCTGGGCTGTCGCAACCATGTGCGCATTCGATTCGCCCGCACCATTTCTTTCAAGCCGCATAGGCCCCCGGTTGCGTACACTTATCCCACCATGGCCTTCGACACACCAATGACCATCGAGCGTCTTCCGGGCAAAGCTCCAGGAACGGTGATTCTCCGCCTGACCGGACCCATCACCCTCACCACCGCTGCCCCGCTTCGCGCCCAGTTTCGCGACTTCGACCCCCCGCTCCTGACCATCCTCGATCTATCCGGCGTTCCTTACCTCGATTCGGCCGGCATGAGCGAAATCATCGGCCATGAGGTCTATTGCCGGGACAAACGCGCCCGGCTGGTCCTCGCAGGCGTCAGTCCGCGGGTGCTTCAAATGCTCAAGGTCACCCGGCTGGACCGGGTTCTCACTCTGAAGGCCACCGTTGAAGAGGCCGAGGCCGGAGCGTAGCCGCCCCAGGCAACGCCCTCAAGTACACTGTTTTCTGGAGCCGACCATGGCAGGCTTGTGGACCAAGACGCGCACTACCCTGGAGATGATCAAGTGGGAACACTCCATCTTTGCGCTCCCGTTTGCCCTTACCGCTGTCGTGCTCGCCGCGCACGGCCTGCCTGCCGGCCGCACCCTGCTCTGGATTCTCGTCGCCATGGTCGCCGCCCGCTCCTGCGCCATGGCCTTTAACCGTTGGGCCGACGCCGAGTTCGACGCCGCCAATCCCCGCACCAAAAACCGCGCCATTCCCGTGGGGCTGCTGTCCCGCGAGTTTGTCCTCGGCTTCACCGTGGTAACCGCAATTGTGTTTGTGCTTTCCGCCGCCCAGCTCAACTCCTTGACGCTCGACCTGTCGCCCGTGGTGCTGGTTGTGCTGCTGGGATACAGCTATACCAAGCGCGTTACCCGCTGGTCGCACCTGGTGCTGGGACTGGCGCTGGGACTGGCGCCCTCGGCGGCCTGGATCGCCGTCCGAGGGGCTCTCGACCCGCGTATCCTGGTGCTCACTGCGGCTGTCACCCTGTGGGCCGGAGGCTTCGACGTCCTCTACGCCTGCCAGGACTTCCGGCACGACCGCACTGCCGGCCTCTTCAGCTTGCCTCAGGCCGTCGGCATTCCGGCAAGTTTCCGGGCGGCCCGCATCATGCATCTCGCCATGCTGGCCCTGCTCGTCTGGTTCGGGCTCCTCTTCCACTTCCGCGCTGCCGGCTGGGCCGGCATTGCCGCGGTTGGCCTTCTGCTGGGTTATGAGCACTCCCTGGTTTCACCCGGCGACCTGCGCCGACTGAATGCCGCTTTTTTCACCATGAACGGCGTAATCGCCATGGTCTTTCTGGTCTTTGTGGCCGCCGACGTTTGGATGCGGAGTTGATTTTCATGCCTTCCCCGGTTCCAGAGGATAAATCTTCACTCGAGGTGTGGTATGGTGCGAGAAAGCAACCTCAGCAAAGCATCCCCATAACCGCCGCACCCGGCACACATCCAGGAGAACCAGGCACAGGAATGAAGATAGCCATTCAGGGAGAACCCGGCTCATTCAGCCACGAAGCCGCCATGAAACTGGTGGCTGACGCGGTGATCGTTCCTTTTTCGCTTTCGGCGGATGCTTTTACGGCTCTCTCCAGCGGAACTGTCGAAGCCGCGGTCATTCCCATCGAAAACAGCCTGGCCGGCTCGGTGGCCGAGCACTTCGACCTCCTGCTCACCCACGATGTGAAGGTCCAGCGCGAGACCCTGTTGCGCATTCGACACAATCTCATCGCCATCTCCGGAACCCAGATTGTCCAAATCGACCGCGTCTTCTCGCATCCGGTCGCGCTGGCGCAGTGCAGGCGATTTCTGGCGCAGCACCCCCGCATGGAATCGTTCGCCTTCTACGACACCGCCGGCAGCGTGAAGCAACTGGTGGAATTGCGCGACCGCCATGCCGCGGCAATTGCCAGCGAGGCCGCCGCCCACTACTATGGCGCGCAGATTCTGCAGGCCGGCATTGAGGATAACCCGGAGAATTTTACCCGCTTTTTCCTGGTCCGCCGCACCAGGGACGCTGTTACCGATCCGCTTGCCAACAAAATCAGCGTGTCGTTCTCCGTCGAGAATCGCCCCGGCACCCTGGTTGCGGCCCTCAACGAGCTCTCGTCGATCGGAACCAACCTCACCAAGATCGAGTCGCGCCCGGTCCACGGCAAGCCCTGGGAGTACATCTTCTTTGTGGATTGCCAGATCCACTCCCCCGAAGAGGGCTCGCGCGCCATTCAGGCGCTGGCGCCCCATTGCGTCATGGTCAAGGAGCTAGGCCGCTACAAGGAAGCCAAAAACAGTTAGGCGCGGTCTGGACTGGCGCGCCTAGACTTTGTGCTGGCGTCAGCAGCATCCGCAGGATTGCCCTTTCCAGGCCAACAAGCCCTCGCGGATAAGGATGGGAATCGCCGCCAGCGCCGCGACGGAATCGAGCCATGCGATATGGAACCATGCGTTCGCAACCAGCCCCAACAGTGCGATGAGTGCCAGATATGCGCAAGCGGCCGACTGGGCGGCGTCCGCGGCCAAGGCTGTGTTTCCACTCCTGCGAGCTTCCCTGCGCTTTAGCCAGGCCAGGACTGGCATGGCCAGCAAAGCTGCGATGGTGATGCCGATTCCCGCGCAACTAGTTTCAGGCCGTATTTTGAGAGCCAAAGATGCAACGGCCACCGAAGCTACCGCAAAGGCCAAAAAGAAAAGCAGCACCGATGCCGTGCGCGAGGCCTTGCGCTCTGAAATGCGCACGCCTGGAACCCACTGCAGCAGCACCACGGAAGCAGACAGAAGCTCGACAAGGCTATCGGAGCCAAAGGCCAGCATCGCCGGACTGTGCGCCGTAATCGCCGCATAGGCGGATACGCCGAACTCTACCAGCATCCACGCCAGTGTGACGCCCTGAAGCCAGAAGACCCGGGTTCTGGGCAGCGCCTTGGGAGCGCAAGCGGAGGCCGATTTCGAGGGCTGAACGCCGATCTGCGTGAGTTCCTGCATACTGTCATGCTCTCAGGCCCGCGGATGGGACGCAAGCGCCGGCGGCAATTCCGAGAGAGCCCGAGCCGATTCCGAGACAGCCTGAACGCGAACGCGCGACCGCTCAGCGGCTTCTTCATTTCAGAAAAAGCCACTGAATATAATTGTGCCGGCGAAGATGGAAAGGAAGGAGCGTTCAGCGCTCGCTTCTTCACTTATTCACTTCTTCACTTCATTCTAGAAATGGTATGCCACGCCGACAGTAGGAACGTAGATGTTGTACCACTTATTGGTCGTCAGCTGCGAGTCGTCAAAGGTCGGCACCTTGGTGACGTAACTGCGAAACTCCGCGCGAATGTCAAAGCTGGGGCTGACTTCGTAGGCAAAGCCGGCGCCATAAAGGAGGCCAACCTGCGTCTCCTGCTTGGCGTCCAGCAAGGTGGTGCCGATGTTACGAATAGGCAGAAAGATGAATCCGGCCGGCCCCGCTTCAATAAATGGATTGTATTTCTTGTAGGTGAAGGAGCGAACGTATGCGCCCGACATTTCCTGGGTGCGCGTGTTCACAACGTAATGGTTGGTATTGTTGATCACGTAGTGGATGGTGTTCCGGTAGGTAATGCCATAGTTGGCTTCCAGCGCGCTTGAGGGCGTCAGCATAAAGCGGTAGCTGGCCAGCGCGCCCAGGGCATAGTTCGCGCTGACCTGAACGTCGGTTTGCGATGCTCTGAACGGCTCAATCAGCCCGATTCCGCTGATACTTATGTCCTGGCGGCTCTCCTGAGCCCGGCCTGCTGCCGCGGTTCCAGCCAGCAGGATAGCAATTAAGGCGATCTTCTTCATTCGGTCCTGAACCTCACCACTGCGCAACCGTCCGGCTGGCAACGAGCTTGTCAATTCCGGCGCGCCGGTTCTAGTCCGGGCCCCGCTCTCAGCATTGTAACTGGCCAGGGGGGGTCCGTGCCGGATTGTCCCTGCCCCGGCCATTGCGTGAACCACTGCTAAAGCCATCTCACCGGAAAAGTTCTGCTGCTATAGACGCGCCAGAATCCAAAGGGGTACCGGCCCCCGCACAACCCTTTGCATTCAAACGCTCACCCCGGGCGCTCCACATGGTAATAGAACGGCGGTCCCTGCGCCTTGGCCATGGTCTTCACCGTGTGCAAAAATGCCCTTGCGGCATTGGAGAGCGTGGCTTGGCGCCGGTGTACCAGCCTGAGCACGCGCCGCATCTCCAACTCGTCCACTGATACCCGCACCA
>Ga0182030_10011700_pt1 | contig 17671 bp, 22 predicted proteins | sample 812S3MmetaG_FD_121299 | JGI IMG/M metagenome (GOLD analysis project Ga0182030, IMG submission 121299) | Permafrost microbial communities from Stordalen Mire, Sweden - 812S3M metaG (Illumina Assembly) | ecosystem: Environmental > Terrestrial > Soil > Wetlands > Permafrost | place: Sweden...
GCTTTGACGGCGAACACGTCGCTATTGCCGAGGTCGATCTGCGTTCGATTATCCGTGGGAAGTACGATCTCGACGTCGTCGGCCATTACGCTCGCCCCGATATCTTCACGCTTCACGTCAACGAACAGCCGATGTCGCCGGTTATCTTCGACTAGGCCGGGCTCAAGCGCGCGCGGCGGCTACTGCATCATCAAGTCGATCACCAGCGGCGAGTGGGCACCGTCGACCGCGGACCTAAGAGCGTCTTCAAACTGCTCTTTTACCCACGACCCGCACGCCGATCAAACAACAACGGCCAGCGCAAGTCATCGGGAAAGGATGTCGTGATGGGCGATAATCCCGAGTTCATTGTTCAAGGCATACTTGTGCCGGCTGCCCATCGGCGTCTCGACGATCGCATGCACGATGTTCCGCTTTCGAGCGCGCTTGTCCGGAAAAGCCGGAATGGCCTCATAGTGCATGGTTATAGCTAGCCGAGCAAGCAGCGTTCTAAACGGAACTCAGCCGGTGTTTTTGCAACGAATACGTAACTCATGGTGTTAGAGGGTTGGTAATGGAAAATGTGCGTGTAATCAGCGAAGCGACGCTTGAGCCCTGGATCGGTAACATCATCGATCTGACCTTATCTGACGGAACGCACCGGGTCGGTCTCCTACAGAAGGTCGACGGTCAATGGGCGCAGCTGAACGCCGGCCGCAGTATGCCGGCCATTCTCGACGGCGGGAAGGTCCGCATCGCGGACGCAGTCTCGATCGTTCGAGCTTCGCCAAACTAAGTTGTCGAACGAAAAGGCTTCTTCCGCCGGCGAAGGGTCCATTCCAACGGCGCTCGCGCTGCTCGCGATTCATCTCGGCGCGTGCGCCGCGGTGTTTCCGGTCTTCTTCTCCTGGCCGGCTTTGTTCGTTGCCTTTGGGCTCTACTATCTCACCGGCGCCATCGGCGTCTGCCTCGGCTACCATCGCCTGCTCACCCATCGCAGCATGCGCGTCCCACGGTTGGTCGAGTACGCGATCGCGACGGTCGGCGCCCTTTCGATGCAGGGCGGTCCGATCTCGTGGGTCGCAACGCATCGCGCACATCACGCCTTTTCAGATACGGAACGCGACCCGCACGACTCGCGGCGCGGCTTCCTGTGGAGTCACGTCCAATGGCTCTACCGGCCTAACCCTGCCAAGCTGACGCGCGACGCTGAACGCCGTTTTGCGCCCGATCTCGCGGCGGATCCCTATTATCGCTTCCTCGACGCGGCGGTGCCGGCATTGCAAGTTGCGCTCGGCATCGCGCTGTTCTTCGCCGGCGGCTGGTCTTGGGTCATTTGGGGCATCTTCGTGCGGCTGGTCGTGACATATCACGCGACCTGGCTCGTCAACAGCGCGGCGCACCTGTTCGGATACAAGACCTATCGTGCTCCCGGCAGCGATCAGTCGACGAACAATTGGTGGGTTGCGCTCGTCGCCTGGGGCGAGGGCTGGCACAATAACCACCACGCCTTCCCGTTTTCTGCGCGCCACGGTCTGCGGTGGTTCGAATTCGACATCACCTGGCTCACCATCAGGCTCATGGCATTCGTCGGCATCGCCCGCGACGTCAAGTGCCCAAGCCCTTTGGCACTACGCCGCCGGTTACTAGCCGTCGCCGCTCCGCGCCCCGATGTGAAGGTCGCGTACTAACTTCTTCATCGGGCCTTCATCGCCGGCCGCTAGGTTCTCGCCTATGAACCGATTTAGCGCCAGGGAACGCGCCTAAGTTCATGCGCTGAACGATGAAAACGTTCGCGCTCGCAAAGCTGGTCTGTGCCCTGTCGGTGACACTAGCGATGTCGCCGTCAAGTGTCTCAGCACTGGACGGTAACTATCTGCTGGCGCGCTCGGCTGAGCTCAATCGTCAGCCTGGATCGTATTCCGTCCCACTTCACTTCGCCGTGCATCTGCGACGGCCGCTTCCGCTCCGATTCAGCGCCAACGCCACGACCTACTTTCAAGCACCGAATAAACAAGCACTTATCATTACCAGTGTCCCGCGTATCCTCCGCCGCTTTTTCGGTCGTAACTACGTCGGGCTCGACACGATACCGCAAACTTGGCCGGCGAACTATCGTGTCTTCTCCGCGAAATCGGCGAAGCATGATGGTGCGGCGGCATACCACCTCGATGCGATGCCCAAAACTACCGGCACGATCTCGCATGTCACGTTCGACCTTCTCGTCAACGGACTCAGCCCAGTCGGCGTAGAGTGGTTCTATCGAGACGGCTCGAGTATTCAGATTACCATCGAGAACCAGCGCGTTGAACGCTATTCGCTGCCGCGAAGCGAACAGATCCGGATTACCATGCCGCGCTACGCGCTCGACGCGGTCTGCACCACCGGTCCATACGTTCTTGATGGGCCCATCGCGAGCACGATCTTCGAGAGCCCCTAGGGGCCTTGCGTCACGTCCTCGCGCGCGAAAAGCACCATGCAATGATGCCGATCACGATCAGCGCTACTTCGATCCAGATGGCGAACTGTTCGGCGCCACCTACGTCCAGCGGCATCACGTTACCGTAATATTTGTAGCCGCCGGCGGCGCCGAACAACACCCAGGCGTTCAGCATCGTGCCGATGGCGAACGCGGTGATTATGCCTTGCCTGAATGTAGACATAGCTGGAGAGTAGCAGCGGCTTCTTTCCGTTTCCGGAAGACGCCGCTTCACAACATCTTCATGGGGCCCCACTCGACGCGGCGCATCGCTAGAGATGGTACGTTTGCAGCATAATGGGTACGTGGTGGTTACGGCCATCGACGACGGCAGGCTCCAATCGACGTCTGCCGCGGATTTTGTCAGATACGCGGTAACCCCTCATTGACGTCCGAAACGGAGACTTCCGATGTCGAGCCCGCCTATTACCGACCCGCCGCTGGCCCGCGCCCTATTCGACGACGTGCGCTGGTCCTGGGTATGGCTGATCGTGCGCATATACGTCGGCTGGCAATGGCTGAGCGAAGGGTTTGCCAAAGTGTCGAGCCCCGTTTGGGGCGGCGACAAAGCCGGCACCGCGCTGACGGGTTGGCTCGCGGGATCCCTCGCAAAAACAACCGGAGCGAATCCCGACGTGCAAGGCTGGTACGCGACGTTCCTTAGGGACGCCGTTCTTCCGCATGCCGCGTTCTGGAGCGTTCTCGTCAGCTACGGCGAGCTATTTGTCGGCCTCGGCCTGATCCTCGGCCTCTTCACCGGCATTGCCGCTTTCTTCGGGACCGCAATGAATGCGAGCTATCTGCTCGGCGGCACCGTCAGCATCAACCCAATTCTATTCGCCTTCGCATCGCTGTTGGTGCTGGCATGGAAGACCGCCGGTTGGTGGGGTCTCGACCGATTTGTTCTGCCTCGCCTCGGTACGCCGTGGCAACGCAAACCCGTCCCGGAACTGCAACCGAAGCCGATTTAGGAACAGGAACACATATGACGACACTCACCAACGACGCCGTTCTGCCGATCGTAGCGACGACGAAAACGATGAAGGCCTTGGTCTATCTCGGCCCCGGTAAGAAAGCGCTTCAACATAAGCCGATCCCGGCTATCGCCGCGCCCGGCGACGCGGTCGTGAAAGTGCGCAAGACGACGATCTGCGGCTCGGACCTCCATATTATCAAGGGTGACGTGCCGACGTGTGTTCCGGGCCGCACTCTCGGACATGAGGGCGTCGGCACCGTGGTCGAGATCGGCTCCGGCGTTTCTCAATTCAAGGTCGGCGACCCGGTCGTGATCTCGTGCATCTCCTCGTGCGGTAAGTGCGACTACTGCCGCCGCGGAATGTATTCGCACTGCACGACGGGTGGCTGGATCCTGGGCAACGAGATCGACGGAACGCAAGCGGAATTCGTCCGCATTCCATACGCCGATACGAGCCTCTACGCGATACCCGCGGGCAGCGACGAGGATGCGCTCGTAATGTTCAGCGACATCCTGCCTACTGGCTTCGAATGCGGTGTGCTCAATGGAAAGGTCCAGCCGGGTACAACGGTAGCCATCGTCGGCGCCGGTCCCGTCGGGCTCGCGGCCCTGCTGACGGCGCAATTCTTCTCGCCGGCCGAGATCATCTCGATCGACCTTGATGACAACCGTCTTGCCGTCGCCAGTCGTTTCGGCGCAACAAAGACGATCAATAGCACTGACGGAAACGCCGCCGCGAAGCTGATGGAGCTTACCGGTGGCCGCGGCGTCGATACCGCGATCGAGGCCGTCGGTCTCCCAACCACGTTCGAACTCTGTCAGGACATTGTGGCCCCGGGCGGCACGATCGCCAACATCGGCGTTCACGGTGCCAAAGTCGATCTGCACCTCGAACGGCTGTGGTCTCAAAACATCGCGATCACAACACGACTCGTCGACACCGTTACGACGCCGATGCTACTGAAGGCGTTCGCAGCCAAGAAGATCGATGCGAAGCAACTCATCACGCACCACTTCACGATCGATAAGATCGATGACGCCTACGACGCCTTCAGCCGGGCGGCCAGCACGAAGGCCCTCAAGATCATCATCGATGCGTAGCAAACGATCGGGCACTACGCCTCTCGACTTGGCCGAGCCCGCCCTCCTTACCGCTTGCGGTCGAGCCCGATGCTGTCGACGGCGGTAACGGAGTGCGAACCGTATGTGGTCGCCCGAAAGGCTAAGAGTTCTCCGGACTCGTTCCTAAATTCGAAGAGCTTTGCCCAGTCCTTATTGCGTGCCTTGAACAACAATTGCGCGAGCTGCGGATCGAGCGTCTCGCGGTGCACAAAATCCATCGTTGCCGTTTGAGCGTATGCGCCATCTCTCAAGCTCACCGTGAGCCGCCAATTTAGAGGCTGTAGCATTGTCTTCTCTTCCGCTGGCCAACCGAGCGAATGTCGTCTAATGGCTGATCAGAAGCTAAGAGTACCAAAAGAGCATTATCCTGTCGGTACGTATAATGGCCGAGCGTACCACGACATCTAGCAATAGGAATTCGGCTATCTTCCGAGCAGGGCTGATCATGAGCGAGATATCGGAGAGTCGCTATTCCGGCGGAAATCGCGTTCTCGATGCTTTGTCACACGACGCTCGAGCGAGAATCGTGAAGCACGTTGAGGTTGTTCACTTGGCATCGGGCGATATCGCCCAACAGCCTGGAGGACACAACCCGTTTGTTGACTTTCCGATCGATGCGGTACTCTCGATCGTCACGACTATGCTCGACGGCAACACCTGCGAAGTCGGGACAATCGGTAACGAGGGGGCTTCCGGGGTCGAGGTTGCATTTGGCGCGACGATCCTGCGGACCACGATATGCCAGGTGGAAGGCGCTATCGCTCGTATCGGTCAGGGAGACTTTCTCGCAGCAGTCGATGGCGATCGTCAATTCGAACGGCTCATCGGACGCGTTGCGCAAGCGCAGCGCTTTTTCGTCGAGCAACAATGCGCGTGCAACGCCGTGCACTCCGTCGACGAACGATGCGCACGTTGGATCATGATGATTCATCATCGTGCCGGGCGGGATACGTTCTCGCTAACGCACGACTTCTTATCGGTAATGCTCGGCGTTCGGCGCGCAACGGTCAGCCAGTCGGCAATGAAGTTACAGAACGCCGGTATCATTACGTATCGGCGGGGAAGTGTGAAAGTTCTCAGCGTGCGGAAGCTTGCGGAAGCATGCTGCGAATGCTATGAAGCCACCAAAAACGTGTTTGATTCGTCACTGGTGACGGCAGATAAGCCGCTTTCAGAAGCTGCAGCGGTGGCGGTATAAGCGCTCGCCGGCATTAAGGCTTGCCGAAACCGTAGAGTTCCGCCGGATTATCGACCAGCATCTTCTGCTGGGCGATCGGTTCGGGCGCCCAGAGCGGAATGAGGTCGACCAAGTCACCGTCGTTCGGCATCACCCCGTGGTAGTGGATCGGATGCGGCCAGTTACTCCCCCAAATGACGCGGTCCGGCCGTGCTGCGACGACGGCATGAATCATCGGCAACAAATCGCGATGCGGATACGGCTCCGAGGAGAGCCGGTACATGCTGGCGAGCTTGACGTAACAGCGGTCGGTTTCGAGTAGACGCAGGATGGCACGAAACGGAGCGGACGAGACACCTTCTTCGGCCGTGATGCGGGCCATGTGATCGAGCACGAATGGATTGCGCATCCGCTCGAGCACCGGTACCACATCGAGCAATTCGCTTGCCTCCTTGAAGTGCAGTACCACGTGCCAGCCAAGTTCGTCGACTTCCGTTGCCAGGCGCTCGAGTTGCGAAAACGGGATCCCGCTGCCGGACATCGTCGAGAGACGCACACCGCGAATGCCGCTCGCGTGCAGCGCCTCGAGCCGATCCGTTCCGAGACCCGGCGCAATGACGGCCACGCCCCGGTAATTGCCCCCGCTACGCGCGATTGCATCGATGATCGCACTGTTGTCGGTGCCATGCGCACCACCTTGGACGAGCGCGGCACGCTGGAAACCGATCGTGCTCAAGAGCGTCGCATAATCCTCGGCCGTGCATTCCTCCGGTGTATAGGTGCGCTCGGCGCTGAATGGAAAGCGCCCGACCGGTCCAAAAATGTGGGCGTGTGTATCCGTCGCGCCGGCCGGCGGCCGATATGACGGCCTTTTCGTCGCACGAATGGGTCCCGGGCAGATCGGAATCGTCACCTGTCACCTATTTGGGCTGAGGAAAGAGCATCTCTGAAATTGGGAATGCGCGGTCGAGAAAATGATAGTGGGCGGTAACGTCGACCTCCGTTTGCATCAGCGACAGGTCGATGCGTTCCGCGTACGGGGTCCTCGTCATGCGCTGGACTTCGGCCGGATCCAGCTTCGCGTATCTCGCGAGCATCGCCGCGGATTCGCTATGGTGCTCGTTGGCCCACTTCGCCGTACGCGCGAAGACCGCAATCAGCCTCGCGGCCTCGGTGGGGTGCGCTGCGGCCCACCGCGTCGACGTGAAAAAGCCTCCGCTGACGAACTTTCGGGCGATCCCGTCGAGCCCCGGCGCCAGAATACGGATTTTACCGCGGTTAGCCGAGATGAACGGTTCGGCTAATTCCGCGGCATCGATCTTGTGGCTCATCAGGGCCGGGCCCGCTGCGCTCGAAGGCATCTCCACGAAATGCATGTTGGCACTGCTCACGCCCAAACGCTCGAGTTCGATCATCGGGGCGTATTGTATCAGCGTACCCACACCATTGACAGCAATTGTCTTATCGGCTAAATCGCGTACCGAACGAATCGGTGAATCGAGCGGGACCGCGAGAACCGTCGCCGGATGATCCCCGTCGTACATCGATGCCGGGAAGAGCAACTCGATCGGCAAGCCCTTGAGGTGCGCTTGCGCTTGGGAGAACAGATTTGCGTAACCAACGTCGACCGCCCCCGAAATTACCGCCGAGATCATGGCCGCCCCGTTAAAGCTGGTGCTGACTTCGACATCGAGACCGGCATCACGATAGAACCCCAGGTCGAACGCGTAAAGGGCCTCGGCTCCCGCGTCAGCGTTCAGCGCTTGAATTCGGATCGTTTCCGCCCGTGCGAATCCCGACGTAACCAACATCGCACAGATGAACGCGGCGATGAGGCGCAACGTCAGTTCGGTATCCGGTAGAGGCGACGAGCGTTGTTTTCGAAGATATCGCTCTTCTGCTTGGCGCTCAGGTTATCCATGCGTTCGATGAACGGCACGTTGTGATCGAACGTCGTTCCGGTGTCCGGATTGACCGATGAACCGACGCCGGGGCATTCCGCCCCAAAAACGAGATTGTCCGAGCCCATGACCTCAACGAGCAGCTTCATCGCTGATTCCGTATACAGCACGGTATCGAAGTAGAGCTTCTTCAACCCGTCGCTGAAGCGTTGGCCGGGCGGATTACGCATCGATCCCGATTGGAAGCGGCCGAACTGATAGGGGATGGCGCCTCCACCGTGCGACACGACGATCTTTAGCGTCGGAAAATCCTTGAAGACGTTCGAGTTGACGAGACCGTAGACGGCGATCGTTTCCTCATTGATAAAGTGCAAGGTCTATGGCGTACGCTCGGAGTGCGAGGTCGTGCCGTGAATGTGCGCCGGCACGTCGAGTTCGCACAGTTTTTCGTACAGAGGATACCAATACTTATCGCCCAGGGGTGGCGCCTCAGCTCCGGTATTCTCATACGGGTCCGGATTCAGCAGCGTGCCGACGAAACCGAGTTCCTTGATGCAGCGCTCCAGCTCGGGCAGAGACTTCTGGATGGGCTCGCCTGCCGCTTGCGGCATCGAACAAACGCCGAAGAACTTTCCCCGGAACAACTGCGTGTCGCGGTAGATGATGTTGTTGATCTCTTCAGTGAACCACTGGACGAGTTTGAACTTCTCGCTATTCATCATCTGGAACGGACGAGGAGAGATCAGCTGCACGTCGATGCCGTTGTTCTTCATCGACTCGAGGTGCCCGACGGGCGCCATTTCCTTCTTGTGGTACGCCTCGATCAACTGGTCGTCGGTAAGTACGGGACCCCGGTTACCGTGCGCACCACGATGCGAAAGGAGTCCGGCCTTGTAGGCCCAGACTTCGGCCGGCACGCTCACGTGGGCGTGCGCATCGATAACGGCCATGTTAGCGGCCCCGCATGGCCGACTCGACGACCTCGCGCAGTTGCGCGTCGAGAAACCAGCGATAGTGGCCGCCCTTCGAAATCGGGGCCAGACCCGTCGCCGCAATGCTCCACTCGCCGCCGGCATCGTCGCTTACGAATACCTCGCCCGTCGCCGTACCGGCGACGAGCATCAGTTGCGCTCCGGCGTGGTGCATGCCCATCGCCTCGAAATTACCGACGATCTTCGAGGGCAAGCCGTTGCGGCGTTCTTCCCACGTTGTGCCGCCGTCGCGGCTGCGCATTACCGTCGAGTCCGCCGCACGTTCGACGGCCCACGAGCGCGGGGCATTCTTAGGACCGCCGATGTAGAGGACGTTCTCGTCACGAGGATCGATGAAGCCCGCATCCGGATAGCCGATCGTGAAATCGCGTGTCGTCGTGTGTTCCCAACTTACTCCGGCATCGAGCGAACGGTACGTACCGTCCCCAGTGAGCATGAAGAGCCAATTCGGATCGGAACGCTTGACGAGCACCCGATGAATGTCGTGCCGGAACTTGTCCTCCGAGGTATCTTCGTAGCTCTCGAGTTCGACCCAGGTTGTACCGTCGTCAACGGACTTAAGCAGGGCGCCTTGCTCGATGCTCGCATAGAGCGTCGTCGGAACATTCGAATCGAAGGCAACATTTTTGACGTGGGCGATGTGCGGCGGCGGCGGAAAATTCCACAACTCGGTGTTCGGCACATCCAGCAACGCACTGAGCTCGTGCCATGACGCACCGAGATCGTCGCTTCGATAGAGCTTCGCCGGTTCGACCCCGGCGAACAGGATCGTGGCGTCTCCGCGGTATTGCACGGCCAGCGTGTAGACGTTGCGATGACCGAGGCCGCTCGAGGAATCTCGCCACGTCATGCCGTCGTCGAGACTGACCGCGATTCCGCCGTCTCCGTGCGCGGCAGCGAATAGCCGCCTGCTGCGTGGTTCGTTGAGCAACGCGCTCACGTGCCGGTCGGTCAATGTTTCGCGGACGACGGACCACGGCGCACCCGCCGGCCCGCGCTCAAGCGTCACCATGCCGCGAATTGTGCCGACATAGATCCGGTCGGCGGGACGATCGGCAGTGGTTACCGTCATGCCATTGCAAGAGAGACATGCGTACGTTTGAGCCATCAGCTTCTCCAAGAAAGAAAGGCACGAGAGGGAGTGCCGGGAAATCCGAACTGACCACCATGGCAAACAAAAAGAAGAACGTCGCGTCGAATGCGGGGCCCGCACCGGGTGAAATCGACGTGATGTTCCGCCACCCGGGTTTTCTGATCCGCCGGGCCCAGCAGATTTCCGTCAGCTCGTTTGTCGAGCACTATGGATCCTATGGCGTCACGCCCACGCAAGCGGCGATTCTCAAAGTGGTGAAGCGCTGGCCCGGTATCGACCAGGTCGGCGTCGGGCGCGTGCTGGGGCTCGATCGCACGACCGCCACGACCAGCGTCACGACACTGGCCGGCGAGAAAATTCTCGAACGGCGCAACGACCCGGCCGATCGTCGCCGCAAGGCGCTGTTCATCACGGCCAAGGGCGAGCGGCTCGTCGCGAAGCTCGGCGACACCGAGAAATCGGCCCGCTCGATGCTCTCCGTCTTTACCGAAGACGATGCACGCACGTTCATGCGCCTGCTCGAGCACTTCGTTATATCGTCGAACGATACGATTCGAATTCCCATGCAAGCGCCCGAACCGGACATCGTCACGGCCCGCTCGAGACCGCGCAAGCAGCGGGCCTAGCGGCCGATACGCTCGGATTTGGCGCCGCCCAGTCCAAGTGTTTCGCGACCGTAAGCCGTCGCAGCAGCGTCCCATGCGAAACCGATGTGAGCTGCCGACACGTTATTGTCGCGCCAAATGCGTTCCATCGGACCGGTCTCGTAGACGCCGCTCCCGCCGCTGGCTTCGAACAGAGCGTTTGTCGCGTGCCGCGATTCCTGCACGGCGAAAGCATTGTCGCGCCGGTAGCGGGCGCGCATGGCGGGCGTGACGTCTTCGAGCGAGCGCAGCCCGTTGAGCCGGCGAGCATTGGTCAAGAGCATGAGTTCCGCCGCATCGATGTGCGCGCTTGCCTCTGCGATGCGGACGAAGCTGGGCGACTGCTCGGCGATGCCTTCGTCGGAGAGCGCTCCGAGCTTGCCGCGTACCATCCCGGTATACGCGGCAAGAGCCGCGCGAGCGGTGCCGAGCGCGGTTCCCGGCAGCGAGAGCGGCCAGACGAGTTGGAATGGTAAGCGATAGTACAGACCGTGATCCGCGCCGCCCGTGCCGTCGAGCATCGCAGCGAGCGAGACGGTTCGATGCTCCGGAATGAACGCGTCGTGAACGAGGACCGATTTGCTGCCCGTTCCGCGCAGGCCCGCAGTGTACCAGTCATCCTCAATTTCGATGTCGGCGCGAGGGATCAAGAAATAGCGTTGACCGTCGCTGCCGTCTGCTTCGGCAACCATCCCGCCGACGAGGACCCACTGCGAGTGATCGATCCCGCTGCAGAATTTGCCGCGGCCGCCGCGCCACCGGTAGCCCCCGGGGACACGTTCGGGCGCCGTGCCGCCGAGCCGGACGAGTGCCGCGATCAGCACGTTGGGATCCGCGAACACTTCTTCTTGCGCGGCCATGGGAAACTTGGCCGCGAGCCACGTGTGACCGGCGAGCACGCCGTAGACCCAACCGGTCGAGCCGCAGGCGGCGGCGATTTCAATGGTGGCTTCGAGTGCGGCATCCATTCCAAGCCCCGAACCGCCGAACTGCTTCGGTGTCGCAATGGCGAAGAGGCCGCTCTCGTGCAGTTCCTGGATGGACCGGCCGAGGATCCGGCGCAGCTTCTGCGTTTCCGCCGCCCGCGCGGCAATCGCCGGCGCGAGTTCGGCTGCGATGCGCCGCGCGGCAGCCGCATCGTCGATCTGCTGGGTCACCTCTCGTGCGATCATGACCGGCTCCTCACAGGTGTTGGCTAATGTACAGCATACGGTATAACAGCTGGTCAGTCAATGCGTTTATACAGTATACTGTACATATTTGATTTCCGCTCGGGAGGCTCTGATGATCGATGCCCACGCGCACCTGGTAACCCCGGATACGACGGCTTTCCCACCCGCTCCGATCGGCGGCGAGACCCTCTCGCCGGCGGCGATGGCCAATCACATGACGATCGAAGCCCTGCTCGAGCAGATGGACCGCTGCGGCGTGAGCAAGACGGTCGCCGTGCAGCGCGCGCACGTGTACGGCGTCGATAACGCCTATGTGTTGTACGCCGCCGGTCGATTTCCGGACCGCGTCGCGGCGGTCGCCTGCATCGACGCCGGCGCACCCGGGGCGGCCGCGCTCACGCGCACGTTGATCGCTTCCGGCGCGCGAGGTCTGCGCTTCACGACGGCAATCAAGGACCCGGGCGACACGTCCTGGTTCGCCGGCTCCGAGGCGCACGGTGTGTGGGAGGCCGCGCGCGACGCCGGCGCCTCGCTGTGTTTGCACTTTTTGCGCGGGAATCGCGACCAGGGCATCGCCGGGCTCGTGCCGCTCTTGCAGCGCTATCCGGACGTCCCGCTCGTGCTCGATCACGTCGGGAACCCGACGTCCGAGGAAGACGGCTTCGGACTCGCCGCACTCGCGCCGCTCGAACCGTTCGTGCAGTTGCGTGTCAAGATCTCGACGATCAACTTCGAATACGTTCGCAAAGCCGGCGCCGACATCGCCGCCTTTACCGCCGCCGTCGTCGCGCGATTCGGCGCCGAGCGCGTGATGTGGGGCTCGGATATCGCGCAGTCGCGGGGAACGTACGCTGAGTTCGTCGGCGATGCCGTGACGTCGGTCGCCGGGCTGCCGGAGGCCGCGCGCAGGGCGGTGCTCGGCGAAACCGCCGCAGAAGTGTACTTCTAAGTCACGCGGATTTGGCATCGGGTCGCCAGATCAGTTCGTTCGCATCGATGCTCTTGTCGAGGAAATGACGCTTCACCATGGCATCGATTCCGGGTTGAACCATTGCGGCCGTAAGAGTCGTGCCGTAGACCGAACGAACCATGTGTTGGGCGACTTCCGGATCCATCTTCGTCAGCGAAGCGACGATCGGCGCCGTCTCCGAATGATGGCCGTTCGCCCAAACGGCAGCTTTGCAAATGGCCTGGTTGAATTTGGCTGCTACGCTTCCGTTCTTTGATAGCCACGCCTCCGTCGCGCAATATCCAAGTGACAGCGACGGCCGAGCGATAGCCTCCCAGTAGTGGCCGATGATGCGAAGTTTTCCTTGGCTCATCGAAATGTAGGGCTCGGCCAGAAAGATGGCGTCGACTCGCCCAGCTTCGAGATCGGCAACCGCTTGCGGCAGCGGGGTTTCGATGAATTTAACGGTGCTCGAATCGCCGCCATGGAGCTCGATCCACTGCAAGAAAACCGCCTGCTGCATGTTTCTCAAGCCGAAAATCCCGACGGTCTTACCATTCAAATCCGCAGCCGTGTTAATCGGCGAATTCGGCAGTACGAAAATGCCGTCGTCCCGCGACGCGTCCGTGATGGCGCCCGAAGGGGCGACTAACAGCAACGGGATCCCTCGCAAGCGCGCAGCGGCAAGGGTGCCGATGCCCATCGTTCCGAGACTAAGCGAACCCGAAAGCAATCCGGCGGCGACGACGCCGGGACTTTGTACGGGAATCAACTTGGGGTCGATGCCGGCCGCTTTGAAGTATCCGCGGTCGCGCGCGTAGACGGCCACCGCGTCGGGATCAAACGGAATGAACCCGACATTGAGATCTGATGCGTCCGCCGCGGCCAGACGCGGTCCAACGGCAGCTGTCGCGGCCAAACCAGCGAGAAATGCGTTGCGTTTAGTTTTCACTCGGGCCTACTTTCGATTCGCGTGTTGTTATGGGCGAGACGGGAAAACACGGTCGGCGACGCCGCCGAAGATAAGCTCACGATCTCCCTCGCTGCGGTGCCCGAAGGCATCCATGCAGAAGCGTAGGGCGCCGGCATATCCCTCACGGGAGCAGACGATAGGGAAATCGCTGCCCCACATCAGGCGTTGCGGCCCAAAGGCCGCCAGAGCTTCGTCGAGCACGTCAAGCCCGGCGCGCTCGAACGGGAAGGGGGCGTTACGGTCGGACGCGCGCGGCGCGATCTCGCCGAGACCCGGAACCTTGATGACCACGTTCGGGAAGCGCGCGAGGGCAAAAACGGTTCGTCGCCGGGCGCGCTGTTCATCGGTTGTGTCGGGCGCATTGCCGGCGCCGAGATGTTCGATGACGATGGTGAGGCCGGGTAACGCGGCGACCAGATCTGCAAACTCATCCGAGGCAAAATCCGCGCTCGTACCGGGTGAGCTGACCGCGATACCGAGGTCTTGCGCCGCGCGCCAAATTGCGAGCGCGTCTGCGCCGGCCGATCGTGCGCTTGGACGAAGCCGCACACCCGAAGCACCGTCTTCGACGAGCTGCGCGAGATGCGAGACGGCGCCGGGATCGGCCGGGTCGACCAGCACGATCGTCGCGTAGCGTTGCGGCTCGCGGCGGCGGCAGGCCTGGATATACGCATTATCGGTCTGTCCCAGAGGCTGCGTGAGCACGGCGCGCGCGACGCCGTTGCGTCGCATCTGCTCGTTCAGCGTCTCGATCGGCTCGTACCAATTCAGTGCCACATGGGCATGGCTGTCGACGATGTGCACGCGGCGGCGTTGAATGCGCGGCCGTCAGCGAGCGAGGGCGGGGGCCAAGGGTTCGACCTCACGCCACGTCGTGTCGGGCGGGACCTCGATCGTCGCGCTGCAGATGTCGCCGAACGGAATCTCGGTGTGCACGCCGGGCGGCTGCTCGCCGGTTTCCGCAAGTTGCTTGGACGTTCTCAGCATCAAGCGCCGCCACGCAATCACCGCGATGTCCGACGTGCCGAGATGCTCGCGCGTGCGATCGCAAATCGATCCTTGTGTTTCGCTCACGGCATGATCTTGAACCAGAATTCCCGTGATCCCCGAGAAGTTGCTGCTTTTCATCGCGCTTCGGTCTTGCTCGTAGTTATTGGCCAAGTTGCGCAGTTTTTTGTAGTCGGCGTCGAGTTGGAGACCGCCTTCGACGCGCCGGTGTGCATCGTCGAACGATGCTTCGCGGCTGAACAACACTTGAAAATTCCACGTGGAGGTGTCGTCGCGCGGAACGTAAGCATTGACGAGTCGCCGCTCTATTTTGGGGCCGGTGATGAACGGTGGGATGAACGTAAAGCACGGCAGCACGACGGCGGTGATCCGAGCCTGGCTCGCCTGACCTGCATCGACGTTGCGCAGCGCGCCGTATCGCATGCCGTACTGGGTATACTCGACCTCGAGCTTTGGGCTCAGATCTTCCTCAAAGGCTTGGCTCGGCGGAGCGTCCCACGTGGAGCGACGATGCAAGACGCCGGCATGGGCGGAATCGATCGCTCCCTCGACCGCCTGAGCGTAATTACACTCCTCGAAGACCTTGTAGGCGTGCTGGTGGGACGCCGGTAAACCGAACCATTCGAATTCGGGAAAATTCGGACGAAGGTCGGTCGGGCCGAGATACGCCCAGATCATGCCGGCGGCTTCGCGCACGGGATAGGCGTCGGCGCGGATCTTCTGCGCGAAGCGCGAGCCTTCGGGTTCGGTCGGCGTATCGACGCACGTGCCGTTGACGTCGAATTTGTAGCCGTGAAAGATACAGCGCAGTCCGCAATCGGCGTTAAGCGCGAGCGCAAGCGACGTGCCGCGATGCGGACACGCCTCGGCGAGGAGGCCGACCTTGCCTTCGGAGTCCCGGAACGCAATGAGGTCTTCTCCGAGAAGGCGGACGCGAACCGGCGCCCCGTCGGCATCCGGCAGTTCTTCGCTCAGGAGCGCGGGGATCCAGTACCGGCGGAAGACCTCGCCCATCGGCGTCCCCGGTCCGATCCGGGTGAGACGCTCGTTTTCTTCTCGGGTGAGCATTGTCGTTCTCCCATCAACTTCGACGGCAGCTATAGACTGTACAGCATACTGTACGATAAGATCATCGGGTGTCAAGTACCCCAGCCCCCGACGATATCTGCCCGGTCGAGGACTTCTCGCCCGCGACCCTCACCGCGATGATCGACGCGCTCGAGCGCTCGACGACGCGCGAGCACTTTGTGTACCGCGAGGCGGAACTCGACGATCTGTGGCGGGTATTGGATACGGCCCTGCGCGGCGCGCGCAAGGACACGCGCGAACGCGAGCGCGCCGCGCGCCTGGAGCGGTTGCAAGCCATCGCCGAGCAGGCGCACGATTTGGTCGGCGCCGATGAACGCCCCAACGAAGCAGCTGCCCGGTTGCGCGAGGCTCTTCCGTTGGTGTCCGGGACGTGAGCGGCGCGGTAACCGCAGCAGTCAAAGTCGGCGTCGAAACCACGGAACTACAGTCGTTCGAACGGCCGGTATTTGGTCCGGATGCGGGGCTTCTACGCGTCGAATCGTGCGGGGTGGGCGGCAGCGATCCGGAGATGTATCGTCGCAGCACACGGATTCCCGCCATCATGGGGCATGAAATCGTCGGCTCCGTCGAAGCGATCGGACCCGCCGCCGCGGTCCGTTGGGGCGTCACCATCGGCGACCGCATCGCCGTGCACGAATATCTGCCATGCTGGCATTGTCGCTGGTGCCTGCAAGGCGACTTCCGGTTGTGCGTTGAGTCGGACTTCTTCACCAAACACGAGCACGACCCGTTGCGGTACGGCACGTCGACGTGCACGACGCCGCCGCATCTGTGGGGCGGCTACGCGCAGATGCTCTACCTCGCACCGAACGCCGTCGTGCACAACGTTCCGGCCGGCATGAGCGCGCAGTTGGCGACGCTCGCGATCCCGTTCGGGAACGGCTTTCAGTGGGCCGTCTACGACGGCGGCACGCAAGCCGGTTCCAACGTTCTCGTCATTGGCCCGGGACAACAAGGCTTGGGATGCGTCTTTGCCGCCAAGGTCGCGGGCGCGGCCACCGTGATCGTCTCGGGACACACGCGCGACCGCGCCCGGTTGGATGTCGCATTACGCATCGGCGCCGACGTGGCGGTCGACTCCGAAACCGAGGACTTACGCGAGCGGGTAATGCACGCAACGGGCGGCGCCGGCGTCGATGTCGTCGTCGACACGACCGGCGACCGGACGGGCAGCGTGGCGGCCGATGCCCTGGCACTCGCCGCCAAAGGGGCGTTTCTCAATCTCAATGGCTTAGAACAACAGGTTCCGCTTGGTGAGATTAAGCGTAAATACCTGACGATCCGGGCGCCGCGCGGACACAGTTACCGCGCGGTCGAGATGGCGCTGCGCACGCTCGCCGCTTCACACCTAGCCGTAAAAGAGGTTTGCTCGCACTCTTATGGCCTAGGCGACGTCCACACAGCAATTCACGCTACCGCCGGTATCGGCATTCCCGACGCGATCCACGTCACCGTCGACCCGGAGCATTGAGGCTACTCGATTTCTTTGGTTGGCCGTAGCACGATCTCGTTGATGCTCACGTGTGCGGGTTGCGAGAGCGCGAAGACCACCGAGGCACCGACATCCGCCGGGGTCAGCGGGGTGACCGCGTCGAGCATCTTCTGAAAGCGGGCGCGGGTGGCCGCGTCGGCGGCGTGTTCGAAGAGTTCGGTCTCGACGATACCGGGGCTAACGACGGTCACGCGGATGTTGTAGCCGGTGCCTTCCTTGCGCAACGATTCCGAGAACGTGTTCACAGCGGCCTTCGTTGCCGCATAGGCCGGTGATCCGGGGTTGGCGAGGCGCGCGCTGACCGAAGAGATGTTCACGACGTGGCCGCTGCCTTGCTCGACCATAACGGCGAAGGCTGCGTGCGTTACCGACATGAGGCCGATGATGTTCGTCTCGAACATCTGACGCCAATCCGCGAGCTTTGCTTCCGCCGTGCGGGCGCTGAGCATCACGCCGGCCGAGTTCACCACGCTATCGAGGCGACCGTAGCGCTCGGCGATCGTCTGCATGCACTTCACGATGCTTGCGGCATCGGCGACGTCGAGTTCGACGGCATCCGCGGTGCCGCCGGTTGCCGTGATCTCATCGACGAGCTTTGCGAGGCGATCGCGCCGCCGGGCCGCAA
>Ga0182030_10011702_pt1 | contig 17670 bp, 16 predicted proteins | sample 812S3MmetaG_FD_121299 | JGI IMG/M metagenome (GOLD analysis project Ga0182030, IMG submission 121299) | Permafrost microbial communities from Stordalen Mire, Sweden - 812S3M metaG (Illumina Assembly) | ecosystem: Environmental > Terrestrial > Soil > Wetlands > Permafrost | place: Sweden...
AGCAGGTCCAACAAATAATCGTCTTTTTCTGCCACGAGGTTTTCTGGTAACGGTTTTTAATTCTGGAACGCGGCAAGAACTTTTCATCTAACGCGGCAAATGTCAATGAAGACTCGCGCTTCCGGCCAAAAAAATTCCGCGGCATCGGGGGAGTTTTTCAAAAAGGCCGCGCCTCCGCCGGCAGGTGGATCCGGCCCTTCATCGCCAGCGCGCTTCCGGCCACGGAAGGTGCGTCTTGGAAAATCCGGACGATGCTGGTAATCTGCGCCCGAAGCAATGAACAACGCCAGCCATGGAATTCCGCCGGGCGATTTTTGCCGACCTCACCGGGTGCTTTGGTGGCTGGCGTTCGTGGCCATCGCCAGTCTGGGGGGTGCCGCTGAACCATCCGGTGGCGAGGCGAAGTTCGAGGTGGCACCGCCGACCAGCTGGGTCAAGCCGCAGTTTTTCGACCGGCAATCCGCCACCGCCAACATTGAATTGGGTGCCGATGAGCACTGGTTGTTGTCGGAGCGCCAGATCAATGCGCCGGAGAACGAAATGTTTTGCCACATGGTTCGCCAGATCCTGAATGTCTCCGCCGTGGAGGACGGCTCAAAGCTCACCATTGATTTCAATCCCAGTTACCAGACCCTGACGCTGCATTGGGCGCGGATCTGGCGCGGACCCGAACATTACGACCGGCTCGACACAAACGCCGTGAAGATCATCCGGCGCGAACAGGAACTGGAAGGCAGCATTTTGAACGGTGAACAATCGGCGTTGCTGGTCATGGATGACGTGCGAGTCGGCGACATCATTGATTATGCCTACACGATAAAGGGGGCGAACCCGGTCATGGGCAATCATTTCTCCTGCTCCGTCCCCGTCCAGACCGGCCAGCCCGTCGGGCGTTTTTTCACCCGCGTTCTGTGGCCGCCCCAAAGACGGCTGTATGCCAAGGACCACGGCTGTTCCGTTCAACCCGCGCTGGTGCCGCGAAAGGATTGGGTCGAATACCTCTGGGATGTGCGGCAGACCCCCGGCATCAAGCTGGAGGATTCCCTGCCGGTCTGGTTCGATCCCGAGCCGTGGGTTCAATTGAGCGAATATAAAACCTGGGCCGAAGTCAACCAGTGGGCCTTGCCGCTGTTTCAAAATGCCGCGCCGCTTTCGCCGGAGCTACGGCAGAAAATCGCGGAATGGAAACAGCTCCCCAGCCGCGAACAGCAGGTGATCGCGACGCTGCGGTTTGTCCAGGACGACGTGCGTTATTTCGGTGTTGAAATCGGCACCAGCGGTGAGAAGCCGGCGGATCCCTCGGTGGTGTTTACGCGGCGGTATGGCGATTGCAAGGACAAGTCGCTGCTGTTCGTCACCATCCTGCGCGCGCTGGGCGTCGAGGCGTATCCGGTTTTGGTCAACAGCGATTTGCGCCGCACGATTCAAGACTGGCAGCCGACCGGCAATGCCTTCGACCACTGCATCGCGGTGGTCCAGCTTGAAGGACAGACTTACTGGCTGGATCCGACCATCCATTTTCAGCGCGGGCCGCTGGCGGCTCATTATCTGCCGAACTACGGATGCGGCCTGGTGATTTCCCCGCAGACCAGCGGCTTGAGCGTCATCCCACAGACCACGGGGCTGCCCCAAACCAGGACCACCGAATATTTTTCACTGGGTAGAAAAACCGGAACCTCCACCCTGAAAGTGGTGACGATTGCCGAAGGGCGAGACGCGGACACTTTGCGGGCGCTCTTTGCGACCACCAAACGCAGCGACATCGAAAAGAGCTACACTCATTTCTATGCCGACCGTTACCCGGGCATCAACCCGTCCGCTCCCATTGAATTCCAGGATGGCGAGGAGCAGAACCGGGTTCAGACGACGGAGAGTTACACCATTGACAAGGCGTGGACGAGATCGGAGAAGGATGGAAAATATTCATTTGAATTCTACCCAACCGCGCTGACTGTGTATCTAAAGCCACCCGCCGACACCGAACGGATCATGCCCATCAGTGTGCCATTTCCGGAACATCAGATTCTGCAAACCGAGGTCACCCTGCCTTCCGACTGGCCCGCCGACTCGGTCAAAAAAACGGTTTCCGATCCGGCTTTTGTCTTTCAAAAGAGCCTCAAATGCTCCGGCAACAAGGTTGTCATGAACTGTGAATACCAGTCGCTGATGGATTCCACCGGCCCGGGCCAGGCCGCACAATACATTCAGCATTTGAATCAGGCGTCAAAATCGTTGGGTTATTCGGTGGTCTGGTGATAATCCTTGGTCAACCCGGCGGATGTGAGTGGTCATTCGCAAGAAGCGGCGGAGTAGGGCCGGGGAAGTTGGTCGGATTATTTTGGACTCCGCAACGCATCCAGGTTCTTCCTGGCCTGCTCAAGCAGCCGGTAGAACTGCTCCATCTGGTCGGTCGTCAGCAGAATCTTGAGATCATCGCCATACTCCAATGACGCCTGGATGGTTCCCTGTCTTCGGAGGCTGTTGGCCACGACCCTGAACCCGCTCTTGGTGCTATAACTGGCTTCAAAACTGGCCAGCGGCGTGACGTCGCAGGAAATTTTGTTGAGGTAGTTGATGCTGTCGAGCAGTGAATCAATCTCGTCGCAATCCACCAGAATCCGTCTGCGGGGCGGCGCGTTCCCTGAAATCACAATGGCCAGACCATCGGCCTTGTGGCCGGTGGTGATATCGGAAGACTCCTTGGCATACACGGAGACCACATCCGTCCCGACTGTCAATGTGCCGATCTGGCTGAAACCCTTGATGAGGACAGTGCCGGTCTGGGTCTCAAAAACTCCGAGATCGGTTTTCAGTGAATTGGTGTCTTGTGCCGGGGTTGCTGTAACCAGCGCGCAGAATGCCGCCAGCAGGAGGAGGTGGATTTTATTCATGGGTTCTTTCCGATATGCTGATGATTAGGTTTCATCGGTTAAACCCCTGGCTGTTTCAAAAGTTGCGCGCACGGATTTGCCCGGGCTGATTGGAATGGAAACAATCCTGATGGCGGCTCAACGGCGGCTGGCTGCATTTTGCAAAGGAGCGGAACGGGCGGCCGTTCGGATAAACCTGGCGGCGGCGCCAAACCGGCCGATTCAATCCGTCAAACCGTTTTGAAATTCGGCAGCTTCATGCGATAACCCGTCGGCGACTGGCCGGTGATGCGCTTGAACACGCGGTTGAAGTGTGTGAGCGACTGGAAGCCGACCTGATAGGCGATTTCGCTGATCCGCAGATTGGGGTTCGGCATCAGGCTCTTCGCTTTCTCCACCCGCACCTGTGACAGGTATTCGGTGAAATTCAATCCCGTCGTCCGCTTGAACAATTTGCAAAAATAAAATGTGCTTGTGTTCACCGCCTTGGCCACCCCGGTCAGGGAAATATCATCGGCCTGGTGTTCCTGGATGAATTGCCGGGCATGACTGACGGTCACCGGTTCGGACGGTTGTGGTTGAACCAGGACCTGATGGCACACAAAGGAAAGGTGCTGCCCGAAAATGGTGAGCAGGCTGATCATTGAGTTGTATTGCTTGGGCGTGAGCACCCGGGTGTGAAAGTAGGCTTCTTCGAGCTGCTTCAAATCCACCTTCAATCCCCATTCCAGAAGCTGCTTGGTCGTCCGCGCAAACTGGCGTTTGGTCGGCTGTTTGAGCAGCACCTGGCCGGTTTGCAGATACCCGATCAGTTTTTCACCCGCCTTCACCGGCACGGCGGTGTCGCACAGGCCGGCGAAACACGTCACCGACTTTGCGGCTGTTCCGGGAGACTCGGTGATCTTTTGCTGCACCTCCAAACAGGCGGCGCAGGAACGGTTGTGCTTTGACAGGATCGAGCAAAAGGGGTTTTCATATTTGGTCTCATGATGAACCAGCTGCCAGACCTCGGTGGGACGCAGCTTCAACGGCAGGCCGGTGGCCTGGTTGAATGCCTGCTCGTAATCCTGGTAAATTTTCGAACGCGACAACTGCTCTATGATCTGCTTGTTCTCCAGCGGCGGCATGGGTCAAAACTTAACCGCATTATTTGTTAAAGCAACAGCAATAAATGCATGGGGTTTGCCAACTCAAACTGACGTGGAAAGGACAGACGGTCTGTTTTTATCCAATGTTTGCAGAGGTATTTACAAAATCCATATTTAAAAAAGGCGGGAACGGCTGCAATATACCAACCATCCATTGCCAAGCCGGAGACGATCTGTCTGGCTCGGCGGCGGAAGGTCGGCACGCCTCAGGGAGTGGCGCAAGGCAGATCCCCGGCGGGGATGGAGAATGAAGCAAGCCCACCGTCCAAAGGGCAAAAGAGCCTGGGAAAACGGCGGCTTCCCGTCGGAAATTTTTTATCGGGAAAAAATCTGCACTTGCCGCGGGCAAATAAAAGGTTAAAAGAAAGCAAGGAGATGTGTGCGCTTTTCATTGCTGAAAAAGTCCGGCTCGCCTGCACCGGTGTCCTGAAGAATCCGTGGCGCGCGTGGGGTCCGTATCTTTCCGAACGCCAGTGGGGCACCGTGCGCGAGGATTATTCGCCCGGCGGCACCGCATGGGAATATTTCCCGCACGACCACGCGCGCAGCCGCGCCTACCGCTGGGGCGAGGATGGCATCGCCGGCGTCAGCGACGGCCTGCAACTGCTCTGCCTCTCGCTGGGCTTGTGGAACGGCAGGGATCCGTTGTTGAAGGAGCGTTTCTTCGGCCTCACCAACGAGCAGGGCAACCACGGTGAGGACGTGAAGGAAATTTATTACTACCTCGACGCCACGCCGACGCATTCCTACCTGAAGATGCTTTACAAGTATCCGCAGCGGGAATTTCCCTACGCGCGGCTCGTTGAGGAAAATGCGAAACGCGGCAAGGACCAGACGGAATTTGAACTGCTCGACACCGGCATCTTCGATGACGACCGTTACTTCGACGTGTTCGTGGAATACGCCAAGGCCGCGCCGGAGGACATTCTCATGCGTGTCACCGTCCACAATCGCGGGCCGGAGGCGGCGACGATTCATGTGCTGCCGCATCTGTGGTTCCGCAACATCTGGTCCTGGGAAAAAGATCACACCAAACCCCGGTTGCGCGCGGTGCGCGGCGGCTCGGCCGTCCTGGTGGAACACGAGGACCTCGGCACGTTTGAATTTCACCCCGAGACGCTCGACGACGGTAAAATTCTGCCGGAACTTTTGTTCACCGAAAATGAGACCAACGCGCGACGGATTTTTGGCGAGGAAAACGCCACCGGCTTTTTCAAGGATGCGTTTCACGAGTGTCTGGTCAACGGCAACAAAGACGCGGTGAATCCCAAGCGCGCCGGCACCAAGATGTGCGCGCACTACGAGCTGGAGATTCCCGCCGGCGGCTCACGCGAAATCAGGCTGCGGCTCGCGCGCAAGTCCGACGCGAAGCCGTTCGTGGAGTTTGACGCCGTTTTTGCCAAACGCATCGCCGAGGCGGATGAATTTTATGCCGACCTGCAGCGCGGTTTGGCGGACGACGACGTCCGTTCCGTCCAGCGGCAGGCGCTGGCGGGCATGATCTGGTCGAAGCAGTTTTATCATTTCAACGTGCGGACGTGGCTGAATGGCGACCCGACCCAGCCGCCGCCGCCGCGCGAGCGCAAGCACGGCCGCAATGCCGAGTGGGCGCACCTGAACAACGCCAACATCATTTCCATGCCCGACAAGTGGGAATACCCGTGGTATGCCGCGTGGGATCTGGCGTTCCATTGCATTCCGCTCGCGCTGGTGGACGCGGAGTTTGCCAAGCAGCAGCTCGACCTGCTCACGCGCGAATGGTATATGCACCCCAACGGCCAGTTGCCTGCCTACGAATGGGCGTTTGGCGACGTGAATCCGCCGGTCCACGCGTGGGCGACGTGGCGCGTGTTCCAGATTGACCGCAAGCATCGCCGCGAGCAGGACGAGCACGACCCGGGCGACTTGGAGTTTCTTGAGCGCGTCTTCCACAAGCTGCTGTTGAATTTCACCTGGTGGGTCAACCGCAAGGACGCGCAGGGCCGGAACATTTTTCAGGGCGGCTTCCTCGGCCTCGACAACATCGGCGTGTTTGACCGCAGCCAGCCGTTGCCCACCGGCGGCTTCATCAACCAGGCCGACGGCACCAGCTGGATGGCGATGTATTGCCTGAACCTGCTGCGCATTTCGCTCGAACTGGCGCAGCACAACCGGGTTTATGAGGACATCGCGACAAAATTCTTCGAGCATTTTTTGAGCATCGCCGCCGCCATCAACGGCGTCAGCGACGGCCACGGCGCGATGCCCGACGAAGGTCTCGCGCTATGGGACGAGATGGATGAGTTTTATTACGACGAACTGCGCCTCCCGGATGGAAAAAAGATTCCGCTCAAGGTCCGCTCGATGGTCGGGCTGGTTCCGCTGTTCGTCGTCGAGACTCTGGAGCCGGAATTGTTGAAATGCCTGCCTAACTTCAGCGCGCGCATGGAATGGTTTCTGGACCACCGGCCCGATCTGGCGAACCTGGTTTCGCGCTGGCAGAAGCATGGCGTCGGTGAACGCCATCTGCTGTCGCTCCTGCGCGGCCACCGCATGAAATGCCTGCTCCGCCGCGCGCTCGACGAATCGGAATTTTTGAGTGATCACGGAATCCGGGCCTTGTCCAAAATCCACGAGCGCGAGCCGTTCCAGCTGGAATGCGGCGGCGCCATCAACGAAGTCCGCTACTGGCCGGGCGAATCCGCGGGCGGCATTTTCGGCGGCAACTCCAACTGGCGCGGTCCGGTCTGGCTGCCGATGAATTTTCTGCTCATCGAGTCGCTCCAGAAATTTCACCATTACTACGGCGATGAGTTTAAAATCGAATGCCCCGTGGGCTCGGGAAAATTCCTAAACCTGGACGAGGCCGCCGAGGAGATTTCCACGCGGCTCACGCGGCTGTTTTTGAAGGACGAAACCGGCCAGCGGCCCGCGCTGAAAAATTATCCAAAGCTCGCCGCCGACCCGCACTTCCGCAACTACGTCCTCTTCCACGAGTATTTTCACGGCGACACCGGCCACGGCCTCGGCGCGTCGCACCAGACCGGCTGGACCGGCCTCGTCGCCAAGCTCATCATGCCGCGCGCCGGCAGTCATCATCCGATTGACGCCGTTCCGGTTGCCCGGCCAAAATGCTGAATCAGCCATGCAATTTCATCCCGGAACTCAACCATTTGCGGCAATGTGCCTGACGCGGTTCGGGCTTGCGATGGCTGGAAAGTGATGCGACCTTGCGATGATTCAACCAGGTCAAAATTTATGAAAACGAAAACCTTTGGAACCTTTGCGCTCGTCCTCGCCGCCATGTTGCTGGCCGGCTGCGCCACCACGACCGCCACCAAAACCCTGACGATCTTTGACAACAACAAATCAATCAACCTTGCCGTCGGGCAGGTGTTTATGGTGACGCTGGAAACGAATCCGACCACCGGCTATCGCTGGGATTACCAGCAAGAGGGAACTGCATTTTTGGAACCGTTGGGTGAGCCACGGTATCAAGCCGGTTCGGCCCCGGTCGGAATGGTGGGCGGTGGCGGGAAGGAGTATTTTACGTTTCGGCCGTCAAATGCCGGGCAGCAGACCTTGAAACTGGATTATCACCGGCCCTTTGAGCGGGATGTCGCCCCGCTGCAAATTGTCAGTTACAATCTCGTGGTGGCCGGCCAAGGCCAATAATTTTCCTGCCGGTCCGCCGACCGGGCGGGGTGGGCATCCGGCGGGAGTGAAGGAAAAAAAGATATTTTGCCGTCGCTGCGCAACGGCAGGATCTTGGTTCGGCGTTTCAACGCCGGATTAGGGATGATGTTTTTCCATGTCCCGCCGCCGATGATCACTTTTGCGGCAACGATGGGTGTCAATTACGACCAGCAAAAAAAGCGCGGGGGTGCCGGCAAGGAGAACGATAATCACGGGATTATGCGCCCATATCCAAGCCAAAAAAGTCAATGTGTCTTGATTCATTGCCAACAACGCAAGCATTAGCCATGCCAGAAATCGAGCCTGCGCGTGAACGCCAAATAAAATAAAAGGACGGCCCCCGTTTTCAGGGGCCGCCTATGTTGAAGCCGCGTCTCGAAAGCCGTGCTTCCATTGGTGGGCGGCTTTCCCTCAAGGTGCCGGCGTCACGTTGAGCAGACGCGCCACATAGGTGATGGGGGCGTTGCTCGGGTCGAGGAACTGCAATTTGACTGTCTGGCTTTGGTGCGGACGCAGGACACCATTTTCACCAAGAGAAAAGCTCACATACGGGCTGCCGAGCGGGGCGAGCAGGGCCGTCGTGCCGTCCGCATTGGCCAGCGTTGCATTGGCCAGATTATCCAGCGCAAGGAACAGCGGGGCCGACACCGGCGTGCTGCTGTTGTTCGTGATCTGAACCAACTGGGAAACGTATTGGTTGTGAGGATTTGTCGTGAAACCAAAGCCCGTCACGGTCAGATTCGCCGGGGCCGGAATCACGCCGGGCACGAACAGGTCGCTCAGGTCATTGACCGTTGCGATTTGGTTATAGCCGTTGAAGTTGTCGGTTTCGGTCGCCGGAATGGGGTTGTTGATGAACGGCAGGCCGAAGATTTCCTCCATGGTCTTGGTGTCCGAGGAATGGCTCATCGCCACGGAACTGGCGTAGGCGTTGCCCTTGGCCAGCGGGGAGATGACAATCTCCTGCAACGTGCGGTTGGTGTCGTCGCCACCTTCGGTTTCATCCCACCAGATGATGATCACGCCATTTTTCTGATAGGCCTTGGACGCCATGATCTCCGGGATAACCTGGGAGAGGAAGTTGTCGCCTTGGGCGATGTTCGCCGCGTCGCCGGTATATTGCACGCCGTTGTAGAAGAAGCCGCCGTTCAGCGCGGTGTGGGCGTCGTTATACTGGTTGGGGGTGATCCAATTATATTGTCCGACCGCGTTGCCGTTCAGGTCCGTGAAGAGCTGGGCCAGCGGATAGACATTCTGGAACGCCGTGTCGGCGAAGAATGCCATCGGGTTGTGCTTCACCGCATAATTGTATTGCGTGGAGCCATTGAACGGATTAACCGGGCCGTTGGTGCCGGCGGCGCTGACGGTCGGGCTGACACTCAACTGGACATCTTCCTGATAGTTTTTCCAGGGAATGCCGGCGGCGGTCAACAGGCCGGTGAAGTGGAGTGTGGCGTTCTGATGCCAGAACGACAAGGTGCTGCCATTGGCGGTCAGATGGCTGACCAGTTGCGGTGAATTATCATAGAACGTGTTGCCATTGGCGGCCAGCGGATCGGCATCCGAGTGGAAGCCAAAATCAGTGCCGGCCTCGTCCCAGACATAGTTTGGCTCCGAGGGATGGACGCCCGTGCCGGAATTCAAATAATTCAAGGCGAACGAAACCTGCGACGCATTCGGGTTGCCCGGGGTGATCAGGCTGTTGATATAGGGGGCCGCCGGGTTACCGAAGATTGGCTGCGGACTGGTCTGCGTGGCCGGTTGGGTGAAGTTATGGTTTTCCATCGCGATCACAAAGATGTCGCCGACTTGGGTGACCTTGCTATGATTGCAGTTGCTGCCGTCGTCAGCGTGGGCCAGTTGGCCGCCGAGCAGAACGACGGCCACCGCAGCGCCGAACAGGGCGGCGTTACGCCGATGCCGGCCGGACAATTGAGCGGCAGATTCAGGTGTTTGTGTTTGGTTTGAACGGTTCATTGTTTTTTTCATATCTATCCTTTTGGTTTGGTTGTGTTGGTTGTTGTCGAGCTGCGTGCCCCTCGCTTCGGGATCGCATCCCATCCTGACTTAAGCACAAGCCATCGCCCGGAGTAAACGTGACAATTGTCATAATCTGGCGGCAAAGATGGCGGTGTGGTGACGTCGAGGTTACATGACCTAAAAGCGCCATTCCAAAGGGGCTAAACAAACTTTTTGGTTAAATTTTAACTGGTTGCGGAAAGAAAAAGGCCCGGCGAAAGAGGGTTCAATTTTATTTCTGCAACTGGCCGCTGGCACACGCTGGCAATTTGGTGTGATGTGACACCCGGCTTGCCACCCTTGGTAATCAGATGACCACTCGCGCGGCGGCCAGGACCGGAAGGGCCGCTATTTTCTCACGGCAATGGCCACCGAAACCCTTTCGCAGCGCGCCGGTTTTCAATTTTAAAATTTATTTTGAACGGACCGCCCGGTTGGCCCGTGAATTGCGATGCCAGTTGAACGCGATAGTCACAAAAAACAACAATTATGGACTCCAACATGAACCCCACCAATAATCCGGCAAAAAACGTCCTCGCCTCGGAGGTCGAGATCAAGGGCAACCTCAAGTTCACCGGTGAACTGACCTTTGAAGGCAAGCTGGACGGCGAAATCCAGACGGACGGCGTGCTCACCCTCGGCGACAGCGCGGTTATCAACGGCAACATCAGCGCCCAGTCCGTGGTGGTGCGCGGCAAGGTCACCGGCAACATCAGCGCCAAGGACAAAATTGAGATCAAGGCCAAGGCCGAGCTGTTCGGCGACATCCGCGCCACCAAGCTGGTCATCGAGGAAGGCGTGACCTATGTCGGCAAGACCGAGGTCAATCCCAACAAGGTGGCGCCTTCCGTCCCGGCCCGCCCGGCGGAGCCGGCCAGGGTGGTTGAGCCGGCCGGCAAACCGGTCGGACGTTGAATCGTGGAGGTCGTCCACACCCTTGAATGCCTTCCGCCAAGAAACCGGACCAAGTTCTGGTGACCTGCCCGCATTGCGGCCATCAGCAGCCTGAATCCAGCGCGGCCTTCTCCACCATCTGCAAAAAGTGTGGCGAACATTTCCGCGTCCAGGAGGTGCTGAACCCCGTCCGGCTGGCACCGGGGCGCCAGCTCCAGCTCCGGCGCGTCACCTGTTTTGATTGCGGCGCCGGTCTGGAGGTGCCCGTCAGCGCCGAGTCCAGCATGTGCAAATGGTGCAGCCGTTATCTCGACCTGCACGACTACCAGATCACCACGCCCATGGCCAAAAATTTCCGGACCAAGGGCGGATTCATAATCGAGCCGAAAGGCAATGTCTTCAACTCCGAGACCATCGCGGCCGACGTGGTCATCCGGGGAAAATTTCACGGCAGGCTCACGGCGGAAAATTCCCTGACCATTTATTCCAGCGCCGAAATCAAGGGCAGCCTGACCGCCGCCCATTTGATCATCCCAGCGGAAAACCATTTTCGCTGGCCGGACTGCCTCCATGTCGGTTCGGCGGAAATTGCCGGTGAACTGGCCGCCACTTTGCTCGCCACCGGCACCGTCACTCTGAAAGCCACCGCCCGCTGGTTTGGAGATTTGGTTGCCGCGCAACTCGTGGTAGAACCGGGCGCGGTGGTCGTTGGAAAACTCCAGGTCGGCAACCGACCGGGAGGCGGACCGCCCTGATTCCAGTGACGTTCGAACAGGATGGGTGGTTGGGGCACATGCAAAAGATGATGGCTGCCTGCAAAGGCTGGCCCGCCGCAAGGCGATGGGGAATTATTCCGGAGTGCGCCCGTCCCCGGGCGCTGCGATGTTTCAATACCAAAGTCATGGTGAAAAAAACCGATGGCAGTTGGGCAGCTCGTTGCTGCGGCCGGGGACGGCCGCACTCCGCCTGTTTGATGGCCGGCGGCAATCCAAGGCTGAGGCGGTTCGCATTCGGCGGCGACCCGGCGATGAGGCTGGTCGCCTTCAAGCTTCTCCGTTTGCCGCTCCCGCCCCATCAGGATTTTCGTGTTTCCGTTGGCTGTTCCAGGCGCAATTTGCAGCCGGCGCGAACACCCGTGTGGCGGGCGCGCAAAGCCGGCAGCGGTGGCAGGCGCAGAAAGGTCGGCAGAAACCGGTAGAACGGTGGCGCGGCCCCCAGCCAGTAAAGCACGTGGTTGAACCCGCGCTCCAGTGACGAACCGCTTTGCTCCGCGCCATGCACCACGGTGGGGCAGCGCGCGATCGCCTGGTTGACCCGTTGCAGGACCCACTGCTCGTCCACCTGCGGCGAGAAGTAAAAGACCGGCGCGCACAAGTCGCGATCTGCAGAAATATAGTTTTCCGCGATGGCCTGCTGCGTGAGCGGCGTGCCCGGCAACAGCCGCATGCCGGTCAGGAAGATGGTCAGAAATTTTTTTGAGTTGAGGTTGGCCTCGACGAACGAGACGGTTTCCTCGACCGTCTGGCGCGTCTCGCCCGGACCCCCCAGCAGGAAGAACCAGGTGCATTGGATGCCCGATTCGCGCGCCAGCTCCACGGTCTGCCGGACTCGCGCCAGATCGAATCCCTTGCGCAGGTTGTGGAGCATGGTTTCGCTGGCGGCATCCGGGGTGATCACCAGGGAGCAAAAACCGGCGCGTTTCATCAGCATGAACAAGTGGCGCGAGATGTTGAGCGGGTTCAGGCTGACGGCGGAAAGGCGAACCCGCAGTTTGCGGCGGATAATTTCCTCGCAAATGCCGATGGCATGGCTTTCCGGCACATTGAAAGTGGAATCGGTGAATCCGAAGGTGCGCGGTCCGACGGCGGCCATGACACGCTCGATTTCGTCCACCACGTCCTCGGGACGGCGGCTGCGCAAACGGTTGCCTTCCATGGCGGGGTAGTTGCAATAGACGCAATTGACCGGGCAGCCACGTTTCGTGTGAATCGCCCAAGTGCTGCCGGTCCGCTCGTAAGGCCGCCAGCGAATCCATTGTTCCATTCCGGAGCCGCCAAACTCTTCCAATCGCACCGGAGCGTTGGCCATGACTCCGCCGTTGGCGCGGTAACAGAGTCCGCTGATGCCGGAATAATCCCGCGATCCGCCCAGGGCGGAGAGCAGTTGGGGGAAGGTGACTTCACCTTCGCCGACCACGGCAAAGTCCGCGTCCAGCCGCTTGAGCGCGGCGGCCCCCAGGATGGAGATGGCCGGACCACCGAGGACAATCTGCGCCCGGCTGTGCTCCCGGGTTATGGCGATCAGCGCGCCCACTTCATTGATGTGCCAAGAAATCCGTTGCGCGATGATGTTGTCGATGTTGCGCACGGAAATACCGACCACTTCGGGCGCAAACCCGCGCAGCGCCGCGCGCAGTTCGCCGGGCGGGTCACGGCTGATCATCAAGTCAACGAACCGGACTTCGTGCCCGGCCCGCTGCGCCGCAGTCGCCACATAGCTCAATCCAATGGGCGGGGCCGGCTCCATGATCCGGGTTCGGTTGGAATAAACGAGCAATACCCGCATAAAAAACGATCTTGTTTAAGCAGCCTTTTCTTTTACTCGAAACCGTGCCACAACCCATCGCGGAAATCTTGGTTGTGGAGAAGCTTGGCGAGATTATCTCACCAGCACACCTTTCGGCGTCTGCGTGGTGGCGACCGGTGACGGGTTGTTGTTTTTGGGTTTCATTGCTGGTTGGACTGGAGCCGGAAAAATTGTTGCGGGCCGGTCAGGACGTTGGTGTAGGGGTTGGTGGCATCCGGGATGTCGGTAAAATTAGTGACCGTCGGCCCGGCCTGCAACGTGAACAGAGGGCTTTTCCAGGTCAATATCACATTCGTGTTCGCCATCTGGAGTTTCAGCATTTCCGGCAGCGGCGGCTGGAAGGCCAGAAACGTCGGGGTGCTGCCCAGGCTGGCGAAGTGGCCCAGATTGACGCCGGTGGCGGTGAATTTCGAAATCGTCGCGTTGAGATTATTCACCACATACAGATAGCCGCTGCCGTCAAAGGCGAGGCCGGCCGGGTTGTTCAGCCCGGTCGTCACAATGTTCGCCCCGGTGGAATTCAACCCGCCGCCGCTGTAGGTGTATTTCCGGATCGTATTGCCGGTAAAATTGGCCGCGTAAAGATTATTGCTCCCGTCAAACGCCAGACCATAGGGCGAGTTCAGGTTCGCACTGGCAAAGATGATGCCGTTGGTGTTCAAGATGCCGCTGCGGTTGGTGAACACATCAATGGTGGAGCTGCCGGCATTGGCCACATAGAGATTGCCGCCGCCGTCAAAGGCGAGGCCGGTGGGACTGCTCAGGCCGGTATTGGCAAAAACGGTTCCGCTCGGATTCAAGACGCCGCCGCTGCTGGCGAATTCCACGATGGTGTTGCCAATATAATTCGCCGCGTAGAGATTGCCGCTGCCGTCAAACGCCAGGCCAAAAGGGTAGTTCAGGCCCGAGCTGGCATCGGCGAAGACCGTTCCCGTCGGGCTCAAGGTGCCGGCGTTGTTCGGGAACAGCGTGATGGTGTTGTTGAAGAGACTGGCCACATACAGGTTGCCGCTGTTGTCAAAGGCGATCCCGTAGGGGCCGTCCAATGCTGCTGAATTGGTATCGGCGAAAACCGCGCCATTGGTGTTCAACGCGCCGCCCGAGTAGGTGAATTTGACAATGGCGTTGCTGCCCCGGCTGGCCACAAAAAGATTTTGTGCGGGCGCAACCATCGGCAGCAGGAAAGCCAGTGTCAGCAGCGGCAGGATTTTTGAAGTGTTCATCGGTGTGGATTATTAATTTGCCGCCGTCTTCGGCGTATGCGTGGCGGTGACGAGATGGCCGGGCAGTTTGGAGTTGCGCGGGATGAGCGTGATGTTCGTCTGGCCAAAAAAATGCCTCTCTTTTGGATCAAACCCGGCTGATTTCATGCCGGCGAGTCTGCGCCGGAAACCAGCCGGCGTCAAACGGATAGCAGCCAGCTTGAAGACATGCCCCATCCAACCGGTAAAGTCTGGCCGGCGGCAAGACTGTTCCGACCGCAATGGTTCCGCCTGACCCAGCTTCAAGACTGACAAACGCTTTTGCGGCACCTCGAGCAAAGGATCAAAAATCCGAAGGCTCCAGCCAGGAGCCCAAAGACCGACGGTTCGGGCACCGCAGCAACGCTGAAAGTGACTTCATCAACGAATATCCAGTTGCTCGTGTTGCAATCCATTAAGTCCACTGTCATGGCATCCCCGGTCCAGTTGCCGTTGAAGTATAATGTTCCCCGGCTGTCGTTGGGGATGGAGTTTGGATCCACGGTGAATTCCATGCTGCCGATCGTCACCGTGGTCGGAAGAAGAATCGAGGAGGATTGGTTAAGATTAAAATCAATCCCCACCTGGTTGATGGTCACCGGTGCCGAAAACTGGAAGGCGATCACCGGGTCGGCCGTCTGCCAGCCCACCCATTCATGGGCGTTGCCTTTGCCCAGATTGGCGGACCAATCGTTTGCGCCGTAGATTCCGTCCGTCAACTGGCTGCCCGTCTTGTCATTGTAGTCGAATGTTCCGCCTTGACTGACGCCATCGCCCGGGGTGGCGGTATAACCTGTGGGAACAACAAATTGTGCATCTGCGGGCAGACTCGAAAAGACAGAGCCAACGAGTGTAAACACCATCAGGCACAAAGGGACGATGTTCATTCCTTTGTTTGGCCTGGCGTTTTTGGGATTCAATCCCAAGTTTTGAGATAATTGTTGGTTTGTTGTCATATTGTTCCTGGTTGCTTGTTTAAGATCGTTCTCAATTATTCTGAACCGTAGTTTGAGTTTGAGCGTGTCTGGAGCCCGTTTAGACTGCCATGGGGTATAATACTAACTAGGTAAAGACCCCATGGCGGTGAAACAGATCCGGGCGTAACCTCAAAAAGTGAAAACAAATATTTTTCTCCCATCCCGTTTAACCTCCATCCGCGCGGCGCGGCGGCTCGCTTCGGTCATCGCCTGTTGCGGCACCCTAGGCATCCTGGCCGGTTGCGATACCGGACCTCGGTCAAACATGGTGTCTGCACCACCGCCACCCGCCCCCACCCGCTCGGTGACGACGACCACCACCACGACAACCCCGGACACAGTGCCCGGCGTGGCCGTCGGCAGCCCCGCCAATGTGGTGGTCACGACGGCAACGCCGGTGGCAGGCACAACCATTGTGACCGAAGCCCCGCCCGCGCTCCAGTCGGAGGTCGTGCTGGCACAACCCGCACCCAATTATGTCTGGGTTCCGGGCTACTGGACGTGGAGCGGCCAGCAACAGTATCAGTGGACATCGGGCCATTGGGCCGTGCCGCCGAACCCCGGTGCCGCATGGGTCGCACCGCGCTGGGAGCAGCAGGGCAACGGCTATAAATTTACCGAGGGTTATTGGAATTAAACGGCAGGGTTGCCATCAAAAAAAACAAACTATGCACCTATTATTATTCTCACCTGTTCTTGGCAGCGCCATCTGGATTGGCGGCGGCGGCGGCCTCCTGCTCGTCATTATCATTGTCGTTCTGCTGGTTCGCTGACATATGAAAACAACAATCCTCGCCTTGACCCTGATGAGCGGCCTGGCTGCTTATGTAATGGCTCAGTCGGTACCGCCCGCAACCACGGCACCCGGCGGCAGCGGTCAAGCCATGCCCTGGCACAATGGCTATCAAACGAATGGCGTCGTTCCCGGCGCCGCCACCAACAATCTGACTCCTGCGAACACCAATGGTGCCAATGGATTCTACGGAAACAATGGTGTGCCAAATGGCAATGGCGTGAATGTGATGACCAACGCAAATAAATACAACCCTTACGCCACCTATACCAATCCCAACTCCACCTACATCAATCCGAACTCAACCAACGTCAGTCCCGGCTCCCAATACACCAATCCCTACGCCATACATTGAGGGGGCCGATATCCACCTTTAACCCATTCACACTTATGCTGGCACTGTTGATCACGCCGATGTTTGCCGCCGCCGGCTACTCCCAGATTTATCTCCTTTGCGGAGGCGGACTGGGTGGAGCCGTGCTCATTTTTATCGTGGCGAAAATGTTGGGCAAATGAGTGTGGGCAGACCACCACCCTGCCGCCGCAACGTAAAATCATGAAAACAATCCTGACGGCCATTTTTTGCAGCCTGTCTTCCCTATGGGCGGTTGCGCAAACCACCGGCGGCGCGGGCGGCGGCCTGCCTGTTCCCGGCCCGGATAACAACCACGGCTACGCAACACCAAGCGGCGGGGCGTTTGTTACCCCGGGCAAAGGCTTCATCGCGCCCGGCACCGGCAATCACGGTTTCGCCTCGCCCGGTCAGACCAATGGCTTCATCGCGCCGGGCCACGGCTTTGTTGCCCCGGGTCGCAGCTTCATCACGCCCGGTTCGGGCAATGGTTTTGTTACGCCGAATCAACCACCGACGAATTCACCACCTAAAACCTGAACGTCATGCCGGCTGGCGGCTGTCCACCATTCCTTCAAGGATTGATAAAATGGGTGGCAGCCCGAAATGAAACCCCGTTTCATTCTGATAGCCCAAGGGAATCCGGGCACCGATGCCCGCCCTGAACGCGGCAATCAATGCCCATAAATGATGGTGTCGAATCCGTTTCGCAGATTTTTTTCTATAGTCGGGCATGCCTTATGATAACCCGGCTGGCGTCGGGATGATATGGGGTGTTCTACTAACATGCATTCGACAAACGTTCAATCAACGTCCCGGCGACAAAGGGTAGCCCGGCCTCAGGCAGTGGCCCGCCGCAAGGTGCCCGGATGGGACTTGGGAATGCTGGTATAAATATGCTGTGCTCGCGTGATTGGGAGATAGGGTTACACCCCATGGCAACGGTTCATTCCCGGAGTTAGGCTCAAATAATGATTTATAAAACAAATAATTTTATTATGAGAACTTTCGCCCTCATTTTTGCCGGGGCCATTTTGACTTCGAGCCTTTGCCTGGCACAGTTGCGGCCGGCACCGTCGCCGCAACCGTTATCACCACCGCTGCAACCAGTGCTG